>BNJU01001342.1_pt1 | contig 118738 bp, 131 predicted proteins | sample 8539281 | NCBI WGS metagenome assembly BNJU01 (sample SAMD00202456, study PRJDB9452) | human saliva metagenome | isolation source: human saliva | place: Japan | reverse complement strand
CTTTAAGACAGCTGCAGATTCAGATAGCTTTGTACGTTCCTCTTCACTCAGGGAGATTGGCACCAATTCTTCAATACCATTTCTGCCGACGATTGCTGGAACGCTTAGAGATACATCACTAATACCATACTCACCATGTAATGCAGTTGATACAGGTAAGATAGACTTTTCATCACGTAAGATTGCACGACAGATTCTTACAACTGACATTGCAATTCCGTAGTAAGTAGCGTTCTTTCTTTCAATAATCTTATACGCCGCATTCTTAACATCTTCTGCGATATCTTCTTGAGCAACCTTCATGTCAAGGTCACCACCCATACCTCTTAACGCGAAGAAGTCAGCGAGTGGAACACCTGATACATTTGCCATAGACCATGTGCAGATTTCAGAATCACCATGTTCACCGATAACATATGCGTGAACAGAACGTGAGTCAACATCCAAACGTGTTCCTAATAGATATCTTAGACGTGCAGAGTCTAATACAGTGCCTGAGCCAAATACACGATTCTCTGGCATGCCAGAAGCTTTCTGTGCATAGTAAGTTAGGATATCAACTGGATTAGCCACAATCAATAAAATTCCTTCAGGATTTTGTGCTTTGATTTCAGCCATAATACCAGAGTGAATCTGGATATTCTTCTTGATTAAGTCAAGACGTGTTTCACCTGGCTTTGGGCAGCACCGGCTGTAACGATAATGATAGCCGCATCCTTAATATCGGAATAATCACCCGCATAGATATTCATTGGAGAACTGATTGAAGTACCATGACCAATATCCATGGCTTCTCCTTCAGCCTTAGCACGATTTACATCTAATAAAACCATTTCTGAAAATAGACCGCTTTGCATTAAAGCAAATGCGCTAGAAGATCCAACAAATCCACAACCTACAACTGCGACTTTACGAAAATTAATACTCATATTTCATATATCCTTTCTGTTTTAAGATACGTTTCCATTATAGGCATTTCTTTTTAAAAAATACACTTAATGTAATTCAAAAAAACATCTTACGCTTTTTATTTTTTTCGCAAGATGTTTCATATATCAACTATTTTGTTGTTGCGTCTGTCAGGGTTGGATTAAAACTAGCATCTACATAATCTAATAGCGCTGACTTGGCAATATTACAGCAGTGGTCACCCATACGCTCTAATGTACCAAGAATATCACAGTAGATTGAAGCAGCCACAGAAGATTCACATTGGTTCTTAGACATACGTGTGAAATGCGCTTGACGTGCTACATACTCTGCCTTATCCATTTCTTCTTCTAATGCCATTAATTCTTCGTAGATAATCTTATCTTTTGTTCGGTATACTGCAATTGCCTTTGCGTACATTTCTTTAAACTTATCATACATACCGTTGATGTCAGCCATCGCAAAGGAGGTTAGTTCACTACGGTCTTCTTGAACCATCTTATAAAACTCAGAGAGGTTCATAGATAAGTCTCCTAAACGTTCTAAGTTCTTGATGATTTCTAGATCCCTACGAATATCCGCTTGATCAATAGCTGTTAAATTGGAATTTGCGGAAACCTGAACCAAGAACTCTGTAATCTTACGATCCAAAGAGTTGATCATAGACTCAGATTGCTTTAGGTTCTCAAAATCTTCATCCGTACCAGGCTTATTTAGGAAAGTACGAGAATCAGAGACATCTTCACTAACAACATCCGCTAACTTGAAGATCGCATCTCTAGCTGCAGAAATCGCAACTGCAGGAAGTTCAGTACTAGCAAGATGAGCATCCAACTCATCGATATTAATTTCAATCTTCTTAGGTTCTTCACCACGAACAATCAAACGAATTAGTGCTGTAAATTGGCGAAGTAGTGGGAAGAATACGATAGTTGCACTTGTGTTAAAGACGATATGTGCTACCGCTATCTGCATCATTCCACCAATATGTAACTCTGCACAAATCCATTGAATAAAGTTTGCGTATGGAACTAAGAACACCATGCCAATGGTTGTACCAATAATATTAAATAAGATATGAATGCCCGCTGTTCTTTTAGCTGCTGTAGAACCACCAATTGAAGCTAAGATACCCGTAACAGTTGTACCAATATTAGCACCAAACACGAATGGTAATACTGCGCTAAATGTTAATGCACCAGCTTCATACATCTTCTGTACGACACCAATTGTCGCAGCTGATGCTTGTACTGCACCAGTCATGATTGTACCAGCAAGTAGTGATAAGAATGGATTTGTGGACATAGCTTCCGCAAAGGACATAAATGCAGGCACATCTTTAATTGCCGCAAGTTCATCACCCATCGAATTCAAACCAAAGAAAATCAAACCAAAACCAAGAATGATATAACCAGTACTCTTAATTTTCTGTTTCTTACCAAAGCAGATAATCATTGCACCGACGAATACAAAGTATAAAACAAACTTATTAATATCCAGGGAAATCAATAATGATGTTACTGTTGTACCAATATTGGCACCCATGACAATACCTGCAGCCTGTTCCAAATTCATAAGACCTGCACGAACCAAGCCAATCGTAATTGCGGTTGAAGCTGAGCTGGACTGCATGACGATTGTAATCGCAATACCAATCAAAAAAGCACTGAATGGATTGGTTGTATATTTATCAATATAATCTCTCAATTTATCACCAGCAACAGCTTTTAAGCCATCGCCCATGAAATTGATACCAATCAAGAATAGACCAAAGCCACCTAGGATAATATCCCATCTAATGGATGTAAGTTCCATCATTCCTCCTGTGGATCATTAGACCCTTTAAAATCTCCCCATCTAAAAACACACGGAAACAAATTCAATTTAAAATATTTTAGGCTAAAATTCAAGCATTTTTCACATTTAACTCTTCTAACCCATACACATTATTTTGACAATTTACAACCCTGTATATAATTTTTTTATCTTCAACATATGATTGATAGAATTTAATACTCTCCGTTTATCTATACTCCATAATGGCGCAATCAACTCATCCGCATTTCCATCTCCTGTTAAGCGATGGATTACAATATGTTCATCTAAATGCGCAATACATTCTGTCACAAGTTCTACGTACTCATCCATCTCTAAAACATGATATTGAGATGGATGGGATAAATACTGTAAACCTAATCTTGTATTCTTTAAATAATGTAATAACTGTAACTTCACACCATCAATTGAACATGCATTTAAATGTTGTATCGTTTCTAACAACATCTTTTGATCTTCCCCAGGAAGGCCAATAATGATATGCACAATCACACTGATATTAATTGCCTTTAGATCCTTAACCGCTTTATCAAACACTTCAAGTGGATAACCACGGTTCATCCATTTGGCAGTACTCTCATGAATCGTTTGTAAACCAAGTTCTACCCAAATAAACTTATTTGGATAATTCTCTTTTAATTCTTTTAAAAGTGAGATAACATCTTCTCCTAAACAATCAGGTCTAGTCGCAATAGAAATGCCCGCAAATAAATCATCTTGTAAGGCTGCGGTAAAGATTTTCCGTAGCTTTACGATAGGTGCGTAGGTATTTGTAAAGGATTGAAAATATGCGATATAGTCACCCTTAGGAATTTCTTGGTGATTATAAATCAGTTCTTCTCTGCTTAAACGTTTCCCTTCATAGGAAATTGCAAAATCCCCAGAACCACCTTCACCACAGAAGATACAACCTCCAACAGCGACCTTGCCATCGCGATTTGGACAAGTCATACCTGTTTCAAGTGCTACTTTGTAAAGTTTACGTCCGAAGGTATCTTTGAGATATTGTGGAAATGAATAATACAGTTGTTTCATATCTCTATTTTATGATGAAATGCAAAAGAAAAGAAGATACATCACATATCTTCTCTTACAAATCGAATTTTCATGCCACCCTTAACAAGTTTTAAGATAGACAAGTCCTTAGGTGATACATGACCAATAACATTCACACGATTATCTGCTGGAAGTGCGCTACGGACAATCTGTACTTCTCCTGCATAACGCAGGTAAGCATCATTATCCATGGTGATTGCGCCAATTTCACGTGTCGTTGTGTTGTTTGGTGCGATGTGTTCATCTGCCTTCTTTAATAAGCGTGCTTCTTCTACACGAATAATCCAAGAAGGACTATCGATACGACAAGTTACTTCCTTATCATAGAAATGTTCCGCATGTTTTAAAGTGGCTGGAATATCAATTACCCCTGTATCGCAATACGATTGAATGCGCTGTATCTCATATGCACTAATCCCAGGATCTCCTACAAATACTTGATCTACATGATACTTTAACGTTAGCTCCATAAACGCTGCGTATGGAGAAATATGGCGATGATGTTCCAGAGTTGGTAAACCCTCAAAGATAGGTCCACGCTTTAATACATCCCCTGGGATGAAGGCAATCACGTGGATACCTGCAGCCTGTAATGACTGTGTAATCTTTAAGAAGTACTCTTCATCCAGTCCTGTTTCACTACGTGGATAGTAGTTATGCATGGCAAGGATTTCTTTTCCTTCACGCACCAAGTCTTCTACTTCATCCACACGAATGGTGGATGCGTTTAGTACAATTGGCATCTCTTTTGCTAACGCTAGCATCTCCGCATGGTCAAAACCATAATCCAAGCGCAATGCATATACATCTAGTAACTTTGCGATTTCTCGTACAGAGGAGACCTGAAATAACTCTAATGATTTTGTAGATACATCCGCCACAATACGGAAACCCTCTTCATTTAACCAAGCACACATTGCATGCATGTCTTTTGTATATGTATCACTAAACTCTTCTGCGATGTGTAATGACACAAATACAAGTGGATGATTCTTTCCTACGCCTTGCAAGTATGACTTTTGTTTTTCAAATGTACTTAAAAATACAGAATATCCTAATGAATTTGCCATTTTATTTCTCCATGATTGCTTCACGGACATGACCACAAGCTTTTTCTAAACGAATCAATGCGTCTTCGTAAGAACAATTTGCCAGAATCATCGTGATAGCCACTTTACATGAACCTTTTTGCTGTATCTATCGTAGCACGTGCTACAGAGCGTTCAACCCCCGTAGCTTCCATAACAATATTTTTCTGCGCGATTGCGTAGTTTCTCATTTGTCTGCATTACGTCAACCATAAGGTTTTTGATAAGCTTTTCCAAGACCTACCATCGTTGCAGTAGAAATCATATTAAGAATCATCTTTTCAGCTGTACCAGACTTCAAACGTGTAGAACCTGTTAATACTTCAGCCCCTACCGGAACATCCACCGCAATTTCGGCAACTTCACCAATCTTAGAATGATATGTATTTGAGATTGCGGCCGTATGACAACCTAGCTCTTGGGCATAAGAAAGTCCACCCAAAACATATGGCGTACGACCACTCGCTGCTAAACCAATAACGACATCTCTTTCATTTAAACCAATTTGAATTAAATCTTGTTTAGCAAGCTCTGTGGAATCTTCCGATCCCTCACGTGCTTTGATAAAAGCACCTTCACCACCCGCAATCAAACCAACAACAACATCTGGGGATACACCAAATGTTGGAGGACATTCTGCCGCATCAAGCACGCCTAATCTTCCACTTGTTCCTGCACCCATATAGATGATTCTGCCACCTTTACTGATTGCCTCAATACAATACTGAATTATCTTTGCAATATTAGGAAGATGTGGTTGAATCGAAGAAGCAATTAACGCATCTTCACGGTTCATCTCTGTAATGATTTCAAGTGAACTCATCTGATCCAAATTCATCGTATTTTCATTGCGGTGTTCTGTAGCGATTGTTTGAAGATTAATTGTCATATGCGTATGCCCCCTATGATATGTTCTAGTATATAAATCTATATTCATATTATAGGAAGAATGATAACAAAATTTCAATATTGATACTTTTTTTCGAAATAATATTTCTGTTTTTGGGATAATATGCTATTGTTTCTATAGGAGAATACAGCCATGAAAAATGCACTTATTCGATTACGTGAACATTACCACGAGTTAGCCGGTGCAGAAAGAACTGTCGCGGAATATATTCTTAAAAACCCTGAAACCGCAAGTACACTTTCTGTGCAGGAATTAGCACATAAAAGTTTTTCATCCCCATCTGCGGTTGTTAGAATGTGTCATCGTATCAACTTTGATGGATACAAAGATTTCAAACGCAGTTTGACTATTGAATTAGCACTCCATGCAAAAACTGGCGAACAGATGTATAACGAAGAAATCAAAAGAACCGATAATATCACAGATATCATTCGTAAGGTAACAGCCAAAAATGCAAAATCTTTAGATGAAACCGAAAAGTTAATGGATGTCGAAACATTGCGCGAATGCGTAAAAATCATGAATGACGCAAGAAATATTATCCTTGTTGGAATGGGTGCTTCCCTAGTTACTCTACGTGATTTATATCTGAAGTTACTACGTATCTCAAAGCCATGTACCATTAATGAAGACTGGCATTCACAGCTTCTTAGCTGTAAGAACAGTACTGCAGAAGATGTAGCGATTGTTTGTTCCTACTCTGGCAATACCACTGAAGTCATTACATGCATGAATGCTCTGAAGGAAAACCTAACTCCAATCATCGCAATTACACGTTGTGTTGATACACCAGTTTCTAAACTGGCAGATCATAAATTATATACAACCGAGAATGAATCTCTTTTGCGTACAGCCGCAATGTCATCTCGTATCTCACAGTTAAACATCATCGATATTCTCTATACTGCACTCGGCACGATGAATTACGATGAAACGATTAAAGTATTACATCGTACTTACATTGAAAAACCAAAGAACTAAAAAAGCGGAGACCCCGCTTTTTTAATATTGTTGTAATAAACCTTTTAGAGTACTTGCGAATTTCTCACGATCAACACCAAGCATTACCATAGTTTCACGTGTCTTAAACTTTGTATCACTCCATATGTCTGTAACCGTCTTACCAAAACATAAGCGACTCTGTGTTTCCACATAGACACCTGCTTTTTGTCCTGTAAAGATTTCAGGATACTGCAAGTAAATTAATGGACATGCATCATGAATACAGAGTATCTCACGCTTGTAGTTTTTGATATAGAAATTGAGATTGGATTGTACAACATCCACAAAGAATTTGCTAATCTTCGTATTAAAATCACGAATATCCTGAATATCTTTACCATCCAGGTAGGCATCAACTGTTACATCTAAACCAAACATAACAACCGGAATACCACTTTGCATAACTGTTTCTGCAGAATGAGGATCTGCATAGATATTAAACTCAGCTGCCATTGTAGCATTACCTCCAACAGCTGCACCACCCATAATGAGAATTCTTTCAATCATATCCTTCAAATCAGGATGAGAGATAATTGCATTTGCGATATTTGTAAGAGGTCCTACCGCAACAATCTGTAGTTTGCCACCTTCTTTTTTCGCAGCCTCATAGATTGCATCCCATGCATGCATTGTTTCCTTTACAGCTGAAGAATCTGGAATCACAACACCACCAAGTCCATCTTTACCATGCACTTCGGAAGCGTCATCAAGTTCTACACACATCGGCTTAATTGCACCTGGGTATACTTTGATATCCGCTCTTCCTGCATATGCAAGTACATTACGACAGTTTTTAAATGTCTTGGCATGTTCTACGTTACCTGCAACTGCAGAGATACCACGAATCGCAAGTTTATCTAACTTAAGTGCACAAAGGAGCGCAACCGCATCATCAACACCAGTATCAGTATCAATCCAAATTGGAATTAAATCTGTCATGCGATATCCACCTTTCTGCCTTCGTATGTCTTACATACTTCCACTAGCAAATCAACAAACTTATCACGGTCAACACCAAGTACAGCAGTAACATTATTCGGATTACCACTTGATTGATGCCAATCTGCGATAGTCGCACCACGTGTGTAGTGACCTTCAGTATCGATTTCAACGTACATCTCTTGTGTTGTAAAGATTTCAGGCCTCATTAACACCGCCACAGCACATGGATCATGTAATGGCGAACCATTCCAACCAAGTTCTGCGTGATGCTTGAAGAAGAAATCTAACCAATCCGCAACGATACCAGATACCTGGTTTCCAATTTCACGGATTCTCTTTTCATCCTCTGGATATACGATAGCCTTCTCTGTTACATCAAGACCACACATTGTTAGTGGGATACCAGATGTAAATACGATCTGTGCAGCTTCTGGATCTTCAAAGATATTGAATTCAGCAGCTGGGGTCCAGTTACCGTTTCTAAGTCCACCACCCATGATGGAAATTCTTCCAATCTTGGATTTTAATTCTGGATGCGTTAGTAATAACGCTGCTACATTTGTTTGTGGACCGGTAGCGATAATCGTTACCGGTTTCTCACTTTCTCTTAATACTTTCGCCATTAAATCTACAGAAGATAATTCTGATAACTGCATGCATGGTTCAGGTAGTGCAGGACCATCCAAGCCAGATTCACCATGGAAATTTCCAGCTGTAATTAATGGAGATAATAATGGTAATTCTCTACCTTTTGCAATTGGCGCATCAATACCTAGTAAAGTACAAATACGCATTGCGTTATATGTTGTTTTAGATAGTGTTTGATTACCTGCCACACTTGTGACTGCTTTGATATCAAAGGCAGGATTTGCCTTGGCAAACACCCAAGCAATCGCATCATCGTGACCTGGATCGCCATCTAAGATGACTGGTATTTTCTTGATTTCACTCATGCGTTTCACCTTCTCTGCATTTTCACGGCGTGCACGCTTTGCACGACTTGCCGCAATTAGAGCGAATACAACTAAACCAACAATCGTTACTAAATAAGGGATTGGTGAAACAAGGTTGGAATCAACACCTGTCGCAGATAACTTGATACCAAATGCCTGTGCAAAACCGAAGATTAATGCTGCTAGCATACATCCTAAAGGCTCACCAGCACCCATTGCCTGTGCGGCAAGTGCAATAAATCCACGTCCAGCAACCATGTCGAGGGACCAACCCATCGCATAGTACATAGACATAAACGCACCACCCATACCGCAGAGTACACCGGCGATAACCATTGTAATGTACTTCACGCGGATAACACTTACACCAACAGAAGAAGCCGCATGAGAGTTTTCACCAACAGAGCGGATATTTAATCCTAGTGGTGTATGGTATAGCAATACCCATGTTAAGAAAACACAGATAAATGCAAAGTATGTTAATAAACTATGTCCGGATAATACCTGTCCAATCACAGGGATCTTATCGATGAGTGGAATTGTAATACTTGGAATCTGTAACTTCTGTGTAATCAAAGAAGTTGTAGAAGTAAGTTGTGATCCCTGGGTAATTCCTGTAATTACCTTAACTAAGAAAATTGTTCCACCAGATCCAATCATATTGACTGCAGTACCAGTTAAGATAATGTTTGTCTTTAGATTGAATGCAAAGAATCCCATCAGTAAGCTAACGATAATACCTACAGCAATTGCCACAAGTAAACCAACAAACCAATTTCCAGAATAGTAAGCAAATAAGGAACCAAACAACGCGGAAATCATCATAGTACCTTCAAGACCGATGTTAGAAACACCCGCTTTTTCACAGATAACAGCAGCCATGGTCGCAAATAAGATCGGAGCTGTAATACGGAAAATTGCGAAGAAGAATTCTGGTGTCATAATTAGTGAAAACATCTTACTTCACGCTCCCTTCTACAATCGCTCCAACTTGTTTTTCGCGCAACTCCTCTTCAGCACTCTTAACGACAAGTCTTTGACGATACTTGGATAAGAATTGATCGGCCGCAAAGAACAAGAAGATAATCGCTTGAATAATATCAATCAACTGTGCAGGAACTGCAGCGTAGGTTGACATTAAAGTACATCCTTTTTCAAGATATGCCATAAGAATGCGGCGAGCGGAACAAATGCTGGGTTATTACCAGCCAAAATCGCTACGGTAATACCCGTCCAACCATACCCCGGTTGCGCTAACCAGTCGAAGTATTGGTTTCTTCCTAGCATTTCGATGCCTCCACCCATACCTGCTAGTAATCCACCGATCACTTGCGAAAGGATGATGATCATTACAACGTTCATACCAGAGTACATAGAGAACTTCTGGTTGATACCAATCATACGGATTGCATATCCCCAACGTGTACGATACATAAATAGTGCAATAATAATTGTCATTACAATTGCGATAGCGAAACCAATAGATAGCTTAGAACCATTATCAATTAACTGAGGTAGTGCAGCGTTTGCCTGGAAGTTACTTGTCTGAACTGTACCCTTTGTCTTATCAGCGATAAACGCATTCATCATAAACTTGATAACGTACATGATGACATAGTTTAACATTAAGGAGTTTACCATTTCACTGACATTTAACTTTGCCTTTAATACTGCAGGAATTAACATCATCACACCTGTAACGACTGCACCTGCAAGAATGGCAACGATTGGTAGTAATGCACCAGGTAATGGAACATATACTGCAACTAAAGAAGTCACAAACGCACCAAGTAAGATACCACCCTCAGAGCCAAGGTTAAATTGGTTTGCCGAGAACATCACACAAGTTGCTAGACCCGTAAAGATAATAGGAATCATGCTTGCAAGTACATCTGTAAAACCCTTTACACTAAACGTACCATTTGCACGGAATATCGGTTGAATCAACATTGCCTTCAAAGAACTGAATGTCGCAAGTAGTCTTGCACCAAAACTATCTCCCTTTGAACTAATAAAGATTAGGATTGCCGCAACTAGTAACGCAATACCGATAGCCATTGCGCCACGTACAATACTAAATATCAAACTTCTTTTCTTATTCATGACAAACCCTCGCAATCTCTTCTGCTGTTTGTTTCTTAATACCCAACATGTATTGACCCATGATTTCGTCATTTAACTGACTCGTATCTTCAAAGTACGCAACAATCTGACCACCATACATGACGATTAAACTATCAGATAATTCCATAACTTCATTTAAGTCTGCAGATACTAATAACACACCAATTCCAGAACGTGATAATTCTACTAACTTTTTACGGATGAATTCCGTCGCACCAACGTCGATACCACGCGTTGGTTGATCAGCGATAATCAAATCTGGTTGATTGGAGAATTCACGTGCAACAACAACCTTCTGAATATTACCACCAGATAACATCCCAACCTTCTGGTCGCGGCTCTTGCACAATACTTTATATTCTTTAATGAGGGCATCCGTCTCTTCATGCATGTTTTTCATGTTAAACATCAAACCCTTGTTCATCTTCTTAGAATCTGCACGGTCAGAGATAATATTTTCTTCAATTGACGCATTTGCGGCAATACCAAATAACATACGATCTTCTGGTACTAATGAGATATGCTTCTCACGTAATTGGCGTTGGTTTAAACCTATGATATTATCACCCTTCATTGCGATAGTTCCCTCATTTGGTTTATTTAAACCAAACAACATATCGACAAGTTCCTTTTGACCATTACCTTCAACACCCGCAATACCAAGAATTTCTCCTTTACGAACGGATAGAGATACGCCATTGAGCATCTTCTTGCCCCAGTCATTGACATAATGTAGGTCTCTGACTCTTAGGATTTCTTCTGTTGGTTTTGCGGCATCCTTTGAACCTGTAAGACAACATCACGTCCTACCATCAAGCGAGAAATCTTCTCGGGTGTAACATCCTTTGTCTCATAGACACCCATAAATTTACCACCACGTAAGATACTTAAACGATCAGTAATCTCCATGATTTCGTTTAACTTATGAGAGATAAAGATTAATGTATAACCCTGTTCTTTTAGATGCTTTAACTCCTTAAATAGTTCTGTTGTTTCTTGGGTAGTTAAAACAGCAGTAGGCTCATCTAAAATCAAAATCTTAGCACCACGTACTAATGCCTTTAAGATTTCTACTTTCTGCTTCATTCCAACCGGAATATCGACAACACGCGCATTTGGGTCTACTGCCAAGTTAAACTTCTTGGAGTATTCCTCAGTAATCTTGATTGCCTTTTGACGATCGATGAAAATACCGTTCTTCTTTGGAGTCATACCCAATACGATATTTTCAGCGACAGTTAAACTTGGCACCAACATAAAATGTTGGTGAACCATTCCGATACCCTTTGAAATCGCTACATTCGGTGATGATAAATGTACCTTTTCGCCATTGACGTAAATCTCACCTTCTGTAGGTTGCTCTAAACCAAACAACATCTTCATCAGTGTTGATTTACCAGCACCATTTTCTCCCATCAGCGCATGAATTTCGCCTTTGCGTACATTCAAGTCAACATCCTGGTTTGCCACGACACCATTAGGATAAATCTTGCGAATGCCTTTCATTTGAATGACATATTCTTCGTTCATATCTCTTACCTCATTCTATTTTATATACAGGTGATCTTTTTAAAATGAAAATCCAGTCCCAACCACCATCCCAAGTTATTTTCAAAACTATTGAAAACTACACTTTTCGGCAGCTGAAACTGGATTCATAAATCACCAAAGATACTAATCAGATATATTGTTTTTTCGTGGTTGAATGAAACTTTTAAATTTCTACGTAAAACAATTTATGAATCTTTTGTATCGCTACGATTAAGGACGAACCTTTTCACGTAATGTTTCTAAATCTTTAGATGTATTTCCTAATGCTGTAGGAACTTCAACCTTACCGTTTAAGATAGCCTGAATAGCTTCATTAACCTTGTCCTTAGTTGCTTGAGAAGCATACTTGGCAAAGTTCTTGTCAGTTACTACACCAACGCCATTTTCCTTCAAGCCTAAAGTAACTTCTGTTCCCCAGTGTTCTCTACCTGCATCCCATTCATCAAATACCCAAATGAGAGAGTTACCAACATTCTTTAAACCAGATGTTAATGTAATCGCTGCTAAGTCAGGAGAGAAAGTAGATTCCTGGTCTGAGTCAACACCGATAAACCATGCAGTATTCTTTTCAAGAGCTGCTTCAGCTGCACCATTACCAGCATTACCAGCAACACCCCATATAATATCAGCCTTATTATCACTAATCATGGATAATCCATATTCCTTAGCAATCGCTGTATCTACATAGTCATTTGTATAACGTGTATCAACCTTGATTTCTGGATCAACGTTCTGAGCACCTGTAATATAGCCATATAAGAAGTCATTGATAACTGGGCTATCGATACCACCAACGAAACCAATTACCTTTTCAGGATTAATACGTTCAACAGATGTATCTGTTGTCATGCTTGCAGCTAATGTACCAATGATATAACCTAACTCATTCTGCTTGTATGTTAAGTTGAGGACATTCTTATTTTCGCCAGCATAAGTATTGTCATCAAAGATTGCATACTTCTGATCTGGATACTTTGTAGCAACTTCCTTTAAGAAGTCAGGCATCTGATATGTTCCACAGATAATTAAGTCATATTCTCCCAAATCAGATACTTCATACAATGTCTGTAACCATCTTGGCTTATCAGCGTCTGTACCACCCATTTCAATTGTCTTTAATGTGATACGACCATCTTTTTCAAGAGTCTGTAAACCAGCTGCTGCTGAGTCAAAGAATGACTTATCACCCAAGTTACCATTAACTAGGTATGCTACGTTGTAAGTCTTTCCGTGTGTCTCTGTTGCGTTGGAACCCTGCTTTTCAGATCCCTTAAGGGCCCACAACCAACGAGCGGTGTTAACAACAATGCAACCATTGCTGCCTTTAATAGATTTTTCATGTATTTTCCTCCCAAAATCTTTTCAAATCACTAGTCATCTCTTAAAATAAAATAGTGAAAGCGATTTCATGTAAACTCATTTTATTATTGGGTTTTAAATAAGTCAACAAGTACATATCACCAGAAAGGACAAAAATTATGTTGAATCGTATACCTAAAATTAATCTTCACTTACATCTAGACGGGTCATTCCGCATGGATACAATATGGAAACTTGCTCATGAACAAAATGTGCAAATGCCTGCTGATACAATCGAAGGCTATGAAGCCTTTATTCGTAAGTGCGCAAATGCCAAAGATGTAAATGAATATCTTAAGATGTTCGATACTCCTTTGAAATGCATGCAAGATAAAACTTCTATTACTCGTATTACAGAAGAGTTAATCGAAGACCTAGCAAATCAAGGCTATATCTATGCAGAAATTCGTTTTGCTCCACAGCTCCACACACAAAAAGGTTTAACCCAAGCCGACGCAACAGAGGCTGTATTAGAAGGCAGAAACAACGCCCTCAAAAAATATCCAAATCTTCGCATTGGTATCCTTACATGCATGATGTGCATAGGTGTTGATACACTAAACCAAAAAGAAAATATGGAAACTGTAGAAGTATGCAAGCAATACCTTGGTAAAGGCGTTGTCGGAATTGACCTTGCAGGTGCAGAAGGATTTGTACCTCTATCTAACTTTGGTCCATTATTCGCAAAGGCAAAAGAATACGGTCTACCTATGACTTGTCATGCAGGTGATAGCCAAGGCCCAGATACCGTTAAAGACGCAATGGACTTTGGTGTAACACGTATCGGTCATGGCCACCACGTATACTTTGACCAAGAACTTGTAGAGCGCGCAAAAGAAAATAAAATACTCTTTGAAATCTGTCCAACATCTAATGTACAATGTCAAACCGTACCATCGTACGCAAAGCACCCAATGAAACCTCTATACGACCAAGGTGTACTCGTTTCTGTTAACACTGATAACGATACATTTGCTGGTGTACACATCACAGACGAATATGCACATTGCATCGAAGATATGGGCTTTACAGTCGATGATATCTTCCAAATGAATATCAATGCAGTAAATGCCGCATTTGTTACAGAAGAAGAAAGAAAAGAATTACTGCATATCTTAGAAACAGCCAGAAAGGAATATGCTCCATGCTAGAAGCACATATTCAATTAGACAAAAGTGTAAACGCAAAGTATGCAATCATGCCCGGGGATCCAGCCCGTATCGATCGCATCATACCATTCCTTGAAGATGTAAAAGTACTCGCGTATAACCGAGAATTCAGAAGTATATCCGGTTACTATAAAGGTGTAAAGGTTATTGCCATCTCTACTGGTATCGGTGGTTCCTCTGCTTCCATCGCCATTGAAGAGTTAAAACATATTGGCGTAGATACGATGATACGTATCGGTTCCTGTGGTGCCCTACAAAAAAATATCCAACTTGGAGATTTAATCTTCGCTGTCGGTGCAGTACGTGATGAAGGTACATCCAAAGCATACGCAGATATTCGTTATCCAGCAGTTGCGGATACAGAATTCTTACTCAAATGTATCGAAACCGCAAAAGAAAATCATTGGAACTATCATACAGGAATCGTTCACAGCCACGAAAGCTTCTACATTGATACAAACGCAGAAGAAGAAAAGAAATGGTCAGCCATGGGTGTTCTTGGTGCAGATATGGAAACAGCCGCCCTATTTACAGTAGGTCGTTTACGTAACATTCGCACAATGTCCATTCTCAATAATGTCGTCCTCTATGGTCAAGATACTGCAGATGCGATTGGTAATTACGCAGATCAAGCAGCCAAAACGATGGAAGGTGAACGCAGAGAAATCCTTACAGCACTGGAAGCCATCTATAAGTTAGAAAAAAATGTCTGAATTTTTATTTCAGACATTTCATACTCTCTACTACTTGTTCTAATGTAGGAATACTTTTAGCAGCACCTTCTTTGGTAACGGTAATACTACTTGCCTTCGCGGCAATGCGCAATGCATTACCTACCGTTTCACCACGTAAGATACTTGCTAGATAGAAACCTGTGAAGGTATCACCAGCCGCCGTTGTATCAACAGCCTCTACACGATACGCATCTTGATGAATCACCATATCGCCAGAAATATAGTAAGAACCTTGACTTCCCACCGTTAAAATAATTTCCTTACTTGGATAAGCCTTCTGTAAACCTGCAATCACATCTTCTACCTGATTAGATGAAACATTCGCAAGTCCCTTACCTTCTACTTCATTCACCACAAAGATATCAATTAAATCTAGAGGATAGCCAAAAATCTTTTCATCCATTGGTGCAGTATTGAAGGCAATACGCAAACCCTTCTCATGTGCCTTTGTGATTAAGTATGTTAAAGAAGATATTTCATTTTGAATCAGTAATAAATCCCCCTTTTCAAAATGTGTTAATACTTCATCAATCTGCGCTTCATCAATCAACTGATTCGCACCACCGTAGAGGATAATACAGTTTTCACTATGACTTACCTGAATAATCGCATGCCCAGTCGCAGTTTCTTCATCCTTCTTTAGATAATCAACCTTTACACCATACTCTTGTAAGTAATCGATAAATGGTTGACCATCAAATCCCAACACGTCCAGCATGGTATACATCTAAACCTGATTTTGCTAATGCAATGGATTGGTTTAAACCCTTTCCTCCAAAGCCTCTACTATAGGACAAAGAAGATGTCGTCTCCTTTGGCATCACAAAATGATCCATCTGATACACATGATCAAAATTCAATGATCCAAAACTTAAAACTTTCATATGTAACCTCTCTTCTCGTAAATCTTATAAATTTAATATGACATACTTCCAAGATTTATCCAAATAAAATCTCTAGCAAATCTTCCTATCTGTATAATTTTTTTCGAAAACCAGATAATATTTCTGTTCATTTCGTGCTGAATCGTATAGATTATTAGTATGAATATGCAAAACAAGCACTATAAAGCAGTCATGGATGAAGTAGAACGCTTAGAAAAAACAGGAAGATATAGTTTGGTAAAGAACTTTATTCAGCACGGAAAGACAACTGTATATGCACATTGTATCGATGTTGCACTTACAGCTTGTGAGTTAGCTGAAACTCACAATTTTGATGTAAACTATTCCGCAATGATTACTGGTGCTTTATTACATGATTATTTCTTGTATGATTGGCATATTCCACAGAAACACTTCGGATTACATGGATTTACACATCCGTATACTGCAGCTAAACAATGCTAAGGATGATTATCATATCGGTTCTATCGAGGAAGATATTATTATTCATCACATGTTTCCACTGACGATGTATCCACCACAATCGAAAGAAGCTTGGGTTGTATGTTGGGCTGATAAGCTATGTGCAGCACGAGAAACAGTCACAAATCGTCTTGTATTCTTAAAAAAAGCCTTTCAGCGCTAGGCTTTACAAAAAAATTCATCAAAAAAAGCAAAAAAACATCTTGCAATGAAAAAATGACCATGGTAATATAGTAAAGCGCTGAACGGTTAGTCAGTATGCACTTGGCAATAGTTGAGGAAATACTCAAGAGGCCGAAGAGGTGCCCCTGCTAAGGGCATAGGTCGGGAAACCGGCGCGAGGGTTCAAATCCTCTTTCCTCGCCATACATTGGTCCCGTGGAGTAGTGGTTTATCTCGTCTCCCTGTCACGGAGAAGATCGCGAGTTCGAATCTCGTCGGGACCGCCATTACGCGAGTGTAGTTCAATGGTAGAACGCCACCTTGCCAAGGTGGACACGGCGGTTCAATTCCGCTCACTCGCTCCATTAAAAATAAAACCGCTTAAATAGCGGTTTTTCTTATGTTCTGGTCAACTTTTATTTATTTTTTGCTTGGTCAATAGCATCTTGCATTGCATTTCGGATTACTTCAGCTTGGCTTATTCCGAGTTTTTGGCACGCTTCGCGAAATGACAAAACAAATTCATTTTTGTACGTGGCAGATACTCTCATCATGTTTTCTGCTCGCCACTTTGCATTATATTCTTTCTGATTAAAATCGCCGTTACTTGTTTTTGGCATATTATTGATCCTTTCTATTTCTGAGAAGCAAAACCGTTACAACACTTGCAGTAAAAATAGCAACTATGATATAAATTATCATACTTGATATTTTATGAAAAAAACAACCCATAATTCAACTAAGGAGAGGGGCTTTCGCCCTAGCTGTTATCACTTGGTCAGCCACCATGTGATAAGTCCGGCAATTACTCCTGATAGGACACCGACGAGGAAATCACGTGCAAGGCGTTTCAACTCATCGGTTTTTTTATTTTTTTATAAGATTCACTTCAGATACTATATAATTAATTCAGAGGAAATTATGGAGTTCGATATCTTTTATTACGAAAAATGATATATCAACAATCAAGAATAATCCAAGAATCATTCTAAGCAATCCTTCTGTTTTACATGTACTTTCAGATATCATTAATCAAACCCCAAATAGTATTGATATCAATCAATACTCAAATAATGAAATCACAAACAGTTTATTAATGATTGATGCAATTAAACTTTGCAATAATAAACTGTCTTTAAACATCCCTATTTTTTTATCGAAAAGGGATTTACCTATATTAAAGAAATACATTTTACTTGCCAGCAATAAAATTTTACCATTCAATAATGCAGCAGACTGATAACTTGATTAAAACCATCCATCAAATCCAAAAATGGTTTCTCGGACCAAGTAAATCTCTATCACATGTTATGTGGATATGTTTTTTTTGATGGAACAATATTTGATGAACTTGTAAAACATAATTTAATTACAACTCACAAAAATTCATCCAGATTGTTCAGATTATCTCATCATTATGTATGAGAAGAGTAATTCTTTAAACACATATAGCAATAAACTATTATGTTCTTATAATCGCCTTAAAACACATTACGGAGTATTTAGTTCTTTTGGCGATTGTGATGGAAACCGAAATGATTTCTATCGTCAATTCATGTTACAGAATACTCATCAGTCGGATAAAATCATCAAATACTCGCCTGACGAATTGGGCTTAGCATTTCATTCCTTAATTCTCGGAAATAAAATATCGGAAAAATCTTATTTCAATCTTCAATCAAATGGGCTATACAAAAAAATGGAATAATAAATATTCCAGTTTATTACTCTGATGATTTTAAAGTCGGTGATGAAATTTCCAAAATTGTTATTGACGCATGTTCGCAAATCCTAATTGAATGCCTTAACCTATTAAGCAGAGAACAAAACTTATTATCAATTCAACACAATGTAGATATTCGTGATATCGCAAATGAAATTTATCATTTGATTTTCGGTACAGTAAATGAATTGTTAGTTCAACATAATATCGTTGCACAACCAGAGTACCATCCAAATGAAGGTAGATACTTAAAATCCTATGAAATATAGTTTATAGGATTTTTTTCATTATTGTCGCATCATCCTTTTTCATTGTGTTCACTATATGAAATTTTCATATTTGTTACAAAAATAATTGTTTCATAACTTGTTTTAACGCATAATCAATATCGTAGGGGAGATTGAACTATGTTTACAAAACTTACTAAGGCTGAAAAAGACTGGATCTTTATATGATGTCGGTAACTCTGCCTTCATACTATTGGTATCAACAGTTATGCCGCTATACTTTAATAGTTTAGCGGAGAAAGATGGACTATCATCTGTTAGTTATCTAGCATATTGGGGATATGCCGCATCAGCCGCAACACTATGTGTCGCCTTCTTAGGCCCAGTGATTGGTACAATTACAGATTTTCAAAGGATTTAAGAAACCTATCTTCTTCGCATCTGTACTAGTCGGATCACTTCTATGCTTTATGATGGGATTTATCTCACATTGGTTGATGTTCCTAATCATCTTCATTCTCGCAAAGGCCGTATATTCTTCCAGTATCATCTTCTATGATTCTATGTTAGGAGATATCACAACAGAAGAACGTCTCGATAGCGTATCCTCATTAGGATATGCATGGGGATATATCGGATCCTGTATTCCTTTTGTATTATCACTTGCAGTGATTCTTGGTGGTAAAAAGATTGGAATTTCAGGAAGTCTAGCAATGACAATTGCCTTTACAATTACAGCTATTTGGTGGTTTGTATTCTCATTACCTTTATTAAAGACGTATAAACAAACACATTATATCGAAAATACGAAGAATGCTATTGCAGAGAGTTTTAAACGCCTAGGAAATACGCTCAAAAATGCAACTAAACACAAGAAAATTTTCTTATTCTTAATCTCATTCTTCTTCTATATCGATGGTGTTTATACAATTATTGATTTAGCGACTGCGTACGGAACAGCGTTAGGCTTAGGTAGCACAAGTTTATTACTTGCATTACTACTAACACAGATTGTTGCTTTCCCTGCTGCTCTTACATTTGGTCGATTAGCACAGAAATTTGATACAACACGATTAATTCTACTTTGTATCTTTGCATATCTTGGTATCGCAATCTTTGCAATCTTCTTAGATACCCAAGTCGAATTCTGGATTCTTGCGGTATGTGTAGGATTATTCCAAGGTGGTATTCAAGCTCTATCCCGTTCCTATTTCACCAAGATTATTCCAGCTGAACAGTCTGGTGAATACTTTGGATTGATGGATATCTGTGGCAAGGGTGCAGCTTTCTTAGGTACAGCGTGTGTTTCGCTTGTATCGCAGTTAACTGGTTCAATTAGCGCTGGTGTAGGAAGTATCGCATTCTTCTTTATATTAGGTATCTTCTTCTTTATCAAAACAATTAAGACAAACTAAAAAGCTAACTATAGAGATCATCACCTAGGGATTGTAAAAATCAGTTACTGCGCGACATTTTTCATGCGGTGGTAAGTGAAATAATGACCATACAAAGAGCCCATTACTCTTGTCTGGTCATTTTCTTATATTCAGATATCAAAAATAGCATAGAAGATTAAATGCATTTTGCATTTCTATAATTATCAATCATCGAATTCAAGTCTCTGATGCATTCTTTTATTTCTTTCGTTGTAGTTAATTTTTTTCTATTAATTCTGCAGATGAATGTGACATAGGATTTGCATTTCTCAAAGCATGTGCATGCTTGATTATATTTTCAGAGCCATCAATTTCTTTATAAAAAGTCGCAATCTCGTTCTCTTTGTAAAAATCTTTTTATAGTTGGGTTTTTTTACAAGTAGAATCATAATTACAGAAAAAAATGCTAAGTCTGACGTAAAACGATCAAAATAGTTTTTTTATAAAATGCATATTCAGCCAATATATTATGTCTCTTTTTCTACCCAATACATAAAGTACAGGAAATATGCCTTCCAATCACTATCTATAATTCTGCAAATAATTATTAATCCGCTTATTACGAAGTGTTGACAAAAAAACTATTTTTGCAACAGTAATAATAATAGTTTTTTTAGATTACAATTATTTTTCATTTAAGGCTGTCAGTAAATCTATATGCCTGAATTCACTCTGAATCAAATAAGATATAGCTATTGATGTATCATATGAATTCCATAATCCAGTTCGGTTGCGCTTAAATAACTGATTGAGTAAAGCTTTAATAGCCTTTTTCACTTTTTGGTCTTCATAATCATAATCGATAAACGTTTTGGATCTAAAGCTATGAATGATACATCAGCTTTAATCAACTCACATATGGTGGATATTGTTTTACTATCTTGAATTACTTCCTCACATTCATAAATAAAATGGTTGTAAACTTCCATTGGAGTAAATTCAATATCATCACTACTAAAATGCTGATCAATCAAGGAATTGTAGTGTTCAACATCAATATAATCATTTTTAAGTGCTGCTAAAAGAGAATCTAAAAACTCTTGAAATTTATCTGCAAATAAATCCGCAATATTATGATGTATGCCATTGAAATATTCATCATATAATGATTTTTTTAGTTCATCATTGATTTCTATTACAGGTTTCAGGCAGCACTTTTTTTGTATTAAGCGATAAACCGTACTCTTTTTAAAAATTGAGGAATACTCATTTCTAATCTGATTATATACATCATGTAACCTAACAATATCATAAGATGAACTAATTAAAATATACATATCATCAACATATCGAATAATTTTGAAGTCATTTATGCAATCTATTTTTTTCTTTAATGAACTGGTATATTCGCTTATCTATTTCATCTGTATATACAATTGTCGCTAAGTACGACGACGCAGTGCTATTTTTCTATTGTTGGAAATTTTCCATTTCCACAATATAACAGCAATTCTTTTATCATTTTCAACTGTGTGGGATTAAAATGCACATCTTCTATATTACTTCTTTCATCAATTTGTTTAATAAGAATATCTAGATTTATATTGGGAAAAAAAGTTAGTAACATCAGTTTTTATAAAAATACTGGCAGCCTGAAATATGAGTATTTATCAACTTATAAAACTTATCATAATCCTGTTTATACTTTTGCCCGCATATCCTCATAATTTCCTGCATAAAACACATCAATACAAATATTCCTTACAGGTTGGTAATGATTTGATATTTCCTTACCTATAGCCTGTAATACTAAATACAGGATAGGAGATACAAGGCTAGAATCTCTAAAGCTCCCATCCGCCTTCTGAAGGAAATTTTCTGATTGATGCATTGCTTCCGGAAACAATACAAAAGCAGCTTTTTTTCAATATATTTCTTAAAGAATTCTTCACTAGAAATATATTGCTCCTCATCTTTATCAATTCTTGAAAAATGGAAACCATTGTAAATAGGCCTTTTTACTTCCTGCACTTAAATCAAAATACATTTGGCATGTATGCTTCCATGTATCATACGTAATCCCAAACATACCAGCTATCTCCATTCTATCTATTGAAATAAAAAATCTATTCATTAGCTTACAAGTATTGTTACAATCGGACTAGCAATTGCTGCAATCATTGCAACTACAGCTATAATCATCATAATAATATTATATTGGTGACTACTTTTTAAATCAGTTTGAGCAGACATGTATGATTCTGTTTGAGCATCATACATATCTTTTAATTTATTATAATTTTTCAGATAATAGCTTATTCTGTTCTACTAAAATGTTAATTTGCTGAGAAGTAAGTACATTTTGTTCTTCTATCTTCCTTTTTATATCACCAAAAAAATAGTTTTTTTCCGGATTTATCACCGGGAAATCAGGGAAATTCAATCTTAGGATATATTGGTTCTGGCATAGTAATATGAGGGATATCAAAAGGATTGTTTGAAAATTTTTTTATTTAACGGATTAAAATCCATAGAGTTTTCCTCTCCTTCGTCATTTTCACTTTATCTCCGTATGAAACTATATCTTCAGCAGTTATATACAGTGTATGTTATGGTTCTAATACTTTTTTTAACCCTGCTTTCAGAATTAGGGTCATAGGTCATGTTAAATACAATATCTAACAGCAACTTTTTTTAATAGAAGGATTATTTTAAAATTATTTATAGATTTCCATATTATTTGCTATTACCGAGAAGACAACCCACTAACATGCGCACTTGCTTACCACATCCATATTCTGCTTATCAGAATTTCGCATTGCATTCTAGTGCTCTTCTTATTCTATGTAACCGTTTCTGGAATTTTAATAATCTGTCAATAAACACTTCCACTTCATTGATCTTTTCATTAGTGACTAAATGCGTCAGGTAAATCATTTTCTAATAGAATTGTATCGGTAGGTAATGCATGTCGATAGATATGAGCAAACGCTTCTTTGACTGTCTTTACAACGATAACACGGTTCATATCAAACCCAACTTCTTCTAGACCTTCATAGATAGGCTTTGTTTGAATTTCACCAACAAGGATAACCTCATCTGCTTTACCCTTCATCTTACGACCAAATTCTTTATTTGCGTCATCTTGAATTGCACCAAGATCAATCATACCTGGTGTTACAACATAACGTGTGTTCGGCATCATTGATAGTACTTCGAGTGCCATTGCGGATCCTACTGGGTTAGAGTTAAACGCATCATCGATAAAGCGATAGCCATTGATTGTCTTTAGTTCTAAGCGGTGCTCTACTTGTTTCATTGTCTTAGCTGCACGTTGAATCGTTGACCATGGCACATTGAGATGTCTTGCGACACAGATTGCGGATAGAATATTGAGAATATTTAATTCGCCAAGAAGCTTTGTTTCGATACGTACACGTTCATCACGGTGAACGACCGTAAAAGATGAACCCATACGTGTGTATGTAATATCATCTGCGTAATAATCTACATCTCTGCTCTTTACCCCATAACTGACTGTCTTAACTGGATTCTTTAGGCGATAGTTACGGATAAAGTCATTATCATAGTTCAGGACTCCAAGGCCATTCTTTGGTAACAGTTCCATCATCTGCATCTTCTCTTTGATGATATTCTCTTGTGAACCAAATGTTGCTAGATGTTGAGGTCCTATCGAAGTTACAACACCAATCGATGGTTGTACAAACTTCATTAAGTAAGTAATTTCACCAACATGGTCAGCACCCATCTCGCATACAAATACTTTATGAATCGGTTTTAATAAAGTACGAATCGTAATTGTAATACCCATTGGTGTATTGTAGGAAGCTGGTGTCATTAGTGTATTAAACTGTTCACCAATCATTGCCTGCATGACATTCTTAGTGGATGTCTTACCATAACTACCAGTAATACCAATCTTGATTAGATCTTTATCTTCACGAAGAATTTTCTTTGCTTGTCCAATGAACCACTGTTTTACAAATGCTTCGATTGGTGAAGTAATCCACCCTACAAAGAAGATTAAAATCCAAGGTAGGATAATCACTAGTGTAGATATGCATGCATACTGTGGTAAAAATTTATGATTGAGAAGTATCAAACCAATTTGTAATAAAGCCATGACAATGATTTGGCGTTTTACACGGCCTGTATAAACAAGTGGCTTTATGTACTTTTTATTCTTTTCGCGAATAACATTTATACCAGTAACAAGAAGTAGCAGCACTAACCATACCCATGCAAAGATTTTATATCCTGCAAAATATGTTAACAACCCAGCAACAACGATATAGCAAAGCGTCGTAACGAGCATGTCCTGTATCATCTTTTTATTTCCAACAAGCCATTTACTATATCTGCCTATTTCATAGCGATTCTGTTGAAACATGTGTAATGCATGTTTTGTTGGTATCAACATTGCGACAATAGTCGCAACTGCAAGTATCCATCTTTCCATACTATGCCGTCTCCTTTAAGAATATATCCAGAACACGATTGAAACGGTCTGCTTGGTGCCAATATGCCCAATGGTCATCACCCGCAAATATCGCTAGACCTGCATCCGGCATCATCTTCTCCATCTGTTTTCCCATCCATAATGGTGCAGCTGTATCTAAATCACCCCATACAAGTAATACTGGGCACTTCACCAAAGGTAAAAGCTCCGTAACATCATCATTAACCACCTTTACGAAGGTAGGTCTCATAATACCTTGGGCATTACGATAATCTTCTGAACCAGCATTCTTTTGTAGTTCTTCAAGTTTCTTTGTCTGACCAGTTAGCTTTAAAAACCATTTACCAACCTTAAACACTTTAACACGTATCTTACTTTCAAGGGATTGCTTTGGACGTATACCTGCAGCACCTGTTAGACACATCTTCTTTACATTCTCTGGGTTCTTTGCAGCGTAGCGAATTGCTACGCGACAGCCAAAGGAATGTCCAATAAGAATAGGATTTTGAATTTGATTCACTGCAATGAAGTCTTCTAAGAATGCTTCATAATCAGGTACACCCCAGGCAACTGGTGGATTCTCACTCTCACCAAAGCCAGGAAAAATCAATCGCAAAAAACACGATAGCGATCTTTGTAGTGATCAAAGATTGCCTGCATCGTTTCCTTATTTTGACCCCATCCATGTAGAAGGATCATATCCGGTCCTTCCCTTCTGTGATATATGTCGTTTTTACACCGTAAATCTGTTCTGTTTTTTTCATATGTCTTTCTATTTTTAATCGATATCGATGAATTTTTTTCACCCATTTATACAAGTTTATGCTTGATGATTTTCGTTTGTTTTCTTTGGCTTTTGTTTCCTAGCATCATGCCAGATTCTAAAGCATACACCTTCGGTGAGATTTTTCTGCCACTACGCGGTAACCATATGTCGTCACTACACGGTGAACAATGGATAAGCCTAAACCAAATTGGCCATCTGATCCCTTTTCGTAGCGATGGAATAATGTACTCAAACGGTCTTTCGAAATATTCTTACCGTCATTGATTACACATAACTCATCTTCATGTAATGTCACCTTGATATAACTCTTGGCATAACGCAATGCATTATCAATCAGATTTTCCACTACGATCCGCCAAGGTTCTTCTTCGCCATGGAAGAAAACATCTTCATCCAACTCACAGATAAAACTAATTTCTGGACGAACAACCTTGAGCGATAGTAATGCTTTATCAATAATTTTATTCATGTTGAGATGATTTCCTTCCTCAACAGTATCCTTTAAATAATCCATCTTGTTGAGGATAATCAAACTCTTCACTTTCTTTTCCAAACGATTTGCATGTTCGATAATAACATCGACAGACTTTTCTAATGTTTCGTATGGATAAATACCATCTTTAATAGATTCTCCATATGACTTAATCGTCGCAATTGGTGTCTTTAAATCATGCGAAATATTCTGAATCATTTCTTCTTTCTCACGATTTTGTTTCTTTAGCTGTGCATTCATATCACGAAGTGCATCCGCAACTTCACCAATCTCATCATTACGCTGCACGAATAGTTCCGCGTCTTCTTCATTCTTAATTTTGGCGATATAGTACTTAATTTGTGATAGCGGTAAAATCAAAGTTGTCACCCATATCAAAAGCATCACCATAAAGCCAATGACAAAGCTAACGTTTAACAGTACAACGCCATTAATCAAACTATCACGTAAGCGTTGTTGGGCAGCGTTTGACATCACTGTAATTAGTTCACGCCCATCATTTAATAGTGTTTTGGAATATAAAACAATATTATCTCCTGGCGTATTTGTTCCATCTAACTGTGCCTCTGGTGTGTAGTAAGAATCCATCGTACCAGAATATGGAACATTCGCATTTGTCTTCAGTCTTTCTTTTAAAGTCTGATCCATCTTACTTCCATAGATAACTGTGAAAGTATTCTTCTCATGATCAAATAAGTATGCACTGATTGCGCCATCTGTTTGTACAAAGTCCAAAGACTGGCCTGGGTTTTGATCAGCGTATAAAATCAAACTTTCCTGTGCACTGTGCAAACGATTATACATTTCTGCTTCGGTAAAACGTTCAATCGATGGCGAAAGAAAGATGATTACGAACATCGCAAAAATCATAATGAAAAGAAAGACCATGCTGAGTAATTGTTGCGACAAACTCAGCTCACGCAACCACATTCGTATGCGCTTCATTATCCGAGCCTATAACCGAATCCATAAATCGTATGGATACTTAAATTCGGCATTTTCTTTCTAAGTCTACGTAACGTATCATCTACGACACGGTCACTACCAAAATAATTCTCTTCCCAAACTTGAGATAGAATTTGTTCACGTGGGAAAGCAGTACCGCGATTATTCACAAACATCATTAAGAGTTCAAACTCTTTCGTTGTTAAATCAATCTGCTTATCATCTTCGATGACAATTCTCTGTGCTTCATCAATTTCATATCCATCAACTTTGATATGTTCCGCTTCATCTTTATAAATTCGACGAATCAAGTTATTGACACGTAACACAAGTTCTTTTGGAGAGAATGGCTTTGTAATATAGTCATCACTACCCTTTCAAGTCCAATGATACGGTCAAATTCCTTATCACGTGCAGACATAAAGATAACAGGTACCTCAGAACGATAGGAACGGATAGCTTCAATGAGGTCGAAGCCACTCTTATCGCCTAGCATAATGTCAAGAATCCACAGATGTACATCTTCATCAGAAGTATGAGAGTAAGCCTCATCAAAAATCCAAATAGGAACGCACTTCATATTCTTCCTTTTTCTAAATATCTTTTTACTAATTCATTTAAATCTTTTTCGTCTTCAACGATTGCAATTACTTTTTTTCATATTATCACCGCCTTTATTTTTATCACAGGTTGGTTTGTTAATATATCTATGCCACTATTGTACTCCATCAAAGAAAAAAAGGGCATTAGCCCCTAGATATTATTTATATCCATGTTTTCTCATCTTCTGATCGAAGATATCGTTGATGATTTTACTAAGTTGTTCCTTTAGTTCACCCTGCAACTCATCACACTGTTGCGCTTGGGCATATAGTTCTGGATATTCCCTAGCAATCTTTGCAACGGTATCCTTTGTCGCATGACCTCTTACAAAGAAAGGAATCTTATGCATAACCTCATCAGGTACTAATTCAATAATCATTTTGGCTGTCTTATCCATCTTTTATTACACTCCTATCTGTTTAAAAAAATGAAACTGTGGTTTATTATACTCCGATTCCACCCTCATGCACGTATACTGCCCAAAAGAAAAGCGGAATCATCCGCTTAGTTAAATCCATATAATTTTTGCGCAAGTTTATAAATTGTTAGTAATGCACTCTGGCCAAACTTACCAGGTAAGTTAACAGCTCTACCAACAAAGGAATAACGAACTTTATGATAGATTTCTTCATCTGTTTCCTGCATGTACTTCCATAAGTCTTCCTTCATCGCAAGATGTTCTGGTGTTCCAGATAACGTAGCTAGAACTGAAGTAATTGCGGAGATAATCTCTAAGTAAGAATACATATATTCCGTACAGTTAGGAATCGATTTATCATACGCACTTAATGTATCAATCATAATCTTATTGACACGTAACTGTTGGTCGAGTCGTTTGATCATAACCTTTTCGTTAACAGATTGATCATCACGACCAATAAAGTAATGGTAAAGATTAATATCTAAGTAGTACAACTTCTTCACATATGGTAAAGGCTTGAATACATAAATATTATCTACATAGAATGTATGCTTCGGTAATACCAACTGGCTCTCACGCAATACCTCTGTACGATATACACACGCATGCATGGTCATATACTTCCCTGGAGGCATCTTTCTAACATCCTTCCAAGTAAATGTACGATTGAGTGGCAAGTAACCCTTATAGTTAATTACCTTCTTATTCTTTACACCTACTTTGTCATAGATATAGTTACATAGTACTAAGTCAGGAACATTTACAGCATCTTCTCCACTGTTGCTAAACATCTCTAACTTCTCAAGTAAAGTTGCGAGTGCTTCCTCACCAAGCCAATCATCACTATCAACAACCTTGAAGAACACACCAGTCGCATTCTTAATACCTGTGTTAACTGCTTCACCATGTCCACCATTTTCTTGATGTACAGCTTTGATAATTGTTGGATATTTTTCCGCTAGACGATCAGCAATCTCTGCTGTACCATCTTTTGAACCATCATCTACGATAATAATTTCTACTTTTTCGCCACCAGTTAATAACGTCTCTACACAGTGCTCCATGTAATCCTGTGAGTTATAACATGGTACGGCAATACTCAATATTTTCATAATTACCACCTATCTATCGTTACTATTGTAATATGAAAAAAATAATTAGGCTACCACCCTATATCACATGATCATTTAAAAACGACATCAATCACTGATGTCGTTTTACAAACACTGTATAAAATTTATACAATGGATATAACAATTTATAGTGCTGTTATGAACGTTAAGAATCCTAATACAACGCCAAAAGCATTTGGAATAATTAAGATATAATCCTTCTTTGGCTCCTTCGTCCAACCATAAATAACCCAAATTAAACAAGAAACAGCTGCAGTTAGTGGCTGGTGTGGTTGTCCCTTTATACCATTTAAGTTTGCGATAATCTGTGGGATATAAGTAATGAAAACGAAGATTCCAACAAACGCACCAATTGATCCTACAATCGTATTGATTTTCTTTTTCATATCATTTAACTCCTTTTCGACAATGTGTCCCTATTTTAAAAGATAATTCTCGCTTCGTCAAATGATATGCAGATATTTCACAATTTTTTCACTTGTATCAAACATAAAAATAACGACATCAATCACTGATGTCGCTATCTAAAGTCGTTGTAAATTTGTAATCTGGATAACGTTCCTGTATATCCTGAACAATGCGTTGATACAGTGCTTCACGATCATCACAATTAAAGTCAATGACAATATCAAAACGTATTTCATTTCCTGTACAAAAGAATCCATGCATTTGGATGACATGCTCTACGGACATAACAATCTTTCGAATCTCTTTATACAAATGCTTCGCCTCATCATCCTTTGTGTTGTATGCATACACACTAATTGCCGTCACGAAGACATGTGTTTCATCATAAATCTTATCTTCGATTCTACGCTGTAATTCATCAATCTCATCAGCAGTCATCGTATCATCTACTTCAATATGTAAAGATGCCACATTCTTATTCGGTCCATAATTATTCAAAAACAAATCATATACACCATGTACTTCACGAAAAGTCATAACCAACTTTTTTTATTTGATTCGTAAGTTCCTTATCTGGACGTTCACCCAAGATCGAAGATATCGTAGAAGCCGCAATCTCATAGCCAGCTTTGATAATCATAATGGAGATAATGACCGCAAGATAAGAACTAATATCGACATTCGTCCAGATAAACAATAATGCGGCCAAAATCGTACTTGCGGAAATTATAGAGTCCATACGGCTATCTTCCCCAGAGGCGAAAGTGACCCAGAATTTAATCTCTCACCAGTCTTTTTTTACATACATTCCCATTGAAAACTTCGCAAGCACCGCCACAAAAGATAATGACTAGTCCAACTGTTGTATACGTTGGAATACTCGGATTAAATATACTCTTAACAGCTTCCACAAAAGAAGTAATACCCGCATATATAATTATCAAAGATATGACAAGTGCACTTAAGTATTCAACTCTACCATATCCATACGGATACTTATGATCGGGTTTTTTTGAAGCAAGCTTTGTACTAATAATAGTAATAATAGATGAAAAAGCATCCAATATAATTGCGATAGAACCAGATAAAAATCCAACCACAACCTTAAATCCAGCCAACATTGAATTCACAATAATTCCTAATACACTTGTGCGTATAATCTCTTGATTACGATTCATATTTTCACCTCGAATGTAGTTATTCTAACACCATTTCTAAAATTCGTTCTGATTATGATTTAGTCATTTCTCATGTTGTAATAACCAACTCTTTTTCTCTAAACCACCTGCATACCCATGTAGACTACCATCTTTTCCAATCACACGGTGACAGGGAATAATAATTGATATTGGGTTATGCCCAACAGCTGTTCCAACTGCTTGGTTTGACATGGAAGCTTTTCCTAATTTGTTGCAAACCAGTTCTTTGATATCACCATAGGTTCTTGTTTGACCATAAGGAATCGCTAATAAACATTCCCATACAGCTTGTTGAAATACAGTTCCTCTAGGAGAAATATTCAAAGTCATATCTGGGTTTTTACCCGAAAAATATTTATCGAGCCATTCGATTGTTTTTCTCGCCATCGTAGAGATCGAAGTAGAAAATTCCCCCTGTATATTCGCTCTATCATATTTTTGACCATCAAACCATAAACCGATGAGGGTATCATCTTCTATTGCAATTGTAATATGTCCTAATATAGATGTATATTTAACAAATTCAACCATAGTTTACTTCCCTTCTTTGTGATTATATATCAAGACTTCGCAATTAGACCATAGCCCCATATTCAAGTATAATAGTAACGCTAGGAGATGATACTTATGTCACTTTCTGAATACACATTAGCTCGTAAAAAAGGAAAAGCCGACGAGGAAACTTTAGCAGTTTTAAACAACAGTATTTTCAGCGAACTACCAAAAGTATATATAGGTGTCTTAGAAATTCCTTTAGACCTTGTGGTAGGCACCATCACTTCCTCACGTGCAGCATCCTTTACTGAAAGTTGGATGCCAACACTAGATGAAGATACAGAGTTTGCTACAAAGTGGTCTAGATTGTATGATGCACAGATTGAAGAAGGAATCCGTGAACCAATTCAAGTTTATGAATACATGCATGCATTCTTTGTCAAAGAAGGAAATAAACGCGTATCTGTACTCAAATACTTACAAGCACCTTCTATCATGGCAGAGATTACTCGTATCATGCCTGTCCATAACGATTCACAGGAGATACAGGTGTATGAAGAATTTCTAAGATTCCAAAAAGTCACCAATTTATATACGCCATACTTTACAATTCCTGGAAGTTACCAACTTCTTGCAGATATGTTAGGACAAAACCTAGAAACTAAATGGCCACAGGATCTCATTCGTACCTTCCAAGGTGCTTTCTATCGTTTTGAACTTGTCACAAAGGATATCACATCAAATCAACCATCCTTTAATATCTCAGATGCATTCTTAATCTATCTATCAATTTTTTTACATTTGATAGTTTGCTAGATAAGAATCGTATTATCCTACGTCATCGTATCGAACGTATCTTAAAGGAATTCAATCGTAGTGAAAGTAATGTAAGTCTTGAATATAAAGCAAAGGCAAAATCACAATCAATCCTTTCTCTACTCAACTTCCGTAAACAATATTATTCTGAACGTGACCCACTCACGATTGCTTTCTTATATCCATCTAGCGATTTGAATAATTTACAAACAGCCGTAATGGAAAGTGGCAGAACTTATCTAAATAACCGTTATGAAGGTGTCCTCAATACCACTGCCTATACAGGTTGTTCCGACACAAAAACAACAGAACAAATCATCCATCAAGCATGTAAGGAACATGAGTGGATTATTACCACAAGTCCACTCTTACTCAAAGATACATTAAAGGCAGCTACAGACTATCCTGATCATAAGTTTATGAATCACTGCACCCCTCTTGTATCACATATTATCAACACCTACGCATTACGTAGTTATGAGTTATTCTTCTTAATGGGGATCTTAGCAGGTATGATACATGATCAACACATCATTGGCTATATACCATATGATAATGAAGTATCTGTCATTGAACTTAATGCCTTTTCACTTGGTGTATCCTGGACTTCTCCGGACGCCAAAGTACATATCTTAAAAGAACCATGTCAAAATGCAATCATCATGGATAATCGTTCTACAACACATAAACCAGGTTTATACCGATTCTCAGAATCGCAAGAAGAATGCCTAGCAGCACCTATTTATAACTGGTCACTCTTCTATGATTTACTTGTACAGGATATTTTGACACACAAGGAAATCAGTGAACAGAGTTATTGGTTAGGTTTATCCTCAGGTGCAGAAGAACTCTATCTGCCTTCTTCCACATCAGCTGCGATTTTACGTAGTATGAATCACTTTATTACCGCAATCAAAGAAGGTACTATCATTCCATTTACCGGTCCAATCGAGACCCGTACCGGCAAGCAGATTGTAGAAGCAGATAGCAGCTTACAACCATTAGATATTATTCGTATCAACTGGTTAAACAATAATATTGTCGGAGAACTTTCTTCTAACAATATCCCACGAGATGAATTAACGGAGATTAAAACAACAGATGAAGATACTAGTCATAAGTGATCAAGTAGATCCATATCTATATGATTACTACACACCAAATAAATTAAAAGATATCGACCTGATTATCTCCTGTGGAGATTTACCAGCTAGATACCTAGAATTCCTTGTGACAGTCGCAAATAAACCACTCTTCTATGTCCATGGCAATCACGATACCGCGTATCTACGCCATGCACCAGAAGGATGTGTTGATATAGACGGTCGTGTATATGAATACAAAGGATTACGTATTGCAGGACTTGGAGGATGTATGAAGTACAATGACTCTCCATTCATGTATACCGAATCCGAAATGCAAAAACGCATCAACAAACTCAAGCCAAGCCTTTGGATTTCCAAAGGAGTCGATATCCTAGTTACGCATGCACCTGCCGAAGGCTATGGTGACCTAGATGATCTACCACATACAGGGTATGCATGTTTCAACGATTTACTTGAGAAGTATAAACCTGCATACATGGTACATGGACATGTACACCAAGAATACGGGCAATTCCAAAGAGAACTCACCCACAAAAGTGGCACAAAGATTGTCAATGGTTATCAAAAGGCAATCATTGAAGTAGAACCACCTGAACAAACAGAGAAGTCATTTCTATATCCATACTTCGTCACAAAATTCTAATCATAAAAAAATGGTATCCAACACATCGGATACCATTTCGTTTTATATACATTACTGAACAATTACTCCATCACGAAGAACATAGTATTCACCAACAACTTCTTCTATCTTCTCTTCCGTATCACCAAGCACATAACTACCATCTTCCATTAGATAGAATGTATGTCCTTGACTATCCGGATAGGTAACATCTTCTAGAAGTCGAAGCCCATCTACTACATCATTCTTCCAAGAAGAATAGTGAGGAAGAATCATCTTCTCTGTTAACCCTAATCCAGGTATAAACCTCTGATATGTTGGATCAATCACTTCACCTTCTAATTCAGGTTGCGCATAGACAAACGTTGCACTATTCATACTACCAGCAGAACTACCGATCCAGATTGCACTAAACTTTTGAAGATGTTTCTTCAAATCAATCTCTTGGAAGAAAGCATTCTGTGTTGGAACATGACCACCCATTGCAATAATAATATCTGCCCTATTAACAAGTTCTTTTGTACACTTTGCACTATTTCGATCTAAGATATCAACCCAGATAAACATAAACCCTGTTTATCCATGACATCCACAATCTCTTGTGCATAGTGTCTTGTCTTTTCAATCTCATCAGGTGAAGACGCAACAAGTAATGCATGGCATGGAAAGTGAACATGTTTTAACAGATCTTCAACCCAATGATATTCATTGTGAAGTTCCATCTTTGAATAATCAACTAAACTACTACATAAATAATATCTCATACTAATTTAAAAATATTTCATCCTCATCTTCATCTCTATACTGGTCAAAACAATCTCTTTGTAAGATTTCTTCAACCTCTGCTAGCATCTTTTCATAATAGTGACAGCCCTGATCAATTTGGTATTCATAGCCTTCTTGCGCACCTCTGAAAAGAGTATACGCAACTTCATAGTCACCTTCCTCTTCACCAATTGCCAAGAATCTCTTACCCATCGCAAACAATACACTTGGATACTCTAATCTAGCAACTTCTGGTAAATCATTTAAAGATTGGAAGGCTGTCATGAGATAGTATTCCGCAATCTCATCATTTTTCTTTACACCCTTTCCATGTTCATACATCGTACTTAGTTTATATAAAGCATCTGTATTCTTAAAGCGTGCAGCCATCTTAAAATACGCAAACGCAAGTTTCAAATCCTTTTTACAGCCTCTACCATAGTAGTAACAGTAGCCAAGGTTCGCGAGTGATTGAACATTACCCATCGAAGAGGCAATACGATAATATTCGATTGCAGTATCATAATCTCCGGTACGATAGAATTCAGCACCTGTTGAATTAAAATAATCTCCATTAAAATCTTCAAGCGCTACTTTATTCTCATTTTCGAATTCAATATTCATATTCTATTCTCCTTGTCCAATAATCAATGAACATTCTTTACTCAATTATAAACCTAGACGCAAAAATAAAGAAGGCATCTCGTCCATGCAGACCAAGATGTCTTCTACTTGTACATGCAAATATTTACTGAGCGCAAAACAGTTTTCTAATGTTGGTAAACATTCTCCACGTTCCCACTTGTAAACTGCCTGTACGTCTGAAAAACCAAGGTAATCTGCTAGCTCACTGGTCTTCACGTTACGTTCTTTTCGTAAACGACGAATGTTATCACCAGTAGCACTTAAACTAACGATAGGATAATTCATAATTCCATCACCTCCAATATATTCCATAAAGATGGTACATCAATATACCATCCTTTGACATGCATGTAAATACCAATGTGATGTTAAAAGTGAAAACACTGTAATGGGCTTTTATTCACCCTACATCATCATTGCAAAAATATTGTTATCCTACAGAGAGAAAAGAGGCTGTGCAAGGTTAGCAATTCCTTGCATCTCTTCCCTAGATTTTCATCACGAAGCTCTGGTGGGATTGATTACCCACACTTTTCACCCAACTCTTCAGCACTTGTTCTGTGATCTTCCTTTTTCTGATTCAGAACCTGTCTCTAGGCTACTAAGAGAATCTTCTTCCATATCTTATACACGAATTTCTTCGCTTCACGACAGAGTGGATTATTGGCTATTCTTAGGTTTATATATAACGCCAATATATACCTAACTAAGATTCAGGCACTCTATTCAAGTAACCCTATATTCTTCCACCGATATGTATTCTGGACTATATTGCACAATGATGTGTGCCATCTGTTACTTTCAGGAATTGCACCCTTCATCTAGTATTACTACTTCGATGCGGCCAGCCGTAAGAAAGTATCCTTTCTCTTAGCCCCGAGCTTCATTCCAGATACCCCAGCAGGTTGAGCAAACCATCTTCACTAGGATATTACAGTATCTTCACTTTTGACACCATCTATCTTGGTACAGTTATTATTCTACCTATCGCAACCATCATCCACAATGAACCTGTAGTTTAATTTTTATCACAAGCAAGACACTTGCAAGTTTGAGTTAGTTAGTGTAAACTAATCGCAGATAGGAGATGTAGATTATGAGAAAAACAATATATAAACGCATCTTATTCTTAGAAAAACTATTCAACAAAATAGAAAGCAAAAGTAATTAACAAGATTCTATTAAAGAATTAAATATACATAAGAAAAAGATGAACAAAAGAAGATACTAGACTAGTGTTAGTCAGGTATCTTCCTTTTTAGTCCTTTTTCACCTGCTCCCATTCTTCTTCAGGTACATCTTCCCATCTCTTATAATTTTTTTATTCTTTTTTTCTTAATGCAATCATTGTACTGTCGGTTCTATCTGCAATAAATCTAATGAATTTATATTTCCAATCTATCTTTATATTCAATTTTGAATCAAAGATTTTTAAAAATCGTCTCTAGGTATAGCTGCTGCTGATTATAGATTTGTAATATATCTTCAAACGGGAAAAAAATCTATCTTACTATAATGAATATTATTCTTTAGTGCTCTATTTCTAGAGAAAAAGTTGATATCTGTAATTATCTTACCAATTCCAATACGCAATTCTTCTGCAATAGATGTTTTTTTGCATCTTTTAAATACATCCCTAAATTTTTCAATAATTATCGCTCTAAATTTAGTCTTACTACGAATAGTGCTTGTTAACGTATCTTCCATAGTATAATCAGGAACTAGAGTTTCTATCATCATGGAATGTTTTACCATTGTGTAGTAATATAAAATCATTAATTTTTCTTCATCTAGAATAGTATGATCACAAAAACAAACAGCACTAGCAAATGGATAATTTTTTTAGATTAATTCTCTTTGAAATACTATCTTTATATTCTATAAAAATATCATCTTCTTCATTGATTGGCCATTGTTTGTAATTTTTCCGGGTCTATAATTCTTGAGCAAATCCTTACAATATTTATAGGAATTGAAACCAGAGCGTTAAAATATTTCATTACAGCATCACAAAGAAGATCATAATATGTGAAATTAATAGAAATAATTTCATCTTTTTCTCATTTTATTCATTAGTATTTGAATATCAAAACAATAGTGCTTAAAATCTATACCCATAGTATCTATAATTTTTGCAAATAGATTCACTAGATTTTTTTAGGAATAAGTTTTATTGTTCTTTGCGAATCGTTCTTAAAAATCTTAAGTACACCTTTATCTAAATCACATTTTTATAAAAACCTACTTGTATACACTCGTGCAATACAATTGCTAGGTACGATACTATTAATTTTGTATATTGTTCACACAAGTATTTATCCCTTTATCCCATTTTTGGATATAGTACAACTTATTGATAAATAACATATCTCTAAATATTTCAAAAAAATTGATTCTCTAGTTAAGCTATTCTTTTTTTAATTTTTTTCTTCACAGCTTACAGTCATATAATGCTATCTCTTTCCAATTATATAAACTAATAATTTAATCAATAGTAATATCAGTTTATATGTTAATTTTCACTAATATTCTTGACGATAATCATTTTAAAAACAAATTATTTATAAGCGATGCTTTATCATCAAATATTTTAAATCAGTTCTTTGATATCCTTTATGACAATCATATCCGCAGGAAGCCACTTCACTGAATCTAGTTGTTCCTTTGATAGCCATCTAGAACTTTCGGCTTCCTTTTAATTTTAAATTACCAGATAGTATATTACAAAAATAACATTGCATAGATAAATGAAACTGTGGGTAATCGTATTCAACTGTAGTAATATATTCATCTATCTCTATATGAATATCTAACTCCTCTTGAATTTCCCTAATTAGAGCTTCTTTTGATGTTTCTCCAGATTCAATCTTTCCTCCAGGAAACTCCCACCAACCTTTATATTCTCCGTATCCTCGCGCAGTTGCAAGTACTTTATCTTTATCAAGTATTACTGCAGCCACTACATTTATTTTTTTCATAGCATTAAATCTCTTCAATTCCTAAACTTCTTAAATATTCGTAAGTACCATCATAATATGTTGGTAATCGTGTACTATCCTCCCAATAACCATTAGGATTCTTGGTACCGTTGCCTTCTGGTACGCAAATAATCATGCCAACTCTTGCACGAGTAAGGAGCACTCTATACGCATTCAACATATATTTAATACGTTCTGAACTTGATATTGTGTTCGGCAATATTTCTTTCCATGCTGTTTTTCCATTGAATCGATAAAAATGCCATTTACCATTTTCATAACGCATATCTGCATCCCACAGAAGACATGTATAATCTAATTCTAATCCTTGAACCTGAATCTCAGTTGCGGCATCTTCTAGATAATTAGAAGATCTAGTATCTTGCTTATCTTCAAGGAACCAATGAACTGCATCCTCATCTCCAGATGGTAATACATGTATACCTAATGGTTTATATCTTGCGGATTCTTTACTAATCAGAACACCGGTTCTCTCTGTTCCTCTCACTTTACTTTGAAGCCATTTCTTAGCTTTCTCCATATCTCTCGTTAAAACGATCGGATATTTATCTTTTATCTCTGCAAAAATTGATGCCGCATTATCATTGATATCTAAAAGTGCATGTACAAAAGCAGACAATTTTTCTGCCCTATAGGAACGCAAGGAAACTCCTAAATGTAAACTATCAGAGTAAGTAACATTTGGATTATATTTTAGTAGTTCATTGACTTGTCCTTCAGCATATTCTGCTTCTGTTAATTTTGGTGAGATATATACTTTCCAATGTGTGAACATTTCGTTCAATGACTTAATCCATTCAGAAATACCTGCTTCACCTGTATTGATTTCTTGACCTCCACCTACTAGACATACGATAGTTGCCCAGTCTTCACGTTGATCAAGTGACCAGATCAAGAATGATGCTTCAGACATAGGAAAGTTAGGAACCTTAAGCTTATTGCCATATGTTCCTCCTCGTTTTAGATAATTGGCTAATCTTTCATGCGTCCATGATCTCTGTGCTTCATCAAAAATTGCTACATGCTCAACTTCACCGTATCCAGCATCCTGCACCTTTACTGCGTTTCCTTTATCAATTTCTAGAACCCCATTTTCAACAGGATTCTTTATCTTTGCAAGCATGGTATCTCTATATCTATGAATGATTTGTATAAATTTACTTACCTCTCGCTTGGAGTCAGACTTATTCTTCTTTTCACCTCTAGATTTACACTTTGTATAATTATCAAGAGCTAAAGCCTCATTCAGCACTGCAACTAGAGGACCATTCCCCGACAGATAAATCGCACCTTCATCTAAGACCGGTGCATCAGTCCCTTGATATGTCTGTTTTACTGCAACATCTAAACCAACTAATGTTTTTCCAGCACCAGGAACTCCAGTCACAAAGCAAATACTCTTCTCACCATTTTCCTTACTACGTTTAATAACTTCAAGAATGTACGCAATCGTAGTATCCGTCATAACCTTATCAGCTTCATGTCTTGTAATGTCCTCTACAGAATGGCTTTCATAGAGTGTTCTGGCTGCTTCGATAATTGTTGGTGTTGGCGCATAGGGGCTGATAGTCCAGTTACTATCTATGTCTTCTTCATCTGGATATAAATTAATAACCTTACCAATTAGTTCCTGTATTCCTCCTTCACCTGTTACAAGTGGATTGAGAACTTTATCGTTGTATACCGATTTCTGAATGATCGAGGATTGCTTTTGATATTTAGTCGCTATTAAAATAGGTGCTATCACTTTTGACTCACTAAACTTATGAAAGTTCCTTAAATCTAAAGCATAATCAAGCACTTGATCAATATCATTTTCAATAATCCTTGATTCACCCACTTTAAATTCCAAACAAAAAATAATTCCTTTTAAAAGTAGAACTGCATCAATTCTTTTCCCTAGTCTTGGAATATCATACTCAAAAATGATTTCTCCCATTTGAACACTTCCATGGTAATAACTCTTTTTGAAGAATCTTAATTTCATTAAGCCAAGCTTCTCTAGTTGTAGTAAGTGCATCTCCGTGATAACCTGCACATAAGTCACCAAAGACTGCATTACTCCCTTCACTTAGAAAGTCATGCAAACTACTCTCATATAAACATCGTGGATTCTTATTCATAATTATTAAATCCCTTCGCTCTTATTGAATATATTGTATCATTTTGTTTTTATATTTTTCCTTCAGTTTTATGACATTCGCATTTTTTTGTGTATCTCCAAAATATTTCATACTTCTGTAATATTCATATTATATAAATATTTTAACATAATTTATAATATTACAACCTTTCTTAATGTTAATATAGTATGTAGATAGTTAATAAGGAGATATAAATATGAATGCTTTAGATATACTTGGTCTTAAAATCAATTTCAAAAAAATGGAATAAAGAGAAACAACTACCATTATTTATTTTAAATGATTTTCTAGTTCAAAAAGCAATCATCAATGATATAGAGTGTTTATCTTTAACTCCTAAGGGAGACCTACCAACTCTACCGGCATTTCAAGAAAGCAAATTAGTATTATAAAGGAGATAGAGAACGTACCTATCTTTCTACAATTAGATGTTATCTCTTCATTCAGAAGACAAAATCTTCTTGAAAAAATAAAATTCCATTTATTCTGAAAGATAAAATAGTTTATCTACCTTTCATGGCAACTTATTTAACCAATGCACAGTATGAAGATAAAAAAACGTTGAAAAAAATATCTTTAGCCACTCAATTATTATTTACGTGGATTTTTGTATCAAAATGCAAATAAATATTATGTAAGTGATGCGGTTAAATCACTTGGTTTTTTTCAAACATGACACTTACAAGAGCATATCGACAACTATGTGCAACACAACTATTTGAAGAGCATAAGGATGGCAGGAAAAATATTTCTAACAACAAAACTATCTAAAGTAGACTTATTCAACAAAATGAGGCCTTACTTACATTCAACGTTTTTATACATGTGGATATATCTTAAGAAAAAGAAATCACTAAAGATATGATTCCAGCTGGTGAGTTTGCATTTAGTCAATACACTTACATAAATCCACCTAAGCTTAAGACATATGCCATAGAAAAAGAAGCATATCAAAAATATTAAATTGCAGAGAGAATGTTATTCATATGATGAGCAAGTTGAGTTACAAATATGGAAATACAATCCACTACTCTTTAGTCCAAAACCACATCGATGACATTTCTTTAATCCTATCTCTATTAGGGAAAACGAAGATGAAAGATTAGATATTGAAATCGAGAAAATTTACTAAAGAAAAATATTTAAGGAGACGTTTTAGCATACTATGATTAGAATTGCATCATTCAAAGAATATTTTAAAGGTTTTGAAGATCAATATGTCATTATCGGAGGAACTGCGTGCGAAATTTTGATGTCAGATAATTCGTTAAATTTCCGTGCAACAAAAGATATTGATTTGGTACTCATTATTGAAACCCTAACAAAAGAATTCTGTGAGATATTTTGGCAATATATCAATGATGCAGGTTACGAACATATAAGCAAAGCAACTAACAAATCTGAATACTACCGTTTCTCTAACCCAAAATCTCCCTGATTACCCTAAAATGATTGAATTATTCTCTAAAAAACAAGATTGGCTTTTATCATCCATAAAGCAGAATATAATACCAATTCATATCGATGATGAAGTATCAAGCCTATCCGCCATTTTATTAGATGATACTTATTACAACTTCCTTACCAAAGGAATATCAAAGATTCATGGTATCTCTATCCTTAAAGCAGAACACATCATTCCATTTTAAAAGCTAAAAAGCATGGATAGACTTAACATATAGAAAAGAACATGGAGAACTAATTGATAGTAAAGATATTAAAAAGCACAGAAATGATATTATTCGTTTATCTACTTTACTATCACCAAACTTAAATATGACTTTACCGAAATAAAAATTAAAGAAGATTTATCATTCTTTATTCAAAAAAATTAAATGAAGATGAATTCAATCTTAAGCAAATGGGTATAAATCATATTTCTAAAGAGGAACTCATTCAATTTCTAAATCAATTTTTATAGCTTATAGAATTAGTTTATTTTATGACTGATTATTCTTAATGTACTAATAATATTTTAAAACCAGCAAAAATATTCGCTGGTTTTAATTTCTGATTTCGCTTGTTTGTATTATTCCCTCTTCTTTTTCCACTGTTCATTATATCCCAAAGTATTCAAAATACAGACTTTCCGTTTGTTGTGTGCTGGGAAAATCGTCTAATTTCGGATTGTTTTTAGATTTTTACCCGTTCCAGTCCCAGTTCCAACATTATCAGATTGAATCCAATTTTGCAAAAACTCCTATAATATCCGATTTTTCAACGAATTTTAATTACAGCTATTATAAATTTTTTTGTTGTGAATAATGATATTATTCAATATACCATTTTTCTGATATCTTTGCATTATCACTATCTGTCGTAGGGTTGGCTTGAGCAAATTTAGTTAGTGTTGGCAAATTAATTGCACTACCAAAAACCAACGCATTTCCTGTTTGAAGATATGTAAGCCTTTCTATCATATTTTTGATTTATATATGGAACCATTCTGGATATATATTGCAAATCATCAGGATTTTGTACACGATGAACAATGAAATTACTACACTGTGATACTACTGTTTTAGATAATTCACTTGGTCTTTGAGATGATATTCCCAAAAAGCATCCCAAACTTACGACCTTCTTTTTGCGATTCTCTCAAAAATATTATATCCAACAGCTCCATAATTTGCTTCGTTTTTTTATAAATCTATGTGCTTCTTCGATTATAAAAATTAATCGGTGTTTCAGCTTTTATTTCTACTCTTTAAATAATCTAGTAAAAGTTTAGCCAAAACTTTTTGTTACAACCTCTGCAGAAGCATCATCTAATGCACTAATATCAAGATCTACTATTTGGTTTCTCCCAGCAACATATTTATATAATCATCAATAGTATCATACTTTGTTCTTGAAAGAATGCGTCCTTGTATTCCTTCTTGAATAGTATGCAATCTAGTCGTTAATGTCGCTGTGTATTCTTGTATTCTTTGCGAACTAATACTCCCTTCATAAAGGGTAGCAAACTCCACAGCTTGGCAGAAATCACCTAAGCTATACGGAACCATTGAACGTGAGATATTTTTCCACTATTAATTCTTGATTTAGATACCCATTCAAAAATGAAATAACAACTTCTTCATCTGACATTGAACCATAGCTTATATTCATAGATTGTCTTAATGTTTTAGAATTTGATAAAAACTGAATCCATATTGATTTCACTTGTACCAAAATTTGTAACTATAGCTTTTAGTTTATCCGACTTAGAAGGTGAAGAATCTGAACTCTGAATAATACCCAGCAAAGTGGATGCAAGTATATGATTTCTCAATTCATTGTTACTTGAATCAGAACTATAAAAAGACTCTTGCAATATCTATTGCTCTTTTTAATACAGGTATTTGTGTTTTCTCAGAAGCATGTAATAGTGTTGCCCAATCATCTGCTGATAATGCCCAAACAGGTATTTCGAACCTTATTTCACTATCTTCATCTGCAACCATAAGAGAGTGTTTAATTTGTGGATTAATTTCATTTAACTTTGAAAAAAAGCCTGATTATACTCACCATTAGAATCAATTATTACAAATTTTTGCACCCTTAGCAGAATAATTATCTTTAACAAAAAAACATTTTGTAAAAATTCTAGCAACAGTATTCGACTTTCCTGCTCCTGTATTTCCAAATACAGCAAAATGGAATCCGAAGAACTTGTCAATATTTATCTTAACATCATAATCCGGGAATATTACTGATTTGCCTATTTTTAAGCAAAAACTGCTCGTGTTTTGTCAAGATCTTCCGAGATCTTAATTTCTTCTTTTCAACTTCAAGCATAGTGATTAATTCTTTTTTTGTGAAACTATGTAGACAGTGGAGAAAAATCAATAGCATTTTTGATACTCCAAACTGAAATTTATCATCTACAATTTCTCCAATCAAATTTAAGTAAATCTGTCTTTTACTATTTGGTTTTACCAGTTCTTTTTGAATTGATTAGCTGAGTCTTCTCGTCTACTCCAATTATTTCAGCTATAACAGTTCTTCCAATTTCATAAATTGATACATATGATCCAACTTCTCCAACGAAAAGAATTCCATCAATTGTATTTATATAGTTCCTAAATCAGAATTCACATCAGCTATTACTCCATGAATGCCTACTGAAGTAATCTTCCCTATTTCACGACTACTCATTCTTAACACCCTCAAAAGCTTTTATTAATTCAGTAACAACAGGTAGCTCTATTTGCTCTTTGACATCTGATTTAATATCTGGCATAGCCTTTTCCACAAAATTTTTGAAATAATGAATCTTATCTTGTGAATTAATAACTATAATGCGCGAATCATCCATTTCAGTTAATCTAGAAATCGCTTCGCTCTGTCCAAAGATAACAAGTTTAAACGTAGGAATGGCTAAAGAATTCAAAATCAACCTATTAATATGATCGTCTGCAAAACTATACCCCAAGGTTATAAGCACACTATTCTTTTTAAGTAGGGCAGTTTCCATAGCCCTAAACAAGTCAGAATATGGAGTCATTAAAGTAGTTCTGTCCTTTAATGGAGTTGGATAAATCATAACCGTATCATCTTCCCCTATATGCTCATAATCCATCTCATTTATATTATTTTCATTTTTAACCCAAGAAATCGAGCCATGTATTTTTATATAAATTATAGAAATTAGGTACTCTTTCCCATATATTCTTGGATAAATTCATATCCTCCACATACGCATACTTATAACTCGCTGGATTAAATGACCTTTTGTAAGTACCAACAAATCCATTGTTATATGGGAAGGATAAAGAATCCAAAAGCTTGTTCATTATATAAATCATAATTAGTTGTAAAAAAATATTTATTGGATTCTTTCTTCCTTGTGTGACGGTTTTTATATAAAACTTACGATAAAAAACTCAAAACTTCCATTCCGTGCAATCCACTAATAATCTTACTTCTAATATATTTCTGCACTGTGCAAATCTTTCCTTCTATATCATCATCAATCTCTTTTTACTCTTTCAGCAACAGAAATCGCCCCCATTGTTTCCAGCATTTTTCTAAATTCCCATCAAAAATTGATTCTACATCACTTCCAGCAATTTTAAATCCTTTGTGTTCTTCAAAAAACCTTTATATAAATTAGCCATTCCTGGTATTCCTAATTCCTCATCGTTTTTCGATGTGACTAGAAACAACCTGCCCCTAACAAAAAGTTCAAATTATCCAGTTGTAAAAATTGTGCCAATTCATTTTTATAAAATCAACATCTACTTTTGTCTCGCTTTTTCCTCTGAAATATGAAATATTATTTTCCTCTTCCACAATAATTCCTCCTTCATTTTTATTTATTATGAATAGATTCTAAAACACTTCTTCAAGCAATGTCCAGCTATCATCATTCATATCATCCACATACTCTGTGTTATTCAAATATAACTCATCATTTTTATCCCTAACAAAAGCCAAACTGATAATTATGTTTTTTCGCAAATTGCTTAAATACTTCAAATTTATTTTCAACCTGAGCATCAATATTTTTACTTTGACCTTGTTTTTTTCTCCACCTTTTGTTTCTATTAGCCAAATTGTCCCATCTTGTAATTGAACAATATAATCAGGATAGAATAATCTTTGTTTTTCAAAAACTTGTTCCATAAACTATTGAAAGATATTGTTGTCCACTATCTCCATTTTTATAGACAAACTTTACATTTTCATTCTTCTCACAGTATTTTTCAAATAGGCGTTCAGGTGTAGAGCGAAAAATCATCTGTAATCATAGATGTGTTATAACCTTTATACACATTGCTCTCCAGCTCTTTTACATATCTTTCATACGGAACATATCTGTAATGTTCTTCAAGAGGAATCCTAAATTCTTCTATTTTATTTTTCAAGAATTTGCAACTGTTCTTGTCGTTGTCCAGAGAACTCTATGAAATCTACTTTTTAATAAATCTGCATTATTGATTATAAAAGCATAGTATTCTTTTTAAGCTCAAATTCAAAAGTTTATACTTTTTGTTTCCAAACCCTCTTAAAAAAATAAAGTCTTTAATATTTGGCTGGTTTTTGTTATATGCAAGTCCTACATGCTTTTTGATTGCATCAATATTATGCTGAAGTTCAATACCATGAGTATGTGTATTTACCTCAACTATCATAGCATTGTAATTTGCGGTTTCTTCTCTAACTTCCATCAAAGTTGTATATTTACCAGTTAAATACTTTCTTGCTAATCCTGTTCCAAATATAAAAACCGTAGTTTTTCTAGAATAGTGATGTTCTCTGACTTCGTATTGGATAAGCGATATTTATTTTTAAAGAATTCATAAACTCTATTTCTGATCGCTTGCTCATCAATGTAGCTGCCATCAAGATTTCGTAATTCTTTTACAAGTCTTATTTTTTTCGGCTCTTCTTTTTAGGAATACTCTCTGTGTCTCAAAACCATTACCAGCTTTAATCACTTCAAGTTTATATTTTTTTCATCAAATGTATAGAGATATGAGCAATCTAAAATCTCTTTTCCGTAGTGTTTTGCTTTCGGCATACGTCTTAAACGACCAAGAGTCTGAATTTCAAAAGTCTCGCTCATATTTTCACGCAGCTTAACAAGTATCTTTGCACGTGGACAATCCCAGCCTGTAGCAAGAGCTTGTTTAAACAAAAAGAAATACTGGGGTAGCATTTGATTTTTGTTATGCTATCCACATCACTAGTCCCGATATTAATTTTTCCTAATTTCTTTGATTTTCTTTCTTTATCTTCCTTATTCTCAGCAGAAAACCAACTTGCAAGCATTTTATTTTCATAGCTATAACCCATTGAGTTAAGTTTTTCTTCTACATGCTCAATAAGGTCATCATTCAAATTAGGAAATTGAACTAACACAAGAGGTCTAACATCTTCATTTTCTTCAATATATGCTTTCGCAATTTGTTTTCTCACCTCATCCGCTTTTTCTAAAAGAATATCAGTTTCATGAATGATATTTTCTACTTCTACCGTATCAAGTCCATCATTGATATACATAAATCTTGTAATCAGTCCTTCATTTATTACATCAACTTCTGGAATTTCGTAAAACTCTCCAACAACTCTCTTATTCGGTGTTGCTGATACTCTAATTTCATACTCCGCATTGATACTTGAAATAATATCATCTGCTTTTGACGTATTATTTTGATGTTCTTCATCAATGATTACAATAAAAATTCAGATTGCGATTATGTGCTTCACTAATTCTTTCAAAAAGATTTTTTTCTCACTATCCCTAATAGCTGTATTATCTTTCTTTGTTATAGTTTCCCAGTTAATAAAATAGGTTGTTCCACCTTCAAAACCTGTATTTAGAATGTTAAAAACATTGCCTGTTTTTAAGAGTTGGAGCAAATCGTTCCATCTTTTCTTTAGACTGCTCTTCAAGTTCACCTTTACCAGGGACAAAACCAACAAATAATACTGTCTTTATGAAAAATCTAAATATTTCTCAATATATGCAACTAAAATAATTGTCTTACCTGAGCCGGTAGGACTTTGCATCACTATTTTAGGCTTTGAATTGCTATCTGTTGTTTTATTGAATAAGAAATCTACTGCTTCCTCTTGGAAGTTTTTAAGTTTTATACCTATCATAGTTCGCCTACCTCCTTTAACTCATCTCTAAAATAATACTCTGGGATTTCAATTACATTAACTTGTTTTTCATCAAGCACCCTTTGATTATTTCGAGATAAAAATATACCTGAGCGAACAAATAGACTTCCATTATTTTTCGATTTTTTTGCTATTGTTTCTGATAGCTTATCTTCATCTTCAAGAATTAGATATTTTTTTCCATCAAGTTCGATATGATGCTCAAGTTCAATAAGTTCCTTGATATGTTGCATCATTTTGTCGGATATACTATCTTCTTCATCAGAAAAACTTTTGGAATGAATTCCGTCTTATAATATTTCAAATTATGCGGTAAATCCTCTTGAATATTCTTAAGCCTTTGATAGGTAACTTCTTCACAAATATTATTTTTCGTTGTTAGTGCAAAGAATATATTTTCTATCCCACCATCTTCTTTGTTAAGCTGCATAACTGCATGACCTGTAGTACCACTACCCGCAAAGAAATCTAAAACTATTGCATTTTTACTATCATCAAAAAAAGTTGCTCCACTAATTAATTCTTTTTATTAAGGATGAAGGCTTTTGGATAATCAAAATTAATATTCAATTTCTTTAATTCGTTCACACCATTTTTATTCAAATGTTTTAATATTGAATAAAATTTTTGAACTATCTTTATCCAATCGTCTTAATTTACCTACAATATTCATTCCATTCGCTTTTTGGAATCAATACATATTTTCCAGTCCTTCAAGCCATCATCTATTTCTTCTTTCACTTTTTGACCTTTAAATTTTTAGAATTTCCTCATAATGACAATTACCATATTTACCAAACTCTTTTCTCAACCAATCTTCCTATATCCAATACTTTGTTATATCCTTCTCTATTATTTTTCCTCTAACATCCTTTTTCTTTAGCCAAAGGTGTAAATAAATCAATGTTTTTTTGCATAGACCAAACAGTAATCATGACCTTTTATTACCTGTTTAGCCATTCCACCACCTTCAGCTCTAATAACACAGAAATTCGCGACATTATTACTTTCATCAAAAATTTCATCACATAGAATTTTTAATTGTGAAAATTCATTATCATCAATGCTTAGAAATATTACTCCTCTATTGTTCAATAAAGTTCTTGCTATGTTCAAACGAGAATGCATGAATGAAAGCCATTTTGAATGCTTATAACTATCAGATGATGCTATTAAATCATCATTATAAAGCAAATTCTTTTTCCTGTGTTATATGGTGGATCGATATAGATAACATCAATCTTCCCTTTGTGCGTTTTCTCCAGTAGTTTCAAAGAATGAAGATTATCTCCTTCAAGTAAAAAGTTGTATGGTTCATCTTCGTTTGCTTTTATTTTTCTATTTTCATCTTCTACAAAAAAATAGGAATATTATGAACAAGTTCTTCATCTACTTTTTCTGAATGTTCTTCCCAAACCAATCCATATTTTTTTCTCATTTAATGCATTTTCTATTTCCGTAATGGCACGAATATTTTCATCATCGTTATTAATTGCTTTTTAGCTTTTCAAGATAATCAAGCATCTTTTTCACGCTTAATTTTTAGATAAATTCGCCATACTTCTACCTCACCTTATTTATAAGACTTTGAATCAAATCTTTATCTTCTATCTTAGTAATTCCAAAACTCTTTTTCCCCTGCATCCTTAATTGATGCTCCAATATGATAGACCTCTGTGCTATCTATGATTAAAAACCTATCATGAAAATCTGTAGTAGTTTTTACTGATAATTTCGGATATTGAGCATTGAACTTATTGATATCTTTTGTTGATAAATTTCCTTTTACCTGCAGTTGCAATAGTGATGTCTACACCTTTATTTCTTTCTTACATAAAATATTAAGTGTATTGATGTCAACATAGTTATCAATGAGAACTATCTCTTTTTTTAGCTTTTCCAATAAGCCCAACAATAAAGCTAAAAAGCATCATAGATTTGACCATCAAAGAAAAATATTTTGTTTTACTTCTGTGTTTGTTGCGATGTAGTTAAACACTTCTTCCAATTTTTATCTGTTTCTAATTGTTTTAAGCTCCACCCGATCAAGACGAGCAAACATTTCTCTATTTGAAAGTAAGAAATTACGCATTTTAACAAATGCATCCATAATTTTTAATACTAACATCTACTGCAATGTCGCTTTTAAGCACAGCTGAAAGCATAGCTATTCCTTGTTCAGTAAAAAGCATATGGCATATAACGTCTACCACCGTGCGTACTGTCGTTTTCTCTTGAGGTCACAAATTGTGACCTCAAGTTTTTAAATTCTGATTCTGTTAATTGAAACCTAAAATGTTCAGGAAATCTATTTATATTTCTTTTTACTGCTTGATTAAAAACTTTCGTCTCTACGTGATAAAAGTTGTGCAAGATCACTGTCAAGCATCACCTGCTTTTCCTCTAACAGAATAAATCATATTCTGTATTTCTATATTATCAACTATGACGAGATTGTTATCTTCTACCATAAATACCTCCTATCATTCCTTAAAACCAGTCACAATTTATTGCCGGTTAATTATTATCTAACTTGAGGGTCACAAATTGTGACCTCAAGTTTGTTACTCTGCTTTTAGCTTCTCTGACAATCGAAACCATATCTCCAAAATCTGCATCAAGTTTTGTTCCTATACGATACAAAAACATCCATACTTACAAACTCTCCCCTACCCATTTTTAGATACTGTTGCAGGAGATAATTCGCAAACTTCTGTTAGTTCTTTTTGTTCATGTTTTTATCTATTAAAATTTTCCACAATCCGTTATAGCTAACTTTCATATAATTACCTCTCATCTATAAGTTTACGAAGTTTTTCTATAGATATTATAACATTTTTGAAGTCCTTTTTCAAAGTCTGAAAAATATTTTGCGATATACACCTCCATTTGGTTTTTTTAAATCAAATTTATTTCGTCCTTTTTATCAGCAAAGAATGTATATCCCATATTTCTTTCGATAGATGTTCGATTTGGGATTGCATATCTTTGATGTCATCACTATAGATAACACCAGTCGAGATTAACTCGTTTAGCAATTTGATTGACACTACTTGCATATCTAAAAAGCAGTCCTTGTATTTCTCTAAAGGGCTGTAAATCAATAATATAAATTTCACTTTCCATTACATTTTTCTTATAAAAATGGCTCATGGTTTTACACTTTGCCATCTTCATTTTCTTTTCAAAAATTGTTCTCTCTTCCTCTGTAAGTCTTATTTCGATACGCTCATTTCTTTCTCTATTTTTTTCATAGTTATCTTCTCCTTATATTTATTTTCTGGGGTATTAGGGTTCTCCCTAACAAGTTAAATTTGATTCAAATATTGAGTAGCGAAGCAATCAATTTTTCAAATTTTTCGTAAGTGTACGGACACTTACTGTGCTTGCTACATAAGTTGATAACATTTAAAACTTCATTGCTAAATTTCTCATTTTGTACCATAAACTTATTACAGCTAATAGTTGTACAAAAAATTTAATAGATGATAAAAAGCACGCTACCCACTACCTCACTACCTAAATTGGTAGCAAAGTAGCAGGTAGCGACAATTCTAAAACTTATTAATTTCTAAAATGGTAATTCAATATCATCTGTAACTTCTATAAAATCAGGCACATTTTTCTTACATAAAATTTCTTACTCACCCTTACTCTGCCATCAATCTTAAACTTCCTGCTTTTTATCTGTTGGCTCTAATTCCCATTTATCAGCCATTTCATTTGCCATCAATTCTGCAAATACTTTTTCATTAGTCTGTGGATACTGGGATAAAAAAACTCTCCAGAACAAACACGATTTGGTGTATCCGATTTTGTATCTTTCCAATCCATAAACTCAAAGAAATTTTGTACATGTCGGTTTTCATTCTTGTGCATTTGTATTACTTGATTTAAATCCTTTCTTAGCTCTATCGGAAGTACTGGACTATATAGTTTATTTTCAAAAAGATACACTGCTTGAGCTACTGCTCCTTCAAAGTCTTTCTTTTACTATTTTTGAATATTCTTCTCTGCTTACATCTTTTAATTGTGGAAATTTCTCTTGGTCATACATTACAGGTAATCTAACTTTTTCTTTATGAACTTGCACAGGTAAATATCTTCTTTCTCCAGAAAAATCTCCTAAGAAAGTCATGTCGTTTGTTGTAGCAATCATAATACAGGTTCTATCTACATCAGCCGAAAATCTCTCATAAGACAATCTTACTGTGCTAGTTCTAGTGGAAATAAATAGCTTTGCTTCATCTGCTGTCTTGGCATTTCTAAGTGCAACAAATTCTTCAAGTTCTACTACAATTTTACCTACTAGATTACTTACAGCGTCCTTACCTTTGATATTGTTTAGGGAACAATACCAATCCGGAAAAAGTGCCAATTTTTCTATAAAAGATGTTTTACCTACACCTTGCTCGCCTGTAAGAACCATAATCTCATCAAATTTACATCCAGGATGAAACACTCTATTCACCATCCCAATCAGCATATGTTCCATTATCCAATGATTAAGAAATGTATCATCTGCACCAAGATATTTAGGCAGCAGTTTTGAAATATAATCTTCCCCATCATACTTAAGAGATTTCATATATAGCTTTGGCAAATTAACTCTTCTTTTATTTGCAATGAATATTACCGCTTCTTCTATTCTTCCTTTTGGAATATTTAATACCAAAATTCATTTCAATTTCTACACCGAGCAGATTAGTAAGTTGATCCGTCCATTTTCTCGGAGCTTTTAAATTGACTTCATTTTCCCCTTTAATTGAACCTATAAGCCTAATTGTCTGTGAGCATGTGTCAAAAAATATGCTACCGTTTAAAATCTTATGGCTAACACAATAATCTGGATTTACAATCGTCGTAATAATATTTGTAGTCGTACTTTTAACTTGTCCCTTATCTGTCAATTCTAATTCTCTTGATAGGTATTCTTTTAAACAATCATCGAAAATCTTAATCCAACTATTCAAGATAAAAACCTTTCTTTTTCTGTGATAGTCATAATCCCAATATTTACGATTTCCACATCTGATTGCTTTTTCTATACTCTCATCTAAATACTTCATATAACCTATCTCTGTTTTTCTTTTGCTTTTTATCTCCCATTCTATTTAATGCAGATTGTAAAAATATTGATTTCATCATTTCGTGATTTCCATGCGTAAAACTATTCAATAATAAGAGTAGTTGAAAATCATCTTTACTTGCATCACCACTTAAATTAGAACCATAAAATAAGTCTCCTGCCTTTTCATTATGTTTTTAGCATTGCTTCAAGTACCATGTCTTCATTAGGAATACTATTTAAATCCTCGTTATAGCTCTCTATGGCTCTATAAAGACTTTCTTTAGGTGAATATAGCTTGTAATACTTGTCTATAGTATCCTGCTTGTTTTCAGCCAAATAATTAACTGTAAACAGTTCTCCAGTCATAGTAATACATCTGTTTTTCATGATACATTTCTACTTTTTCAATTTGATTGTTGAAATTTTTTTCTTTATACTTCCCTTAGAAAAAAATATGAAGTCCCTTGCCAGATTGAGAGATTTCTATATAAGTGTCTGAAAAATCATCTACCAAAAGCCTTCTTGTCCTCACTAACATTATCCAGGTCAATACAAATAAAAGGATCATCCTTTGTCAAAAATAAAAGAAAGTCCATCACAGCCACTATTTGGCAGTCCGTTAATTGCAGTTTCAAAATCTGCCCATTGTTTTCTTAAGTTCCATCCTTTAGAGCTTAATGTAATCGGACTAACAGGAATTTTTTTATCGTCTTAACCTTTCCTTTTTTTATCTGCATTTTTATTTTCTTAAACCATAGCCATTGGTTATATGATTTAAGTTCAATGGTATATTTCGTCTATATTTTTCTATCATTTCTACCTCCAAAATTTTGATTGATGATGAAGGTACAACCTGATAAAATAATCTTGTCAGGGATGAAATACCAAGTTGTACTTTCATCTTGCCTTTGGTCTTTTATGGCTAAAGGCTTTTTTTCTTTTTAATTTCTTCATAAATTTCTAAAAATATAGAGAAGCGTTTCATCTTCTATCTCATTTAACTTTCCAACTTTCTTGATTACTCTTGCTAACTGAAATATTTCTTTTAGAAATAGCATCTGCAACTCTATAATCAGCACGAACACTTATTTCATGTTCTGTAAGAAGTTGAATGAAATAATCCTGTTTCGATATTTGACTTAGCTCAATTTTTCTTGTTTATAAGCTCATATTCTTCATCAGAAACCCTAAAATTCAAGATTCGATTTCTCTTTCTTTTGTTCTCATGCTTCTTTTTCTTTCTAATTTGCTTAGCCTGTTTTTTTGTATCGTTTCCTGTCTAAATATCATCTTCATCCTCCTTGAGCAAACTATCCCAATCATTTTGCTTTGAACTTCTCATTTGTGATAGTGTATCTGCCATTTCATTTTGCTTGCTTGGAAATAAATGAGCATACCTATAGGTAATATCTATTGATTCATGCCCTACTCTATCTGCAATTGCAGTTGCAGAAAATCCAAGCTCAATTAGTAACGATACATGCGAATGTCTTAGATCATGAACTCTAATTCTTTTAACATTAGCTTTCTTTTGCTCCTCTATCCATTTCGTGATGTAGATAGCTTTTTGAAAAAAAGTAAATATCAAATCTTTTTGCTTTTTAACTTATAAAAAGCCATCTAAGTAATTTTGAATTTCCTCAGCCAAGAAATCAGGCATTACTATCTTTCTAATACTCTTCTTTGTTTTAGGTGGAGTAATTATATTCTCACCATCAATTTTTTTGAAGAGATTCATCTACTTTTAGAGTATTGGTATTGAAGTCAAATTTTTCTTTTTGTAAGTGCTAATAATTCGCCCATTCTAAGTCCACACCAATATAAAATTTCAAAAGCATAGAATGATTGAGGTTTGTCTTTAATTGCATCTATAAACTTTTCATATTCTGCCTGTGTCCAAAAATGACATTTCATCAGCTTCTTTTTTTCTCCCATTGTTCCTACATCTCTGGCAACATTAGTTTTTAAGATTATAGTATCTACATGCATGATTTAAGATACTGCTTAACTGTGCATGTATTGTACGAAGATAAGTTGGAGAATAATTTCTACCTCTATCATCTTTGACTTTCATCAATTCATTTTGCCACTGAATAATTGTCACATTAGTAATATCATTCATCAGCAAGTCCCCAATATATGGCATGATTTTTGAATTAACGATAGCTTCTTTTTGTTCTCCATGTATTTTTCTCTAATGCGTGGTTTTTATCCCTTTTATATAATTCAAAGAACTCTCTAAATGTTAATTCTACGCTTCCTGCTTGTCCATTTAAGAACTCTTTTTCCCAAGCGAGAGCTTCTTTCTTTGTTGAAAAACCACGTTTTTTCTTATTTAACTTTTGCCCTTTCCAATTAACATAGCTGAACTTACAATACCAAGTACCATTTTTATTTTCATCTCTATAAGCACCCATTTCTATACCTCTCTTCTTAATTCTTTTTCCATAACAATATTTTTTTCCATGAAGTATTGTCTGTTCACCTTACCACGTTGCACACGATAGCCAAGATTCATTAGCTCTTGATTCATCTCATTGATAAGTTGATAAGCAGTTGTTCTACTGACTTCCAGAAAATCTTGTACTTCTTTAGCTGTCATGAATACTTTTTGCATAACTGTCCTCCTTTCAGATTTATTGTAAGGTTCTACATCCATAGCTGAAGTTGGACGAGCGTCGATTTAAAAAAACTTACATTCTTTTCAGTTCATAATTGAACTGTGTAGTTTTATTATAATAGTTCATTTTTCGTTCTGTCAATAGTGGTTATAAATTTTCTGCTTTAATATCAGGCTTTATTACAACAGTTCTTTAAAAATATATACAGAACACTTCTGTTGTGTTTAGTTATGAAATATGGTAAAAATATAATAGAATATTTTAAAAGAGAGGTGTCCTGAAATGATTTCTGGTAAGAAATTAAAAACAAATTCGCTTGTTCAGAAAACTAACACAGAAAGAACTTGCTATCATGTCTGGACTAACTGATGCAGCAATTCGTAACTACGAGATTAGGAAATAGATCCCCAAATATAGAACAACTAAGAAAGATTGCAGACGCTCTTGAGTGTGATATATCTGCTTTAATTGACCATGAACCTAATTCTATTTTTGAAATAATGCACATAATTTTTTTGATTATGAAAAAAAGAAATGAAATTTAGACCACTTGCAGGGCAAGGTGAACCAACTGCCCTTTTATCTCATAATCCTCACTTTGATGATTTTTTTAGTAGAATGGGATGAGATGAGAAAAAAAGCATTATAACGGAGAAATCTCTGATGAAGAATTAGAAGACTGGAAGTTGTCGTTCCCTAAGAAATCGAGATTTTTTTGAAAAAGAGGTGATTCTTTTGTCTATAAAAAAATATTTCGGATTTTATAAATGAACTCAAAAAAATACCTGCTCCAAGAAAAAAACAGAACTTTTTCTTTAGAGGACATTCAGATATAGATTATGAATTAAAACCAGGTATTTATAGAAATACTAATCTGATTTCAAATGAACATATTTTATTTAAAGAATTTATTTTAAGAACGCCCACTGACTTTCTTAATGAAAAAAAGCGCTTTGGAAAAAAACTAGTAAAAATGCAACATTACGGTCTACCAACACGTTTATTAGATATTACTTCTAATCCTCTTGTTGCTCTATATTTTGCATGTAGCGGCAATACAAAGAAGGATGGAAAAGTTATAAGCTTTAGAATACCAAATGCATATATAAAAATATTATGATAGTGATACTGTCAGTATTCTATCGAACATATCAAAAAGACCTGAAAAATTTTAATATTAAAAATATAACTAACTTAAAGATTGCTGAATTTAATAGTGATGAGAATATTCAATATTTGCTACATGAAATAAGAGAAGAAAAAATCTTATTTTCAACCAATCATTAATCCTGAAGATCTTGAAAAAAAGTTGTTGCAGTAAAAAGTGAAACAGAGTAATAATCAGAATAATCAAGCAAAGTGGTGCTTTTTTTGATATTCGGAATTAATATTGAAAAAAAGAATCCAGCTACGGTTCCAACAGACTGGATTGTCAATTCTTCTAAGGAAAAAAATAGACTTCACAATTAGCAAAGATGATAAAAAAACTAATACTTAAAGAGTTAGATACATTAGGCATTAATGAAGCTACATTATTTCCAGAACTAGATAATCAAGCTCGTTACTTGAAAAGTAAATATAATTAGCACAAAAAGACCGTAACGATTAAGCTACGGTCTAATTTTTTTATTCTATCGCAAGCCACTATGAACAATTATTAAGATTATTCTTTTTTAAAACTTTACCCAATTTTGTCCCAGTTGCTTATTTCCACAGGCTCAAAAGCTCTATTTAAAGCCATTTCTGTGATTTTTTGCTCTATTCCCACTCGATTGTTCCCGGTGGCTTGGAAGTGATGTCCATAGCTACACGGTTAACATGTTTTACTTCGTTTACGATACGTGTGGAGATCTTATCGAGTACATCGTATGGGATTCTTGCCCAGTCTGCTGTCATACCATCGATAGATGTAACTGCACGGATAACGACTGTGTAGTCGTATGTACGTTGGTCTCCCATAACACCTACAGAGCGGATATTTGGTAAGCATGTAAAGTATTGCCAGATATCTCTTTCTAGTCCTGCATTACGGATTTCTTCACGTAGGATTAAGTCTGAATCACGAACGATTTCTAACTTCTCTTCTGTGATTTCTCCAAGTACACGGATACCAAGTCCTGGTCCTGGGAATGGTTGACGCCATACCATTTCTTCTGGTAGTCCTAACTCTGTACCTAATGCACGTACTTCATCCTTGAACAACTTATTTAATGGTTCAATGAGCTTGAAGTTCATATCTTCAGGTAGGCCACCTACGTTGTGGTGTGACTTAATTGTCTGTGCTGTCTTTGTGCCTGATTCAATAATATCTGTATAGAGTGTTCCTTGTGCTAACCACTTAATATCTGTTCCTTGTAAGAGTTTGGCTACTTCATCACGGAATGTGTAGATGAATTCACCACCGATAATCTTACGCTTTTCTTCAGGGTCTGATACACCAGCAAGTTTATTCAAGAAACGTTCTCTTGCGTCAATCTTAATGAGATTGAGTGACATGTTACGTGTGAATGTTTCCATAACACCTTCTGCTTCACCCTTACGTAAAAGACCATGGTCAATAAACATGCAGTATAGATTCTTACCAATTGCTTTATCTAATAAAGCAGCTACTACAGATGAGTCTACACCACCGGATAATGCTAGTAATACCTTATCATCACCAACTTGTGCTCTAATTTCTTCTACCTGTTGGTTTACGAAATCCTTCATTGTCCAGTTATTTTCAGCCTTAGCAATGTTGAATACGAAGTTTCTTAACATATCTAGTCCATACTCAGAGTTACGTACTTCTGGGTGGAACTGTAATGTGTAAATCTTCTTTTCATCGTTTGCACTAGCCGCAAATGGGACATGTATCACTACTTGCTACGGAATGGAATCCTTCTGCTAGTGTAGATACTTGGTCACCATGGCTCATCCAAACAATCTGCTTTTCAGGTAAACCTGCAAATAATGGGGATGATGTATCTACTGTGATTTCTGTACGACCATATTCCTTCTTATCGGATGGTGTAACATTTCCACCATTCATGAAGTGTGTCATCTGCATACCATAACAGATACCTAAAAATAGGTAAGCCTGATGTGAAAGATAGCTGGATCACACTTAGGGTGCATCCTTTTTCATAAACACTGTTTGGGTCCACCAGAGAAAAATAATTCCTTTTACATCTTGCATTGCAACGATTTCTGCAAGTGTCATATCTCCTGGATGAAGTTCACTATAAACTCCAAATTCACGAATACGTCGTGCAATTAACTGGTTGTATTGACTTCCAAAAATCTAAGACGATAATTTTATCTGCCATTCTAATCTCCTACTCTCTTATTACATTACAAATATCATACATGAAAATTTGCATTTAATGCGCTGTGTTTTTATAATTGTTTCCCTTTTTTTCATTGATGTTTGAAGGTCAATTTTATATTTATGATAAAAATTGGAGAATATCTTTTATTAGACATTCTCCAATCCATCCTTTTCTATTTAAAGACACCACCATTTTTCAAGAATTTCTCAAGAAATTCTCTTTGATGTTCCTGCATTGTGTATGTTCCACTCTTCATCTTTTTCATCTCTGTTTGTTCGTGTGCCAAGTTATTCCTTACAGCTTGTAATAATTCTTCCGCATCCTTTTGCGGAATTACAACAATTCCATCATGATCACCAACGATGATATCTCCAGGCATTACAACTTGACCACCACAACATACAGGTACATTCATTTCACCTGGACCACTGCGATATGGACCTAATGGTGTTTGAGTAATGCCATAAACGGGAATTGGACTATTCTTGATGTCATCAACATCCCTAATTGCGCCATTTACCACAAAGCCACCTAATTGTTTCTCCTTTGCGTAGGTTACCATCATTCCTCCAACAAGAGCACGATTGGTAAACCCCGCACCATCAATCACAATAATATCTCCAGGTTTTGCATAGTCTAAGGCAAGTTGTGCCACAAGATTATCTCCTGCTGGAACCTTGACAGTAAAGGCAGGACCACAAAGTGGGATATCATTGAAGGAATGAATACCATCAAACATACAGTTCATCTTATAACAACAATCGCCGATATTAGCAGATGGTAAACTACGATACGCTTCAATTAGCTCTGGTGAAGGTCTTTCAAAGTCTGTAAAGGCACGAAAACCGATTGTCATATTAGTTTTTATCCTTTCTCTTTCGAACGACATCCATGATGGTGCCATCTCTAGCTTCAATGATAGCCACAACCTTATCTTCATATTCTAATGGCGCAGGTTCTTTTGCCATATGATATGCGATATCACGCAACTCCTCGATTGTCTTAATAGGAAGATGTGCATTTTCTGCAACTTCTAATAAGTCCTGTCGTTTTGGATTAATCGCAATACCATAATCTGTGACGATGACATCGACTGTTTCACCGGGTGTAGTAACCGTCGTAACCTGGTTACGTATTGTTGGAATTCTTCCTTGCAGAAGTGGTGTAATGACGATTGTACATTTCGCACCAGCTGCTGTATCCGGATGACCACCTTGTGCACCCATCAGTTCTCCTTCGGAGCTTACTACAACATTACAGTTGAAGTGAATATCTGCCTCTAAAGTTCCTAGAATAACAAAGTCTAATTTATTTACAACAGCACCTTTGCAGAAAGGATCTGCATATTCCTTCGTTGTGATGGAGTAATGTTTGGGATTAGAAATTAGATTCTCAATCGAAGGTACATCAAAGTCCTGTGTATCTAAAAGACAGTTTACAAGACCTTCTTCTAATAAATCACACATTGGTTTTGACATTCCGCCAGCGCCAAAACTCATGTGAATATTCTTCTCTCTCATCTTTTCCGCAAGACATTGTGCTGTAGCGATAGAAGCTCCACCAATCCCTGTCTGGAATGAAAAGCCATCCTGAAACGCTGGTGTACATGCGATAAAATCAGCACAGCTTTGTGCCATCATGAGTTTTCTCATATCTGTTACAGGACGTGCAGCACCTGTCGCAATCTTATCCGCATCACCAATCACATCAACTTTGATGACATAATCAACATTTGTCATGCTGATATCTGCTGGAAAGTTTGGAAATGGAACAATACAATCCGTTAAAATCACGACGTTCTCTGCATATTCTGCATCGATTGCGGCATAGGATAATACACCACAATTACTATTGCCACCAACACCTCGGCAGTTTCCGTACTCATCACAACTCGGGGCACCAATAAAGGCAATATCAATCTTTGTTTCCCCTGTTTCAATCGCACGAACTCTTCCACCATGAGAGCGTAAGATTGCGATACCCTTTAGTTTCCCTTCACTGATAGCTTCACCAAGCTTGCCACGAACACCAGATGTTTCAATATGTGTTACAGTACCATCTTCAATCATTGGCACAAGGTCATCTTGTGCTTTACTTAAGGAACTAGCGCAAATTGTAATATCTTTATACCCTAATTCATGTATGACATTCATCACCTGCATTACCACTAGGTCACCTTCACGGAAATGGTGGTGGAAACTAATTGTCATACCATCATGGGCATTACACTTCTGTAATACTTCTTGAATACTACTTTCAAGTTTACTACCGCTACCACCTATACGAGTTTTTGCCTTTACAGGTGCTTTGTATATTCGTGTTGGTCAAATTGATATGTTCCCTGAAAGACTGTTTTACCAGTTTCATCTAATACTTCTTGTGGAATTTCTCTTCCTACTGCATTAAGCATTGTCCACCTCCTGATATACGCCTGCAGCTTTTGCAAGCGCAATCGTTCTCTTTGCGCCATCATAGAACGCCACATCGATCATCTTTCCATCTACCGTAAATACGCCAATTCCCTGTGCACGTTTTTCATCAATCTCTTTCACAACTTTTTGTGCAAAGATAATGTCTTCTTGACTTGGTGTATATACTTCATGAACGATTGGAATCTGTCTTGGATTAATAATCGATTTGCCATCAAATCCCATATCATGAATTAGTTTTGTTTCAGCCTTCAAGCCTTCCATATTATCAAGGCTTGTATAGACAGTATCGAAACATTGAACACCAGTTGCTCTTGCGGTAATTACCATTAACTGTCTAGCACCTGAGAGTTCAACACCTGTACCAGTGATAACTGTATGTAAGTCTTTTGTATAATCACCAGCGGATAGTGCTACCCCGAATAATCGTGAGGAAGCTGTACAGATCTCCTTTAGATTAATGACTCCTTTTGCGGATTCAATCGCAGCCATCAGTAAAGTATGCCCTTCTTCAACACCTGCTTCTTTTTCAGCCTTTAAAACTTCTGCTTCAACTGCTTGTACATCTTCAGCTGACTCTGTCTTAGGAATACGGATACTATCACAGCCTGCGTATACTGCACAACGGATATCTTCTTTCCAGAATGGTGTATCAATACCATTGATACGAACTACCTTCTCACAGTTTTGATAATCAACACTCTTAAGCGCATGCGCAAGCACAAAACGAGCCGCATCCTTTTCACCTAGTGCAACCGCATCTTCTAAATCGAATATCAAAGAATCCGGTTTGTAAATAAATGGATCTTTTAGTAAATTTGGCTTTTGTGCATTTAGAAACATCATCGTTCGACGTAAGCGATTCTTATTATTCATGTAGTAAAGCTCCCCATGGAATTTGATCCATCTGTTTCTGACTACGATAGATTGCGGCTTCTAGTCTAGCAACAATCACATACTCAAAAGCACCCATATCTTCAATATCAACTGTTACATCATTTACATCTAATTTCTTTAATGTTTGAAGAATTGTATTTCTGATACTATCACCATATTGATATAAAACTTTTGAAGAAAGGTTGATTTTGATATCCCCTTCTCCCTTTGAAACTGTTACAAGGCAATCACATTTTTCAATTGTTCCCGCACTGGCTGTTTCTTTAATTTCCATACTACATCCTTTCCATAGATGTTAATTCAAATCTATCTACATCTAGAGTATCACTCTTCTTCAAATTGTACACGTGAAGAGAAAGTGATATTTATCTGAATATTATAGATATAAAAAAGCCATGCACTATGCATGCATGACCAATCTTAATGCTTATTCAGCTGGGATAACGGAACCATCAGACCAGTTCTTCTTGATGAATTCACGAATTTCTTCAGACTGTAATACCTTAACTAAAGCTTGAATCTTTTCATCCTTTTCATGACCTTCTTGGCAAGCGATGATATTTACATATGGGTTAGATTCATTAGCCTTTTCAAGGATTAATGCGTCAGATCCTGGCTTTAGACCAGCGTTGATTGCGAAGTTACCGTTGATAGCTACTAAGTCACCTTCACCATTTTCATAAGCTGTTGCAAGTAATTCTGGTTTTACTTCCTGGAACTTTAAGTGCTTTGGATTGTTTGTATCGTTATCGATATCTGCGATTGTTAAGTTTAATACATCTGCGTTATCTGGTAACTTCACTAAGTTTTCCTGTGCAAGAATTGCTAAGATACGACCGTTATCTGCTACAGAGTTAGAAATAACAACTGTTGAACCATCCTTGATATCAGAAACATTCTTGATTGTCTTAGAGTAGATTCCAAATGGTTCAATATGAATACCACCTACATTAGAAATCTTGTAGTTCTTTTCTTTCTTTTCTTTGTCAAAGAATGGAACGTGCTGGAAGTAGTTTGCGTCTGCTTCTCCGTTAGATACTGCTTCATTTGGAATGAAGTAATCATCAGTAACTGTTACTTCTAGGTCGATGTTGTACTTGTCCTTCAAGATGGACTTCGCTTCATCTAGAATCACTGCGTGTGGGTTAGCAGTTGCGATCACTGTTAACTTAGTGCTGTCTGAAGCTGTTGTGGATGCATTTTCTTTTTTGGATGTTCCGCAAGCTGTTAAGCCTAATGCGAATGTAGCTGCTGCAATAATCTTTGTAATCTTGTTCATGAGTTTTCTCCCTTTTCTTTTTATATATTTATCGTTTGTCGATTCGTTTTACGATTGCATCACCGAACCACTGTATAACAAATACAATGATGATAATGATGATGGTTGAAGTATAAAGTATCAATTCATTTCTTCTTGCAAAACCATATAAGTATGCGAGGTTTCCAAGTCCTCCAGCACCGATGGCACCTGCCATTGCTGTATAAGAGATTAAGGAAATTCCTGTTACTGTAATTCCTGAGATTAAAGATGGTAATGCTTCAGGAAGTAATACTTTCAAAATAATTTGCCAATTGCTGGCACCCATTGCTTTACTTGCTTCAATGGTACCTTTGTTTACATCTTGGAATGCGATGATGCACATTCGTGCATAGAATGGCGCTGCCGCAAATACCAGTGAAGGTAAGGCTGCTGTAGCTCCTAACATCGTACCTACAATCAGCTTTGTAAATGGAATCAAGATAATCAGTAAGATGATAAATGGAATCGCACGTAATACGTTGATAATCACATCAATCACTCGATTGATAATCTTGTTTTGGAATAAGCCACCGGTTTGTGTACAGTACAACAGGATACCAATCAGTAATCCTAAGATTGTCGCAAGTACAAGTGATACAAGTGTCATGTAGATTGTTTCATTGATCGCTGTAAATAGCTGATCTAAGTTTAGTACGCCACCTATCATTAGAGCACCTCCACAATAACATTGTTGTCAGTTAAGTATGTCACAAACTTGTTGTAGTCACTATCAACTCCACCACTAATGTGAATGTATGTTACACCCATTGGTCCAACAGAGGATTGTGAGATGTTTGACTCTACAATTGATATCTCAAATGGTACAAGTCTTGCCGCATTGATAATCGTTGGCTGCTCTGCATTATTTCCTGTAAAGGATAAACGTAGTAACTTACCACTTGGATATTTCTCTTTCAAACTTTCAGCTAGTTCTTCGATTGTTTGGTTAGCTTCAATATTTTGTACAAATCTTCTTGTGACTGCGTGTTTTGGATGTTCGAACAACTGTTTAACTGTTCCTTCTTCCACAATCTTTCCATCACTCATCACAGCCATTCTTGTACAAATCTTTTGTACAACTTCCATCTGGTGTGTAATCATCACGATGGTGATTCCTAAGCGACGATTAATTTCTCTTAATAGTTCAAGAATCTGTTCTGTTGTATCAGGGTCTAGTGCAGAGGTTGCTTCATCACATAGTAGAATTCTTGGGGAATTCGCTAATGCTCTTGCAATACCAACTCTTTGTTTCTGACCACCTGATAATTCACTTGGATATGCATCCTCTCTACCAGTTAAGCCCACCATTTCGATTAGCTCCGCTGCCCTTTGTTGTCTTTCTGCTTTAGGCACATGTGCAAACTCTAGAGGAAGTTCAATATTTTCAGCGACTGTTCTACTCCATAGGAGGTTGAAGTGTTGGAAGATCATGCCAATTTGTTGACGCTGTAAACGTAATTCTCTAGGACTAAGTTCCTTGATGTTAACACCATCAATCACTACATCACCAGCTGTCTGTACTTCTAGTTGATTAATCAAACGAATTAACGTACTCTTACCAGCACCGGAATATCCGATGATACCGTAGATTTCACCATCGTTGATTGTTAATGAAACGTCGTTTACCGCATGGATGTTTTCCTTGTTTGCTTTGAATGTTTTAACTATGTTACTTAATTCAATCATCGCTACCTCCTATCTATATAAATAAAAATCCCGCACTTACACTTACATGTAAGGACGGGATATATAATCTCGTGTTACCACCTTAGTTCATATGCATTTCACAATACATACCTCATCGAGTACCAACATACTCTTTGTCTATAACGGGACATCCCGGTACTCCCTACATTTCGGAAGTACAACTCCAAGACCATCTTCACTAAACCTTCGTATATCCTCTTCTCAGCATTCGAGGACTCTCTGTGATACTATCTTTCAGCTACTCTTCTTATCATCGCTTATGCTTATAGTTTATTTTGAATTTAATAAATGTCAATAACTTTTTTGAATTTTATTTACAAATTAGTTTTTCAATACAACTAAACTTTTTAGTAATTGCAAAAATAGCCACCAACAAAATAAGTGTTGTTATTAAACTACCTTCTAAACCAAAACTGCCACCATTAATAAGCGCAGTTACATCACTTAGTTTTGAAAAAAGAACAAATTGCTGATTACCATTGCCTGATACAGCAACTCCTAAAAGTGGTCCCTGCGTAAAATTCCAAGCAGAATGGAAAGCGCCTATGAACCATAAACTATTTGAATGATAGCGAATTAGCGCAGTAAATACACCAAATATAACAAGATTAATAAATGCTAGTATTGAAATTCCATCGTTTCCCAAATGCATTACAGCAAATAGTAAACTTGTCAACGCAATTACCATTGGAAGTGGAAGAAATGTGTTTAGTCTTTTGTAAAGATATCCTCTAAATAGTACCTCTTCGCTCATTCCCTGAAAGAGATAGCCAACAAAGAATAAACAAAGCATAGCTATATTTCCATGTTTAAATATCAATTCAACCTGGAAACCGCCAAGCCCAAGAGAAATAAGCCAAATCAATGTAAATAAGATTAGACCACAAATATACCCTTTGATATATTTTGAAATGCAATTCTTACGTTCAAATGGCAACATATCCGGTTCTTTACGATGATATATTACATATAAAACTAATATTAAGATAATATTGAGTATAAGAAGGCAACCGAAAAATACTGGATCATTTTCTAAATCATGTAAAATATAATTAGACAGATCACGTGAATTCATATTTTCTCCCATATAACTGCAGCATTTTAATTGTAAATAAAACGGTTAAAAATAATAACACTAATCAGTTCCGTTACTAGTTCCCATAAAACAGTCTTGAAAAAAATCCAACATACACGTAAGCCATTATTGACATACTTCATAAAATTTATCCTCTTTGAAGTACTACAAACGAACTTGGTCCGATTGTAAGAGTTGTATCTTCAATAGATGCTTTTCCAATTGTGTAGATTGGCTTATAACCTTGTAGCTCATCAAGAGAAATTGTCTCTTCTAAACCACTTGGATTGATTGCTAGTATCAACTTTCCACGTTTGTATACAAATGGCATCTTCTCCTTCTCTGCATAAATTACATTGAAGTCTGCATCAGCCTGTAAGTCTGCATGCATGTGACGTAATGCCACAAGAGATTTTGTCGTAGCGTAGAGAGAATTTTCATCATTAAGTTGATCTGCCACGTTTGGCGCATCTTCAGATGAATCCACTGCGAGATAGAGTTGATGTGCTTTCGGCTGTTGAAAAAGCCCTTATTTGCGCTGTTATCCCACTGCATTGGTGTACGTGATCCTGTACGATGGAAGCCACCTTCTTTAGAGCGGATATCCTTCATATAGCGCATACCGATTTCATCACCATAATAGATAAATGGAACACCTGGCATGGTTAAGATAAATGCATACGCAATCTTTAACTCTTCAGGAGTTAATGTATTTGCAGGACGTGGTGTATCATGGTTGCATGTAAACATGGAGATATAACCATTCTGCTTTGTTGCCTTTATACTTTAGGGCATATAGTCATTTAAGAAATCGACAGATATCACCCTTACCGCTCTTTAAGAAGAAGCTATTATCTTCTCCACCTGTTTCATAATCACGTAATAAAGTGTTATAGCCATTGTGCCAATGGTCTAAGTAGAAATCCATGTGGAAGCCACCACCATTGATTGCCTGTTCTGGATTGGACCATTCACTGACAAGTGCTGCCTCTGGATACTCTTTATCGAGCATATTACGAACATCTCGCCAGATTTTCGCAGTCGCTGATTTCTTGTTATCATCATTTTTAACAAGCGAATCTGCCATATCAACACGGAAGCCATCTGCACCATGATCTAACCAAAAGCGCATAATATCTTTCATTGCTTCTTTGGTAGCGATAGCTTCTGGACTATCCACTGCAGACATCCAACTCTCTGTACGATCTAACCAACCGTAGTTAAGTGCTGGTTGAGACGCAAAGAAGTTTAACATATATGCTCCGTTACGATCAGACATACCTGCCATATATGGATGATCTTTAACCCCAACAAAGGCACCATTTGTCCATACATAACGACTAGAGTATTCATTTTCTTCTGGTTGCTTACTTGCGTTAAACCAAGCATGTTCATCAGACGTATGACCAGGTACTAAAGTCTAGTAATACTTTGATACCACGCTTATGTGCTTCCTCAAATAAACGATACGCATCTTCATTTGTACCATAACGAGCTGCGACCTTCTTATAGTCCCTAACATCGTATCCTGCATCCATAAATGGTGAGTCATACATTGGATTAATCCATAATGCATTACAGCCAAGTTCCTTTGATGTAATCTAACTTCTGGATGATACCTTCTAAATCACCGATACCATCGCCATTCGTATCATAGAATGACTGTGGATAGATCTCATAAAATACCGCATCTTTTTAACCATGTTGGCATAACTTATTCTCCTAAAAATTTCTAAAAATATCCCTGAAGTAATAATTTGATACTGGAAGTTTGGATATTCTTGTTGTAATGTTTCTAATTCTTTTTGAATTACTTTTTCTTTGCGATGTGCTGTATTTAATAATATACCAGTTACACCACAAGATGCCGCAACTTGCATATCACTACCTACTTCATTGCCAATCATGACACAATCACAAACATTTAGTTTATGGTCATCTAGTACTTTTTGCATAAATGCTTTCTCTGGCTTACGGATACCGTAATCAGCAGAGATATACATATGATCAAAGTATGGGATTAAATCACAGATACCCATCTCCGCTAGCGCAAAAGAGCGCTGCGCATTGGATAATAGGATAATCTGATGACCTTGTTGCTTTAGTGTTTGTAATGTTTTGATAGTATTGCGATATGGTTTACAACGTATTCTTGTCAAACGTCTAAACTCTGATTCCACAAAAAGTAGCCAAGTCTCTATGTCTTGAATTGGTAATACTTTTTTGTGAATTGGAGCTTCATCATATAGACGTTTGAATACATTTTTAAATTGTATATCTATATATGTATCAGGATGTAATTCTTCTACTCGCTTCCACTCTTCTTCATTAAATTTTAAATATGCTTGTTCAAACTGTTCTGGAGTGTAGATTGCACCATAACATGCATACATGTCTGATAGTGCTTTCCACACCTTATGATTATGTAATTCCGTATGAATATCAATGAGTGTTCCATACAAGTCAAAGATATATGTTTTCATGTGGTTCCTCCTGATTCATATCTATCATACTACAATTTTATAAAGTAAACGGCAGGACCAAAAGGTTCTACCGTTTTTGTTTTGTTATCCTTTAACTGCGCCAGACATTCCTTCAACGTAGAATTTCTGCATGTATACGAATAAGATTGCGATTGGAAGAGAGATAATAACCGCACCAGCTGCGAAGCTTGTGTACCATTGGTTAATATATTCCTTCTGCAACATATTCCATAAACCGATTGCGACTGTAAATTGATCTGCGTTAGCACGAACAATAACTTTCGCAAAGATAAAGTCTACCCATGGCGCGATAAATGAAGTCATAACTGTATAGATGATGATTGGCTTTGATAATGGCATTGTTATTCTTGTGAATACTTGCCATTGTGTAGCACCATCCATAATCGCTGCTTCATCGACAGAACGTGGAATTGTATCAAAGTAACCCTTAGCAATTTGGAAGCCTAAACCAGTACCAGCAGAATAAACAATAATTAATGCTAGACGTACTGCAGATCCTTCTGTTAAACCAAGTGCCTTTAAGATATAGTATTCTGCAATCATAGCCATAAATCCTGGGAATAAACCAAGAATCATCGCTAAGTTCATATAAGGCTTACGTAGCTTGAAACGCATACGAGATAAGCTATATGAAACAGATAATACGAAGAATGTTGAAATAATACATGTGAATACTGCAATGATAAGTGTATTTGCAAACATACGTGGGAAGTTTAAGACGTTACGGTCTGTAAATAACTTAATGTAGTTTGCAAGTGTATATCCCTTAGGGAAGAATGTACTTACATAGGATCCCTGTTCAGCTCTAAAGCTAGTTAGGATGATCCAGAAAATTGGTAATACCCATACCGCTGCTAGCATTGCTAGAAAAACATGAACGAAGAAGTTACCAACACGGCTAGATACGCTCTTTTTATTACGCTTTACTGTATTCGTACTCATTACATGAACGCCTCCTCATTCTGATAAGACTTCGATCTACGATATGTGATCAATGTGACTGTTGTTAAGATGATGAATGTCAAGATACCGATAACTGCACCTAGGTTATAGTACTGTTGATCGATTGTTAACTTGTACAACCATGTTACAAGCAAGTCTGTCTGACCTGCAGTATCTCCAACGTATGTTGGTCCACCACCTGACAAGAGGTAGATAACGTTAAAGTTATTGATATTACCAACAAATGATGTAATCAAGTATGGTGTAGTAACAAATAACATGTATGGAAGTGTAATCTTAAAGAAGATCATCACTGGTCCTGCACCATCCATACGAGCTGCTTCATAGAGCTCACCTGGAATGTTCTGCAAGATACCTGTAACCTGTAACATTGTATATGGAATACCAATCCATAAGTTGATTACAATAATTGTGATTCTAGCCCACATCGCATCTGTTAAGAATGGTAGAGGTGCACTAATAACTCCACTATTCTGTAGTAATACGTTGATTGCGCCTGATGGTTGTAACATGATGTTCATAATCATCAAGGAAATAAACTGTGGTACTGCAATAGATAATACAAAGCAGAAACGCCAGAATCCCTTTGCCTTTGTTTCCTTACGGTTGATAATCATCGCAAGGATCATACCTGTAATGTAGTTTAAGAATGTCGCAACAAGAGCCCAAACAACTGTCCAAGCAAGAACATGCCAGAACTGTTTACCCATGTTACCACTGAAGTTTAATACACGCTTAAACTGTGTTAGTCCATTCCAATCGAACAACTGTAAGTGTTCATCTTCTTTGGAATAAGATGTAAATGCCATACTGATCATATAAACCAATGGCACGATATTGAATACTAAGATACCAACACAAGGTAATGACATCAATGTGATATGTAAGTTTCCATCTAATAGAGACTTCAAATCTTCCTTAAAGGAATTGATATGTTCATTATTTGCTTTCTTTAATTGTAGCTTGTATGCATGTTTGATCTGTAATACCCATAAGAGGATAAAACCTGCGATAACAAATAATGCAACAACACCAAATAAGAGAATGAGCTGTGAGTTATCTCCGGCAGAATATTCGAAAATTTGCTTTGCTTCATTCCATACTTTGCCTTGTGCTTGATCACCCAGTGACGGTAACAATGATAAAGCATGGATACCAGAAGTAGCCATATATAAGAAGAACGCTACTTCCAGAAGGAATATGAGGCAACCTTTGATTTTCTGCCCTTTCAAAAATACACCAAGTCCCATAAATGGGATGGATAGCTTCGTTTGTAAATCACCGGATGTTATCGCTTTTAACACGGTGACTTTGTCCTGAATCTTTTTATTTTCCATACGATTACCTCAATTCTATAAACGAAGAAGAATGCGGTTAAAATAAGTATCTCAACCACATTCTTTTAATCAGTAATGCAATATTATTGAACGGAAGCAGTGTTCATTGCCTTGTTCATGCTCTCTGTCTTTTCAGCAGCATTTTCGTGTGTTACTGTACCGGCAACGATTTCCTTACCCATTGATTCTGCTGGTGTCCAATATTGAGCCATGCCTGACTGTAGTGGCTGTACAATTGAAGCAAAGTCCATTGTATCCATCTGTGCCTTAGCCAATGCATCAGAAACATTCAATGATGTATCTGTAGGAATGATATTACGTAAGTCGTAGTGAGCTTGTTGAGCCTTTGCACTACCTAAGAATGAAGCTAATGCAACTGCAACTTCTGGATTCTTACTTGTTGGGTTAACACCAATAGCCTTAGAACCTGCGAATGCCTTAACTGTAATTCCTTACCATTTAATGTGTACTTAGGAGGAGCTACAATACCAACGTTTTCTTTACCTAAAGCGTCAACAACTGCCTTGTAATCCCAAGTACCTGAGAATAATGCATTGACTGTACCATCAGCTAATGTGCTTGGTGTTAGACCAGATGCATCCTTGAAGTTAGGATTCTGAACTAAGTCAACTAAGTAATTTGTAACTGCTGTACCCTTTTCACCACCGAAATCGATACCAGCTTTAGCATCTGCTCCATTTTCACCGAATAATGTGCATCCGTTAGCTGCGTAGAATGCTTGAATATACCAAGAGTTAGAGAGTGGGAAACCAACCTTACCCTTTGTAAGCATTGTGTCTAAGTTCTTAACATCATCTTCAGAGAAGACGCGCTTGTCATAGTACATGAACCATGTGTTTGCTGTAAATGGAACACCATATACAGAGTTTTCATAAGTTACTGTATCAACAGTAATGTCACTGTTGTTCTTCTTAATTGCTTCAACTGCAGATCCACCTAATTCAGCGATAGCGTTAGCCTTTAATAAATCTGGGATCTGGTCGTTTGCGAACATGTAAACGTCAGCTGCTGCTGATGGGTCAGCTGCTACTAATGTCTTCGCATCACCTTCAGGGCATACGCCTGTGTTGAATGTTAACTTCCATTCTGGGTGAGCTTCCTGGAAAGCGTCTAATTGCTTCTTGAGCCAGTTGCCCTGTTCTTCTGATTGATCTTCAGATGGTGTCCACACTGTAAGTGTTACTTCCTTTGAATCTGAAGCTGTTGTGTTTGATTCTTTCTTGCCGCCGCATCCTGCTAATGCAGAGATACCCATTAAAGCAGCCAAACCAAGTGATACTAACTTTGTACTTTTCATGTTTTCCTCCCGAAAAAGTCTATGATTTCGTAAACGTTACTGGAAACGTTTACAACTCTATAGTTTTATTTTATGCAAAGCGCTTTCAAATTTCAATATCTTTTTATGAAATTTTAAAATTAATACTCTAAATTCTGATGAGATTCTCTTCCAAAGATGTGCATGACATTACCACCAAATGTAAAGTCGATCTTATCGCCAATCTTGAATGTTCTACCATTTAAATCCAATGTTGGAACGATGATAATGCTGTCTTTACCACACGCATTTACGTGTAAGTGGATTGCGGAGCCCATCATTTCACTTACATCAACGATGCCTTCAATTGTCTTGCCGCTCTCTCCACCAAGTGAGATGTGTTCAGGACGTACACCAACTGTAATTGGCTGTGGTTGTACGTTCTTTTCAGCCAAGAGGGCTTGTTTTTCTTCAGAAACTTCCATCACCGCATTGTCTAACTTCACGCAGTATTTACCAGCTTCATTCTTTAAGAGCTCACCGCTGTAGAAGTTCATCTGTGGCATGCCGATAAAGCCTGCTACGAACTCATTAACTGGATGATCAAATAATTGCTGTGGTGTTCCAACCTGCTGGATAACGCCATCCTTCATGATAACGATACGGTCACCCAGTGTCATTGCTTCTGTCTGGTCATGTGTTACATAGACAAATGTTGCTTTAATCTTCTGTCTTAACTTGATGATTTCAGCACGCATCTGATTTCTTAACTTCGCATCCAAGTTAGAGAGTGGTTCATCCATCAATAATAGCTTTGGATTACGCACAATCGCACGTCCAATCGCAACACGCTGTCTTTGTCCACCGGATAAAGCCTTTGGCTTACGGTCTAGATATGGTGTTAAGTCTAGAATTTCAGCTGCTTCTTCAACCTTGGCCTTGATTTCATCAGCTGGAACCTTATGCATCTTGAGTGGGAATTCAAGATTTTGGCGAACACTCATATGTGGATATAACGCATAGTTCTGGAAAACCATCGCAATATCACGATCTTTAGGAGATACGTTGTTCATTAACTTACCATCAATGAATAATTCTCCACGTGTAATATCTTCCAATCCCGCAATCATACGTAATGTTGTGGACTTACCGCAACCAGAAGGACCTACTAATACGATGAACTCTTCATCGCCAATTTCTAGATTGAAATCATCAACCGCAACCACACCTTCATCTGTGATCTTTAGGTTTACTTTCTTTTCTTCGCCCTTCTTTTTCTTTTTTACCTCACCACTGTTTGGGTAAATTTTTTGGACATGCTTTAGACTTACTGTTGACATCTTACTTTTCCTCCACTGGTTTTTTGATACTAACACTTTCTCCCGCCAATACATGAAATGGAATAATTTCATGTATTACAGGTTTATTATAATTTAATCTTAATAACAAGTCATCTACACTGCGTTTGGCAAGTTGTGAAACATCCTGTTCGACAGTTGCTAGACGCGGTGTTACATACCTTTGCAAAGTCAATTCCATCGTTGCCGATGATGGATATATCTTGTGGCACCTTTAGTTTACGGTCATTGATTGCACGTAATGCACCAATTGCCACAACGTCACTGACCGCATAGATTGCGGTAACCTCTGGATAGCGCTCTAATAATTTTATCGTACCGTTATATCCATCTTCAAGCGAGAACTTTCCTGGCACAAACTGCTTAGCGTTTATCAAACGGTATCTTGTTTTCTTTAAACGCTGCGATTGCACTCTCAACACGTTTTGAACCAATCAATCCCGCTTCCGATACAGCCGACCCACATACAATGCCGATCTTTCTGTGTCCCGAGCGAATCAAGTATTCCGCTGCTGCGCGTGCCGCTTCTCTATCATCAGTTGTAAAGCTAGAAAGATTACTAAAGTTCATCTCTGCTGCGCTTTCTGAACATAATACACATGGCACTTTAATACTCGCAAATGACTCACGGAAATATTTCTGATTGCCACCCAAGAAAATAAAACCCTTTGGTTTCTTCTCGCTACAGATGCGAATTGCTACTTCCACTTCATTTTCAAGTTCATCCAAGTATACGACAGAGACATCTTCCCCACTTTCCTGCAGATAACTTTGCATCTTTTCGACAATGATACTAAAGAAGGCATTGTGCAATCCCTTAATCAAAATCGTAATTGCGGATGTCGCAGATTGTTTTAAAAGTTTCGCATTTGAGTTTGGCTCAAACTTTTCGTCCTTGATTACTTTTTCAATTTTTCTCTTTGCTACCGCACTAACATCAGGATGGTTATTGATAACTCTGGAAACTGTTCCAATGCTATACCCTGAAATACGTGCAATATCTTTAATTGTCGTCATTTAAAACCCCTTTTACTCGTAACCGTTTACGGAAACGTTTACAGGATACACCAAAATAATATGTGAGCGTTTTCAAAGTGTCAAGAGAAAAAACCTTCTTTCGAAGGTTTTCAACGAATCAATTTTGTTTCTTTTCACAAACATTGATTTCTACTATTCTTGTGCTGTCTTGATATAATTACGCATTTGTTCTTCAGATACATAGCCTGGTACATATCCTAAGAAATCTCCTGATGGTCGAACGATATACGTTGTTGGATAACCAGAAATATGATACGTATCTGTAGCTTCTAATGTTGTATCATACAGAATTGTAAAGTTATAGCCTCTTTTCTTCATGTATTCTTCAACATACTGAATACTACCCTCACCATTTAGACCTGGTGCCGCAATCATCAATACCTGAACATCATCTTTCATCTCATCATTAATCTTCTGTAATCCCTCAAACTCTTCGTTACAGTAGTGGCACCATGTGCCAAAGAAGTTCATGACAATCGTCTTTCCTTTGTAATCACTCAGATTATGAGTGTTACCTTCTCCATCTACAAGCGCAAAGTTATACTTTTCGATAGCTGTCTTTGCTGATGAATCTGTATTTTCTTTTGTGGATGAATCTTCCTTGTTAGAAGTATCTTCTTTACTAGTTGTATCCTGTTTTGAATCATCTACTGTTGTTTCTGCAGGAGTTGTAGAAGAACGATTCTGTAGTGCATGCATTGTTGTAAAGCCTTGGAATAACATAAAGCATCCCATTGCCAAGACAAGAATTCCACTTGCGATACCTGTATACTTCACAACATTCTTATTACGTTTGATTAGATTCAATATTTCTTCTGTAAAGAATCCAATGAGTAAGAAGATAACAATGAATCCTAACGCATAGGACGCAATATATAGCCAACCAAGTCCGTTTGTAGCAGTAGATGCTAGTAAGATTGCTTGGGCCAATAATGGACCTACGCATGGAGACCATGCAAAACTAAACACAAATCCCAACGCAAATGCTTTGAAGAAAGTCATCCCACCTTCTACACGCATTGTCTTTGGTGTGTCTGATTCAAGAAAGGAATATTGATAATGTGTAGATTTGCTAGACCAAGGATGACTAGTAATACACCACCTGCAATTTGAAACTGCAATGTGTATTGCTTGAATACAGCTGCTAGTGCACTAGATCCAAGTCCTGCAATCACGAACACTGTCGAGATTCCTAAGACGAATCCGATTGTTAGAATAAGTGTTTTCATTCGATCATAACGTACCTGTCCATTTTCGTCTGTCATCATGGAACCCTTTGTTAGGTATCCAATGTATAACGGAACAAGTGGAAGAATACATGGTGAGAAGAATGATAATAACCCTTCTAAAAATAGACCGCCAAGAGTAATAATTTCTTTCATAATACCGCCATTCTATGCTATAAAGCGTGTAATGCAGAGAATCAGGACGATAATTCCGAGAATAATACGATATACGCCAAATACCTTGAAGTCATTCTTACGAATGTAGTTCATTAAGGTACGAATCGCAATAATTGAAACGATAAAGGAAACCACTGTACCAATGAGTAAAATCATGAGTGGCCAAAAGCCGAATGAGAAGTCTGCTTTGAGAATCTTTAGAAGACTTGCGCCAAACATTGCTGGAATTGCCATAAAGAATGAGAACTCTGCAGCTGTTGCACGATTAAATCCTAATAAAGTTGCACCAAAGATTGTGCTTCCAGAACGACTAGTGCCAGGAACCAAAGCTAAGATTTGGAACATACCAACACCAAAGGCTTTCTTAGGTGTGATTTGACTGACATGTTCAACTGTAAACTTCTTTTCTCGATTCTCCATCCATATAAACAAGATACCGTAGAGAATCAAAGTAATACCGATGATATATGGTGCACTCATCACATTGTCAATCCAATCATTCAGTAACATTCCTGCTACTAATGGGATAGATGCCACTACAACCATTAACCATGTGTGGTAGATATTCTTTTTCTTTGGCTCTGATACGTTTTTGCCGAGTGGGCATAAACGCTTCCAATACAACAACAGTACAGACAAAATACTACCGAACTGAATCACAACCTTATATACATCCCAGAAGGCTTTATTTTTTGCAGGATCGGCAAAGACATTCAAAGGCATAAACGTCTGTAATAAAATTAAATGACCTGTTGAACTGATAGGCAGAAACTCTGTTACACCTTGTACAATTCCAAAAATTACAGATTTAATAATATTTAAAGATAATATCCATTTTTGTTAACCTTCTTAGTCGTGATTGATACGATTAGCTCGTAGTAAGTCTAACTTAATTTGTTTGATACGTTTCGCAAATGCGCGTAAATCTTTCATCCGCCACATCCAGTTTGGTGCACCTACGCTTCCAGGCATGTTTAAGCGTGCTTGGCTACCAGCATGGATCCAGTCTGACATCGGAATAATTACCATGTCCGCATTACTATCCAACGAATAGTCAATCACATCATCGACAAAGCTATGCTTGCGATATCCGTGTTTCCATAGGTACTGACGCATCTTTCTTCTTAAAGAAGCAGGTTGTTTGCAATACCAGGAATATGTCGTATCGTTGTCATGAGTCCCAGTATATACCAATAGATGAGTTTTATCTTCTTCCATGCCCTCAGGGTCAAATGTGAATTGAACAATACGCATACCCCTAAACTTGTAGTGATCTCTTAATTCCAATACTTCTGGACGTAAATCTCCTAAATCTTCCGCAACGATAGTGAGGTTTGGATATTGCTTGAATAATGTATCAAACAATTCATATCCAGGTGCTTCAATCCACTCGCCTTCAATCGCAGTTGGACAATCTGCCGGAATCTTCCAGTATGTATCAAAGGCACGGAAGTGATCGACTCTAACAACGTCGAACATCTTTCCCATGTATGATAAACGTTCAATCCAGAATGTGAATTTATCCTTCTTCATAAAGTCCCAGTCATAGATAGGATTGCCCCATCTTTGTCCTGTCGCTGAGAAGTAATCTGGTGGAACCCCAGCAATAAACGTTGGTCTACCATCTTGATCTAATAAGAAGTTTTCACGGTGTGCCCAAACATCCGCAGAATCTAATCCTACATAGAATGGGATATCACCCACCATCTGAATTCCTAAACTATTTGCATATTTCTTAAGTGCATGCCACTGTTGATGTAATACAAACTGTAAGAACATCTGGTATGCAATTTCATCTTCATACTTTGATAAATCTAATTTCTGGTTGATTGGATAATCTTTCTGTTCCTTCTCCCATTCATTCCAAGGTCGTAAATTGTTCGCAACTTTAAAAGTCTTAAAGATTGCATACTCTTTTACCCAAGGCTGCTGATAAAGGATTCGTATGCCTCATCCTTTTCAAATTTCTGATAGGCTAGTCGCAAGTACTTATCATGGAACGCACGAACTACTTCATACTGAATCTCATCATCATTACGATGATAAGAAGGCACTTTCTCTAATAACCCTTGTTGTGCTAAAACATCTAATGATATATACAACTCATCAACCGCATAAGATGAATATGGCTGATAAGGTGAATTTCCATATCCTAAAGGGTTTAATGGCAACAACTGCCAAATGCCTAGACCCGACTGGTGCATCATCTTTACAAAATCATATGCTTCTTTTCCAAAAGTACCACATCCGTGGCGGCCAGGCAGAGATGCGACTGGCATTAAAATTCCTGCTTTTCTCATATTACTATTCATTTAACTCCGCTTTCAGTTTAAATATTAACCCATGAAGTAATATTTTTCCATGTCAAGTGAATAGAATTCACTTTTTTCTCATTTATGGTATAGTTGTCTATGGTTTTAATTATTTTGATAAAGGAGATACTCATGACATTAGAGAAAAAAACTTGAGTCAAGCTTGAAAAAAAGCAGATTAAAAAATGCCACTGACAGAGAACTTTATGATGCGATTGTCGCTATCGTAAAGGAAGAACAAGATCATGTTAAGAAGATTACAGGTGAAAAGAAGTTGTACTACATCAGTGCAGAATTCCTCATCGGTAAACAGTTAGGTAAGAACTTAATCAACCTAGGTCTATACGATGAATTAGCAAAATTATTATCTAAGAACGGTAAGTCCATTCGCACAGTTGAAAGTTTCGAAAAGGAACCTTCACTTGGTAACGGCGGTCTAGGTCGTTTAGCTGCCTGCTTCTTAGATTCCATCGCTACTTTAAACTTACAGGGTGATGGTGTTGGTCTAAATTATCACCTTGGTTTATTCCGTCAAGAATTTAAGGATAGAAAGCAACATGAAATTCCTGATGAATGGTTGAATGGTTCTACAGTATTACGTGATACTGATGTATCCTTCCCAGTTGAACTTGCTGGTAAGACATACTACTCACATATGTATGACTTAGATATCATCGGATATAAGACAAACAAGAATACATTGCACTTATTTGACTTAGATACTGTTGATGAATCTATCGTTCACAATGGCACAAAGTTCGATAAGAAGAATATTGATAAGAACTTAACACTATTCCTCTACCCAGACGATAGTGATAAGGATGGTCAGTTATTACGTATTTACCAACAGTACTTTATGGTAAGTAACGCTGCTCAATTGATTATCAAGGAAGAAAAAGAAAAGGGACACAGCCTCAACGATTTAGATAAGCACGTTTCTATCCAGATCAATGATACTCACCCTTCTATGGTAATTCCTGAATTAATTCGTTTATTGATGAATGAAGGTATCACATTCCGTAGAGCAGCAGATATTGTCGCTAATACATGTGCATACACAAACCACACAATTCTTGCCGAAGCGCTAGAAAAGTGGCCTCTAGATTATCTACAGGAAGTTGTACCACAACTCGTTCCAATTATTGGTGGTTTAGACTATGCCGTAAATATTGCCTTCAAGGGTGATAAAGAATTAACAATCATCGATGATAGTCACCGTGTACACATGGCAAGAATGGACATGCATTTCAGTAATTCTATCAATGGTGTAGCAGCACTTCATACAGAAATTCTAAAACACCAAGAATTAAAGCCATTCTATAACATTTACCACTCTAAGTTTAATAACAAGACAAACGGTATCACATTCCGTAGATGGATCATGCATTGCAACCCAGAACTTGCAAATTACATCGATACATTAATCGGTGATGCATGGCGTAAAGATGCTAGTAAGTTAGAAGACTTATTGAAGTATATCAACGATACGGCAGTACTACAGAAGTTAGATGATATTAAGTACACAAACAAGGTTCGCCTTGCGGATATGATTAAGAAGGAAGAAGGAATTGAAATCAATCCAAGTTCTATCTTCGATATCCAAGTAAAACGTCTACATGAGTACAAGCGTCAACAGATGAACGCATTGTGGGTAATCTATAAGTACCTACAGATTAAGGCAGGTCAAAAGCCAGCGCGTCCTATTACCGTAATCTTTGGTGCAAAAGCAGCACCTGCATACATCATGGCAAAGAACATCATTCACTTGATAATTTGCTTACAAGACTTAATTAAGAATGACCCAGAAGTTAGTCCATACCTCAAGGTTGTTATGTTACAAAACTACAACGTAACAAAGGCTGAAACAGTTATTCCTGCATGTGATATCTCAGAACAGATTTCTCTAGCTTCTAAGGAAGCTTCCGGTACTGGTAATATGAAGTTCATGTTAAATGGTGCTATCACATTAGGTACAAATGACGGAGCTAACGTTGAAATCGGTGAACTCGTTGGTAAGGATAACATCTATACATTCGGACGTTCATCCGATGATGTAATCAAACTCTACGAAACAAGTGGTTACCACGCAGCTGATTACTACAACAACAGCCAACTCATTCATGCATGTGTAGACTTCATCACAAGTCCAGAACTTATTAAGTTAGGCGACAAGCAAATGTTATCTGACTTACGTGATAACTTAATCAACAAGGACTGGTTTATGACATTACTTGACCTTGAAGAATACTGCAGAGTAAAGGATCGTGTATTAGCTGATTACGAAGATCGTCTCGCATGGAAGAAGAAGTCATTAGTAAATATTGCTAAGAGTGGATTCTTCTCAAGTGATCGTACAATCTTAGACTACAACCGTGATATCTGGCATTTAAATAGGAGGCCTACATGATCGTAATCGAAATGAATAACGGCAAAGTTATCAAGTTAGAACTTGATGAAACAGCTGCTCCAAAGACAGTTGCTAACTTCAACAAACTTGTTAGTGAAGGCTTCTACGATGGATTATCATTCCACCGTATCATTCCCTGGATTTATGATTCAAGGTGGTGACCCAGTTGGAAATGGAACAGGTGGTTCCAAGGAAAACATTGTTGGTGAATTCGCTTCAAACGGATTTAATAATCCTATCAAGCATGTACGCGGTGTTATTTCTATGGCTCGTGCAATGGATCCTAACTCCGCAAGTTCACAGTTCTTCATCATGCATGCAGACGCTCCACATCTAGATGGAAACTACGCTGCATTTGGACATGTTGTAGAAGGTTTAGAAGTAGTTGATGAGATTGCAAATACACCAACAGACTTCCGTGATAAGCCAACAACCCCAGTAATTATCAAGCGTGTATACATTGCCTAATCATTAAAACCTGTGTCATAACAACACAGGTTTTTTTATACCTTCATGCATAAAAAAAGAGCGGATATACCGCTCATAAAATTACTTAACTAAGTCCTTTAAAGTCTTACTAGCCTTGAACTTTGGAGCCTTAGTAGCCTTGATCTTAATCTTTTCGCCTGTAGCTGGGTTTAAACCAGTACGAGCCTTCTTCTTAACTACTGTAAACTTACCAAAGCCATTTAATGAAACTTCGCCACCCTTTTTGATTGTTGTAGCGATTTCATCAAATACGTAATTAACTGCTTCTCCAGCAGCCTTCTTTGTTAAACCGTATTTTTCTGCTAAATCATCTGCTAATGTCTTTTTTGTAACGACTTTTACTGTTGCCATGTTTATGGCCTCCTTTTATTTTGATAACTTTTAATTTTAATTGATTTTTATGTATTTTCAACTAGTGAATCTTAAAAAAAGTGCTTATTTATGCATGTTTTTCGCATTTTTGATATGAATTTGTTTATTTTTACAAAAAAAGAAGGCAAAATGCCCTCTTTTCGCTTACTTAGCTGCCTTCTTTAAAGCGTCCTTAGTTGCTGTAATGATTGCGTTTGAAGTAAGTGTAGCACCAGAAACAGTGTCTACATCAGCCTTATTCTGCTTAACGATAGCTGCTGGAACTTCTTCTAAAGCACCATCAGCGATACCAGCTGTTTCCTTGTGGTCCTTAACTTCTACCTTTTCAATCTTTGAATCTGAAACTGTAACTGCAACTGTAACGTCACCATTACGTCCTTCAGCTGTTGCTTCATATGTACCAGCTTTGTAAATAGCCTTTGATCCGCAACCTGCTAATGTTAGGATAGTAGCTGCTGCTAAAAATACTCTTAACTAATTTCATGTTCTTTATCTCCTTTAGTCACATGTATTATACATAATTCTGAATCTTTTTGGTATCGATTTGTTATTTTCACACAAATTAGTCTTGTACCACTAACTGATGGTCCCCTGTATGATAATCAATCTTGATATTAGGCTGAACGTTATAACAGAATACATTGAAACAGATTCCCTCTCCATGATCTTCGATTGAACGTGCTTCCAACAGTACCCCTGTTGCCAAAAGATTGTCTCCTTCAAAGATTGGCGTACATCGATATAGTACATGATTTCCTGTACGTAATATATACCACGCAGTTTTATCCTCAAACGGCTGCATTCCCACCACGTTCATATAACGTGTCCCCGTAATTAGATTCTGCACATTTGCGTTTTCTCCACTTAATTCATACGCAATCAAGTGACAACGATTGTATAAATATTTTCCATCAATAAAATCATACTTAGCTAAATGCCAACCAGTCGGCTTCACCATTGAGATAGAGCCACGCTTCTGTGTTGGCATCATATCAATGCCTATCATCGCCATCGCTGGTCCACAACGGCCAAGATAATCTAATTCACTGTACGACTCATATTCATCACTCTTTAATTCTTCTTCTGAAAAGAATGGAATATTATGATTAACTTCAACGTATGGCGATGATGTATATGCAGGAATATCCGACAATGAAAAAAACACATCCCGATTCACCGGAATCGTAGAAAAGAATGCTTCCCATATCATCACTGCCGATAGCACTAATAAAAGCAGTGATGAAAAAGCACGCTTACGATACCGACGAAAAGACTTATGGTATATCATTTTTGTCATGCATATCACAAGATATGCAAACACAAAAAGAAATAATCCCACTGGTATATATTTTAAAAATGACTGTTGGTTATACATACTTGTATTATACACATAACTTCTCATCACTCTTTAAAAAAAGCGGGAATTTCCCGCTTATAAACTCTGTAATACTTGGAAGACTAAATTTGCACAATGTTCCGCTGCCTGTGCTTCAAAGTCTTCGTAAGATACAGTACTTTCTTCATCTGCTTTATCAGAAATTGCACGTACAATCACAAATGGAACCGCAAAGTCTGTCGCAACATGTGCAATTGCACAGCCTTCCATCTCACAACATTTCGCGCCAAAGTTTTGAATAATCCAATCTTTCTTTTCTTTTTGTCCTACAAAGATATCCCCACTCGCAACCCGTCCTTCAAAGACCTGAATTTCAGGTGCGACCTTTTGAATACTATCCACGACCAATTTACGTAGACTTTCATCTGCCTGAAAGGATATACTCTTTCTACCCGGTACCATTCCAGCAGGATAGCCAAATGGTTCAATTCTAAGTCATGATATACTGCATCTGTAGATACAACGATATCACCGATATTAATTTGATTATCTAAAGAACCTGCAATACCTGTATTCAAAATATGTGTTACTTCATATTTTACACACATGGTTGTAGCACAGATTGCGGCATTTACTTTACCAATCCCACATCTTGCGACAACAACTTCCGTATCACCGATTTTTCCCAAACAATATGTATTGTCTCCAACCTGTTCAATCTTTTCGATTGTCATGCGCTCTTTGATCGATGTTACTTCAACATCCATCGCACCAATAATTCCTACTCTCATCATTCTGCGTACACGAGGTGTGCCTCGTCAATCTCCTTTACTGTATTTTCTAAGTAACGACTTGCAAGATATTTTGCCATCGGTAGATTTTGATCTAAATAATTACCACAATCTCGTGCTTCTGCACCAGGGATAGTTCCCTCAAAGTCACGTATAAATTCAAAGAGTCCTTTCACTAACGGAACAATATCCCGAGAAGTCAAATCCCCTTCGCAAAGTAAATAGAATCCTGTACGACAACCCATCGGGCCAAAATAAACAATGCGATCTTTCCACATCAAATGATTGCGTAAATATGTAGCACCTAAATGTTCAATTGTATGCATTTCTGCGGTATTCATCACTGGTTCTTTATTTGGTGTTGTCATTCTTAAATCAAACGTCGTAATTGTCACATCATTGAAATGATCTTGACGAGATACATATATTCCCGGTTCTAAAACCAGGTGATTCACTGTAAAACTAGCGATTTTCTCCATAATAAACCTCTTCTTTTCTATATAGGTTATATCATACTTAAAAACTTAATGGGAAACTTTCCATACTCTAATATATAATAGACTCATGAAGAAATTACGAACAATCTTATTTGCAATCACATGTACACTCGTGATTGCGCTAACAACACTATTACCAGTTACCGCAACAGATGACGCTTTTGATTTAGGCAAAAACCTATATAGTACAAACTACATCTTTCTAGATGCAGATACAGGTCAAGTATTATCCGCAAAGAAACAGGATGAACAAATCAGTATCGCATCACTCACAAAGATGATGACGGTACTTCTAGCAATCGAAAATAGTTCTTCACTGAATCAAACAGTAACGATTACTAATGAGATGATTGATGGACTGTATGAGGAACAAGCAAGTGTTGCAGGATATGTAAATGGTGATACGGCAACAGTACTAGACCTATGTTACGCTGCAGCGATACCATCCGCTGCAGATGCCGCAAATGCACTTGCAATACAGATTGGTGGTAGCTTTGAAAACTTCTATCAAATGATGAATGACAAAGCTACTCAACTAGGGATGGATCATACCGTTTTCAAGAGTGCCCATGGTCTTGACCGTGAGGGACAATATTCAACAGTTGAGGATGTTTCAAAGTTATTGCGTTATGCATTACAAAAATCCAACGTTTAAAGAAATCTTCTCTACAAAGGAACACACAACACAAGCCACAACCTATTATCCATTTGGCATTCCACTTGCTAGCACAATTTGGGCATACGCAGATACATACGGCTATAACCTAGCAAATCTCTCCGGTGGTAAAACCGGATATACACTGCAGGCTGGCAGATGTATCGCATATTGGGCAACTGTTAATGATATGAATATCATTGCGGTAACAGCTGGAGCAAGCACTAACGTTGAACAATACTCCAACCTCAGCGATGCACAGACTGCCTTAACTAGCTTAGCTTCTTGGCATAAGAAAACAATTCTGAAAAAGAATGATGTTGTTAGTACGATTGAATATAAATCATTCATGCATACAGCGAATATCGACGTGAAGATGGATAAAGATATTACGCTTGATTTACCAGCAGATGTAGAATGTACATATGAAGTTGATCTTCCAAAAAAGTTCTCAGCAGAACTTTATGACCAAAATATTCAAGCAACAATTACATTCACTGCTGATAATAAAACCATCTATACAAAAACAATTAGTATTACACTTCCACAAGAAAAGAATATATTCGGTAGAATCATTCTACATCTACAGAACTTTATAAAAGGTTGATTGTCATGCAATCAACCTTTTACATTACCACTTCCATCTTTTACTTGAATGATACGATCACAATATGTCAATGTAGATAATCGATGTGAAATCGTCAGAATCATCTTATCTTTAAATTCCTTCTCTAACGTGTGGAGAAGTTCTTTTTCATGCAATACATCTAGTGCACTTGTAGGTTCATCCAAGATAATCACATCTGGTTGTTTTAACATAATACGTGCTAAACCAATTCTTTGACGCTCACCACCTGATACACGTGAACTCATCTGTCCCATATGCGTATCATATCCGTCTGCTAAACTCATAATAAAATCATCAATGCCTGCTCTTTTTGCGGCTAGACGAATCTCATCCATCGTAGCTTCAGGCTTAGCAATTGCGATATTCTGTGCAATTGTATCATTGAAAAGATATGTATCTTGTTCTAGCACTGCAATATGACGATGAAGTTCCTCAAATGAAAATTGATCTAGGGAAATTCCGTTGATCTGTATCTTCCCGGTTTGTATTGGATAGTATCTTAACAACAATCTCAAAATTGTAGATTTACCAGAACCACTTTCACCAACGATACCGATATGTTCCTGATTTTGTATTGATAGATTGAAATGCTTTAAAATCTCACGATTTGTTTTCGGATATATAAATGAAACACCTTCAAAATCAATGCATTCAACGTGGTCAATCCGAATAGATTCCTTGGGATCTGTAGTAAGTGGATTGGCATCTTCTATCAAGAAGATTCGTTCAGCCGCCGCAAATGCCTCAAGTAAGTGAATTACCACAAATGTCAGTGAGAACGTTGAAGAGAAAGATGCAGTTGCGATAAATGAAATGACAATCGTACCAACCGGATCACCTATTCCATTAGAAAGTAAATACGCAGCCACAACCAATATCATCACTCTACCAAGATAGACAAAGAAGTTTGGTGCAGAAGATAATGCTTGTTTATGCATCGTCATTGCATGCATGTCCTTATTAACTTGATCATTATACTTCATGACCTGTGCAATCTTATCATCACTTGCATGATAGATTTGTATATCCTTGATTGCGTATATATTTTCAAGAATGACTGCCTTTAACTTTCCTAGATCTTTGCGATATTCTTTCCCAATTCCTCTTCCAAGATACAGTCCAACAAGAGGAATGATAATACTGATAATTAAGTATACAGGAATCAATACATACGCATAGAAAGGGTTAAATTGTAATGCGACAACAACAGTCGTTACTGGTAGTAATATTACTGTAAACATTGGACCAATCGTATGCGCAAAAAAGTATTCCAACGTCTCAATATCACCTACCGCAATATTTATCACATCACCTATTTTTTGATCAATCAAATATGCAGGTGCTAATCGATTGATAGACGTAAATAAATCAACACGCATCTTGGCAAGGATACCATACGCACCTAGATGCGAAAACACACCTTCTAGATATCGACATAATGCGATTAAAAGGCCACACAATAACATCATGCATGCATAAAACCACGCACTACTAGTTGTTACAATACCTGCAACTTTCATAATCCAAAGTGCGCCAAATCCCATCACGCCCATATGCGAAAGATTACCAACGATACTAGCTAAGGTCGATATCGTTAGATATTTTGCGATTGGCCTAGCTTTCTTGATTAATCTTGATGCTAGAACTGGAATTGAATATACATATTTTTCATCCTTGTACCTCCAGTTCATTCTGTTCTTCCACAAGTGTACGATACAGCCCATGATTCTTCATAAGTTGTTCATGATTACCTACCTCTTCTACAACACCGGATTGAAGTACGATAATTTGATCGGCGTTACGAATCGCAGACAAACGATGTGAAATAATAATAAGTGTACGTTTCTTAGATAACTTTTCGATACACTGCCAAATAATCTTTTCACTTTCAGGGTCGACTGCGGAAGTAGCTTCATCAAAGATGATATATTCCGCATCTGTTAATAGAGCTCTAGCGATACCCATCATTTGTTTTTGCCCACCAGATAGATTAGACCCAGATTCACTCACCATCGTATCTAAGCCATCTTTCATTCTTCGAATATGCTTATCAAGGCTCACTTCCTCTAATACTTGCCAAAGCTTTTCATCGGTTGCGGATGGATTGGCTAGTAAAAGATTATTTCGAATCGTATCACTAAATAAGTTCACTGTCTGTGGAACCATTACAATATGTTTACCAATCTCTTCACGATTCATGCATGCATAATCTATTCCATTTAGATATACAGCACCACTTGCAGGATAGATAAACTTCATTAACATTGACGCAATCGTACTCTTACCACAACCTGATAATCCAACGAGTGCAGTTGTCTTTGATTTTTCGATTTTAATATTTACATGATGTAATACTTCTTTTCTACCTTCGTAAGAGAAAGATACATCTTTTAGTACAATACCATCTTGGTATGGTATCGGCTGTTTTTCTTGCCTGATTTCTGTTGTCTTTACCGCAAGAATTTCTTCAGCACGGCTTGCGGCAGAAACAGCTGTAAGTGCATCATGCGTTGCGGACATTAGTTGGCGAATTGATCCAAAGTAGCTATATCCTAACAACAAAATCATTAACACAGTGCTAAGTTCCATTGTTTGATTTGATAAACTGCTAACTGCGATTAGTACACATACAAATAATGTGATATAGATGATTCCTTCCGTCACTAAAAATGATGTGAAGTTTACCTTCATAAATTCATTGATTTGGTGATTGAGATACTCTGCTTTTTCTCCTAAGACTTCCGCATGTTTATCAGATTGGTCAAACAACTTCAATGTGGAAAGACCTCGAATACTATCCAAGTAATAGCCTGTCATATCTTCTAGCGAAACCCAATATGACTTTCTTAACTTTTCAATGCGGTAACGAAATACATTATGTAATGGTAGTAAAACAAAGGATACTATTAACAGTATGCATGCAATCAAGAAAGAACTAGGATAAATTTTAGTAAACAAGTAAATTGGCGCAATCACGCTGAATAACAAACTTGGTAAATAAACACTGTAATATACTTGCATTTGTTCTACGCCATCAACTGCTGAAGTAATTGCGGAATTAGGGCCTATCTTTTCAATGTACCCTGCATCTAATGACATTGTTTTTTTGTAAATAACTTCTGACGTATTGATGAACGCGCTGCTGCTTGAGCACGATACTCTAATTCTCCCTGTATGAATTGAAATACAAATATCAATACAGATACGACAAGAATCTGAATCACCACATTTCGTATTTCATCATGCGTAAATGTTGGATTCATCATATTTCCCAAGAAATAGGAAATACGTGTCGCAAAGCTAGTTATCATCACAAGTGAACAAACACGTATTACAACAAGTGAAAGGATCCAACCCCAAAGACCTTTCGTCATCTTTTAACAATGTTTTTATCTAGTAATAACATTCAACCTCCTTGTCTACTTAAAAAAGGAATCTTTCATAGATCCCTCATAGAAAAACTATTTTAGCAGCCTCAAATACTTTACGCACTTGTTCCTTGCATTCGTCATATTTCTCAAATAAATGCGCCTCATAGATTTTCTGATCACCAATCCACATACATGGAACTGCGTGATAATCATACTTTTCAATGATTTCAGGATGCTCATTTTCCTCAATCATATCAATTTCAATATTTTTATATTCTGGATTCTCTGCTCTTAATTCTTCAATTGCTTTGTTTGCGTTCTTGCAATAAGGGCAAGAATTTAGATGGAAATAAGTAATTTTCTTCATAGTATTCACCTCTACGCTTCTATTTTACTATTTTTCACTCATTTTTATACTGAAATGCTTTTAGTTTGTATTGCGTTCAATGCGAGTGCGACTCGTCTTAGAGAAGATAATCATCTGTGCTTTATATAAACCAGAATATCCAGAAACGATATAACTAATTGCGACCGCAATCAATAAAAATGAGCTTGCTTGGAAGTTAAATAATTCAAACCCAATTAACAACGAAGTGATTGGACAGTTTGTAACTCCACAGAATACCGCAACCATACCAACCTCAGCCCATAGACCCGCAGGCAGTCCAAATATTGTACCAAATGCGCTACCAAGAGTTGCCCCAATAATCAAAGAAGGAATGATTTCACCACCCTTGTATCCTGCAGATAATGTTATTGCAGTAAAGAGAATCTTTAGTAAGAATGCATAGATTGGAACATCTCCACTTAGCGAACGTTCGATCATTTGTGGACCAACACCATTGTAATCTTGATTACCAACCAACAGTGTCAATACGATAATGATACAAGCACCTACTATTGCACGAACATATGCATTTTCAATCATCGCAAAAATATGATGTGTCTTATGTAAACTAAAGACGAATAGACGACTGACAAGTCCAGCCAATAGTGATAAACCAATCACCGCAATCGTTGTGATTGCGTCCAAATTAGGAACTGTACCAATATGATTCATTGGCTCTACTAAGTTCATTGCGATAGCTACACTATGTCCAACTAGTGATGCGATAGCACATGGAAGTAATGCCGCATATTGCATATATCCTACGTGTACTACTTCTAACGGTAAGATAGCTGCTGTTAAAGGTGTACCAAATAGAGCCGAGAAACAGCCAGACATACCAGCCATAATCAATGTCTTTTTGTCTTCTTCCTTTAAACGTAGTGTCTTTGATATAAAACTACCAACGCTACCACCAATCTGTAGCGCTGCCCCTTCACGTCCCGCAGATCCACCAAATAAATGTGTAATAACAGAAGAAATGAAGATTAGTGGTCCAATACGAACTGGTAAATGTGGCTCAGAATGTATTGAATTAATTACCAAATCTGTTCCAGCATCCTTATATTTCGCCAGTTTGTACAGCAGCACAATAACAATACCACCGATAGGCAAGAAATATACGAGCCATGGATGGTTGACTCTTAGTTGTGTAACGTAATTTACACTAAATGTAAATAATGTACCAAGAACACCTGCACCTAGGCCTGCGATTGCCGCATATATGAGGATACGTATAAAGTCTATGCTCTGTTTTAAATCTATCTTTTTTTCATTCGTATTTATCATATCTTACTTCCCTTGCGTACCATACTATAACAGATTTATTTTTGGATTGTAAAACCGTATTAATGATACAACCAATCCATCAAAAAAAGTACGCATGAATTGAAGTTCATACATACTCTTTCATTTATTTTTCTTGTAAGGCACTTACAATTTCATCTGCGACATACTTTCCAGACATAAATGCCCATGCAAGTCCTGCTCCTCCTGGCATCTTTTCACCAAATACATTTCCTGCAATACTACCTGCCGCAAATACATTTAACGTTGAAGCACCACTACCATCTAGAATATTTAAGTGATCATCTACCTTTAAACCGCCTGTTGTTTCATAGCGATATTTATTTAGGGGAATAATGCATGTAGGTTTATCTGGGTCAATCTTCCCCATTATATTTGTACTAGAAGCTTCAATTTCTAAGTTATGGTAGTTGATTGTTTGTACTAACTTCTGTGCATCTAAATCAGCTGAAAGTGCAGCCTCACTTAATGTTTCTCCACTAAATGGAACGATACCATACATTGACTGTAGATATTTTACATCAGCCTTAGAGATAGTGGCTGTTGTAAGTAATTTCTTCTTCCATTCTTCATAGACATCTTCATTCATTACAAGATAAGAAGTCGCATTATTCTGGTTGTGAATCGATTCAGAGATTTGATTATACGGTTCTGTCTCATCGATGAAACGCTCTCCATTGTTATTGACTAACGCAACACCTTTTTCAAGAACAGACTTTGTCGCAAGATATGTATCCAATGTAATATCACGTACACTATAGCCTAAATAGTTATATACCACCGAACCATCTTCTATGTGATACGGATGTTCAGCATCTCTTGCAAGTGCTAACGCATCTCCTGTATTTGTCTTAAGACCTAGATAATTTGAATTACGATCACGCTCAGGAATCAAATTCAAATTTCCAGCAGAAGTTCCTGTTGCTAGAACAACATACTTTGATGTTGTCTCAATAATATCACCATTAGACTTCTTCGCCCTTACACCAATAACCTTGCCACTTTCATCATAACGCAAGCCGATGATACCTGCATTAGTATGAACACTAGAACCAGATACCTTCACTTCTTTCTGTAGTAAGTCATCGATTTCACCACTCGATTCATCATACATCATGACAGATTTTAAGGATAAACCATCCGTAGGTACATATCCTATCTTTTTATCAAATGTAATTCCTAGAATCTTTGATTGCCAATCTACAGTTTCACCTATCTGATCTTCAAATAATTGACTTAAAGTTGGACTATTTGTTTGATTACTATAAGCAGTGATATCTTCTGCCAATGTACTTGCAGTATCAACACCCTCTAGATTTGCCTTTGTGGATCCTGCAACAATTTGTCCACTATTGGCATAGTAGCGTAATGAACCACCAATCTCACTATCCTTTTCAATCAAGCTTGTCGTATATCCTTTTTCCTGAAGTCGTAACACTGTAGCGATACCTGCAGCACCACCACCAACAACTGTTACATCTGATTCTTCTTCAATAACCTTCTCTTTATTTTTCCCAGTACAATCCTTCTGCCATTCCTCTACATTTCCATTGGCAGCAGTTATCGCATTTCCAATCGCTTCTAGTACTGCTTTGAAGTCTGTGTTGCACCTGTAGATACATCAACATTTAAAGATTGATCATCGATTACATATTCAGGAATCTTAGTTAACGCCGCATCAGATACTGCATCTGTCTCCTGTTCATCCGTCACAATTACATTTGTTAACAGCCCATTACGGAAAGATGCAGATACTGTTACATAACCATTGTAACCAGTCCCAATTCCTGTATAGTTACCATCATTTACTGTATGTGTAGATACCGAATCTTTTTTTACTGTACAGCCAAGAACTCCAACAGCTAGAAATAGAGCCATGCCTGTTTTACAGATTTTATTTTTCTATTTCTCATAGAGTTATTATACCATCTATTAATTCTAGTGAAATATGTGATTGAACACATCATTTGTTCAGATAAAGTTCACATAGCCTTCTTATTTTCTTAACATATTCATTTTATAGTATTAACTGTAAACAGAAAGGAGGACGTAGAACAGAGTTACTAAAGAGTAGCTAGAATGCAGTACAGTAATTAAATTATTTCTTAAATTCATAAATTTCCCCAATTTATAAATAATAATAAGATTTACTTAACCATCGGCTCCCCACCGATGGTTATTTTATGTATAATACGATTTAAGGAGACCAACTATGAAATATCCTAAATTTATAAAACAAGGCGATACAATCGGCATTTGCGCACCAAGTTCAGGTGTTGGAAAATTTATACAGAAATATAAGCGTTCAATCGATAACCTGCATGCGTATGGTTATCAAACAAAAGAAACTGCATCTGTACGCAATGAAACTGAACCAAGTAATACTTCAATCATTCGTGCAAAAGAAGTTGAAGAACTCTTACTCGATCAAGATGTAGATATGATGATGGCCGCAACTGGAGGTGACTTCTTGTTTGATATCCTTCCTCATTTAAACCCATCTATCATTCAAGAAAATCCAAAGTGGATTATGGGTGCTTCTGATCCAACTGGGCTTGTATATCCAATTACAACAAAGTACGATATCGCAACACTCTATGGAGAAAACGCTGGTGATTACTACGCAAAACCTACTCCCGATTATTTAGAGGGAAATCTTGCGATTCTAAAAGGTGATTTAGTTGTACAACACAACTATCCACGTCGCATGGAACAACCACCATTCTTCAGTGATGATATTATCTATGATAAAGATAGTATCTGGAAGTCCACTTCAAATACAATCGATGTAGAAGGTAGATGTATCGGTGGTTGTATTGATGTATTGAAAGATTTAATTGGCACACCATACGATGGTACATTACAGTTTATCGAACGTTATCGTAATGATGGTATTATCTGGTACTTCGATAACTTTGCAATGAATAGTGAAACACTTTACCGTACCCTTTTACAGATGAAGTATATAGGCTGGTTTCAAACAACAAAAGCAATCATGATTGGTAGAACCTGTTTTGAATCCAATAGTACTGGATTAAGTTATGAAGACGCAATTAAACATGCATTACAAGATATACCAGTTATCTATGATGCGGATATTGGTCATACTGTACCACGCATCACAATGATCAATGGTGCAATGTTACACTTTGCATTACAAAGATGGTCAAGCATCACTACAATTTGAACTAAAATAATAGGGCATTCACCCTATTATTTTTTATGCATAAATATTTAAGATATTTGGTAAGTCAGCTGTTGTGATAATTCCGATAGGTTTTTCACTAGGCTTTCCTGATTCGGTAATTAGATTGCTAGTAGCGTAATACCTTCATCTCTTGCCTTATCGAAAATACCGTAATACAACATCCACATTATTACTCTTCGAAGTAAATACAACTCTAGAGTTTTTGGTAGAAGAGATAATATCTGATACGACTGTATTATCTGTTCTTCCTTGCATCGCAACTTTTGCAATTTCATCTAACGTAATCATTCCCACAAAATTTTGTCCCTTATATACTGGAAGCTTTGATGTGTCCATTTCTTGCATCAGTTGAAAAGCATCACGAATACTTGCATCGATATGCACTGTTTTAACAGGCATGCTTGCATACTTTAAAATATCATGTGGCTCCGTTAATAACTTTGCAATACGTTCAATATCCTCTGTTACACTATCGCATGGTTCTGCGATAATCTCTTTTTCGCTACCACGAATATGTACGATTGCGTTACGCAATTCACTGTACTCACGTAGGGATTGTTGGTTGATTGCGACGACTCTACTTCGATTTGCACATCGCGCAACAAGTTGTGAGAATGGAATATATTTTGGCTGTTCTGCTAGTTCTGCTAACTTCTTCTCACATTGTGCATAGGCATTTAAAAATCTCTCTGCGTTTGTCATTAATCTATCCCTCTTTATTTGATTTTGCCTTCCAAAGCTTCTAATGCACTATCTGCACTCATGTGATTGAGTATCATCTTCATTAGTGTTTCCATTTCTGAGTCTTCACTGTAGTCTGCTTTCACCATGTAGTTTGCACGTTCTTCACGAATGAGTTTTTCCGCAATCTTTTTTGCCTTCGCGGATTTTTCATTATAGACTGCAATCGAACGACCACCATACTCTTTTACAAGACGCATACACGGTACATCTGTTAAACCATCCGCAACATAAACCATTTTCGTTAATGGGATGGGGCGTAGTTTTGGATCAATATAAGTATTTAGGTCTTCCGAGTCATTTTCATCTAAGACTTGTTTATTGATGCGGAAGATATATTGTGTCTTTGTTGTGTAATTTACAATTTGCGCTGGCCATCTAGCAAATCCATTTTCATCGTAGAAATAGCTACATGCATAAATATGTTTAAACGCATCCGCAACAGTTACATTCTCAATGATTTCCTTCATACCACTTGAGATAATGTAATGTTCTACTTCAAGCCCTAATTTCTTACCATATTTATTTATTCGCTTAAACCAAGTATCTACGCCATTATACAAAAACAATGCCCTTTCCTACGCCTTCAAATTGTTGTTTTTGTAAGTGGTTGACCCATCTCTTCAAACTTCTTCTGCAATAGATATAGATACGCACTAATCGCATCCATATTATGTTCATAAGCTAAAGAAGTTACTTCCTTCCAAAAAAATCTTTTGGGTTTTTCATAGCCTAGAGAAGGAATCAAGCTATATTCCTGCATGTCTTTTCCACACAGTGTTTTATCAAAATCATATAAAAATCGCTACTTTTTGTCATGTGACTATTATACCACGCACCAATCTTCAAAGAATATTAGATAAATGAAAAAGACAGGCTGCTTTTACCAGTTCCTGTCTACTGTATTAGATTGCTAAGAGTTTTAGAATTGCGGCTACATAGATTTCTGCTTGTAGCAGTAATTCATTAATCTCAACATATTCATTTGCGTCATGGATATGATAATCCTTGCCTTGGAATGCGCACCCAAATGCGATTGTATTATCAATTCCCTTTGCGTATGTTCCACCACCTAAAGTGATTGGTTGTGCATCCTTATCTCCTGTTACCTCACGGTATGCAGAACATAATGCACTTACAAGTGGAGAATCAATTGGGAAGAATAATGGTTCATGTGTATGGAGTACTTCAATCACACCATTTTCATCTTCTAGATGTCCCTCCATTAACTTAAGCACCTTACGCGATGTTAAAGTAACTGGGAAACGGATATCGACAGAACCTTCAATGACACCATCCTGCATAGAGATGACACCATTGTTTTGTGTTAACGCTCCATATTCATCTGAACAGTTTGCACCAAAGCCACTACCATCAGTCGCTAGACCAAAGTGCTTGCAATAAAAGTCAACGAATCCATCCTGGAAACCAGACTGTTTTAAACCATCCATCAGATAGGATAATGCATTCTTTCCAAGTTCAGGTAAACTTGCATGTGCTGCGATTCCCTGAACAGAAATCTTAACATCATTTTCACCAACGTTCTCAATGCTAAATTCAAGATTTTCGTTATTGAAATAATCTTCTAGTGTCTTACGAGAAAAACTATTTTTATCGATAACCACATAGCAGTTGCGACAAACGATATTCTTTGCACTACCACCTTGGATATCCTTGATCGTTGTATGTTTAGATAGGTAACGCATGGAAATCATGCCCTTTTCACCATGTACACCTGGGAAGTCACCATCAGGTGTAAATCCATAATCTACAGAACCTTCTTTTTCAACATAGTGCTTCAAGCATTTCGATCCAGTTTCTTCATTTGTACCGAAGATTAAACGAATTCGCTTTGTAAGTGGAACATTCATGTCCTTGATTACCTTTAATGCAATCATGCTGGCAACCATCGCACCCTTGTCATCACTTACACCACGTCCATATAGAATGCCATCTTTTTCTACCATTTCAAATGGATCCGTATTCCATCCATCTTTTACATTGGCAGGAACGACATCTAAATGTCCAATAATACCAATCAGTTTTTCCCCTGAACCGATTTCCGCATAACCTATATAGTTATCTAAATTTACTGTATTAAAACCATCTGCTTTCATCATTTCTAATGCCGTTTCTAAAGCAACCTTAGGTCCTTTACCAAACGGTGCATCTGGTTCTGGTGTTCCTTCTACACTATTAATTGATACAAGCTTTCCTAATCTTTTTAAAAGTTCTTCCTTATATCCATATACCATAGATTTTACATCCATGATTCCACCTCCGTAATTCTAATATGTACTATTTTATTACAGATTGATATTTAATCCAACCGGACAATGATCGGAGCCTTCGGTCTCATCAAATATCAATGCATCTTGTACATTTGCTAGTAGACGCTGACTTACCAAGAAATAATCAATCCGCCAACCAACATTTCTTTCACGTGCTTTCATACGATAACTCCACCAAGAAAACTTTTGTGTATCCGGATAAAGCTCTCTAAATGTATCGCTAAAACCTGAACCTAGTAGTTTCGTCATCGCTGCACGTTCTTCGTCTGAGAAACCAGGATTCTTATGATTTGTTGCTGGATTCTTCAAGTCGATTTCTTCATGTGCAACATTTAAGTCCCCTGTATAAATAACTGGTTTCTTTTTATCTAATTCCATCAGATGCTTGCGTAGCATCTCTTCCCATTCAATGCGATATGGTAGACGTAATAATCCATCTTTGGAATTTGGTACATATGCACATACAAAATAGAAATCTGGATATTCAAGGGTAATAACTCTACCCTCTTTGGTTTCGTCGCCTTCGATTTCATAAGTTACACTGAGTGGTTCATGTTTTGTATAGATTAGTGTTCCAGAATATCCTTTTCTTTCTGCACTGTTCATATACATATGGTAACCTTCGAACTTCATCGCATCTTCAAGTTGATCCGGCTGCATCTTCGTTTCCTGTAATGCAAAGAAATCTGCGTCCTGTTCACGGAAGAAGTCCGCAAAACCCTTCTTCATCGCGGCTCTTAAGCCGTTTACATTCCAAGAGATAAATTTCATGCGCGTGTAATCTTTCCTGTTGCCTTCTTTAAGAAGCTCTTTTCTTTACCACTGAGAAGTGGTCCAATCTTTTCCCAAATCATCTTGTGATATGCATTGATCCAATCGATTTCTTCATCGCTGAGATACTGTGTATCAATTGCATCACGGTCGTATGGTACATATGTAATATCTTCGAAGGATAAGAATTGTCCATAGAAATTCTTTTCTTCCTTTTGAACGATCATTTCATTTTCAATACGGATACCTAACTTATGTGGTAGATATACACCTGGTTCATCTGTAACAACCATACCCTCTTGGAGAACAGCTGCCTTACCATTTACTGGCATGCCCCAACGAATTCCATGTGGACCTTCATGTACCGCTAATACATGACCTACACCATGACCTGTACCACATTGATAATCAATGCAATCATTCCATAATGGATTTCTTGCAAGAATATCTAGGTTATTACCTGTTGTACCATACAAGAACTTTGCATGCAGTAAATCAAGATGTCCCTTTAATACCTTTGTATATAACTTCTTTTCTTCTGCAGTTAAACCACCTAACGCAATTGTTCTTGTGATATCTGTTGTACCATCCTTGTACGTTCCACCAGAGTCAACAAGTAAGAAACCTCTTGCCTTCACTGCCGCATGTTTTTCTTCTGTTGCAGTGTAGTGCATCATTGCGGCATTCTCTTGATATGCACAGATTGTTTCAAAAGATGGTTCGATGTAATCCTTCTGCTCTGCGCGTAATGCATATAAATGATCTTGTGCAGTCACTTCTGTCATCTTCCCTTTTCCAACAGTATTCTTTACCCAATAGATAAACTTCACCATCGCAACTGCATCCTTTACGTGTGCGTTACGAGTATTCTTGATTTCTGTCTTATTCTTGATTGCACGGAAGTAAGCAACTGGTGAAATTGCATCATAGATTTCATTACCTACTAATGCTTTATACAGGTTGGAATTGAGATGTCCCAAATCTGCCCAAATCTTCTTTCCTTCTAATTTCTGTAAGTCCTTCATTAGCGCATTGTATGGACGTACTGTTACCTTATTATCCTTGAAGTACTTCGCAACTTTTGCATTGATCTTCTTTGCGTCTACATAATAGTAGAGCTTCTTATTTGTGATTGCAGCGAATGCATAACTAACTGGTGTACATGCAATATCATTACCACGAATATTCAACAACCAACATGGATCTTCTAATGCTGTCAATAAGATTACATCACAGTTAGCAGCCTTCATCGCTTCTCTTGTACGTGCAATTCTCTCAGAAGCCTCTTCTCCTGTATACTTCTTAGGAAGTACATATAATTCTTCCGTTGGCATTGTAGGTCTTTCCTTACCCCAAACCATGCCAACAAGATCTTCTGTTGTATATAACTTCGCATTCTTTTCTTTTTAATGCTTGTGTTAGATGTAAGTAATTTCTAGCAGAAACCACTGCACCATCAAAACCTAACACACCGTTCTTTGGTGTATTCGCAATCAAGAAGTCGATTGGATTTGGTACACCTTCTTGACGTAGTCTCATTAGTGTAACACCAGTTCCCTGAAGTTCATTTTTCAGCCTGTGTAAAGAATCTACCATCCGTCCAAAGACCTGCGAAATCCTTTGTGATAATTGTGCATCCAGCTTCACCACTGAAACCAGACATGTATGATTTACACTTAAAATAATCAGCTGTATATTCGTCAGAAAGATGGTCATCCTCATTTGGAATATAATATACATCAATCTTACGCTCAGCCATCAAAGCTCTTAACTTTTTGATTCTATCCTGTATCATAATTTAATCACCTCGTTATAATTATACTCAATATTTGTCAAACAAAAACAAATCCGCATCAATTCCATGCTTTTTTGTTAGATAATACTAACCAAAAATTGTAAAATAACCCTTTCATCTCAAAAATATGAAATAACATTTGTATTGTTAATATATACAAAAACTAGTTTTTATAAGCGATAAGAATGGTATAATTCTTTACGGAGGAACAAAAATTATGGAGAAGAAAAAAGATTGGGCTGGTATCATCTTCGGTACAATTTGGTTTCTATACGCAGCTGTACTTCTAGCTCTATATCTAACTGGAAATCTAAATGGCAGTTTCAAAGTACCACGTCTTCTACTTGTCATTTACGATACGCTTGGTGTATTGCCAGGATCGATTGTGCAACTAGTAGTCAGCGCCATCATCGTAGTCTTCAGTTTCCGCGGAAGATAATTTGTATCACGAACACATGGATTCCATGTGTTTTCTTTTATCTATCACAGAATTTACATTCCTATTCTGATGATAATTTTTGTAAAAATATAACAGAGGATATCCATGGAAACAAAGAAACAAACATTTTCGGTCGCAAATCTGTATTTAAACGCAAGTGCTGATACAATCTATCAACACTTAATCAACACAAAAGGAATCGTTACTGTAACGGTTGCTTTAAGCGACCGCAATGTAACTGTAGAATATGACCCAAATATCATTTCCGCAGATAATATCATTGAAAAAATTAAAGCATGTGGATATCATGCATATCACGTGAAATCCCAACTACAGATTTTTCTCATCCAACAAGATGCGAAAAAAATTTAACCAAGCCAAATTATCGTATCTTATTTGTCTTTGTGTTCGAAGTCATTCTACTAACAATACTATGGATATTACATATAACGCCTTGGATTGGATTACTATTCTCTTTTTACTCCTTGTATGTAGGACGCATCATATTCATGCATGCAAAAGAGGAGATTCAAAAGAAGAATCCATCATCCGCAACCATCGGTAGTATTGCGATTGGTATTTCTTTTCTTATACGGTATCTTACTCACAATTCAAAAATACCGTAAATGCGTACCCATTTATGATTTCAGTGATTACAATTCTTGGTACAGATCTCTATAAAACAAAGTATCTAAAATACATGCAACAAACATCCACAACATCATTGAACATCAAACAATATATCCCAGAAAATACAGCAGTCTTTAATAAAACCGGCGAAGTAATCGAAGAAACAAGTCAACTCAAAAAAAGAATCAGATTCTAATTATTCGACCCAAATGAAAATATTCCTTGTGATGGCATTGTTGTAGAAGGTTACGCATCTGTAGATGAATCTACATTAACTGGTATACAATCCAATATCACAAAGTCAGAAGGTTCCTATGTATATGCAGGCACACGTTGCTTGCAAGGTTCTCTACAGATCAAAGTAGAGAAGATTGGTGAAAAAGACTACCCTATTACAATTCGCAAAACTCGCTAAGGAAACAGCGAACGACAAATCGTTTGATTCACCATTTAAAAACTTCTCTAAATACTTATTCTTATATTCGATTATTGCGGCTGTTATTTTATTCTTTGGCTGGATTTTAGTTGGTAAATCTTTCTCTATCGCGATCAGTGTTTCAATTGCAGTACTAGCTTCCGTTGCAATGAATGCATTAACAATCTCCTCTGAAAAAGAAGTACTAGAAAAGGCAATCTACGCAGCGAAAAATCATGTGCTATTCCGTAATGTAGATGCACTAGAAACAGCCGGTAAAGTTGAAACATTATTCCTCGAACAAGACGATATCTTGATTGCCTCAAAGCCTGAAGTAACGGATTTTATTCCACTTGATGAAACCGACTTAAATATCATGCGTTATATTGCATATACGCTATCCAACAAACGACATGATAGTTACTCTAGAGCGATTACACGTTACTTAAAATCACAGAAGATTTCTTCTGTAAATCTAAGTGTTCTAACAAATTTTCAAAAGGCACATCAAAGCGATACAATTCAAAATACCTATCAGTTATGTAATGTTCATGATTTATCTTATACAGAAATCATTAACCCTACCACAAGACAAAAGATTGATGAACTTGTAGAGCAAGGAAAGAAAGTATTTATCCTAATTGGGGAAGAACAAGTACTAGGTTTAATCGCTATGCAAAAGCCAATTGTCCCAAATAGTATACAAGCCATTCATTCACTCAAAGAACTAACAGATGTACATTTATTTGCACGTGGAAATGATGAAGAAATTCAATATATTCAAAAAAATTGTGATATTAAAAACATTCATGCAAATGTAGATATGAACGAAAAAGAAAATCTGATAAAATCATGCTCGCATGACTCTATCAGTATGTACGCAAATGCCGATGGCTCTATCTCTTCATCTACCGCTGATGTGAATGTTCAATTTGGTATTAGCCAGAATTTAGATTCTGAAGATAACGATATTATATTAACGCGTAAACGTTTAAGTGATTTAGTTTTTACAATCCAGACATCCGCAAAACTAAATCAACAGATTCAATTTAAACAGATTGCAATCATTGCATACCATATACTAGCTGTCGTAGTATTTGGCTTTATTACCCCAATCTTCTTCGCTATTCCACTTCCAGTAGTCCTACCATGTATCACTTCCATCTATGTCATTCGATTCTTATTCCAATCACATAAATAAAAAGACAAACTCGTACAGAATCAATGACATAAGTTTCTATACAGTCATAGTATTTTAAAAGCAGCACATAACACCAAAACTGGTTTTAAATGTACTGCTTTTTAATATATATTTAAACAAATAAACTATACATACTTATTCTCATTCATGCATGTATTTTCATATAGTTATTTTTTTATATACAAACTACTTCTGATAGTTTATTTATATAAAATCAATTTAACTATCTAATGACTCCATCAGTTCTTCAACACTATCGAAAGGACCATTTAAATTTTTTTCTCTTTGTGGCATCTTCCATCGCCGCATATGTCTCTATATTTGGCTCTTCGATTCTCACATCAAATGGTAGTCCATGATGTTGTAATGCTTGTCGATAGAAAAATTCCAGTAGCAGTACTCATATCAAGCCCTAAAGATTTGAATAACTTCGTTGCCTGTACTTTAATATCATGATCGATTCGCAGTGTCATATTTTCTTTATTTGCCATTAATTTCACTCCTTTCATTTATATTTTATAATGTTTAATTCACATTACAATGCAATGCAAATAAATATTATAAACTTTAAACGTACATTGCCACATAGACATAACAAAAAGGTCTCGATTAAACCCTGCTGTTTCAATCCAACGGTTTGTTTTTGCGAGACCTTTCTTGATGCTATAGATTTACTGCATTATCTTTTTTGCGATACTTCGCTACTGAAATACGAATTTCAGAATAATTTGTTTTTCACAAATGATTATTTATATTCTATTTTTATTTTAAATTGTCCATTGGTCTGTCCTCAACTTTTCTTGAGAAACATTTCATTTAACGATCTTTGTTAAATGTTGGAGCGTAAACTGTAATTGAGTAACACTTCCTTCATGAGCTTGTACCTCCTTATCCTTTCTTCTAGGGTACTTCTCTTTGCACCTTTACTATAGCATCCGCTTTTAAATTTAATAGTCTTACAATTAAAATTTTTTTGTTCTATAATATTATTGTTGGTCCGATAAGGACCATTTCTTATTTCCAGGAGGTCATAAGATGATACAAGATATCTACCCACACGTTTATAAGAATGCGTTTCAAACAGATGTTACGCCTGCCGAGAATGATATTATCTTCTCTTTTGAAGAAGACCAAGTCTTAATGAAAGACGAACATCACTTTTATCGCTATCATGAAATTTCCCAGGAAAGTCGTTGTTATTATCTATTTTCTATCGATGATATAAAATTCTTTCTCGCTGACTTAACAAGTCTTGATCATATTAAGGTATCCTTCCGTGCGATGCGTACCTTTGAAAATCAAATGTTAGGTTTTGCGGCGATTACAGCTTGGCAACTGTATCGTTGGATTCAAGATAATAAATACTGTGGTAAGTGTGGCCATCCAATGAACTTTGATCAAAAAGAAGAGCGATGCGTTGTCCACATTGCTCAAATATAGTATATCCTAAGATTTCACCTGCTGTTATCGTTGGTATTACCAATGAAAAAGGTCAGATTCTCGTAACGAAGTATGCGCATGGTCACTACCAAAGTTATGCACTGGTTGCCGGTTTCTGTGAAATTGGTGAAACAATCGAAGAAACCGTAAAGCGTGAAGTAAAAGAAGAAACTGGTCTAGATGTAACCGATATTCAATACTATAAATCACAGCCATGGTCCTTCTCATCCACATTACTTTTTGGATTCTGGTGTAAAACACATGGTGATTCTCCTATCCAGATGGATGAAAATGAGTTACGTGTTGCACGGTGGGCAGACCGTGAGGAAGAGATTAACAGTCTAGATAATGCCTCACTTACAACTGAGATGATTCAATATTACAAACAAGGGAAAGTAGTCTAACTACTTTCTTTTCATATCTTCTGGTAATGGTGATTCTAGAATAATCTTCGCTTTGGTAAAGGGTTGTAATAATTCAATTCTTGCACAATGCAATGCTGGTCGTTTGATCCATTGTGTACTGCCACCATACAACGTATCCCCACAAAGTGGATAACCAATCCCCGCAAAACCAGCACGTATCTGGTGTGTTCTTCCCGTTTGTAAATGTACTTCTATCAGACACTCTGTTTGATACCTTTTCATTACTTCATATTCTGTAATACATTGTTTTCCACCTTGATTGAAGGATTGTGTCAGTTGTCCATCTTCCTTCAACAAGGAAAATATTAGTGTAGCTTTATCTTCTAGTTGTCCTTCAACGATCGCGTAGTAGTGCTTTTGAAGGATTCCATCTTTCCTTTGTGCTGTTAATCTTGCGGCAGAGAGTTGATTTCGCATAAATCATAATACCTGATACATCTTTATCTAATCGTCCAATTGGACGAATCACAAAGTGCTCATCTTGGTAATAATCTCTTAGAATTGTTCCCATATCATCCGTTAAATGAAGATGACTCGGATGAGATGGTATGCCTGCAGGTTTATCCACAATCACAATATCTTCATCTTCATACAAGATGTCTGGTCGCATGACACTTGGATGAAGTGGATATGTTTCTAGATTCAATTCTTCAATCACTAGAACATCTGTTGTATGTACAACTTGGTTGACCATCACAGGTTCTCCATTTAAATACATCTGATATGCTGAGAATTTAAAGCGTGAAATTTCATGACGACTAAAACCCAAAGACGATAAAACGGCCTTTACTGTAAGACCGTTTTGTTTATCTGTGATTTGATAGTGCAGTTCTTTATTCATCTGCCTTAATCATACTACGTAAATAACTATCAATGAAGCCATCAATTTCGCCATCCATGACAGCTTGTACATTGCCTGCTTCATGACCGGTACGTAAGTCTTTTACCATTGTATATGGCGCAAAGACATAAGAACGAATTTGAGAACCCCATTCATTTGCCTTCACTTCACCTCTTACCGCAGCTGCACGCTCTTCATTCTCACGAATTTTGAGTTGTAGTAACTTTGACTTCAACATATTCAAGCATGCTTCACGGTTTTGAATCTGCGAACGCTGTGATTGGCAGAACACAGTAATCCCAGTAGGGATATGTGTCATACGTACAGCTGAGTCTGTCTTATTGATGTGCTGACCACCAGCACCTGAAGCTCGCATTGTGATAATATCTAAATCTTTATCATCAATTTCAATTTCAAGATCATCCTCAAATTCTGGCATGATTTCTACCGATGCAAAGGACGTGTGTCTTCTTGCGTTAGAGTCGAATGGTGAAATACGAACCAAACGATGTACTCCACTTTCTGCTTTCAAGTAACCATATGCCATCGGACCTTGGATGAGAACAGAACAGGATTTCATACCTGCTTCTTCACCTTCTTGATAATCCATTAGTTCAATCTTGAAGCCTTTTCTTTCAGCCCAACGCATATACATGCGATATAACATTGCGGCCCAGTCCATCGCTTCTGTTCCACCAGCACCTGGGTGAATTTCTAAAATGGCATTATGATCATCATACGGCCCAGACAATAGAACTTGAATTTCAAACTCTTCAAACTTCTTCATTGTCTCAACATATTCTTCACTAATGAGTTCATTCATATCTTCATCAAAGGAAGATGATAACTCACTGATTCCTTCGCTTAATTCCGCAAAGGAATCAGTTAAGGAGTGGTGTGTTTCGATTAAAGCTTTTAATTGATTACTTTCGCGAATAATTTTTTGTGCTTTCTTCTGGTCATTCCAGAAGTCAGCTTCTGCCATTAAGGCATTATTTTCTGCTAAACGTTTCTCTTTTCCTTCCAAGTCAAAGAGAGTGGCCAAGCGACTCCAATTTTGCTTGGCACTGTGAAACGCTTTGTCTCATCTCATACAATTCCATAATTACGCCTCCTGTTCAGGTCCATCTACGACACGGATATTCATACAGAACGCTACGATCTCACGAGAAATTGTACGCATCATATCTTCAAATAAGTTGAATCCTTCTGTGACATATGCCTGTAGAGGATTGCTTTGCGCATAAGAACGTAAACCAATACCATCACGTAACTTCGACATCGTATCGATGTGGTTAGACCAAGCACGGTCAATCATACGTAAGGATACTTCCTTTTCAATTGGTAGTACCTTATCTTTTACTTTTTCAATCTTCTGTTCATAATCAGACCAAGCCTGTTCTAAACAGATATCCACAACATCATTTTCAGTACGTCCCTCGATATCTTCTACACGAACAACACCCTTAAACCCAATACCATCTAAAGCCGCAATGAGTTCATTTAAGTCTTGATCTCTAGCTTCACTGTTGAAATGTGCTGCGACAATGTCGGAAATAACACGCTTAAACATATCATGAATGACTGCATGAACATCTTCATTTTCAAGAATGAAATTTCTTGTATCATACATTGTTTCACGCTGTTGACGCATAACATCATCATATTGTAATAACTGCTTACGAGCATCATAGTTAACACCTTCAACACGGCGTTGTGCGCCAGAGATAGAACGCGTCACTGTCTTAGATTCAATAACAGTATCACCAAGTTTTGCGAATAGCGCTTCCATGTGTTCTGCACCGAAACGAACCATAAGATCATCTTGTACAGATACATAGAAACGTGACATACCTGGGTCCCCTTGACGACCAGAACGTCCACGTAACTGGTTATCGATACGTCTAGATTCATGTCTTTCAGAACCCAATACACAAAGACCACCTAACTCACGAACACCTTCGCCAAGCTTAATATCGGTACCACGACCAGCCATGTTTGTCGCAATGGTAACTGCACCCTTCTGACCGGCCTTAGCGATGATATCTGCTTCACGAGCATTGTTTTTAGCATTCAATACTTCGTGTGGAATATGGCGTTCCTTTAAATATTTAGAGATCAATTCAGAAGTTTCAACCGCGATTGTACCTACAAGCACAGGTTGACCTGCCGCATGACGTTCTACAACCTCATCCACAAGTGCATTGAACTTTGCCTTCTTTGTGCCATATACCGCATCTGGGTAGTCAATACGTGCAACTGGACGGTTTGTTGGAATCTCAAATACGTACATGTTGTAAATCTCTAGGAATTCTTCTTCCTCTGTCTTCGCTGTACCAGTCATACCACAAAGTTTGTTATAGAGACGGAAGAAGTTCTGATATGTAATTGTCGCAAGAGTTGTTGTTTCTTGCTTGATAGAAATACCTTCCTTAGCTTCCACTGCCTGGTGTAAACCATCAGACCATTGTCTACCCTTCATCAAACGACCAGTATTTGGATCGACGATAACAATTTCATCATTTTCTTCATCTACGACATACTCAATATCTCTTAACATCACATAGTTAGCCTTTTAAAAGCCTGATTGATGTGATGCAATAACTGCGTATGCGCTAGATTGAATAAGTTTTCAATACGGAAAGTAGCTTCTGCTTTTGCGGTACCTTTTTCCGTTAACTGAACTGTACGTGACTTAACATCCAATTCATAATCTTCATCTTTTACCAAACGCTTTTACGAAACGGTCAGCCTGTAGATAAAGATTCGCTGTATCTTTCTTACCACCGGAAATAATCAATGGAGTACGAGATTCATCAATTAAAAATGGAGTCAACTTCATCGACCATCGCAACATTTAAAGCCACGTAGTACACGGTCTTCAACGCGAGTCACCATGTTGTCACGTAGATAATCAAATCCAAGTTCTGAGTTTGTTGTATATGTAATATCACATGCATACGCTGCACGCTTTTGAGCCTTTGTTAATTGGCGAAGGTTTAAGCCAACTGTTAGGCCTAAGAAACGGTGAATTTCTCCCATCCATGCGGAGTCACGTTCTGATAGGTACTCGTTTACAGTTACAACGTGAACACCTTTACCCTCTAAGGCATTTAGATATACCGCCATAACAGATGTTAAAGTCTTACCTTCACCTGTCTTCATTTCAGCGATATCGCCACCTTGCATAACAGCAGCACCCATGAGCTGAACAGGATATGGGAATTCACCGATTACTCTTCGGCAGGCTTCACGTGCTGTCGCAAACGCCTCCACAAAGATATCGTCTAATGTAGCACCTGCAGCGAGTTTTTCTCTCAAATAAGGTGTCATCGCTTTGAGTTCATCATCACTCTTTGCTTTATATTCTTCTTCCAAATCCAAAACTGGCTTGATCTTCTTTTGAATCTGTTTTAACTTACGGGCGTCTTCGTTGAATAATCGACTTAAAAAATTTGCCATAATGCCTCCATATTTTTTATACTAAATAACTATTTTATTATATATTTTCGGCATATAAAAGGCAATGAGACAAGCACCACCAACGCTCTAGAAAGCACCTTATTTCCCGAATATTTTCGGCTTTTTTAGCCATAAATGATTCACACTGACAACATAGATTACAATCTTACAGTCATAATCTTGTAAACAATGAAGTGCCCCCAACAAAGAAGCACCTGTTGTAATCGTATCATCCACCAATAAAACCCTTTCTTAGGCACATCACAATGTTTCTTTAATGCAATATTATCAACCATCTTCATTCGCTCTTCAACACTACGATTTTTCTGATCAAAATCATTCACTTTTTCAAAGAGATCTGCCTGTTGTAAAGGAATAGATGAAAACATCTTTTCTAGATGGTGAAACCCACGTTTTGCGATTTTCTCTTTTGAACTTGGCAAATAACAGACAGTATATCCAAAAAATCGAATCATAAACCACCAACGAAATGGATAGAGAAATACTGTTTTCAAAGCTTCATCAAAACATTCCTTGTATTGAACTAATATCTTCGCAAAAGCATCATCATAAACATAACTTGCATATAGCTTGTATCCATGAAACTTCATACGAAATTTGACACGATTTAAATTACTGCGACATCTATGACATAGGGGATCATCATTCTCTAGGATATCAATGAAATCTCCATCTCCTTTTTCCATTCCACACATTAAACAATACATACGTGATTTGCCTGCTCAATCTTTTCTTTGCAAAATTGTACAAGTTCTGTCTTTTCACTGCATAAAAACAGGACATCTCCTTCTGGTGATGTAAAGCTTCTTCCTGCTCTACCCGCCATTTGAATTAAAGCCAGCCTCATCAAATACAGAGTGATTCGCATGCCATACACAGATATCTGCTTTTGGAATTGTGACACCTCTTTCAAGTACTGTCGTCGCAATCATGATACCATTTGTTTCTTGTTTAAACTCATGGATGATAGTATCTCGATTTTCACTTTCACTTGTGCATACATAACACTTCATTAATGTACTAAGAATATATCCGAATCTCTTTGCTGTTTTTATCGTTGGCACAAAGATAATTCTAGGATTGCATGCATGTTCGTTTATCCATCGTAACAATACATAAAACAATATTATCGATGGATAAATAAAAAGTCTTGGTACTGGTAAATCGTGCCCATGTGGTCTTTTATTTAACACGATATGACGCATTGTTCCTTCTTTTCACTCTTACTTAACAAGTAACTATCTGGTGTCGCTGTTAAGTAGATGACATGACCCTATGCACGCATGTTGTGCAATACCCATGTAATACCTCATCTCCACGATATGGAAACGCATCCGGTTCATCTAATATCAGTAATGAAAATTGGCCTTGGTAGCGATATAACTGGTGGGTAGTGCACACGATTAAATCTCCATCGAGCACATCTGTATGGCCACCACATACCGCAACAATCTTTGCTTTTGTAAAATAAGTCTGTAGTCTTTCTGATAGTTCTAATACCACTTGTCTTCTTGCAATCGCAAAGCAAACTTTCCGATTCTCGTTTAACGCATCCGCAATACTAGCAAGCACCATTTCTGTTTTACCCGCACCACAAACACATTCTAGTAATACATCCTGTGTACGTATATGCATCTGACACTCTTTCGACACTACTTCTTGAAATTTTGTTAAGGGATACTGCATGGTGTATTCACTACAATCAGCGTGTATATCTTGAAGCTTTACAGCCATCTCTTCCTCTTCTAATAACATTCTTCCAAACCCAATACACTTTCGACAATAATAGCCATGACTACCTTTGTAAAAGTATGATTTTTGAGCATTCCCACAACGCGGACATTTCATCATCTCACCTCTACAGTAATATTCACGTAAGGTCATTCTTTTCCACAAAAAAGGTTGATAGTTTTACCTATCAACCGAATACATTTTATGATTGCTTATTTGATCGGATTCTCTTTATAAACGCAAAGCCAAATCCTACAAGAGCGATAATAATCGCACCAATATAAATTGGTAAATGTGAACTATCTCCTGTCTTTGGTGTTGACACTGGTGCTTTGTAGACATTTGTAAATACTGCTTCATTTACGACTGTACCATCCGCCTTCTCGACATGAGTATCAGCCACAAGCTGTCCAGCAATGTCTCTTACATCAAATGTGATTGTATAGAGAGTTGTATCATAGGTATAATTTGCGATACCATCATCGATTTCACGAATCACATACTGATACGTACCTGCCTGTGTAATTTCAAAAGTACCGAATTCAACTTCACCACTTCCAATTACCGTAGCTAGTTTTACACCATTTACACTGCCATTTGGCATTGGATCTGTTGGATTGATTGCCTTCATCTCAAATTGGAATGTGGATTCGTTCGTTGGATTTCCTTCTACAATCTTCTTGACTGGAGGATCAACCAATACAGGTTTTGGTACATAAGTATTGACAATCTTTGTACCATCATAGTGGACTATAAAGTCTCTGCTATCAATTGTGATTGAATTTCCCTCTTCTACCGCATTACCATCACCATCAAGTTCTTTACCGTGTAAACATTTGCGGTAGATGTAATTGTATCAGTTACTGGTAAGTTAGAGAATGTTGCTGTAAAGTGATTGTTTTTATCAACAGTTACTTCTTGGACTTTATTTCCATTCTTATATAGGGCAATTGTTGTAGATAATGTATCAATTTCTGCCTGTGTAAGATTAACCCATTCCTTTGTTATCGTCTTTGTGATTGTTGATGGAACCAGCGGTGTAGCATTTAAAGACTTTTTATTTGTGACTGTAAATCCTTGGTCTACATCACCTGTTACAGTTGCACTATACCAAGCATTATCAATCTGAATCTTATTAGAACTATCTACTCCAACTTCTTTGACTGTATATTGATAGTTAGCACCCGTAGCTGGGTTTACGATATCGATGTTATCGAAGGATACTTTCCAGTGATTAGCAGCTGTAATCTTCTTCTTTTCTACAAATGTTCCATCACGATATAACTCTACTTCTACTTCACTTACTGGAGCAGTTAATACTGTTCCATCATAATTCTTCCATTCTTTTGTGACTTTGATTGAAGAACCATGATAGGTCATCGCCGCAGGTTCAAGTGTTAATGTCGCACGGTTACCATTAATGTCATAATCTAACACTGGCGTAATAACATCCACTTTATTGTTATAAGACATAGATAGGTTATTTTCAGCCTTATATGTAACTTCAATTCTGCCGCCATCTCCATCACTTACAGTTGTTCTCGCTACAAGCATCACCATATTGGCATCTGCTGGATTTGTAACGATATCGTAATCACTTGGTTGTGGGGCGTGATTGAGTGCATAAGTTTTACCTGGTCTTAACTTGATGTATTTCACTTCAAAGTTAGGTGTCGCTTCCACACTTTCTAGTTTCAGTGGTAACTGGGTTGCGCCTTCTGGCATGAATGAAGGACCAAAGTCTAAATTCTCATTGAGTAACGGAATAAATACATTTGCGTAGTTAATTGGCTGTCCACTGTTATTTCTAAGTTTGATACGCATCGTTGTCGTATCACCTTTTCCTAGTACAACTGTTGTGTTTTCTTTTGTTGTCGCAGAAGTATTATCATAGATAAGCTCTGCACCTGTATCCTTATCAATTAAGGAAGAATGTGCGTTTACCTCTGCAGCTTGATTTACTTTTACACCAGTACTTTCAGATAGGGAAACCATCGTTTTACCAGAATTAACCGCTGTACCAAATACAGTTGTATATTTGTCAGTATTCCAGTTACTGCGGTCCCATTTTTCCGGTTTGATGACTGCACCAATCGCGTCGAAATCCTTCGTCGTAATACCTAAGAAATCATTGATGTGGTAAGTCGCAACCTTGACGGTCTTATCCGCATGAACATCAAACTTCACCGTCATATTCTTACTAGTAAAGTTAGGTTGGTATTGACCTCTTGTCTCTTGTCCAATGTCGATGGAATATTTCCAAACTTTGATCTTATCACCATCTTTTTCAAACTCACCTACATAAGTTGGTGCACTTAATGTTCCTTCAGTAACTTGTAGATTTGAATATGTAAAACCTTCCGGCATGATCACATAAATCTCAGGCTCTTGAAGTGGATTCCAGTCCCAGTTGGCATCATCGATACGTCCTGATACCGTAAAGGAATTTCCACCTAGAATCTGTGTCTTATTGATCGTACCAACACCATTTTTTACTTCCGGTGCCTTAGACTTACCCGTTAAGTGGTAAGTATCACCTGCGGTTGGTGTTGTGCCTGTTGTATAAAATTTAACAGTTGTCTTAACGTCTGCGTTTGTACCTACTTTCCAGCTACCGTACACGCCGTTTGGAATATAAGACCAACCATAGTATTCACCATCACTAATAAATTTATTATTTGGATTCCATGTATCTAATAGGTCACGTTGTGGACGAACACCATCATATTGTGCTGGAATTGGTCCCAAATCAACCTTTAATAGACTTGATAGAATCATTGATATCTAAGCCTAGTGCAGTATTTGTAATTAGCGCAGAAACATTAGACTTCTGTAGGATACTTGAACTAGCTACACCACTAGCACCACTAGCGGATGTCCAATAGATATTTCCATACACCATATCAGTATGATACGGAATTGTTACACCACGGATAATAGCAGTATCCGTCTCATCAATCGTCATTTCAATTGTCTTTGGTTTTGTTGGAGTCGTCAGTTCATTTTTAATCAACATAGAACCTAAACGTACGTTATAAGTATCATATTTTTGATAAGCCCAGTTAACTGCTGTATCTGTTAAGGCATGCGATGTTACCTGTTCTGGATCAACTCCATCAATCATCTTAACGATCATTGTAGAAACATTACTAGATGTACGATCAACATTTGGCGTATCATCCCAAATCGTCTTCTTAAAATTCCTTAAAACAATATTAAAGGTAGATCCACTTGCACGAGTAGAACTTGCAGGAACCTTAACATGTGGCTTAAATACAGGAGTTCCAGAATAAGAACCTGGTTCATCCCATTCTAATTTTGTAGTCTTAATACCACCACTCTCTGTCGTAGATACAACAGTTCCATTTCTATGATAGAGTTGTGTCTCTTCAAGGGAAACAAATTCAATATCACTTGGATATTCAATTTCAACAGTTGTCTTACTACCAGCCTCCGTCAATGACTTGCCACCCGTAATGGATGCCATCAATGAAATTGTAGTATCACCTTTATTAATCATCTCCGTTGATTGATCCGTCCAAAAATTATATCTAAACTCTTCTGTAGACTTTGCATTAAAAGAACGTGCATCCACCGTTGGAGTCGCATCTGTACTTAAACTCACCTGAATTAAATTCGTAAGAATTTGGTTTGGATCTTGGTTTAGATATGCGCTATCAATACTAAAACTAATTTCACCAGCAGAAGCCACATTAGTTAAGGAAGTCTTTGTCTTATAGATTAATTCACCATTTCTTGCCTGTGCAGACCCTGCCGTTGGATATCCATATGGAGAAGTGCCTGTTCCGGTTGGCGTTTTTACAAGCTCCTCGAATCCTGTCGCAGTAATTGGTCCTTCTGTAAATGTGGAACCAGGAAGTGTAGTAATATAAGCTCCATTTCCAAGATTTAAATGAAAATAGGTATTTGAAAACTGCAAGGACGATGGAACTGCATATTCAACATCTAGCGAGTAAATGACACCTGTTTTTAGTTCTGGAATATCTCCATTTAATAAATCTGCGACCTGTACACCAGTAGATGAATCTTTCACAATCACTTTATTAAATTGAAAACCGGTTGTATTCTCAGCCCAAACAACAGCTTTTCCAGGAATAAAACCGGCGATTACAATCACAAATGATAATAGAAACGTAAACAACCTCTGCATTCCCTTTATAAGACGATGATTACTATTCATAGTTTTTCCCCTTTCAATGATTTCTGCAGCGTTTAACTTTGTACGAAATCATTGCTAGGAATGTGATACTCCACCATCAACGCTACTTGGTAACGTGGATTTTCTTTCTGTTTTAACTGATTTTTATCTAGCACTATTCCGTATTCAAAGGATGTATTCATAAAACAAAAAAATGTTTTTGTTGTACATATCAATTTTAAGTGACAATGTGTAAGATTCATACACAGACTTTTTTTAAGATTTTTATTAACTTTCATTATCTACCTCACCAACATTTTAGTTGTCTTTAATCAATTTGAAAATATCAAGTCAAAAATCAAGTAGGATTAAGTAAAACTTACGACTCACTTCTAAAGAATAAAAAAATAAAGTGGAAGTAAGTCTTTCAGAAAATAGTACTATCAAGGGCAATAATCCAAGATAGTACTATTTTTAAAGTTGAAAAATGATTTTATTTTAGTTTAGAATGAAAGTGAAGTTACAGAAAAAAATGAGCGCATGAAAGGTAGGCAGAATCTACTGTTCAAAAAATTTGTAAGAGTTGATTCTACTTCGTTGTCTGATGAAAGTTAAATGCCGATCCTTCGTGTGTGATTGATTTTGAAACTTCTGAGTTATCTTCTTACTTTAGAAGATATGGTTTTAGAATTACTTCGTCTGCAGCGATTTCGGTAATTCCAAAATCATGAAGTCTTTTAGCCATTTCTTCGTTGTAGAAATGGAGCAGCTGTATGGATGATCTTCCGTGCAGCTTTTCTTTTGGATATGAATTGATATGGATACTGATGAGATTTGCCTTTTAAAGTATCCTGTCCAAAATAAAAGGTAGCCCCAAAATGAAGCATACCTTCTTAGGACCTACCTTTTATGATTCTATCCCTTTCGATTATTCATCAGTCGATTACTGCACGAGCAGCTGCGTCTTTATAATACTTAAATTCTGTAAATACTTCTCCCTTTGTATGGATTCTTCTTTGTCTTCATACAAGTACGAATAATGTAGATGATTGCGATAAGGTTTACCACAAGTGCTAATCCACTCACAATTGTCATCATTGTTGGATTTGCGTTCGCACTTCCACCTGCTACGATACCATTTAAAGTTCCATCTGCGTATAACGCTGGTAACGTAACCCATGGGAACGCCTTTGTGCCATCAGCTAATATTTCTTGGAATAATGGGAACACCTGTGCAAACATACACCAGATACATAATGTGTTCGCTCTATTTTGAATCCATCCACCTTTATTCCATAACAACGCTGGAATTGTAGGTGAAAGTAAGAGCGCAACCCCACAGAACCAAGTGTGTGTTGGTAAGCAGTTGTATGTATATGCGAAATTCCATACATCATAAATTAAGATGTATACCCAAATCATATCTGGCCATACCATATCCTTCTCATCCTTAGAAGAATATACAGCCCACCAACCTGTCATACAGAAGATATTGATTAAACCAGCTAGACCGTTAAATACATTGTGCCATCCACCATATAACCAAACACCTTCAGAAGATAGCCACCACTTATACCATCCGTTAATCGCTGATTCAAAGTCACTTGCTACTGCAATCAAGATATTAATTGCGACAATCGCAAATGGGAATGCACGGAACCAATGCTGTTTTCCAATCCCCCATTTGTATTTGATCATCATAAATCCAATACATCCAGTTAGTGATGCATATAACTTTGCGTAATGGAACCAACCATTCATATATAGATATGTTTGATTGTGTAATGCCCACTCTGCACCCATTCTAGCTGATACATAAATTGCGATAAAATACACTGTTAAAATTAATGGTAAAACAAAAAACATCAAGATACCACCAAACTTTGTACGACGAGAAAACTCGTTCAACAAGATTAAACTGGCAAGTACCCCCTAACATTGCGACCCATTGATATATGGCCGTATCCCCGCTAATGTGAAATAACATATTGTCCTCCCTTTTTATGTTCTCACTCAATCAATTATGCATGTATATAACATGTGATTAATTTCACTTTATATTTTATATAACATTGTTTTGTTATACAATGCATAACTCAAAATATTTCTTTTGTTATTTTGACAAATATAAAAAATTGGATAGATTTTATCCAATTTTCATCTCATATCTTCTGGTGTTGTGATTTTATAGTTAGAGTATTTTCCTTCGACTACTGCCACTTTTACATCTGAATATCTCTCCACTAAGGAAGTATCATCAGTACCAATAAAGTGATCTTTCTTTGCTTTATGCATGCATGTGAGTAATAAATCTGTTTCAAATGCCTGGGGTGTTTGTGCACACTGTAGAGTACTTCGCTCATACGTCTCTACAACATAACCATCCTGAACATGCTTTACAGTATCCTTTGCATGGAACACATAGCAGTGCAGCTTTCTCTGTTTCCATTGTCTTTTTAATCTTTTCTAGTGATTCTTGATCCAAGAAAGGTCTAGCACCATCATGAACCAAGACAACATCTGCTAGCACTGCACGTAGTCCATTATAAACACTATCCTGTCTTGTCTTTCCACCGCTAGCAAATACAATCCTACCATCTTTTCTTCCCTGCTCTTTTTCAAAGTGTTCTACACAATCTGTTACTAGAACAATCTGTACACAATCACTATCATTTAAAAACACAGAAAGCGTCTTATCCAGAAATAGTTGTACCATCCGATAGTTTTGCATAAACCTTATTATATCCAAGCTTCATTCTTGTTCCACTACCTGCCGCAACGATTAGAGCACTGTATTGCATAACTATCTCCCTCTTTTTGCATATATTAAAACACAATCAAGTGTCATGTGCATCAATAAAATGTATAATAATCAAAAAAGGAGAAACCATGCACTATAACGGAATTATATTTTGACTTTAATGGCACCCTATTCTTTGATACAGATATTCATATTCAGGCTTGGGATACAATCGCAATGAAAGTCATAGGGAAACACATGACTAAGGAAACACTCGTACAAAAATACTGGGGTCTAGCTAATGTTGATTTAATTCAACGTATGACAAATGGCACACTTTCCATAGAAGAATGCGAGCGTTTATCTGCCGAAAAAGAATCACTGTACCGTATGTATGTAAAAAATAATCCTAACGCAGCATTAGCTCCTGGTGTCATTGAATTCTTCCACTACCTCAAACACCATAATATTCCATTTACAATTGCCTCAGCATCCATTAAAGAGAACATAGACTTCTATGTATCTCAGTTTCACTTAGATCAATGGATTGATCCAGATACAATTGTCTATGATGATGGTACATATAAGAATAAATATGAAATGTATTTAGAGGCAATGAGGCGCCTACGTATCGACAATCCTGTCCTAATCTTTGAAGATTCAATCAACGGCGTCCTAGCTGCAAAGAAAGCTAACGCAAAACGTCATAGCTATCGCTAGTGATTCTTTAGAAGCACATGAACTTCCATTCTTATCTGCCACAATCAAAGACTTCCAAGGTATCATCGAACTACTTGAAACTTTACCCGAATAATTTCATCAGTACAAAAAAAGACCTCAAATGAGATCTTATCCAAACACTGCACCTAATAATCCATAGGATACTAATGTCATAATAATTGCAGCCATTGCAACTCCAATCAGAATTGATAGGGTTGCTTTTTTTAAAGTCCATTTCAAACAAAGCCGCAATCAAACATCCAGTCCAAGCACCCTGTTCCAGGTAATGGAATACCTACAAATAGTGCTAACCCCCAGAATCCGTATTTATCAATTTTTGGTTTATTCTTAATTGCTTTTTGTTCTAGCCACTCCGCAATCTTTGATAGATGATGAGTAGATAACCAATGAATTAATTTCTTAATGCCAAATAGGATAAATGGGATTGGTAAGATATTTCCAATCACACACCAGAATACCGCCTCCCACATAGGGACTTGTAGCATCTTGGCAAGTAATAAACCACCACGTTCTTCAATGAGTGGTAATAAACTAACTAAAAAGATTGATAATTTAGGGTGATAAGAACTTTTCCAACAGTTCCCTGCCCACCAGATAATAAAACCTTCCATGCAAAAACCTCCGCATATCCTTGCTAACTTTACCATAGACCACTATTCATC
>BNJU01005494.1_pt1 | contig 118755 bp, 161 predicted proteins | sample 8539281 | NCBI WGS metagenome assembly BNJU01 (sample SAMD00202456, study PRJDB9452) | human saliva metagenome | isolation source: human saliva | place: Japan | reverse complement strand
TGGTTACGTATTGCTCAGACTTCGAAGGACCAAGAATGTATGTCCACGTTCCTTCCCAGCGAAGCCGAGGAACTAAAATTTCCTGAATCGCGATACACTGCTCACTGCTCTTTTCCCTGTTTACGGTCAGCCCTAAAGCGTTTTCTTCAAGGTACTTTGTGCTTGTTTCACGGAGCCTCTTTGCGGCTCTTTCACCCTCGCCAGCAATACGATGTCATCTGCGTAGCGCACATGGTACCCCACGCCTCTCGAACTCCTTTGTCGAACTCCATCCAGATAGATGTTTGCCAGTAATGGTGACAGGTTTCCTCCCTGGAGAGCCTTCTCCGTCTCCATGACTACACCTTTCACCATCACCCGCTCTTCAGACATCTCTAATGATTTGGATGACCTCTCATCATCAATATCCTTTCTCAGCAGGTTCAGAAGCCGCCACTGATTCAGCGTGTCAAAGTATTTGCTGAGGTCAGGGACTGACCGCATACCGGTATCCTTCCTCCGCATACTCTCTCACTCTGTTTATCGCATCCCTAGCACTTCGCCCGGTCGGTAGCCATAGCTTCCGTCTGAGAACTTCAGCTCATAGATGGGCATAAGTTTCTGACTGATGGCCCTGCCAGATGATTCGGTCGATGACGGTGGGAATACCAAGCTTTTCGCATTCCGCCGTCCGGTTTCGATCTCGACTCTTCTCACCGGGCATGGAGTGTACTTTCTGCATTATCCTTCCGATGAGTTTCGTCCTATGCTCCGCAAGTAGGGTAGCGCGTCATTGATGGTCATCCCATCGACTCCGGTGCTCCCTTGTTTGCCTTAACTCTTTGTAGGCTTTTATTCATATTCCTTCGTCCAGTATCGCCTCAAGAAGTCCCGGCTCTGCACTGTCCCTTTTCCTTCCATATCCGGCGGAACGAAGCGCGCTCCCTGCATACTCTTTTACGTTCGCGCTATTCCTTTGCAGGCAGCTTTCTCTCATTGCGCTCAAGTCCGTTCCTCCTTTCCAGTCGTACTCAAGACTCCTATTGATTCGGCCCTTCACGGACTGGCCCTGCTACTATAGCCTTTGCTGACTTCTCACCATTCGTTGTTACTACGAGTCTCCTCGATGGTGAGACCTCCCCGGGTACTCACACGTTCTTCCCTCCATCCACCCTGCCACATCTACCCTGCATGATTCCGTGTAGCTTTTGGACTTTGACCTGGTAGCGGGCCTTATCCTCATACAGAGCCTCGTATGCGATTTCTGTTCGTCAGGCCGGAGGGTTTTGCCCGTGGGTTAATATTTCCACATCCGGCTTCCTTCGATTCCACCTCGCGATGGACACCCTTGCCTTCGGCTGCATCCTTCCGCTACCGGGCGGATTCGGGACTTTCATCTGTTAGAACGTGCGCTCGCCGGGCGCACTACAGTAAACCGGGCAGCCATCCGATACTGCCCGGTTTCAAATTTAAAATTCCATTAGTTGTGAGGAAAATCGATATGTCGTTTAAGCTATTCTCTTTTTAAAATGGAATCCTTTTTCCTGAGAACAAATTATCTTTTGTTCAAATTTAAACATTATGTCTGTACTCCTGTGGGCACCTTGAGTCCATTGAACTGTGGACAATCTCTCACCCACTCGAGAGACTCTTTGAGGATAGCTGTCTGCATCTCTCATTGTTAGGGCTCCCGGCATTTGAACCGATTGGAACACTGAGGAGCAGTGATTCTAGGAGCCCCCTGTTGACAGAGCTACAGGGTGGGAGCGCCGCACTAACGCAACAGCTCATTCCTTCAGCCTCGCAAGCTCTTGTTACAATTGCAGCAGATCTGTGGCATGTCCTGCAGCCGCCGGTGCACAGTACAACATCCACACCTGAGCGCTTGAGCTTCCTTTGCAATCTCAGGACCTGTCTCATCTCTTGAACTTCTCAACGTTTCCGCCGCCGCCCATGAACGTATACGTCTCTTCCGGAAGTGATCCGATAAATCCCTTCAGCAACGAGCTCATGAAGTCTGTCTATAGGAAACATCGCATTAACATCCTTGTTGATGTCGGAGTTGTCAAACCCTCCATGTGTTACCATCAGTTCGCTGCTTTGGCGTATCGAGACGAAATAGTTCTGTAAGAAAAAGTCTCCGATGTACTGAACGGGAGTCTGGTTCTATTATGGATTCCTCCTGCTGTGATAAATGCAACACGAATCACTCAGAGGCTTCTTGAGTTCTGTAAAACAGGATCCGGAGTTAGCGGTACGAAAATCTCCGAGGTCATTCCTTCCACTGTTGTAAGCTTCATAAATATTTCCTCCCAAATGTTTTAAATAAACATTGTCGGCAAATCATTTTTGCCTGTAACATCCATGCAACTGAAATAGAATTCCGCATCATCACCGATCATCGGTTTCTTGGAAGTAATAATCCACCTCACCGGCACGGTTATTTCTCCTATATCATCCATCACCTCGATAGTAGTGGCTGTATCATTGATATCTATCACCTTACCACCTCAAAAATTGATGGAAACATTTCTTCTGCAGGATTCATTTCATCGCTTGAGTAGTCATATGGGTCGTCCACTATCTGTATATAGCTAAAATAGAATTCCAGCTTAAAGCCCGGCTCCGGAGATTCATCTCCCCGGATAAGCCAACGCGGCACTTTGATTACACCGAGTCTGCCATTCAGATATATTTTGACCATTTTACCGTCGTCATAGATTTCTTTGACAACGCCCCCCATCTTGACCGGGTTAATCAGATATTCAACCATAGTTGGTGCAGTGTTCCGCTTTCTACAAGCACTGTCTCTGGTAATCCGAGGAGTTTATTGTTATCGTTGATAACATCATTGTTCCACTTCTTAGGAGCAGCATTTACAGCGACACCCATCATCTGATTCTTAAGCATCTGGATAGCACGTGCAGCAACTTCCTTGGTCACGCATGAGCAGCCGGCGATATCGTTTTCGAATCCACCCTTATCCATATTTTCTTCAACCATTGCAGTCGCATACTTATTACCAACTGCAAGCTGACCCTGATAAGCGCAGAATGAAGCTCCAACTACAGGAATCTCTCTCTCTCCTGCCTGACCGATATGCTGTATAAAGTCGATATGGTTATTGCCAAATCCCTCAGTTGTGATGATGCATCCATCAATATCAAAAGACTCCAACATTGAACCAAGTCTCTCGGATACCCACAGCTTCTCATCGTTTACCTGAGGAGATCCGACAAAGATTACACCGATCAGATCAAGCTCGTCATCTGCTGCAAGTCCTTCTACCAATGGCTCACGCATATAATGCCTGGTCATTTCCTTTGTAGCCGGTCCCGATGAGTCAGTGCGTGTGATCCGTCTCTTACCTGTTAGGTGTCAGCATGATTGGCACATTGCCGCAGTCCACGTTCATCCGTCCGCCAGAATTCCGCAAGGCTCGGTTGGGCAGATTACGTTATCGTGCTAAGCATCCCTGTCCCATAATTTCTTTTACAAGAATGACTCTTGGATTTCCTCCTTCTTACGTCCTCGCAGATTTCTTCACGAACCACTTCACCTTCATAAGCTTTGAGCTCATCTCTTACAGCCTGAATAATCACATCCTGGCACTTATGAGCAGCAAGAGGACCGGAACGTGACATTCCCTTAAGTCTCTCAATTACGGCATGGCATCTTATGAGTTATGTCACCGTCGTCAGTGCAGCCGGGATGTCCAGTACATTTTTCATCCAACATACCTTCAGATGATCCGAATTCATGTACCTGTGTCCCGTCCTCGTCAACACCTGTCAGCATGAATACAATCCCATCGGCAATCTTTGTAACACCATCCCCGAGCTTACCCTCAACCTTTGCAGCAATTGGGCAAACATCCATAATAGTTTCGGTGTACTGATGTCTCTCACTTGGGTGAATAACATCCAACTGCAGGCTTTGCAGAGCGGGATCTGCCTTTAGAGCTCTTTTTAACAATATTTTTGTTAATTGTGATTATGCCGTCTTTTAATTGATGTCTCATTACCGATTTTAGCATCGGTAATCTTAATATGCTTCTTAGTCAACGCACGAATAACTTTCTTTGTGTCCATCAAGTACTTCTGTAGCAGGAGCACCCTCAAAAGCAGTACCGACAGTGCCGGCAACTACAGGGACATCAAGTTTCAAGGCCTGATAGATTTTCTGCCTTATCAATTTCCGATATGAATCATTCCCATTACTCCGGAAGTTGTAGTGTACACGGGGTGCTGTAGCAACATTACCTCTGAAGCTCGTTCCTTCAGCAGTCGTTTCTTTCTTACCTGCAGGTGCACTCTCCACCTCGTTTACTCTGTCGAGGACATCTCTGAGATAGGCACAGAGCCTCACAGTCCTTCATCAGAGTACAACCGAGAACCTGTTCGATTGTCAGCCCATCACCGGAGAGTTCATAGCAGACCGGAATCGATCATGTCGTCAAACAGTCCCGGATCCGGATCCTTTTCACTGATAACTAGGCCTCTTCTCCTCGGCAACAAAAATTGCAGGGTCTTGTAAGATGAGCCTGAACGGCTTCTTTGTTATCGACATTAGCTGCCCCTTATTAAAATAAAAGTCTTTGATGTTTGAATACGTTCCAGAAAGCCAAGTATGCATTTGCCTCGAACTCTTTACGCAGCTGTGGCCATCAGCTCCATATCGATTGCATAACGTGGAACTTTCTGTTAATATTCTATCGGGAGTCAAGATATTTGAATAGTGATAAATATATACATTGAGATATAAATCATATCTTTGACGTTTCAACAGATTTGCGGATAATGTATCAAAAAGCTATTGAAATTATTAATGAGAGCATTATGGATATAAAAATGCAAGAGTTTTTGTCATCACAGCTGAGACCATCATATCTCGCACTGCAAAATTGACCGGATATACTCAGTCTGCTGTGAGTCATAGTGCTCAAATCATTGGAAAAAGAAGCCGGTATCCAGTTGTTTAAACGCGACCGTTACGGCGTTCACCTGACCTCGTGGGATCGGATTTTTCTGTTCTATGTAAAAAGATTTCTGCAGAAAACGAACGACTTGAGCACTCATCTATGACCTTCACGGCCTTGAGGTAGGCAGTATCCGACTTGGAACCTCATACAAGCGTCTCCACTGCCGTTCTCCCGGAGATTATCAAGAGCTTTTCGAGAGGCACCCCAATGTTGATATTACACAGTTAAAGAGGGCGGTTCTGATGAAATGGAGAAATGGATCTCGGAATATGAGGTCGATCTCGCATTCTGCAGCAGACGTTCTACATTTACCTTTGAATTTATACATCTTGTTAATGATCCGATAGTAGCCGTTTTGCCTCCGGACTACCATATACATGACATAATTCACAAGTTTTCCGGTAAATGAATTTAACGGAAAGCTCTTTATTCTATCAGAAGAAGTGAGATTATGACATCCAGACTTCTCGAGAAGACAAAGACACAACCTAATGTTGTCCTGTCTGCAGAGATGATGCGACAATATTGTCTCCATGTGGAACAGGGCATCGGACCTCGCTGTATTACCTGAGCTTCTTGCAAAGGAAGACCGTAAATATATATCATGCCCTCGAACCGCAATGTTCAAGAGATCTTGGTGTCGGAATTAAGAATTAATATACAACCTCGATAACGAGATCTTTCATCTATGCTGTACAGTCATATTTTGAAAATACAGAAGAATGATATGATAACTCGCAAATATCGAATTTATATGACTCAGCTATTCTGAAAGCGAGGAATAATATGGGACTCGGATCAGTATCAAGATGACCACCTTCATCATTATAATTGTCCTATCACACGAAGACTCATTAATGACACAGAAGTTGATTTTGTCGGGATTATTGAAAATGGAGTTTCTGAAAACTTTGACGCCAAAGTGGCGACTGCCGTTTCCACCGGCGAATTGGGTTCTGAACTGAGACTCGACGGCGCACTAGTTGCTATGCACGACGGTTGGGGAACCATCACATTGATTTTATCAACGTCATTGAACAGTTTGGAATACATGATATCCTTCGGTAGGACTCAGTTAATTTGGCCTTCAAGGAAGACTCGTTGCAACAAATCCTTACGTAGAGACAATCATTGACTTCAATAAGGGAAGTATCCGGATATGAATCATGTGTTGTTGGGCAAAACAACCTCACGGATATGGATGCATATAAGGCAATTCAGATACTCAAGAGTAAGGTGCGCAAATCATTTGCGTTTAAAAAGCGTCAGTCTGAGCTTAGTGGAACAGATAAAATCTAGGTCATTACGGAGAAATTATATACATATCAACGGCTCAATTTGAGACAACACATCGATTACCGGGGAGAAGCTTACAAATTCGTACAGAGATCGTTGCCCTTTGGTTGCCGCAGAACCACGTATACGTGATTGCCATATCAGTTTCGTTGCCGCATGACAGTAAACACATTCATATTCCAACCTCGACTTCGTGCCTATTGCTGCAAAGAGAAAGGTGTCATCGGTATGGGTGTTACTCGACAGCTTGAAGGCGTTTCGGTCATGCTAAACGGAGTTGAATACGGAAGCGGCTTTCAGCCCGCAAATATAGGCTCATCCGAAGGAATACTGGACGAACGTGTCTGCTTTGATCAGGCGGGAACCTCCAGGGTCAACTCGATATAATTCTGCATTTTGATTTTCTATTTTGAAGAAGGTGAAGGTCGTACGTCTGAAGGGATACAGGCAGCACATGAAATGGCCGACCGTGTCTTAAATGAAATCAGGCAATCAATGAAATCTGCATCAATCTCTCATTCCGAAGATTTCATAATGACATCCAGACCATCCAAAATGCGCCTCGGTCTTGTAAAGATATGTTCCAGGCCTCGGTAATATGTATGACACAGCGGTGTTCCCTGCTCAGCCGGCAGGAATACTCGGTGCATATACGACTAGGGAAAAAGATAATAAGCCTGTCTTCATGACACCATGCGAGGTGTTAGACGGAGCGATACATTCGCTTATATAAGACGAGATTATGACGATATGCTGTATATAATCAATTGGAGAGGGGTAAATTACCTCTCCAATTTCATTTATAACAATCAAATGAATCACCCTAGTCTGTAGTCTCCCCTGTAGTCCTGAACGAATTTTCTGACATTAAAAGATTTGAATATGTTAGTGATAAATCCTTAAATCTGTTTTGACAATTCTATTTGTCCAAGGCTGCCTTTGCTAAAGCATCTGCCAGGTCATTGTATCTATCACCGGAATGTCCCTTAACCTTGATAAATCTGATGCTCATCGACTGTCTTGCCTTACGGATATACGCATTGTAAGCTCTGGTACATCTCGAGATTAGCCTTCCACTCGTCATCAGCCCACTTCCCGACACCCATATAATCGTGGTATATCGTCACGCTGTCAATTCCGTGTTTTGCGCAGTACTCGATTGCAAGCTCTGCGCCTTTTGATCTCGCCTGCACAGCGTTTAAGCTTGCCGCCTGCTTCATCAGTGTAGAGCTTGCTAGCTCTCGCCTTCTCATCTCCGGTCAGAATTACAGCTCCGGACGCATAATATCCGGTTGCTACATCATAGCTGCATCGACGCATAGCGATTACGCCATCATCAACGGAATCACGTGAAGGGGGTTCCCAGTCGCCGATGAGTTTGAACGAGCAGTTCCCGCAGCAGTCAATATTTCGCTGCCGACAAAAGCTGCCTCCTGACAGCCGTGCAAAGCCCTATGCTCTGCGCCGGAATATCCATCCACCTGAGCCTTACATTCATCCCACGTGCTGCATATACCGAGAACTCTTTCCTGTCCTTACTGCGTAAAACTGCTTTCTTGCCCACCTTGCTACCTCGCTCAGCTTTCAAATTTTCTAAGAAAAGGCTTCCTATGAATCGGGACAGTCCGACACTGCGCAAGCAACCTTCGTAATGAGCAGCTGTTCCCATATCCCTGTTGCTGGGCAAAAAGCATAGCGGGATATTTCTCGTCCATCTCCCTCATATACTGAATCCCTCGCTACCTGGCAACGATCGAAGCAGCTGCACTAGAATAGCAGGTCGCATCTCCCTTATGATAGCCTTCTCCGGTATGCCCTCTTCCCTTTAGGTCGACAGCATCATACGCAGCATATCAATTTCTCGTCTTCTGCCAGCTTCGACTTGACCTCGATGATAGCTCTCTGCATCGCCAGCCAGTGGCGTTTAGGATGTTGAGATCGTCGATTTCTCGTGCAGTTGCGGTCCCTATACCATAAGACTTTGCAGACCCACGAATCAGCCTGTCGAGCTTCTCGCTGCTGCTTTTCTGAGACCTTTTGGAATCATCTGATCCCGGGTACATTGAACTCTTCAGGCACCACCGCAGGCTGCATACACAGGGCCTGCAGGGGACCCTTCCCACCCTCATCGATTCCGCAATATTTTTATACCCGATGCATGGAGTTCATCTTCTATCTGCTTGAGGCTCCTTCATTCTCTCTGCAGCTTCCGTTCTTCTCGTTCTTGCTTAGTCATATAAACTCACCAGCTATCCGTATCTCATCAGGTTCAGGCCTCTCGAGAGATTTTGCCAATCAGTCCCGCTCGAAATTCATCGAGTACAGCCCGTCCGGTTCTCTCGTAGTCACTGCGTCCACCGGAAAGCATGAATCCGCGCTTCTTGGCTATTGCCTCCATATCGGCCAAAACGGGATTTATCGGCTCCCCATATTCGTCATATTTCTCTTCATCGTCATCCATCGAAAGCCATCCAACTTATATCTCGCGATTAGCTCGTCAGGATAATTCGCTCTCGCACCTTAGAGAAGCTCAAAAGGCAAGATCCTGCACGTTGAGAATCTCATCCTTTATGCTTCCGCAGAATGCCAGATTAGAGTCCAACTCCGGGCTCTTCAAACTTAGGCCAGAGAATTCCCGCGTGTCGAGCAGCTGCATTCCGTTGGCAAAGCGTTACCCACTGTTTGCCTTTTGTAACACCCGGTCTATCGCCGGTCTTTGCACTCTTCCTACCTATCAGGCGATTGATAAAAGATGATTTAACGACATTCGGAACCCCGACAATCATCATGCGCAGCGGTCTCTTGAGAGCACGTTCCCGTCTCTCTCCTGTTGATATTTATCCGGTATCGTATAAAATAGCTTTTATATTATCACCGTTTCTGGAATCCACTGGCAGTGCGATGATACCGTTTCGCATCTCAAAACAGCTTTCCACTCCATCGTTACGCTTTCATCGGCCAAGTCGAACTTTCACCGAGGATCACGACACGCTTTTTACCCGCTACGAGCTCCTCAATAATGGGATTGCGGCTCGATAAAGGGATTCTGCTATCCACGATTTCAACCACAAGGTCCACTGTTTTGAGGTTCTCCTGTATGAGCTCATGAGTCTTCTTCATGTGACCCGGATACCAGTTGATGTTTCTAATCATGTTATCACCTAAGATGTTTTCATTTTAAGAAAAATGCACACCGCAGCATCTGCCGAGGTATGCATCGTTATCCCGCTTGTAAAGCCCAAGCTACTTTGCTTTCTTGATTTTGCAGCCTTACCTGTTCTCTCACGCATGTAATTAAGCTTGGCTCTTCTAACACGACCTTCTTAACTGCCTCGATCTTGTCAGCCTTGGGTGAGTGCATCGGGAAGAGTCTTCTCAACATCGATTCCTACGCAAGTCTCTTACATAAATGTCTGCGAAATACGACATTCTGTCTTGGTACGTATCCTCGAATACCTGAATTCTCTCTCTCTGGCCCTCGACAATCTTAACGTGTACTCTTACAGTATCACCGATGTTAAATCAGGAACATCGTGTCTTCTTATGATTCCTGTGTAACCTGATCTAAAATGTTCATCGTTATTCCTCCTCCCTCTCAAAAGACGTTCGTAGCGTGTCTCTTCTTCAAGCGCAGCTCGTTACTTCCATCGCCAGAGGACCGTCCGTAATAACTTTTGTGTGATACCACAGCCTGCTTGTATTACAAGGGTTAAACCTATATACTCAAAATACGGGTGCCCGTACAGTTACAGATACTAAATCGTAATAATTTATAAAAATTTTTAATACTTGCAAAATGAAGGTCATGCGTAACAATATATTGCTGCTATGTCATGAGCAATCATGACAACTTTCTCAACACTACAGCCTATAACTCTAAGTTATTGTATGATTAACTAAACTTTTTAAACTTGATTGATCAATAGTGCATCCAACTTCATGCATCATCCTATAACTTTTTAACATCTGTCTGTGTCCTTAGGGGCACCTTAACCTGAAGCTTCTTATCACCATCGCCATGATGTATGTCAATGATATATAAATAGCCCTAATAGCTTATCTTTTTCTTTTCCCAACATGCCTCTCTCTTCAAACCTCACCGCCTTACGTCCTGAATTTTTAACAAACTTATAATCTTTTGCCCTTCTCTAATACTTTCAAATAGTCATCAAGTTAGGATTATCTTTATCCAGGTCGGGGTATTCGTCCTTAAAATAAATGCTTGTATTATTTGCACATATGGCTCAATACTAAATATAATTCTGCCTTATCGCCTTTTAGCGAAAAATCCTTAATGATAATCATACATCCCAAACGACTTCTTTTTATTATCATTAAACTTATAACCATGATCCTGGGACTTCAGAGTCACCTTATAATTCTCATCATATGTGTGGGACATACTCTCCGTCTTTACCCGCAGCCGGTGGTATGATGGATATAGATAAAAAGCACACACATTGCTATTGTGGCAAACAGTTTTTGTTGCTTTCATATTGGCCTCCTGCAATCCAGCCTAAATATCAAGGAGAGCGATCATTTGCCAAGCACGCCTTTCGGCAGCATCAACGGTCTCTGTATGTTCGAGCCACAATCTGGTGCAGTGGAAACTGCATCTTGATTTCATCTTAAAAGATTCTCTAAGCCTGACCTACTGCAGCGAATCTTTTTGCAAGAACGACTTTGCTAATCCACCTAAAGCCTTAACGTTTCTGCCTGTGCCTTCATGTCAGCTCTTTCCTGTCCTGTTCCCGTGAAAGCTTCCTTAATGCTGCCACCAAATGTTTCTTCAGGTCTTCCGGAACAACTCATTTAGACGATCTTTTTGCAGACCGGCAGCCAGAGCATTATCAGTGTCTTTTTCGAAAGAAATACGTATAAGAGCAACATAGGGATGAACCTTGCCGCCCTGGAGGAAGTGGGTCCCTTCATCCATCAGCGGTGTAGTTACTCTTTAGAAAAATATCGAGCCCCGCCTCCGAATACTTTTTACCGCTATCAGAATTATTTTTACCTGATAATAGGCAAATTCTTTAATCTGATCATACCTGAATAATTCTTTTTGATTTTTCTTGCTGTGTTTCGATTATGGTGCTTCGAACATACCTATGGAATCGATAGAATATAATACCGTTATGCATTGATCGATCCTATTACACCACCCTTACCGAGTGGCTCAACTTCGATTTATAAAGCTTATCCTGTTTCTGCATATACTCCATATGCTCAGTCAGGAAGTCCTTGCTTTTACCGGAAACATCAATATATGCACTGCAATTTTTCATTCACATTACTAGATATGATTTCCATCATTCAGCTTTTTGCCTTTGATAAAGCTAACTTCTTTTCCGCAAAAAGTGCAAGTATTCTTTGAAAAAAAGCCCATAACAAACTCCTTTCATAAGTTCTTTGTAATTTAGTGACACGCTCGTTAAGTTATATTCCACTATGATACTAGCGTCGTTTATATCTAAAATTAGCAAGGATCTCACCTGATTATCATTCTGTTATTAATCTCTCCATGGTAAAACTATGGTCAGAGAGGATCAGATTATTTAAAATCTGTAAAATCATCAACGTCGTCAATCATACCTTTTTATTTTAGACACGCTCCCCACCACCGACGAAAGGCTATCAGCTTTTACACCAGGCAACAGGTCTTTTGACATTACTGCCTTTTACCGAGTGTTGTTAACGCCTTTTATGTATTCATCCTTAAGTCCTCGCCTATGCTCAGTAAATTCATCTACCATCGAAATATTACTCATCTCCTTGACTGTTTCCTTCTCATAAGTGTGACGTGCACCTGCATTCCTATACCTTGAGTACATTGCAGCAAAGAAGATTGCACCCGGTAAGAGAAGCGCCCAGCGATAATCAGAATCCCATTTCACCAAGTCACTTCCGAGTAATATCGCCAAAACGCCTCCGAATAACTCAATTATTATCGACACTATCCACAGTTTAGTCATATTGATAGGAACACTTCCCATCGTCTCCTTCGTTCTGGCATTAACCGCAACATAGTGGAGTAAGTTCTTTTTACCCTTGACCTGCATATAGCTGTACAACCATACAGGTAGATATGCGGCATTCCATAACTCACCTTTTACCTCAAGTATCAATGTCCCAGGCAACACCTCTGTCATATTTTTCCAGGGTGTCATTCGCAAGCAAATCTGGCAATATCGTTAGATTGAGTTTTTACGAGTTGTCTAATATGATCGACATTGACATCACGCTTCTGTGACGTGTACCCACGGAGATAATTAGCATTATATTCAACGCACTTATCAGTATCAAAAGGCATAATCGAGTTTATGATATTAGTTGTCTTTTCATTTGAAGAAACATTCAGCTTATCGGCACTGGCCTCAACCGTAAGATCGTCTATTGTGATATCAAAATCACGCTCAACGTGATATGCATCAGCATCATAGCGGTCCTCTTCTCTATCACCGTTCTTTACAGTGACTTTCTAACAAGCTTTTCTCCCGTACCCGAGAGATATGAGTGAGCGTTGACATCTATAATCATATAAGGGAAATATACTCCACAGATATTTTCAGAAGTAAACTCTTTGGTAAACTGCGGATGAGCAAAAAACTTTCGCTTTCCCACAAACTCATCAATTTTCGCCTGTGCATCGACTTTAGTCACGTGAAAGGAAGTACAACATCGGAACTGCGCCATTAGGAATGGCAGAGTTAATCGATAGCATATTTCTGCACCAGTGACACCTGGCCTGCCCTGCAAGCTGTGTCTATAACGACCTCGGCACCGCAGCTTTCACACCTAAGGGTTAAGACATCCTCTGCATCAGCTATAATATCTGATGCCCCCTTCGATGTATGAAGTCCTTCCAATTCAGCTATATTATCAGACTGCTCAACAACCTCAGGTTCAAATACATGCCTACAGAAGTTGCATCTAAGTTTTCCTGTAGTCGGGTTAAGCTCTATGTCAGTAGCTCCGCATTTAGGACACTTAATCTGACCGTCTTTTCGTTCTTCGCCTACCTGTTCCTCAGTAGTGTTATCTTGAGAAACAACTCCTCATTTACTGTCTCTACAAAATCTTTATCATCTATCATCTTACTTGTCTCTCCCTGGTTCTCGTGACTGTATCGAAAAAACAACTTATTTAAGTAAATTTAAGTAAAATCCTCGATTCTTCACAGAGGAATCAATTCCGCTTGTGGCTCAGAAGAAACACTACGGTTCCTCGGTTTAAGCAGCAGTGATTGAGTGTATCTCTTGCTATTAGTAATATGAATTATGAATATATTAACCTCCTGTTAACCTTTTTAACCACTTCATACGACACTATATATATCACTAAGAATGCTATACCACAAGCGGAAATATTGTATCAATTATAGTTAAACGATATATGTTTACTTCTCTTCTTTTAAACGCCTTCGTCGCAACGGCTACTATGCCGCCCACAACTATAACAATCAGCGCCTATTAAGCCCACGCAGATCCGGTCCATAGCTAAATTCCACTTTATATCCTTTTAAGCTCGTCCCGTGTGGATGGTAAGTAAAGCCAAAAGACCACATTGAAGAAGTCCGAATATTATCAGAATTCTTTTCTTAAGTAGCACAAACAAGGTTGCCAGAATAGGAGCTATCAGAAAGAGAAAAACTGTTCCCGTTCGTCCTTGGCTCTTATATGCATTGTGATAGAGTCACTTACATTTTCACCTAAGAAAAGATGCTTTTATATAGTGTCAGGAATAAGGAAATAATCGTTAACACTAAACCGACGATTACAATCAGTTGCACTCTTTTATTCTTATCCATTTCTTGTTCCTCCTACATCATTAAAATAACTTCTTTTTCATAATTCATATACTTTATAACCCGAGAAGCTGCATCTTAATTCTATCGAATTCTTCCTGTGTGATTACACCCGCATCAAAAAGCTTCTTCATCTCGATCAGCTTTGCAGTAGGATCCACAGGTTGCTGTGGCTGTTGTCCATACATTTGATCATTCGGATGTTGTCCATGCATCTGATCATTCGGCTGCTGTGGCTGTTGTCCGAAGCCCAGCTGATATGTGCCCGATTATTAGGCTGCTGCATTCCACCGCATACGTTTCCCGCAGCACCCATTCCCATGCCCATAAACGCCATGTTGGCACCACCGCCGGTTTCTCCTGCTGCCTGCATTCCTCTGGCAACAGACTGTTGCATAAATGAATTCCACGGGTACCCGGAGAGCGCATCTGCACGCACATCCTTCATCATAAGCTTTTGTATCTTCATCGTATTCGATGGACATAATAGCAGTTTTTACGATTTCCAGACCCTCTATCCTGACGCCACTGATATCCATCATCTACAGCCTTCGAAAGAGCCTGGGCAAAGCCAATCTGATCGTCCCTGAATCCTGCTCATTCTGTTTTCCTTTAGAAGGATCGTTTGTATAATCTCGAAAATGCGGCAGAAAGACTTCCTACTACCCTCATTAAACAATTGTTCTCCTGCAGGATTATCCATATCAGCAAAGTCAAATTCAGGCGCACCCGGTGAGACAAATACCACAGGAACAAAATTCTTTATGAACAAAATCGGATCCGCTATCTTAAGTGTATATGTCCCCTTGTAACAGCTCCAACCTGTGTTCCGAAATATACGTCATCCCAATAGATTTCGGATTGCGTTCCAAATCTATTATTGGGAATCTCTTTCATATTTACATAGAATATCAGCTGTTGTGTTCCCGGAACACCACCAAACTTAAATCTTCTCCACGACTGCTTTACGAGCGCATCCACGGGACTATCCCCGGCAAATATAGACTTAGCATTAGGATTGTCATTCGTATATTCATAGCCACCGGCCTCAGTTATAATTCCTGTGATTGCGCCATCTTGAATAGTTACCAGCGCCGTACCCTCAGGAACTACTATCTTGCTGCCGTTAGTTATAATGTTTTCATTACCCTTGTAGTTAGCACCTCTGCCGTTGTTTGTTCCCATCGGAACACCGGGAAACACCCCTGCCGTTGCCGATACATTTGACTTAGGACCATAGAAGTCCTTCCACTGATCTGCCAGAGATCCTCCTGGGAGAGCCCTTGACTGCTTGAATAAAACCCATGGTGTACCTCCTTTTCCTTTTAAATATGCCTATCATCACGTTATGGCAAGCAAGAAACTATCTTAAGTCTATTAGAGCGTAGCTACCTCGACCTTCAGCTTCTTCATTCATACCTCTATCTTCTGCTGTATGTAACTACTCGACATATCTATTTATCTAGAGTTTAACAAAAGGAAATTCACTTGTCCACCGTAAAAATACGGGGATTTTGCAGTATACTGAAAATCCCTAATAATAAGGTCGGCGTATCTGCCTATATCATTGAGTAGCCTGTTTAATAGAATAAGAGCAGTCATTCGTTATACGAATAGCTGCTCTTGAATATTATTTTTATTACATGTCTGTTACTATATATTACTGCACCTCAATCATTCCGGTGCTTTTGTTTCTTTAATCGGAAAACAAATTCCCCTTTGCTGCCTGTATCGCTAATGCAGTACGGTTGAAAGGCCTGTCTTACCGCTTCTGCGGGCTTTTAATACGCTCTTGGGTGTGTTCGACTATATACATCTTTGATTCTAATATTGGTTACCGATGAGATAAGCAATTCCACAGACATATCGTCAAAGCCCATCCGTTCCTGAAGAGTCTTAAGATCCCCTCCATTCTGCAAGATATGTACAGCGAAGCTGTTTCTAAGAATCTGAGGAGTCATGCGGTCTTCAATACCTATCATAGCACCATACTCCTTGAGCATCTTCCAGATACCCTGCCTTGTCAGCGGCTGCCCTCTAAAATTAATAAACACGAAGCTATCGTCTGTCACCTCCGTACGTGACAAACCCGAATACGCAGTATCCTTGTACTTGCGCAGAGCCCTCTGAGCATATGAGCCAAGTGGAACAATTCTGCTTTCACCTTCCCCATCACGCAGTGTGACGAAATTCATCTTAAGGTTGATATCCTCAAATTTGAGGCGAACTACTTCCGTAACTCTGGCACCGGTCCCGTACATGAACTCAAAAAGAGCTGTGTCTCTGATACCTTTAACTGTCTGATCCGGAAGCGCAAGCAGCTTCTCCACCTCATCTATTGACAGAAACTCAATCTGCCTCTTGTCATTCTTTGCTGATTTAATCTTGGCAAACGGGTTCTCGGCAAGCGCGCCTGCCTCAATTTCGAAATCGTAGAATGTTCTTAATGAAGAAAGCTTGCGGTTGATAGTGGCCTTGGACTTGCTATCATTATTTAAATCCAGTATGTATGGATTGAATCGCTTTCTTTACTCTGCCAGTTCTCTTCCACTGTGATTTTTAGAAACTTCTCGAATGAAATAACATCCCTTCTGTAAGCCACCAACGTATTATCGGCTTTTCCCTTTGTATCCCTGAGATACGTAATGAACTCGTTTATCATAACCTAATCCTCACTATCAAATATATGCTCATAATCTAAATAATGCCCGCATTTCTGGCAAACAGCACTCCTGCAATTGTTTTGCCATCTTCAATCTTTCCGGCCATTATTTGTCCGACAACATCTTCGGGAGTCATCTTAACAATATCAATATCTTCCGTCTCATCTAAATCAGGGTCACCCGTTGAGATTATGACAAGCATATATCTCCAAAATTTCTTCTGAATATCCCACACTCGGTGCTAATCTCAAAAGCTTTTTCATCCGTCCCGCAGAGTAGCCTGTTTCTTCCTTGAGTTCACGTACTGCCGCTTCCTCAAACGATTCTCCGGGATCGACCTCACCCGCCGGCAGTTCAATCACCTGTTTCTTAAGCGCCTGACGCCATTGTCTCACGAGAATAATCTTACCATCGTCAGTTATCGGTATAAGTACGGCGGCTCCACCGTGCACAACAATGTCTCTGTACGACACCTTTCATTAACCGCCAACACCTTATCCCGTCTGATATTGAAAATCTTGCCCTCGTATACAATGTTCGACTCTAACGTCTTTTCTTCGTAAGCCATAAATATTCTTAATAATCCTCCCATTTACTAATATAATTTTATCATAAAAGTTAAACAACTCGCTCTTCGTACTATACAAAATGCATAAATTTTTAAGCTTGGTATTATTCAAAATGGAAATATACCCCGCAATTGTTCGACAAAAGCAGGAGTATACCTAAATAATTGATTGTGTCGCTCTCTTTCACATGCGCTTCTGCGCCAGTAATAAGATACAAATAGAGTATCATCTCAAAATTCCGTTCAGCACAATTGTTCAGTATAGGCCTGGGTTAGCAGCGAAGGCCTGCATAAATCTGGTCTTCCATTTCTTCGAGATTGGCGTGAGCAAATTCATCAAAACCGCCGCCACGCACCTTGACGCTTTTCAATAATCCCCGCATCTATAATAATCAGGTTTCCTCGGCCCTGTTGAGACAGTCTATCTTGACATGGCATCCATCGATTCTGTCATCGGGTCAGCATCTGAATCCGAACTTTCAACGAGGCTTTTGAGACGCTCCATATCCCGAATCATCCACACACATTGGTAATAAACTTCTCTGAGGCAAGCTCGCGCTGCCTTTTTATACGATATGGTATTCTTTCTATACAGCTCCTCCTTTACAACACCAATTGTACGATGAACCGCGAAAATAAATGGGCCTGAGCAAACGAGGTCCAATACGAGTCGTTAAAAAGTTGTTTATATTTATAATTTTATAAATATGTATGCTTAGTTTTCCTCGGCTGAAGATAGCTGATGTGAAAGTCTCTGTACTTCTGATCGAAGTCCAGTCCGTATCCGATAATGAACAAATCATCAACAGTAAAGCCCGATATAGTCGGCTACAGAGGCCGGTCGTGCGGCGAGATGGCTGTCGAGCATCGTACACACCTTGATAGTTTTAGTTTCTCCTTGAGCTTTTCAATAAGGAAGGTCAGCGTCGTTCCGCGTATCTACGATATCCTCGATGATCAGGATATTCTTCCGGTACAGATTCATATCTGTATCCATCTTGATTTCTGACAACCCTGAGGCTCGTTGTGCCGGAGCCGCAACTGCATAGCTTTTGATAAAGTCAATGCTGGTATCAGCAGAGTTCCTTGAGCAAGATCCGCATCCAAAAGTATGAGATCCTTGAGTGTACCGATTACAATTAACTCCTCACTTTCAAAATCATTCGATATCCGCTCTGCGGACTCCTTGCGCGCTCTCTAATCTACATCTTCGGTGTATCACGAACTTTCGAGATTCCGCTCTCAGATGCCTTAATGTTAGCCATTTGTTTTCCTCCGCACAATTGGTGATCATACTCATCAGCAGCTTCTCAAGCTCATCTAACAGCTCTTCCATACCCTGTTCTCTTGAGAGCACTCACTGGAATTACCTTGTCCCCCTAGTCCATACCGAGCGTCCTGCAGAATCTCCCGCAAGGCTCTTGCTCCTCTGGTTTCCGGACACCTTGTCAGCCCTAGTAGCAACAACTGCATACCGTCCAGATTGTAGTGCCCGAGATACTCATACATCCAGACATCCTGAGTCGACAGTTTTTGTGCCATATGTCTACCAGCTGTATGACTTTGAGCAAGCATTCTCTATTCTCAAGATAGCCCTCTATCATCGTACCCCACTTCTCGGATTCAGACTTAGAAACCCTCGCATAACCGTACCCGGGAAGGTCAACTATTCTAAACTCATCATTTATCCTATAGAAGTTGATTGTCCTCGTCTTACCGGGGCTGCCACTGACTCTCGCAAGACTTTTGCGTCTCGTCCAGCAAGTTGAGCAATGACGATTTGCCTCATTGGATCTTCCCGCAAAAGGCAATCTGAGACACCCTCATCCGGATATTGAGCGGCCTTAACTGCGACAGCCTCTATTTTGGCTCTGCTAATCTGCATCTCTTAACCTCTTATCTGTTTGTTAGCTGCTTCAGCCTTCCCTGCCTTCTCTGAACAATCAAGAATAATCTCCTTAAATGCATCCTCTGCAGTCTCAGGAACACAAACTCAAGCTTCTTGCGCACTGATGCCGGAATTTCCTCGGTATCGCGCTTGTTAGCTGCCGGAAGCAGTATTTTTCTGATGCCCTGTCTATACGCAGCCAGTACCTTTTCCTTGATCCCTCCGACCGGCAGTATTCTGCCTCTAAGCGTTATCTCTCGGTCATTGCTACATCTCTTCTGACCCGTTTGCCAGACACGGTGTTGAGAACAGAGCGGAGCACATCGTCACACCTGCAGACGGACCGTCCTTAGGAGTTGCACCCTCGGGTATGTGAACTTGCATATCGTTGTCCTTGAATACGTTATCAGGAATGTCGTACTTTGAAGCGACCGATCTGATATATCCAAGAGCAGCCTGCGCCGACTCCTTCATGACATCTCCCATCTGTCCTGTCAGTATGAGTTTGCCCGTGCCGGGCATCTTGATAGTCTCTATTTCAAGCGTCACGCCGCCGACAGCTGTCCAAGCCATCCCTGTCGTTTTACACCAACCTCAGGCTTGAGATCGTCGAGGTCTTCTCTAAATATCTTCTTACCTAAATACTTCTCTAGATTACGAGATGTAATCAGATACTTAGTGCTTCTTAATCCGTAACGATTTTAGCCACCTCACGGCAGATTGCAACCGATAGCACGCTCCAGATTACGAACACCGGCTCTCTCTCGTATAGTAGTTGATTATATCTCTGATTGCCGACTCGGAGAACGAGCAGCTGAGTCCTGCGAGTGCATGCTTCTTTGAGCTGCTGGCACCAAATATTCCCGAGCACATTCAGTTTCTCCTCCTCGATATAGCTGGGTTCGATAACCTCCATCCTGTCGAGGAGCGGCCTTTGGAATAGTCTGGACGCTATTTGCGGTAGTGATAAACATCGCCCTGGACAGATCAAAGGAACCTCCAGATAGTGGTCCGTGAACGAGTTTATTCTGCTCCCGATCGAGCACCTCGAGCAGCGCAGACGCAGGATCACCCCTGAAATCATTTCCAATCTTATCTATCTCATCAAGCAGAAATAGCGGATTGTTGGTTCCAACCTCGATAAAGCTGTTGATCACTCTACCGGGAATTGCTCAAACGTAAGTCCGTCTATGACCTCTTATCTCCGCTTCATCACGAACTCCGCCCAGAGACATTCTGACAAATTCTCTGTTCGTCGCGTGCGCAATCGAACGAGCGATGGAAGTCTTGCCAACTCCCGGAGGCCCTACGAGACAGATAATCGGACCTTTTGCACCCTTTGTAAGTGCATTACAGCCAGCTGCTCGATAATCCTCTCCTTGACCTTGGTTAGGCCTAGTAGTGCTCTTTTGTTGAGAATCTTCTCGGCTTTACGGATGTTGGTATTGGTCTTGGACTCGCTGTTCCAAGGCAGCTCCAGTACAGTCTCAATGTAAGTCCTGCTCACGTTTGCGTCAGGGCTCATCATGTTCATCTTGCGGAACTTGTTGATTTCCTTGCGAAGCTTCTCGTCTATTTTCTCATCGAGTTTAAGCTCATCCAGCTTTTCAAGCCAAGCCCTGCTCTCATCCTCAGCGTCATCATCTGTCTCACCGAGCTCTTCCTTGATAACATTGAGCTGCTCACGCAGATAGTACTGCGCTGACCCTTGCTCATGTTCTTCATCACTCTGTTGTTGATGCGTTTAGTCAGCGCAAAGACACCTGATTCTCTCTGCTGAGAGCTTCTGCAAGCTGCTCTATCAGGTCGCTTACAGAGTCCAGCTCCAGCAATCCCTGTAGCACATCGTAAGTTGCATCCAGCTCACCGGCAATTATGTTGGCCAGAGCTGCAGGGTCATCCACACCGTCAATCAGCGCACGAGCTGCTGCTTCTCCGGCATTGCTCATCTCAACGTATTTATAATATGTCTGCTTGAGAACTCGGGTAAGAGCTGCGAGATTGATTTCGTCATTCTCATCTACGACTGCATCTGCCATTTCACAGTCGCAATACAGTGTATCATCCTCATCATATATTGCTGAAATTTTGACGCGATTCTCGCACTCCGCGAGCACCCGCACGTATTCCTCATGGCGCTTTACAACCTGCTTAACGCGGATAAGCACGCCTGTCATGTATATGTCTTCTTCCTTTGGGGCATTTATAGAAATGTCCTTCTGGGTCGCAACTACTAGATATTTATCTTCATTCATCGCTGCGTCTAACGACTTAAGTGACTTATCTCTTCCAATATCAAATCCCACTATTGTGTTTGGAAAGAATGTCTGTCCCCTTAGCGAGTATGAACGGTATTCTCACTCATACTCTCCTCCTGTGTCCCCTTTATACCACAAGACGGCATCAATACTAATGCCGCCCTGAGATGTCATTTGAAATTTTATGCATCCTTTCTTTAACCTCAGAATCCAGTTACCAGAACAGGCATCGTGCCCTTTTCACAGTATCCTTGGTGACGATGCACTTACGCACATCATTCCTCGACGGCAATTCGTACATGACGTCTGTCATCATGCTCTCAAATATGCCGCGAAGTCCTCTGGCGCCGGTTTTAAGTTCTATCGCCTGTTGGCAATCGCCGATACGGCATCTTCCCGCTCAAGCTCAATATCATCCATTGCCAACATAGTTGTGTATTGCTTTGATAAGAGAATTGCGCGGCTCTCTCATAATCTTGCTGAGCGCTTCTTCGCTCAGCTCATCGAGCGCTCACGATTACCGGAAGTCTTCCGATAAGCTCCGGAATAATTCCGAACTTGAGAAGATCCTCGGGCTCCACAAGCGATAGAATCTCTCGTCTCGTCGACGTCATGCGCACTATTGTTAGTGAATTGAATCCGATGATCTTGCCGCCTACGCCTGATTATTGTTGCAAGTCCGGCGAGATGCACCTCCGCAGATGAACAGTACATCCTGCGTTAAAATGTATGAACTCCTGCATCGGATGCTTTTCTACCACCTTGTGGCGGAACGTTGGCGACAGTCCCCTCGATAATCTTGAGCAACGCCTGCTGCACGCCTTCTCGCTAACATCTCTTGTGATTGATGTGTTCTCTGACTTGCGTGCTATCTTGTCAATCTCATGATGTAGATAATTCCTTTTTGGGCTCTCTCCAATCACCGTCTGCAGCCTGATACAGCCCTGAGCAGGATGTTCTCACATCCTCTCCACATATCCGGCCTCTGTGAGTCGATGCTTAGCATCCACAATCGCAAACGGAACATCCAGTATATAGCCCATGGTCTGTGCCAGCAGCGTCTGCCGCTGCCCTCGTCGGTCCAAGCATAGCTAACATTGCTCTTCTGCAGCTCCACCGCAGCCTTACCGCTGTCTCGCCGAATTGTTCTCAAATATATATTCTTCATAGTGATTGTAAACGGCAACCGCCAGGCTTTTCTTAGCCTCATCCTGCTCGATTACATATTCTCCTAATTCTGCTGCAATCTCCTTCGGAGTTGGTAAAGAAGTCAGTGTCTCGTGCGCCTCCCCGGTAATTCCATCCTCCTTGAGGAGCTCGAACACTGATTCAATCACACTCGTTACAAATATTTACATCCTGACCTACTATAATTCGCCTTACCTGAGGCTTGTCTTGCCGCAGAAGGAGCACACCAACTCATTGGGTTTATAGTTATTCTCCAAGTCCGCCTCCCGTTATTTGCCCGATTCTTCCTTTGTCAGTACCTTATCGACTAAACCGTACTCAACCGCCTCGGAAGCAGACATGAAGTTATCACGGTCTGTATCCCTGACTATAGTCTCATAAGGCTGTCCGGTTGCCTCTGACAAGATGGTGTTTAGCTTTTCCTTAGTCTTCTGCATCCATTCCGCCTGAATCTTGATATCAGACGCCTGTCCCTGGCTCCTCCAGAGCGGCTGATGAATCATAATCTCAGCGCTAGGAAGCGCAAAGCGCTTACCCTTTGTACCGGCTGCCAGGAGAACCGCGCCCATGCTGGCAGCCATGCCGAAGCAGATGGTAGCAATATCAGGCTTAACATAATTCATAGTATCGTGATACCCGTGCTGCCGTTACGGGAGCCGCCCGGTGAATTGATATAGATATTTATATCCTTCTCGGGATCTTCGGCTTCGAGAAATAATAGCTGTGCAACAACCACGCTGGCGAGATGATCATCTATCTCCTGATCTATAAAGATAATTCTATCCTTGAGCAACGGAATAGATGTCATGGCTAGCGTTCACCGCCGCCTGTCTGCTCAACTGCCGTGAGGATATAACTCACCATATTCTCCTCCTTGTGGCGAGATCTGTCACAGAGGACAGCTTACACTTGCTCCTCTTCTGCCTTCTCTTCCTTCTTTTTCAACCAGCTTAGCATTATCGAACATGAAGTCGATTGCTTGCGAGTCTTAACGTCCTCAGCGAAGCTTCATGTCTGTCTCCTTATTACCTTTCAACCTGCTCAACAGTCTGGCCGTACTGTTCAGCGAACTTCCTGAGCTCATCCTCAAGTTCAGCCTCTGTTGCTTCGATGCCTTCCTTAGCTACGACTGCTCTGATGAGAATTCTCATTGCAACTCTCTTATTGGCATCCACTCTGGCTCCCTCTCTTACATCCTTTCATAGTCTGTCCGAGAATCTGCATGTACTGATCGAGTGACATGCCTGAGATGAGCTGCTGATTCATCTGTTTTAGCATTCTGTCTATCTCATCCTCAACCATTGAAGCCGGAACATCAACCTCGTTAGTCTCTACAGCTTATCGAAGCTCATTCTTCATCCTGAGTCTCGTCTCGTCCTGGCATTCTTCTCGAGATTCTTCTTGACGTCAGCCTTGAGCTCAGCGAGTGTCTCAAACTCACTTACGTCACTTGCAAGGTCGTCATCAATCTCCGGTAGTACCTCAACCTTGATCTCATGAATCTTAGTCTCAAATAGAGCATCCTTTCGGCAAGATCCTCAGTGCTAATTTTCAGGAATGTAACCTAACATCTACAGTTTCTCCTGCATCCTTTCGATTAACTGTTCTTCCGTCAGGATGAACTGTCCTGGAACCGAAGCTTGAGCTCAAAGTTTTCAGCATTACCACCGTCGAAGTGCTTTCCGTCGATTGAACCATCGAAGTCGATAACTACAGTATCTCCATCCTGAGTCTTGCGACCTTCTACAGTCTCAAGCCTGGCCTGGCTCTGTTGAATCCTCTTCAGGTCTGCATCAACGTCGGCATCTGTAACCTCCGAAGCAACCTTTGTCACCTCCAGGCCCTTGTAATTCTTAACCTCTATCTCAGGGAAGAGCTGCACTAGTCGCTATCTGTAACTTCATCGCCCTTCTAATCTCACCAGTCTCAAGCTGAGGTTAGCAACAACCTCTAAATCGAGTTCAACCACTGCTTCAGGATATGCCTTGTTGAGCAAGCCGTTAAGAGCCTCATCGTAGAATATGTCATTTCCATAGTTGCTCTCGATGATCTTTCTTGGAGCTTTACCCTTGCGGAAACCGTCGATTGAGAACTTATCCTTGTTCTTTTTGTACGCGTCTACAATCATCCTCGAACTCGATCAGCTGTGAAGACGACAGCTGAATTTTGCGATGTTGTCTTCCTGTGGAAATAAGGTTAGTGTTCATTATATAGCCTCCTAAATTTTGTTTCTAAATAATTGTCGATATTATGTTGTGTGTATGGTTCTGTTGCAGTTAATCAGCAAATCCCTTCTGTAGCTTTGGAAATAGTTCTCTGATGGAAGATTGTACTTCTCGCAAGCTTCTCGCTATGTACTTGAAATCATCTTCGCCGTGATACCACTCCAACTCCATTTCTGAAATCGGGACCTCACCGGATTCGCCATAATTGTTCCAATGTCAAACGACAGTGCGCCTTATCGAATCGCCGTAGTCGATTTTGAGCAACTCTAATAAAATCCATCTTTGACTACTTCGTGCACTTCTTCTGCCGCGCCTTGATAAGTACGTCCTACGCATCGCTTGACTCAATGCGTCGATGTCGGTTCAAGAGCGAATCGCTCGTCGTTGATAACCAGATTGAACTCTTCTCTCGAATGAAGCCCGGCTTCAACCCTATTGTCCCACTTTATTGTCGCGGTAATTCGGTCATTTTTTCATATCTGGACCCTGTAGGCAATCCCTGCCTTGCGAAGATCCAAATTATCTGTGTCAAAATAAATCGCCTTCATGCTGATTTCTTCCAGGGTATGACGGTCAACGTAATCATCCAGCATAGAGTCCCCAAAATCTTGTCAACAAGAGACGAATCATCGATGCGAAATTTTAAACTCTGTTTCATATATACTCCAATAGCCGCCACTACGCGCATTCTTCATAATATCAATTGATTCTACATAAAAGTGCTGATTTTGTCACTGCGATGAGGCTGTTTGGCACATAGTTTTTGAGCTTTTTACACACTTTTTACATAAAAATACCGCTTTCGCGGTACTATTCGTCTAGTTTCTTCTTTAATTTAATTTTTGTATCGTACCTTCAAATAGCGTATCCGTCATCCTCAGGAAGCTTTCCGACAGATCGCTGGCGTAAAAATCGTGTCCGGAAATTCGTTTTCCGATGCCGCAACTCACCTCTCTGTTGGATTTTTACCACATCACTGATAACCTCCGCAGATGAATTATAAAGCTTTATGTCCGGATAAAAGCTTCCGATATTGCTTGCTATCAGCGGATAATGTGTACATCCGAGGATAAGACTGTTGATTTGATTTTTCTTTACGAAGTCATCCATATAGTACCTGACCGTGAGATCCATAATCTCGTTGTCAATAATCCCATCTTCAATCAACGGTACAAGCGCCGGACACGCCAGGCTATGTGTTCTGATGCCGGGATTAAGTTCATGAATCCTCTCGGCATATACTCCGCTCCCAATCGTGACCTTGGTTCCGATGATACCGACATTATCTACTCCGTCAGCTGCAACGTGCCTGGCCGTCGGCTCTATTACTCCAACTATCGGAACATCCGGATGCAGATCCCTCAGCATGTCTAGCGCCATAGCAGTAACAGTGTTGCAGGCTATCACAATCAACTTTACATTTTTGCTAACCAGATAGTCTACAATCTGCGCGGAGAACTTGCGCACAGTTTCCGGCGACTTGGATCCGTATGGTGTCCTCGCAGTATCTCCAAAATACAAAGACTTTTTCATTTGGAAGAGTTTTTCTTGAGAACAGGTATGCTGAGTCAGTCCGCTTAATCCCGAATCAAAGAACCCTATAGCTCTGTTGTCCATATCCTTACTCCTTGAAAAAAGAACCCTTGCCTGAGCAAGGTAGCCTGAGTGCGGATGGAGGGACTCGAGACCCTCATGACTGGTGGTCACACGGACCTGAACCGTGCGCGTCTGCCAATTCCGCCACATCCGCTCATTTAATCAATAATTCAAATGGACAGGTGACATTGTACAATAATATCCGCACCTTGTAAACATTAAATAATCACAGTAAAACCACTTGAAAGCGCTCAGCGCGGTAAACAATATCTAATCTATAGCGCATATACTATTCATCTACTCATTGTCTTTAATCGGGTGTTGTTGAATTCATCCTCGTCATCGATGTCAACGATATCAAATGTTTCAGGATCATATCCTTGCAGCACGTAGATGTACGTCGTCGTACCGTCGTTGGTGCAAGTGCTTATACTCCTTCGAATCGGCCTCGAATGTTCCTAAAAACATCACAATCAACTGCAGTTCCGTCATCAAACTCCTTCAAAGTGATAATATCCTCTCTTCAATCATAGCTAATCGCATTTCTTCTTCCTGAGACATAGTTACTCTCCCTACTCTATCACTGTGAGGTTAATATAACATTATTATGTTCATTTATCAATGTATTTCCGCTATTTCTTGCCAAAGTATTCAAGAATGTTTTCAGCCGCCTTACTGCTGAGTGGAATCGCACTCAGCAGCTCATCGTAGCTTGCGCGCTTAATCGATTCGATATTTTTAAAATGTCTGAGCAATTCTTTTCGTCTGGCAGGACCGATCGTATTTCCTCAGCGCAGACTTTGTCATCTTCGATGTCCGTCTGCCCCGCTGGAAAGGTTATTGCAAACCTATGCACCTCTTCCTGTATTCTGCCGCAATAGCTATACAGCATCGGCTCGTCCCTGAGCTCAATCTCAGTTCCATCACCGAATATAATCGCTCTAGTTCTGTGTACGTCATCCTTCGCAAGACCGACAACCGGTATCGACTATACGAAATGCAGTGACAACATTTCTGTACCGCATGCTCACATCCGAGCCTCCATCTATGAAAAATATGTCCGGATACCTGTTGAACACATCGTTATCCTTAGCTCGCTTCAGCCTCCTATATATGACCTCCTGCAGTAGGGTCATCACCCTCTGCGTCGGCACTCTTTTATCTTGAATTTCCTGTAATCATTCCTGACAGGCTTTGCTCCCTCATACACGACCATTGCTCTACAGTATCAAGCCCATTCATGTTGGATATATCATACCTTCGATGCGATACTCTCTATCATCTCCATCTTCCTTATGTATGGACAGAGCCTTCCAGTATCTGACGCGCGCTTATAAACGGTTGGTTATTCTCATTTCAGATTGTCCCTCTTCTCCGCGTCTCGTTCAGCTCTTTCATCAAGCCCTTTGACAGCCTCAGCAGAGTCGCTGATTTGCGAGATCGAGAATAGCCCTTTTTCTCGCCGCGCTCAGGAACTGTAATCTTGGTACGGTGTGCCGTATCACTCTTTGCCCTGGTACCATGCTGGTGTTATATTGGGTCATGAAGTCCTTTGCAGGTCCCTCATCACATGCCCGGTCAGCAAAAATTTCCTTTGGCAGCTTGCACCTCCGTATAGTACTGCTTGATAAACGCCTCAATCAGTTCATTCCCGGGCCCCCGAGCTCCGGATCCGCCTCATCCATACAGTGTATTTCCTGCCGAGGCTTCCTCTCACCTTGTATTGCGCAACTATCTGACTATTCTGAGCAGCAAGCGGCAGCAGGACATCCACATCCCTATCACTCGCCATAGTGGCACGCTGTGTCTCGCCAAGCGCCTTAAAAGCATTTATGTAATCTCTGTACTTTGCCGCTCTCTTCATATTCAAGCTTATCGGATGCCTCCAGCATTTTCCCCTTCAAGTCTTTTATCAGCTTTGCATCCTTGCCATTCAAAATCTTGAGTATGCTCTCTATCATCTCATCATACTCGGATTTGTCTGCGGCATTAATGCAGATACCTTTGCACTTACCGATATAGTAGTTTAGGCACGGACGGACATTTGCAGGGAACTCCTTGGTCTTGCACTTCTTGACGGGATAAATCTCGTCAATCAGCTTAATTATCCTGCTTACCGCTCCGCTATCCGAATACGGTCCGAAATATTTGTTGCCGTCTCTCTTCACCTCTCGGGTTCTGACTACACGCGGGAACTCTTCGCTTACCGTAACCTCAATGTACGGATACGTCTTGCCGTCCTTAAGCAGGATGTTATACTTAGGCATGTCTTCTGCTGAGATTGCACTCCAAGATGAGTGCCTCCATCTCCGTGGCGCACGTGATATAATCAAACTCCGCAATATTCTCGACCATCGCCAGCACCTTTGGAGTGTGCTGCGAATTTTTGATAATATTGCGAAACCCTATTCTGTCTTAACATAGCCTTGCCAACGTAAATTACGTTGCCAAGGCTATCCTTATGCATATAGACTCCCTGTGAAAGCGGAAGCTTTTTCAGTTCCTCTTCGATGTTAAACATTGCTCGATATTTCTAAAATCTCCGTATATACATAGTCTATTTGTAATTCCAGTTACGCCTTTTTCTGTCTTCCTCAATCTCCAGACGCTGCCATGCAATCTCGCGAATCTTCTCCTTGTGCTTTCTCGCTCTCATGCGCTTTCTACGACGTTTTATATTCCCGGCGCGAACAATCAGCAACACAATTACGGCAGAATTACGCAGATTATGACAGTCATCGTATTTGAAATGTATATATACGATGGAAGCCACCCAAGGCTGAGCATCTTCCTTGACGACGAGATCAACTAGCACCGGTTAGCTCATCAGTCACGTATATCCTGTATTCACCGACCTTGTCTCTGCCTTTAGCGGAGCTTCCACGTTGTCGAAAAATAACCGATTCCGTCTTTACAAGAGAATCACTGCCCTCCGGCGGAATATATACGTAGCCCTTGCCCGAGGTATACGCCGCCAGTCTGGTCTTTTGCACCGGCTTAATCCTGACCTTACCGATCTTGACATCCTTTTGATTATCACCTTTTTGAGTGCCTTTGGAACCCATAGTCGAGAAGTTTGGTCGCATCTGTAGTCGATTTACCGGGCTTCATCAACAACACGACAATCAGGTTCATATCGTTGCTAATGGCACTGGCAAGGAAAACCTCCTTAGAATCCGGTTCGCTTAGCTCGAGAAGCCTCCCTTTAAAGCCCTTATAGGAAGAGCTGCCGGACATGAACGGATGAGTATTTTCGCAGTTTTATCCCCGTTACCGTCTGTGACCTTTACCGAGTGACGATCTTCGCCGGACATCTGCTAATCATCACGTGCTGGTATGCAGCTTTCGCAATCTTTGGCAGTATCTTCAGCTGTGGGAAAACTGGTCCGTAATATACGCACCGGTTGAATTTGTATATCTGGTGATTGACGAGGCTCCAGCTGTTGAGCCTTGAATTCATCTGGTCGACAAAATTCGACTCCGGTTCCTGCAGAATATGTGGCCGATGCGCCTGGTGACTCCGCATCTCCCGACATGAGCATCGTGTACATCAAATCCTCTACCTTGACGCTCGAACCCACGGGATAAGTCGTGCCGGCGCTGTGCATATCTTCAGTTATCTGCACGCTGTTCTTATATTCCTTTATCATCGTGCATATTATCGATGCACCATAGCACCATCAGCTGCATCAGCTCCCGGTGGAAGCTTTCTATCTCTATGAGATGAAAAATACCACCTCATTTGTAGACGCCGAAAAGACGATCGCCGATCTGCGCCTGTATCTCCGAGCAGTAACATCGCTCGTCTTGGCTTTGACTTTTTCAGATGCTGCAAAGCTGTGTAATGATATGGTGACCACATGACGACACCAAAATCGTCCTAGAGACGGCCATTACATTCTCTACAAGACTTTTGATTAATATTTTTGAATTAATAATCCTGTTATTTGTTCTCATTCTCAAACTTTTCCATGTAGCAACTGAGAGTCTCAACGCCTTCCTTAGCATTGCGTATATATATGCTTGCTCATTCCGCACGACAGATCTGTGACCTGCAAGGTTAATCATGCCCGCCTCCCTTGCGCCGGCAATGAACTTCTTGTCGAGGTCTGCATCGCCGGTTACAAAGCGTGATATTCATTAGCGATCTGTCCTCCTAGCAACGGACGGCTTGAACATCTCGCTCTTGTCGAGATAATCGTAAAGAATCTTTGCCTTCTCAACGTCTCTCTCGTGAGTTGCCTTGACACCGCCATTTCTAAGAAGATACTTAAACACCTCGCCTGCTACATAGATTGGATAGCAAGGTGGAGTGTTGTACATCGAACCCTTCTTAGCGTGTGTTGCATAATCGAGATAGATCGGAGTATTCGCTGGAGCGTGTCCTACGAGATCCTTTCTTACTATAACGATTGTAACACCAGCCGAGCGACATTCTTCTGAGCACCTGCATAGATGAGACCGAATTTGGTTACATCAATCTCTTCAGATAAAATGCACGAAGACATATCCGCAACAAGCATGTGATCTCCTACGTTAGGAATCTCGTTGCAGTGTGTTCCGTAAATAGTGTTGTTGTAGCATACGTATACGTAGTCTACATCGGGTCCTGATATCCTCAGGTGTAATCTTAGGGATGTATGAATACAGATCATCCTCAGAGCTTGCAACAACCTTAACATCACCAAACTTAGTAGCCTCTTCATAAGCCTTCTTAGCCCAGTTGCCGGTTACAAGGTAATCAGCCTTCCCTCTTCCTGTCATCAGGTTAATCGGTACCATCGAGAACTGAAGTTCACCACCCTGAAGGAACACAACATAATAATCATCAGGAATGTTCATAGTCTCTCAGATTCTTCTCAGCATCGTCGATAATCTGCTGGAATTCTGCGGATCTGTGGCTCATCTCCATTACAGACTCACCGGTTCCCTCATAGTTCAACATCTCAGCAGCAGCCTTTTCCAGTACCTCAACAGGAGAGTCGAGGACCTAGAAAAGTTGAATACGCGTTCATTTGCAGCCATACCATACCTCAAATTTGTTTCAAACTATGCGAGTGCACTTTTCAACATTGAATGTAAAGAATAATAATGCTATACTTGATTACGTAAATAGCGCATTTTTCAACACTTGCGGCACTGTTCACGCCGTAACTGTGCACGATAAATGAACTATTGAGATTGATTTGTTTTTCAGCATTATGACCACACCGTTCCCGAACGGGTCAGAGAGGAGGTACCAGAATGGACAAATTTTATATCGGTACGCTCAACAATCTCCGAGGCAGGCTCGGTAGACTCACTGATAGTATGAGTTGACGAAGATATAGACAAGGCAAACGGGATCGTTGTTCGCTGCTACAAGATGCACGAGATGGATTTCTCTGACAACCTTATGGCTATAGGAAGAGCCGGCGCCGGCGTCAACAGCATTCCTCTGGACAGATGTGCAGAGGACGGCATCGTGTATTCAACGCACCCGGAGCGAATTCAACGCGGTTGAGGAGCTGGTTATCTCAGCAATGATCATGGGAGCTAGAAATATGTCGAGGAGTTTCAAACAATACACCTCGAGGGACGATGTTTGCCGGACAGGTTGAAAGGGCAGACAGTTCACGGTGCAGAGATTTTCCGGCAGAACACTCAGGATTATCGGCCTCGGTGCAATCGGTGCAAAGGTTGCAAACGCGGCACACGCACTCGAGTATGAAACTATCGTTGGTAATTCTGTAGTCGTTCATCTATTCTCGGTACTCATGCGAGATGCTATGATGATGTAGCTGAAATGGTTAAAGTTTTGTATTACATTTCTATCCACGTTCCTTCACTTCCGGAGACTAAGCGCATGACTCAATCAGGATCTCATCGCCAACATGAAGGAAGGGAGTAATCATTCTCAACTCTTTGCCAGACCTGATCGGCCGTAAACGCAGATATTCTGGCTGGAATTGAATCCGGTAAGATCAGAGTACCTCACAGATGTTCTAACGAGGGAGCTTGTAGGTAAGGCCGGCGTAATCACCACACCACACCTCGGGCTTCCAGCAGAGGCTGGAAGAAAACTGTGTCTTCTGTGGCTGTTGATGAGCTTGATGGCTTACCTCGAGGAAGGAAACCATCAAGAACTCTATTAACTTCCCCAGGCGTGAGCTTGCAGGTAGGCCGGCTTTCAGTATGCGTTCTGTACAAGGGCAGAGATCGATATCGAGGCTGCTATCAAGGCTGCTTACGGAGATGTTGCGTGATGTGCGTTGGCAGGAGCCGCACTGAATACGTGCTGCAATCGCTCTCGTTGCTGCTGATGCAGCCAGTGAGCTTGCAGGCGAGCATCCTAAAGGTTCGTGACTTGAAGTATAAGCTGCGCCTATGGTTTGATCGACATGGCTCGGTTGAATTTCTATATTTGCAAGCAGCTGAAACACCGAGATGGCGTATCATTAAACATATGACATAATCCGGCAGGTGACATCATTGCCGATGATTTCTGCTTATTTTGATTGAATATCAAGTATGTTTTTAGCGTTACTTGATAATTGCTGCGCCGGACTAAACTCGCTATCCCCGCCAATGTATATGCTAAACGAGTATATCGATAGCATCGCAAACGGTATCGATATTGATTACACTTGCGCCGGGCTCATACTCCCCATCCAAGGTCCAAGGAATAGCTTCGCTCATCTCAAACCTTACCGTCTTGGCACTGTAAAAGGCAATGTCTTTAGTGTCCAGATCGTTTGCCAGAATAGATCTGGCAATAGAATTCAGATCAGCAGGTTCCTGGGTGACCCTGATCAGCAAGATCTCCATCAAGCCATCATTCATGTCAACCTTGAAGAGTCGAGCTTAATCATACCTCCGACTGAAGTCGAATTACATACTGCACCAAAGATCAAATTTTCCTCGATAACTCTCTCACTTGCCATGCCTTCATCGGTGATGACTTTGACATGATGTGACTTGATATTGACGATATCCTTGATCCCTTGCATTACATATGCGGTATGTCCCAGAATATTTTTGAGGTTCTGCGGCACTGAATATGCCGTACTCGTAAATGCTCCGAAGGAAGCGACATACGAGAAGAATCGTCCGTTAAACGAACCAACATCAAGCGTAATAGCCTCGCCGTTTGCAATGGAATTTGCAGCCTCAATGATGTTTTTTGGACAGACCGATGCTCACACCGAAATCGTTGGTACTTCCTGCCGGTATATAACCTATCCTGCACTTAGCCCCGGATGAAATAACACCATCGATCATCTCGTTGAATGTTCCGTCTCCTCCGGCACAGGCCATGACATCACAGTCATTCGCGTACCGGACAGCAAACTCACGCGCATCTCCGGACTTCGCAGTAATCAGCACACTTGTTATGAATCCGGCATCAGAAAAGGTCTGAAGAATATCTACCATATACTTATTGGCCTGCATGGTGCTGCACGCGGATTTAAGATAAATACAAGCTTTTTCCTATCAATTCTTTCGCTATTTACGTTAGTTTCTTTCATGTATTCCCTCGCTATAGATGGCGGCGTGCCTTCTTCTGTTTCTCCTTACGGAGCTCTTCCTCGTAACCCTTGACGAATTTGCGGCTCATCTTAACTGCAGAGTCTCGGTACCGTAGTCGTCATCTCCCGTAATAAAGTATTTCTTATATAGATCTTCACCTAACAAATTAGACTGTTTTTCAATATACTCGATCATCCTGTCGTGACTGAGCCTGTCGCGTTCCATGACTTCATCCCAAGCCTTATTAAACATCATACCTGTGCAGAGAATCCATGAAATAATATAGAACCACAGCATCAGAGCGACAATGGATGAGAATGCGCCATACAGGATATCGTAATTGGTAGCATATCCGATATAATACGCGTAAATGCTCGTCGCGATCAGAATTCCGAGTGAAGAGAATACGGCTCCGGGCAGTAGTCGCACGCAGCGGAACCCTCACGAGCGGTATGATATAATAATTCAGCGTAATCATAGCGAAAAATGACCCGGCTACGATTGGTAGTCTAAGTCCGAGCAACACCTGCGAAAAGATGCTGCCTTTGAACAGCTTGGAGAATATCTCTTCACCGTATACAAATACGACAAAGTTAAAAGCGACGGCAAATATCGTAGAAGCTGCCGTCAGAACCGCTTTAATCCTCTCCTTGAAAAGTTGAGATTTATGCATCGTCGGTTAACGTATAACTGGTCAATCTGGAAAGCGAGAATTCACAGGCGAAAGCCGCCCAAAGTGCCAGGAAAATCAGCACAAAGTTGCCGTCTAGGCGAAGTAGCGAAAACAGTCCGTGACGAAAGCTGCTCAACGTAGAATCGACATTGTGGTCAGCCAGTTTTTGATGATATCAGAGACAAATCAAAGACGCCCAGCAGCTGCGACAGCACGATGAGCGTCGGAACGCTGGCCATGAAAAGAAATATGCAATCTGCGCAGCGAAGCCGGCATAATACTGGTCGTCAAAGCTGCCGATGCGAAAGCCGATTCTAACTAGATTGTCCTTGTTGAACGGACCTTTTCATTTCTCACCCTCTCCAATATTCTCCGTATTTAAATTTGAGCATTATTTATCTCTTTGCTCACTGAATTAATTCCTCTAGCTTGCAGAAGAGACTTAGCTCTGTAGGCTTATCTTGTTCTTGAGCTCAACAGAAAGCTCTCCAAAAGTCTTATCATAACCTTTAGGGATGAATAACGGATCATAGCCAAAGCCATGGTCTCCACGTATTTCCTCATCAATAGAGCCCTCACACTCACCTCGAGCCCACGAGCTTCTTGCCATCCCGGGTAGATGAGTGTGGATGACAGATTTTCGCGCCTCTCTCATCTGCAGGGATTCCATCCATCAGCTGAGTAACTACGTTATTATCGTGAGGAGTGCAACCTTCTCCTGCAAATCTTGCGGAATACACTCCCGGCTTTCCGCCGATGCAGTCGACGGCAATTCCGCTATCATCTGCAACTGCTGTCCGTCGCACTGCTTGGCGATTGTAGAGGCGATGATTTTCACTCAAAAGTGGTGCCGGTCTCCCTCAATATCGTCCTGGAAGCCCCATCTCATCACGTGATACTACATCCATCCCGAACTTCGAGAATATCCTACGCATTTCGTCAATTTTCCCTTTGTTCTGTGTCGCCAGAATTAGCTTTATTCATTACTATATATCTCCTTATCCATTACCTTTTTGTTACAGATTGTAATAATCATGCTCGCGATATGTAATATTTCTCTTTAGTCTCAAAATGTCCGAATTAATTCGTACCATATCACATTTGTTATTTTAATGATTTTATACAAAGCTTATGGATTGTGCCGGTGTTGGTTTCATGAATTTAGCTATTATAAATCACTGCACAGGCTTTACAATGAAGGATCAGTATGAAATCAGCAGCGCCCGGCAGCAATCTCAATTCCGAGCTCCTCCTCCGCGACCTTGAGCATGAGTACGCACTCGATTCTTTTTGTGCAGCTCACATCCGAACATCATACACTTGTTGATATCGCCATTTGCATGATAGTGTTGCTGCACAACCTCCTGAGCAGTAGAGCTTAGCAAGAGCCACGACATTTTATCACATTAGTAGTAAACGTTATTGTTCTGAAGCCGTCAATAACATCACCATTGATGATACCGTCGCACATTTCTACCTTGAAATCGTCGTCAGCCTACAAACTGATGGCACGGATACAAATCTCCTGCGGGTGTTACTGCCAGATATTCAGTTCCACACCGCATCCGCTGACGCGCTTATAGATGCACGGGCCACCGGTCAGATCCAACTGTATAGTGATAGAAATTGAAGCCTTCGTCTCGCTTCTCGCGCTCAAGCATCTCGCTTGCGAGCTTCTCATACTGCTCCTTGAGCATTGGCAGGTCTTCATCGTGAAGAGCATAATCCGTGTTCGAATCGCCCACTACTGGTTCAATGCTGGTCTCGCTGAATCCGAGGTCAGCCATAGCGAGAACGTCGGCTGCAAAATCCTTGTTGTAAGCTGTATATGTACCACGCATATAATACTGTTTTGACCCCTCGCATCTGCAAGCTTCTTGAACTTCTCAACTATTCTGTCGTAAGTGCCCTTACCATCCTTGCTAGTGCGCATGAAATCATGAGTCTGTCTACGGCCGTCCATACTGAGCACGACATTGCTGCATTCCTTATCGACAAACTCTATAACATCGTCATCAATCAGCACGCCATTTGTCGTGAGAGTAAAGTTGAAGTGCTTGTTGTGCTTCTTCTCCAGCTCTCTGCCGTAAGCAACAAGCTCCTTGCAGACATCCCAGTTGAGTAACGGCTCACCGCCAAAGAAATCCACTTCGAGATTCTTGCGAGCACCCGAATTCTCAACCAAAAAATCCAGCGCCTGTTTTCCCACCTCAAGAGACATGATTCCTGCCTTGCCGCTGTATTCTCCCTTACCTGCAAAGCAGTATTTGCAGTCCATATTGCAGCCGTGAGCGACGTGAAGGCATATAGCCTTGAGTACCGACTGTTTCGCCTTGAGCTTCCCTGCAATATCTTCAAAGGGATCCTCTGAAAAAGCAGTTTTTCTTCCTTCAGTGTCTCGATATCCGCCAATGTCTCATCTATATCACTCGCTGAAATGTCCTCGTACTTGTTTCTAATCTCATTCGTAATCTCAGCTCTTGACTTTCCCTCATCATAGAGATCGATAATGTCATAAGCCACATCGTCTACAGAATGCACGGCTCCGCTGTTTACGTCCATTATAATGTTATATCCGTTTAGTTTATACTGATGTATCATGTATTCCTGTCACCATACCTTATGTATTTTGTTCATCTGTGTTAAGCGGACTTAACACAGGCAGCAATCAAAAAGCGCTGCCATCAGCAGCACCTTCAATTACCGGTTGTTCTTCAGCCTGCTCGCAGTGTTGATTAGCAACGCCGCATGAAGTCTTGCTCTGCGGACTGGCAGGATGTCTGGCACTCACCACATCCGCCGGAAAGGACTTTGTCTTAGCCATGTTTCTGGTTGAAATTGTCTCTGATTCTGCTCATCGTGCTTTATCCTCTAATTACTCGTTATAGAATATCAAATAGTCTCATCTGTGTCAACGTGCCTCTGATTACATATCAGCTTCGCTGTCCTCATGAGTCTCATTAAAATCAACAGTTTCGTGTGAATCTGTGATCTGTATCGGTATCCGCCGTCGCAGCTTCATCTGCTTTCTGCACATCGTCATTTTCCGGCTCAGCGTTATCGCTCATCACCGTTGAATTATCATTCTTCGTCGTCATATTTACACTAGCTTGTGCAGCCTTATTATCCGCATCGTAGCCGCATCACCCTTATCGGCTGTAATCTCGTAGCTGAATACCGCCTCCAGTCTTCATGTTTCGATTGAGAATTCTGATTCTGTCAGCCATCTTGCCAACACCGGTTGCGTTGACATGAATAGCAACCTTCTCCCCGGCTTCAATCTCATAGATTTCCTGCTGTCCGTTACTTGGCGGCAAATCCCACTCCTTTGTCACACCGTTGAACGACCTGTGTATGAATCTAACTCTCACCTCTTTTAACTTCGATGTTGTAGATTACATCACCCTTGACACTCGGAATTAGGCACTCACTCTGCTTTAGGCTCAGCTGCCCACGAAGTGCAACTGTGCCCTTAGCTCTCTTAAATACAGCGCCCCTATAGCCTTCGACCTTCTTGCTCTCAGTCTCCTTAACAATCATCACATCACACTCGAGCGTGGCGTATAATATATGATGCAGTAAGACCCTATACTGCTGCCGGATCCCGGCTTGCTGGATTTGGTCATGACAATCATCTCTACACCACATTCCTTGGCCGCATCTATAACTCTAGCTCCGGCCCTTCCTATTGCAGATCTGGTTATAACTTTATAGTTATCGATTGTTTTGGCAATAGATGTGAGCCTCTTTGTCGAGCTCCTCGCGAATCTCCGCCTCTTCAGCCATTGTGAGCGCATATCCAGTATTCTCACGCACCATGTCAAGCACAACCTCAAACGCCTTAGGCGAGAAGGTATTTTTTAGCTGTTCCAGCGCTATTAAACCCTAGGTGAACCATCAACCGGCACAAGGATTCTCTTCATCAAAGCCTCCTTATTTATTGAACCGCTTACGCGGTATTAAATATACACAGCTATTATACATTTTGGAAGCAGTAAAATCAATCGAACCTATTTCATCAGGCTACTTCAGCCACTTGTTCTTGGTCATTATGAACTCCTGAATTGCCATATACAATAGCAAAAATCGTCATCCAGGCTACAAATTGCTTATTCTCTGTGAGATTGTTTCCTTCAAAACAATCCTCGCATTACCCGCAATTACCGCTTTGCGAACTCCATCTATCGTAATGATATAGTTACAGCTGAGGTTAGCTTTGCGAACAGCACGAAAACCTTCCACGTGAACGCGACCATCATTTGTGTCTATATAGTATGAATCGCTGCCGCTGTCAGAATCGCGGTACAGCGTGCCGTACTCCTCGCCGGACATGTAGAACTTGAATCCGCTCTTCTCATCCTTGGCGGATCCGGTTACCTCTGCCAGCACCTCGCCGGATTCCTCATAGCATCGTCCCCGTCCGGTATGTCGCAAATCTTGACATTCAGTGGATCATTCTGAGTTCTAACGTCAGTGTATACGTTGTCATCCTCATCCTTGTACAGGCAGTCTATGCTGTTGGCGAAGTAAAATTTGAATTTGCTGAGCTCTCCACTCTTAACCTCTCCACTCTCCTTGAGAGCCCTTAACGATCTCGGTCGATCGTCCACCAGAACGGTAGTCATCAGCTTCCAGCTTGCAAAATTAGAGTATGCTTCAGGCGTGACCTTCATACTCTTGGTGTCGAGGAGCTCTTTAAAATAAGCTTCGCTCGCTTTGTCTCGCACCAAGTGCTCAAGCTCTGTACTGCTCTTTAATTATGATGTTTTCTATCCTTATATATCGTGATGAAATCCTTGAAAGGGCTAGGGTCCAAAGTTAATTGCCGCATCCTTGGTGAAAGTATTGTGACCCATCCAAGGTCGTCCTAGGCATGTATCGAGATTCTTAAGTCGTTCGTATATATGCTCGATAGTGATTGCCTCGCTATCCTCAACGATTTTGTCATATATGTTACGATCATTGTAGTGCTTGCCGCCAGTCGTCAGCCATACAGCAACGGCGAGACCGATAAAAATACCGCCAAGAATAAATTTCCACAGTTAATCCCATGATGCCCATTGCCAGGCACAATATCATCAGCAGCCTGAATAGTTTGTCTCCGTTCATACTCATCCCTTTTAAAGGTGATGCAGGGGTGTTATCCGCATCTCTGCATCGCCCATCTCAATTTACGCAATAACGATGATGCCTTTTGATTAAATATTCTTTAATCAGCTGTTCTCTTGTTCATGATATGACTATATCTCCTGAGTGCAACCATTGCATTTACAGGCCTGCTCAGGTGTTGAGTAGGCAGGAATACCGCTGTCTCTCTAGCTTCATGATAGCATTTCTGCACCTATTTCACCCGGCACTCCATGATAAAAGGCTTTCCAAGATTCTTGTACTGCCTGTAAATATTAATTACGGTCTCTGTAATTGCCTCGACGTCCGTTACAGCTGTCGGGCAGACTGAAATCATGATTCCATCCACATTCTCATCCCTGTATGCAGTCTTGAGCGCGCCGCCATACATATCAGAAGTAGCAGTTCCGCTGATATCAACAGGCTGAGTGGCGATCCGAACGCCGGCATGCTTGTGATATTATCGCGCAGCTCCGATGAAATCTCTTGCTCCTTGATCGGCATCCCAGTCTCTCAAAATGGTCTCGCAGCAAGAAGCTCGCGCCTCCTCCATTAGTTATAATCACAACATTGTCGCCTCTCAAAGGAGGGCAGTTTCCAAGCGCAAGAGAAGTATCTAGGAATTCCTGCCAGGTGTTCTCACGTAGAACTCCGGACTCTTCAAACAACTGATCGTACTCGCATTTGAATGGCCCTATTTTTCAGATGCTGGTGCAAATGCAGCCTAACTCCAATCTTAGAAGCTCCGACCTTGACAGCAGTTATTGGTTTCTCACACTCCAGGCAGGCTTTTTTGAAAGCTTCGGGGCTGTCCAGCGCCTCTATGTAAACGGCTATGCACTTGGTGTTAGGTTCATTATCTGCATACTTAATCATCTCACAGAAGTCGACGTCTGCCTTGTTGCCAAGTCCTACGAACATGCTGATGCCGAAATGATCCAGCTGCGAAGCTCCAAGTGCTGCGAGAAGATTGGATCCCGACTGTGAGATAAGTGCTACAGGACCCTTATTGGGAAGATATGGAATAAATCCACAGTTGAAATCGTGATATGGAGTTCCTATTCCTACAAGATTAGGGCCAATCAGCGGCAACTCGTGTTCGCGGCAGAAGCTGCAATCCTCATTCTGCAAACTCTCGTTTCCAACCTCCTTAAATCCGGATGATGACACTACCGCAATCTTGACTTTTTCCTCGACACAATCCTTAAGTGCATCAAATACACTCGTTGCCGGCAGCGATATAAACGCTAAATCTACATCTCAGGAACATCATTGATATTTTTGTAAGAGGATTCCTGCAACCTCAGTTGCCTTGATGTTGATAGGATATAGCTCACCTTCGTATCCGCACTTTTCTGAGCCCTTGAATCACCTTGAAACCAACTTTAGTCTCGTTGCGGCTTCGCCCTCAATCACAGCGATTGAATCAGGGCTTAAATGTATACTCCAATCGTCTACGACATATTGCCTTGCTTCCTTTACTTCCATAGTCAAAATAACTCTCCTGAAACCAATCTATTATCCATATTTACCTTGCTGTTTACGGTCAATCATCGTCAGGTATCGATACCGTATGGCTTGATAGTTACTGCATCTATTCCAGCCTTGCCATATATGCATAGTTCTGATCAGCTGGCTCACATAGCTCATCTCATTATCATACCAAGCCACTACTCTGACCTCATAGATATGAGTTCCGCACTTCTGAGCGAGTGTCTGAGTTGCATCAAACAGAGAACCCCAGCTCATACCGATCACGTCAGCCGAAACAATCTCATCCCTCATTGTATCCAAACGACTGATCCTGTGCTGCCCTCATCGCTGCATTGATTCCATCTACACTTACGGAATCGGTCTCATCCTTAAGGGTTGCATCCAGGATGGTGATTGAGCCTGTTGCAAAACCTGGAACTCTCGTGCCGATCCAATTAGCTTGCCGGCGAGCTCTGGGATTACGTTACCGATTGCCTGTGCCGCTCCTGTACTAGTAGGAACGATGTTGATGGCAGCAGCTCTTGACCGCCTGTACTTCAAGCTCTTGTCAGGGGCATCGAGCAGCTTCTGATTACCGGTATGGCATGAATCGGTGGTCATGAAGCCTGTACGCAGCTCTCTATAGCCGGCAGTGCCTTTGCCATAGGCGCCAGACAGTTAGTAGTGCAGGATGCTCCCGAAACAATCTTGTCATCCGCTGTCAGAGTCTCGTGGTTGACTCCGTAAACGACAGTCTTGAGATCATTGCCTGCCGGTGCAGAGATCAGAACCTTTTTGGCGCCTGCGTCGATGTGGGCCTGCGACTTCTCCTTGAAGTGTATAATCCGGTGCACTCGAGCACAACGTCGATATTGAGCTCCTCCCAGGAAGCCTGTGAGCATCCGCTTCCTTGTAAATGGTTATCCTTTGCCGTCGACAGTAATCGACCTCATCGTGCTCAACAGTGTGACCTAGGTACGAGCCCTGCACGCCGTCATACTTCAGCAGATAAGCGAGCATAGAGGGCGAGGTCAAATCGTTTATCGCGACAACCTTAAAGCCATCCGTCTCCATTACGCGTCTGAATGCAAGTCTGCCGATACGACCGAATCCGTTAATAGCTAACCTAATCATCCAGCCTCCTTTTACCTTTCTTCAACAACTTTTCAAAAACCTCTATTCAAACGGGAATTTAAAATCAATGCCGAGCGAGTCACGAACCTCGATAAACTCGCGCTGTACAGCTTCTCCCATCGGAACACCTTTGTCTTTGCGGAATTCTTTGATATCCCATTCCTTCTCACCTGCAGTATAGATTCTTTCCTCACCGGGAGCCTTCTGCGAAGCTCTGAGCGCTCTCAAAATGTCTCCGGCAGTCTTTTCGCAGACTTCTCTGCCTATCATCGCCTCCGGGTCGATGACAATGAAGAAATGGCCAAGATGATATGGTCTGAGCTCGCCATTCTCATTGAAGCAAGTCAGATTCTTGAGGAAGAGTCCTCCGGATAGAGCTGCCGACAGCAGCTCAACCGCTGTCGCGTAGCTGTAGCCCTTATATCCGCCCATTTCCTCACCGATTCCGCCAAGCGGGGCGAGGGCAGCCTCTCCGGAATTTAGAGCCTTGAGAATATACGACGTATCTGTCAATGCAGATCCGTCTCTACCGATTACCATTCCTGCCGGTGTATCCTTACCTGTGCGTTCATAGAATTCCAACTTACCTCTCTGCGTAATTGAAGTCGCACAGTCGATGAGAAACGGATTTCGTCTGTCGGAATTCCGATTGTCAGCGGGTTGGTTCCCAGCATATTTTCGACGCCGAAGGTCGGTGCGATGGATGGTCTGGCATTGGTTCCGGTAATTCCGATCATTCCCACATCTGTAGCCATCGATGACCAATAGCCTGCAATTCCATAATGCGAGGAGTTTCTAACAGCAACGCACGCAGTGCCGTATTTCCCGGCCTTCTCGACAGCCATATCCATTGCCATCTTGCCGGCTACCATACCTATGCCGTCATTAGCATCCAGCACAGCAGTAGTTGGAGACTCTCTGACGATATCTACCTTGGTGACAGGGTTGAGTATCCCTTTGTTGATACGATCTACATAGATCGGCTTAAATCTATTGACCCCGTGGCTCTCGATACCTCTTCTGTCACTCTCCATGAGGACATCCGCACAGATAGCAGCATCAGCTTCGGGAACCCAAGCTGAATAAACGCCTTGACCATAAAAATCCTGTACGATATCCCAAGCGATATACGGACGTGTTTCTTTATCCATCAAGCACCTCCAAAAATGAATAAATCTGTGTCTATGAATATAACTATCTATAGAAACAATTCGTGAACTGATTACCGATCAACTCCGAATTGAATTCTGCGTCCCATTCCACCCCTTGTAATCTCCACGCTCTGTAACGGTTCTGTATCCTATCTTGGCGAGTTTGACATCGAGCAGCTTACGTCCTGCCTCCGCCTCATCATCGACTCCTGCCTTGCCATCATAGATCAGGTATTTCCCCCTAATATCATCCGGCGAAAGGCTTGGCATGATTACGTTTGCCCCCGCGAGCACGCCCTTCTCCCTGCCTTTCTCATCTATAGTGCCGAGCGCTGTTGTAGCCGGTAAGAGCACCTTTGGAAACATGATGCGCAATATGCTGAGACAGTATAGTGTCATCTCCACTGTCCCATCCGGCTCGTCCCTAAAAGGCGTATCATCGTGGTGAATAAACGGCCCAATTCCTATCATATGCGGATTGAGACTGTGAAGATACTCGAAGTCACTTGCCACAGTATCATAGGTCTGTCCGGGTGATCCGACCATAAAACCGGCTCTATCTCCAGCTGATATCCTTGAGCGTATTTAGACATTTCATACGATGCTCCAACGACAGTGTTTCGGGATGCAATTTGCTGTAGTGATCAGCATCTGCGGTCTCATGTCTGAGTAGGAACCTATCTGCACCTGCTCCAAAGTAACGCTCGTAGCTCTCTCTTTCCTTCTCTCCTATCGAAAGCGTGATAGCGCAATCCGGTATTTTTGATTTTATTCCTTCAATAAGCTCGCACATGCGGTCATCCGTAAAATATGGATCCTCTCCCCTGAAGCTACTAGTGCGAAGGCCAATGCGGTAACCAATCTCACAGCAGTGTAAAATCCGATCCGGGTTCAACCTGTATCTGTCAACCTTACCGTTGCTCTTCCTAATGCCACAGTAATAACAATCATTTCTGCATGTATTTGTAAACTCGATGATGCCTCTGAGAAATATATCATGACCATAGTTTTCAATCGCAATTTCCTGCGTGGTGCTGCGTGAGATACTCACGTACTTTATCGTTCCTGTTTTGCGAGTAGCCTGCATATTCATCGTGTTCAAGATACCCCTGCTTCACGAGCTTGCGGGCAATTTTTCATCACTTCGCTCATCTCTACTCCCATCCCTTAATATTCTAACACAATGCTCGTTAAGACAACAAAAAGAAAATGACTGTTTTTGAATGTTTGTATAACAATTATTGACACTTTAACGCAACTATTATAAACTAAATTTAATTGTATACAACAAGATATTCTGAGAGAGTATGTTGTATACCGTGTCTGGAACAATTAGGAGGAAGACTGATGGACAACATGACAACCTGAAGCTAGATAAACAGCTATGCTTTCCGCTGTATGCGTGCCTCAAAGGAGATCACTCGCAGATACAAGCCATTCCAAGCAAGTTTGGATTCTTACATATACCCAGTACATCACAATGATGGTGCTCTGGGAATTCCGAGAACTCATGTGTTAAGAGCTTGGAGACAAGCTCTTCTGATCTCCGAACGCTGACTCCACTGCCTCAAGAAGCTTGAATCTAAGGGATATCTCACCAGAACCTCGTTCTGTAGCGATGAACGCAATCTCATCATCAAGGTTACAGACATGGAATGGTTCTTCGCGAAGAGGCACTGTCTGTACCGCAGGAGATTCGCGCTTGCGTAAGCCTGACGGATGACGAGGCTGCCACGCTGTTTAGGCTGCTGCGCAGATTTATGAACACAATCGAACAGTAGAAAATCAATACCGACATCAAATGAAATTAAACGCACATCAGGCTTATAGGACAAAAAACGAGTTACAAAATCGCTGATAGCCATTGAAATTTCAATGGCTATAGCGGTTTTGTCTTTTTTGAAAGAAGATAGAGGGTGGACAAAAAACGTGTTTAGAATGCTTGTTAACAGTTGAAATTTCAACATGTATTGGCGTTATATCTTTCTGAGAATGAATTATCGGGAGGATACCGAATGAAGAGCGTTAATTGTCCATATTGTGGAGCCAAATGTATCAGACATGGAAAGAATAGTTCAGGTACGCAGAGATGGTTTTGCCCTGAGTGCAAGTCATCATTTACACCTAAAATCGATAACTCGTCAAAGCAATTAAATATGTTCCTGAAGTGGTTGTTTGGACGAAGCACTCAAGCGAATATGCGGGTGGAGGCAAGAACATTTCGTAGAAATACGGTAAAGGTTCTGGAACCTGTGGCCTATGCCTCCTGTCATTGAGGACAAGAAAGACGTATTGTATTTAGACGGCATATATCTTGCTAGAAAGGCATGTGTATTGATCTGCTGTGATGACAAACATGTACTTGGATGGTATCTATGCAGATGAGCATTCCGGTGCCTGGAAGGCATTGATGTCTAGAATAGAGGAACCTGTAATGGTGGTGTCTGATGGAGGCTCTGGTTTTTAATAAGGCACTTCGTAAAACGTGGCTTCACTGCGAGACACCAAAGGTGCCTGTTTCATGTGTTTTCACAGATAAAACGATATACGACAACGCGGCCTAAAAACCCTCACAGGGATTGAGTTATACACACTTTCAAAGGATCTGCTGACAGCTTGATACCAAAGAGGAAGCAGGAAATGGACAGAAAGATTTGTGGAATGGATGAGCAAGTACAACAAATTCCTGAGCCAGATGTCCCGTGACGAAAATGGAAACTGGAGATACACACATGAAAAGGTTGTTAAAGCGCACAGCGCTCCATTGTAAAGGCTGATAAAAGAAAACAGCATAGTTCATATATCTGGATGAGCAGTTAAGTCAGGAAATAGATGAATTGCCGTCAACGAATAATCGGATCGAAGGAGGCGTCAATTCGAGGATAAGAGCATTGCTCCGGGACCATAGAGGGTTATCTGTCGAAAGAAGAATAAAAGCGGTCTTCTGGTGGTGTTATATGCACTCACCGGAGCCGCTTTCTGTGTCTGAAATATTGAGAGTGATGCCCACAGACAAGAGCATTTCAGATATATACGAAAGAATTTCGGATAGCGAAAAACGCACCTCAACTATCCTATGTGGGGTGATGCTATCGTCTGGAGTGAACTCCATAGAGAGGACAATTATCCTTCTTACTGGGATTAGCAAAACACGTTTTTTGTCCTATAAGCCGCACATCAACGAAAACAGACCGGAACCGATTGGCTCCGGTCTGTTTTCGTTGTATCTCAGCTTTGTTTTACATATGCACCTTGCTTCGATTGGCAATGCCTTCATACAGCTGCCCTTAGTAAACAAGCGAGGCCGCATCCCAATTCATGGTATAGTTTAGTTCTACAGGAATAGACACAATGCTCTAGCTGTCCAGCCCTGCGTATTTAGCAGCCACAAGTCCCTTTCTATAAAGATTCTTGAGCATATCAAGATCCTTGGTCAGAGTCTTGAGCTTACCGATGCTATCAGGAGCGATAATCGTCGCCTTGCCCTGAGCCTCAAGTAAATTGACCGCATCCAGCTGTTCATTGTATAGCTCTGCTCTGTTTTCCAACAGCTCTGCCGCCTTCGGATACTGTCTCGCCAGCACCTGTGCTATTCTCTTGTCCTTGGCATTATCACGACGTCCGTTCCTAGGTCTGGTGAGAATGATTACAAATTCATCGCAGCCGTCCTCTAACGCTTTCTTATATGGAATGGGATCAGCCAACCCGCCGTCAAAATATTCAACGTCATTTATCTTGTATGGCTTGTTAACTACAGGCACACAGCTTGAAGCGTTGAGCGGCGCATAGTTATTCTTGCTTATATCATCCTTCGTGAAGTACTTCGTTTCTCCGGTCTTAGCCTCTGTAGCCACCAGTATAAACTCTGCGGGATTCTCCTTAAAAGCCTCGTAGTCTAACGGATACTCGCCATAGCTGTTTGATAGAGTTCCATAGACATAATCGAGGTCTACATACGAGCCGGTCTTGATGAAATTATCAAAGCTCATGTACTCCTTGCGCATCGCATACTCAGTATAAAACCCATAGTTTCTGAACTGCTGTCCGGCAATAAACGATGCGATATTGGCACCCCTCGCCGACACTCCATAGCATCTGTCAAATGTCACTTCGTGCTCAAGGAAATAATCGAATACTCCGGCTCCGAAGATGTCCCTGGTGCCTCCGCCAACGTCAATTACTGCTCTCATGTCTTACTCCCTTCTACATATGATTTATATATAATACAAATTTTAACTATATCATCGCTGCAGATTGTCCAAACTGCCGCGGCATATCCTGACAATTGTTATTTGATACAGCTGTCAGTCGCTATCTGCAGATCATCTCTTATCTTCATCTCCGGCCATCAATGTCAATCACCGTCACATTGCAGATTCCCGACGTGCTCAGTCCAGAGCTCGCTCAATGACATACCTCTAAGGTATAACAGAATCATGTGGATCGCAGTTCCGTGTGAAACTGCCAGCACATTGCCTTCACACTCTTCATCGCGCATCCTCTCCAGAAAATGCTTCATGCGGTTAAGCAGCGACTCGAGTGATTCACCCCCTTCAGGAGGCAGATATGTCTCCGGCGATAGAAAGATGTTTGCCTGATGCACCCTGCAGTTCATCGTACTTGCGACCTTCGTTGATACTGAAAATCAATCTCAGTCAGATTATGGTCTATGACGAAGCTTTCTCTTGAGACGCCTGTTGCAATTTCACCTGTCCTAATCGCCCTCTCGAGTGGACTGCTATATATCCTATCGAACTTTATACCATTGTCATTCAGTATCGAGGCAACCATCTCAGCCTGCGCTATACCGACATCATTGAGTTCAGTCTGCATATGCCCTGCAATCTACGCTCACTGTTCAGCTGTGTCTGACCATGTCTAAGAACATAAAGTCTCATATCCTGCCTTTCTAGCTACATGATAATTATAGCCTCTATAAATACTGCAATGCAATTTTTAAGCTAGTTCTTGAGGTGAAAATAATCCTTGACCCCGTCAACAAACTGTTCCAGCTCGTGAAGAACCGGGAACGAGCTCTTGTCCTGTTCCGCTTTCTCACGCGGCTGCGATGCATCCAGCCCTCCGCACGAAGTCTCTGATTCTCTCAAAAATCTCAGGATATCTTGTTTTTAAGAATTTCCCTGTGCCTTGCCCGTTCCTCAGCGAATGCGTGATACGCCGCCGGGAACCTGCTCTTAAACTGCTCCTCACGAACCATTCTCGTCTTGATGATCTTATCCAACTCATCTGAGTTTCTGTCGTTAATCTGCGAATCGAGCTTAGCATGATACAGCAGTATTTTTCGCGCACGCGCTGGAACTATCAGGGTCAATTTGCCCAATTCCAACAGATGAGCTAACTGAAATTCGGAAATCGAGGAACTTTTTCCTCATCAATCTCACTCAGTTACTGCCAAGAGAGTTGCGTTCAACCTCACGAATCATCTCATCATCAACCGTCTCAAGCGTAATCAGCTTATCAGCGAGTGAATTTGCAACCTCTTCCATACGAGCTTCAGCCTGGTCACCATATGCCCACTCGAATTCCAGCAATCTGCGAGCTCCCGCCGAGCCGCTTATGAGGCAGGTAACATATATTTCCTCGCGGTCGCCGAGCTCCATGACGGTTTGGTGATCCTACGGATTTTAACGCCTGATAGATATGTGGCACTATCGCGTAATCCTTAAACATCTGCTCTGGCACCGAATGCACGCAGCTGATCGTTGAGGTTACCCGGAATGCTCAGTCAGGGAACAGCTTGACACCACGCTCCTTGTACTTGTTGTAGAGGATCATTAACCTCTCCACTGCGGTGACATCAATGCTGGTGATACCGCTGGCCTCAATTATGACAGCCTTAATATCATCGATAACCAGGTCATCTATCTCTTCCTTGATGGTATTGGCATTTGCAAAGAACAGTGCTCCGCCAAATCTATATATCAATGCTCCTTTGATTTCCCTCGTCCCGGTAGTTCTATCTACCGGATAGAACTGATCCTTTTCCTGAATATATCCAAGCCTGCTCCTAGGAGGATTTGAAGCCCTGATGATAACTGTGACGAACGACATGATGATGCCGACCAACACTCCGTAGATGGTCCCGAAGATCAGCACGGTGAACATTACTGATATAGAAAATCTTCCATTCGGTCTTATCAACCTTGTGCAGCGTGAGCTGCGAGACTGAACCTTGCTGCTGATCAGCGCCGAGATGACGATGCCGGTGAGCACCGGAACCGGCAGCAGGTGGATGAAGCCCGTTCAAATAGCAGAATAAGCATCATCGTAGCGGCCGCGGATATGGGACATCACCTGAGACTTTTACACCAAATTGATCGGCAATGTTGCTCCTCGACACACTGCCGTTTACCGGACAGCATCCGACTAGTGCCCCGCAAGATTTCCGACTGCATACGCAATTATCTCCCTGTTGTTATCTATCCTGTCATCGTATTTGAGTGCAAAATTATTCGTAGCCAGCAATGTCTCAGGATGATTACAATTGCAATAATCAACGTCTGCAGCATCATCGTTCTGACGTTGCCATGCAGAAGCGACAGATCCGGTATCGCAAGCGAGGGTAACCCTGAACGCACCGAAGGCAGCAGCTTTACTCCATAGCTCTCAAGGTGCATCACATAAGTAATCCCTGCCCCGATGAACATCGATTACCGCACTCATCGGAACGGCCGGTATGAATTTTCTGGAGATCATTATGACTGCAATTGTTCCAGCCCCAAAATCAGCGAAGGGATGTGGACGTTAGTCACCATAGTATTGTAAATATGAATCATCAGTTCATACAGCTCGCCACGTCGAGTCTCCGCCATACAGTTTAGGTATCTGCATAAGGATAATCGTACAGCATATTCCGGTGATAAATCCACCCATAACCGGCGAGGATATAAACCTTACCAGTTTGCCGAGTCCTATCAGTCTGGCGATCAAAATCCAAGCTGCCGTCAACAGCGTGATCACCGGTACGAGCCTGATTGCATCATCCGACTGAAAGGCAACGCCCATTGAATACAGCATCCCACCGACCAGTGCGGCGGGTGCCGCATCCACGCCAAAGACGAATCTCGGTGAACTGGTGATGAGTCCATATGCGAGAATCGGCAGCAATGATCCATACAGGCCATATACCGGAGGTAAACCCGCAACAAGCGAATATCCGATAGAAATCGGAATAGACACCAATGCTATGATGATTCCAGCAGAATATCTTTTTAAGGAATTGCAAATTATACCCTTTTAACGACATCAAACTCCCCTGTAGTTCCAATATTTTAAAATAAAATCAGACACGCTAATGAAGTCAAACTTAACGTGTATTATACATTAATTGCGTGTTAAAAATCATAATATGAACAGAATTAGATTAGGAAATACAAATATACACGTATCACCCGTAGGAATGGGGACCCTCACCATGGGCTTTTCTACAAAAGAACCTGCCGCTTGATGAAGGTGCTCGGCTCATCGTGTATGCGGTGCGAAGCGGCATAAATTTTCTCGATACAGCGCAGTACTATGATACGTATAGATATCTGCGCCCTGCCCTGGATGAGATAAAAACCGACAGCTCTCTTGAGATACCTGTGATATGCAGCAAGACGCTGGAGCCAGGATATGACGGAGCTTCGGCTGCGGTCGATGAGTGCCTCGAAAAGCTGGGGGCTGGAGCAGATAGACATATTTCTGCTGCATGAGGTGCGGGGGATTAATGATCTCCGGACTCGCGCCGATGCATGGCAGGCTCTACGGGACAAAAAAGCCGCGGGTCTTATCAAGGCTATAGGTATCTCAACCCATCATATTGACGCCTGCATGGCAATGGCAGATATATCTTCCTGCGATGTGGTCTTTCCACTCATCAATAAATCCGGCATGGGTATCAGAAATGGCGAAGAATCAGGAACCAGGGAGCAGATGGCGAAGGCCATTAACAAATGCTCTAAGCTGGGAATTGGCGTGTTTACGATGAAGGCATTTGGTGGTGGAAACCTAATCGAGAACTACGTGGACTGTCTGGATTACGTGACCTCACTCGAGGGGGTAGACGCAGTGATGATCGGCATGGGCAGCTATGATGAGGTTGATACAGCGGTCGAGTACTTTGAGAGCAGACTGGATAGAGCCTATCACCCTGACATCAGCCGTAAACGCATGATGGTAGACCAGAGTGACTGCGAAGGATGCGGAACATGCAAAGCCAGATGTGTCAGCGAGGCGATATTCTGGAATAAAAACGGTCTGGCCGAAATCAACGTAGACAAGTGTGTGCGCTGCGGTTTACTGCGCGCCGGTGTGTCTGTCCGTGCCATTGTATTTTTATAATACTTAATAAATAAACTTCATTATCCGTCTTGTACTAGTTGTGCAAAATTGATATCATTAGTCCATGTATGGACTTGAAAGGAGAATTATATGGAATACCTAAAATATTACGATGAGATTGTATCTCGCCGCCAGTCGTGCCGCGATTTCGCTGATGCAGATGTTGACACGGCTGCGCTAACAGAGATTACGGAATACAACGAACTTGTTCCAAGACTGCTTCCCGATGTCGCTACAGAGCTTCACATACTAGAGGGCAACGTAGCTGATGCTGTTGGCAAGAGTGTCGGCTACAACGGCTTCACGGTTCAGGCCCCTAGATACCTGGCTCTCTTCTCAGAGGAAGCTCCTCACTATCTGGAGAACGCAGGATTTATCGCTCAGGGTCTTACGCTCAAGCTGACTCAGCTAGGGTCTCGATGCCTGCTGGCTGACAATTAATGATGCAGAGGCAGCTGCACGAGGGAATCAGGTGGAGACCGATAAGAAGCTGGCAGTATTTATTGCGTTTGGACATGGCAACAAGGCTGTAGGGACGTTCGTCTCGATATCAAGAGCCCATCGAACGTCAAGATGGTAACTCGCGAGAACAAGGCTGCTCCTAAGATCAGCATGAACGACCTTCTCTTCTCCAAGGTGTATGGTGAGCCTGTTAACATGGAGCTTCTGTATACAGAGCTTGAGGATGCGCTGCTGTCAATCGCTGTAGCCCAGTCGTTCTTCAACCGTCAGCCATACAGAGTAATTGTCGATGATGATATTGTATCGTTAATCGGACTCAAGGACGAGTTGACAACTGCTGAGGACGCACTTCTCAACTACGGAATTGCGATGTTCAACTTCTGCAGTTCTCGATTCTACTAGAGCAAACATAAGGATGTGGAGCTTTGAGGATGCAGGAAGAGATCTCAAGCTGCCCGGAAATGCTTGCTACGTAGCTAAGATCAGAATCTAGTTTTAGAACAAGTATAATACGAATATATAAAAATGGCGGAGTTGTTGCTCCGCCATTTTATATATCATGCTATTTATCCGGCTGAGGACTAAAGTCACACCTCTTACCTCGCGATTCACCTATCTATGATGCCTCCACCTCGTCAAACTGCGAGTTGTACAAATCCGCATATGCACCGTTCCGAGCCAATAGCTCGTCGTGTATGCCCTGCTCGATGATATCTCCGTGGTTTCATCACCAGTATGAGGTCAGCGTTTCTAATAGTCGAAAGTCTGTGCGCTATTACAAATGTTGTGCGTCCCTTCATGAGATTGTCCATCGCTTCCTGAATTCTCACCTCAGTACGTGTATCGACTGAAGACGTGGCCTCGTCGAGTATTAGCAGCTTGCGGTCTGCAAGAATTGCCCTGGCAATTGTGAGCAGCTGCTTCTGACCCTCTGAAATGTTGGTCGCATCTTCGTTGAGCTTCATGCTATAGCTGCCCGGCAATGTCTTGATGAAGTGATGCGCTCGCGCCGCCTTGGCAGCTGCGACAACCTCTTCATCTGTCGCATCGAGATTTCCATACCTGATATTCTCCATAATTGTGTCGGAGTACAGCCAAGTATCCTGAAGTACCATTGCGACATTATCTCTGAGACCGTGCCGGCTCATCCTGCGGATATCTTCGCCGTCGATTTTAATCGAACCTGAATTTACATCGTAGAACCTCATCAGCAGTTTAACTATTGTAGTCTTGCCGGCACCCGTAGGTCCGACAATAGCTATCTTCTGTCCGGGCTTAACGCTTGCGCTGAAGTCCTTAATGATGACCTGATCGGGGTTGTATCCAAATCTAACGTGATCGAACTCAACATATCCCTTCACATCTGTATCTTCGAGTGCATCAACGGGATCCGGAGACTCTTCTTCCTCTGCAAGGAACTCGAATACACGCTCGGCTGCAGCTCCCATTGATTGCACCTGATTCATTACCTGGGACACCTGCGACAGAGGTTGCGTCAGGTTGCGCACATACTGTATAAATGCCTGAATGTCTCCAATGCCAATCACATTTTTACGCCAGAAGTGCTCCGGATATAGCTAAACACCAACGTATCCGAGGTTTCCAACAAAACATCATTACAGGCTGCATGATTCCGGATATGAACTGTGACTTCCACGCGGAGTCGTACAGCACATCGTTAGTATCGTTGAAGGTCTTCTCAACAGAGCTTCCTTGTTGAATGCCTTGATTACCAACTGGCCTGCAAAATTTTTCTTCTACCTGTCCGTTGATGATTCAAGGTACTTCTGCTGGGTCTTAAATGCTTTTGCGACAGCTTGATGATGATTCAGGCAGCACACGAAACCGGGAATTGTAGTAACTGCGATTAGAGTCATCAACGGTGAAATTGTGAGCATCATAACTATTACGCCGATAATCGTTGCAACGGAGGTGAGAATCATCGTAACGCTCTGGTTCAAGCCGGTCCCCAGCGTATCTACGTCATTGGTGATCCCCGACAGCACCTCACCGTACTGGTGACTCTCAAAAATACTTCATGGGCATACGGTTTGATTTTCTCGGAGATGTCTCGGCGCATGTTATATACGATTTTCTGTGACACCGGTCATAATCCAGCCATGAATGAAGCTGCATAGTGCACTGATCCCATACAGAGCGGCTGTTATCGCCAGAATCTTCCAAATGCTGTCAAAATCGATACCACCCGTACCTTTGATCTTGTGCATCAAGCCTTCTGCCAGCACGGTCGTAGCACGCCCCATAACCTTAGGCCCTATAACCTGAAATACAGTTCCGGCAGCTGCAGACAGAATTACAATCATGATAGCAAACTTATATCTGCCGCTGTAAAGGATGATATCCTTCATCGACTTGCCGAGATTCTTTGGCTTTTCAAAAGACATATTGCCACCCGTACCATGCCCCTTCTTTTTATTGGAGCCGGTCCTGATTCTGCCTGTTATCTTCCATTATTCCACCTCCAATTCGCTCTTAGATAGCTGGGATTCAGCGATTTGCCTGTATACCTCGCAGGTCTTGAGCAGCTCCTTGTGTCTGCCCTTGCCCACGATCTCTCCTTCATCAAGTACGATAATCTGCTCAGCATCCATGATTGTGCCGACTCTCTGCGCGACAATAATCTTGGTAGCATCCTTTGCGTACTTGGCAAGCACTCTTCTGAGTTTGGCGTCAGTCTTCATATCGAGAGCTGAAAAGCTGTCATCAAAAACCATAATCTTCGGGTCATTGACAATCGCTCTCGCGATGGATAGTCGCTGCTTCTGTCCTCCAGATACATTGGATCCGCCCTGTGCCTATAGGGCTGTCAAATTTCTCTTCCTTCTCTTCGATAAACTCCATCGCCTGCGCAACTTCTGCCGCCTTCTCTAACTGTGCCGCTGTGGCTTTCTCATTACCAAATCTGATATTTGAATCGATAGTGCCCGAGAAAAGGATTCCCTTCTGCGGAACAAATCCAATTTGATCTCTCAGCGAATTGATTGTGATATCTCTAATATCCCTGCCATCTGAGACGAATTGCTCTGATGTGACATCAAAGAATCTGGGTATCAGATTGACAATCGTGCTCTTGCCGGAACCGGTACTGCCGATGATTGCCGTCGTCTGCCCGAGGCTCCGCAGTAAAGCTGATGCCTGACACTACATCATCCTCTGCATTTGCATATCTGAACGATACGTTATCGAACTCCAGCCTACCCTTACTCTCCCTTATATCTACAGCATCCTTTCGGTTCAGCACAGAGGACTTGGAATTTATGACCTCATCGATTCTGCCGGCCGCAACGCCTGCTCTAGGAAGGATGATGGACACTAACTGCTGATAATCACTGAAGGCCATGACTATCATCATTGAGTATGCGAGAAACGCTGTCATAGCACCCACCTGCATATCACCTGTATTGATCCTATGGGAAGCAATCCAGATGATCGCTACCCCCAGTATATTCATAATCAGAACCATGATTGGCTGCATAAATGTCATAACTCTGTTAGTAAACAGCTGAGTTCTCTTTAGATCTACATTGGCCTTATCGAAAGCGTGCTTCGGCAGAACGCTCCCTGCCGAAAGCTCGTATGACCGGAATTCCGGTCAGTATAGAACGCGACACGCTATTTAGAGCATCTACCAGTTCCTGCATGATACGGAATTTGGGCAGAGCAATTATCATCAGCGTAACTACAAACACTATTACTATCGCCACGCCTACGGCGATCACGTAACTCATTTGAGCTCTTGTCTGCGCCACCTTCGGCTATCCCCCAGACCGCAAGCACCGGCGCGTACAGCACCATTCTCAACATAATCGTTGTCACCATCTGCACCTGCTGCATCGTTGGTAGCTCTAGTAATCAGCGATGAAGTCCGAGCTGTCCATCTCGGTGTTGAAAAAGCTCATTACCTTCTTGAAAATATCATGTCTTAGTGTCTTGCCGACACCTGCTCCGACTCTCGATGCGATGTACGATGCCAGCGCAGCAGCGATCATCATGACGAGCGTCATCAACATCATCTTGAAGCCGGTCGTCCAAAGGTATGATCTCTGAATCTGATTGATATTCACTCCTGCTGACTCGCAGCATTCGTCGCATAGGGCAATGCCCATCGATTTGAGCGTCTGTTTCCTACCGCAGAGATAGTCTCATCCATCCGTTTCTTGGAATCATTAATTTTAGCTGCATCCATCTGTCCGCTCTCGATCATCGACTGGATGACTGGACGCATATCGATGTATGTGTGTGTCTTGCCGTTCTGGTCCTTGGCCTCGAAGGATTTGATGTCCATATGCAGCAGCTTGGCAATCTCTTCTACCGACATATCGTCAATACGATCTGCAATCGCCTTCGTCCGCGGATTGGTCGTAAGCTGCTCCTTAGCTGTCTGCTTGAACTGCTTGACGGTCATGTGTCCCAGCTGATATGTGAGCACTATCGGTTTGAGCAGCTTATCGTCCAAATTCCCAGCTTCTTGTCTCCCTTAATCTTGAGACTGTGATTTGTCGCCTGATTTTTCATACGCTCCCTGCCAGCTTTCCTTCTCGCTATCAGTCATAAATATCTGCGCTTCAATGTATTCGTCCGCAGTCATCTTGCTAGGCAGAATATGTTCCACACCCTGTTCTGCACACCCGTATCAATCATATCCTGCATATAGCTCGGAATCGAGATATCGCCAAACGCCTGAATTATCAGTGTAATCAGAAGCACTGTAACAGCAAGCTTATATGCCTTGAGATTCTTGATAAGCTTTCTCATCTATTTATCCTTCCTACCTTCTCTACCTACTTCTACGCATGATTCATCCAGGATCTTGTCGAGCTCCTCTTTGGCAACATCCGACAGCTCCTCGAGCAACGTCATAAGCTGTGTTGCCTTATCTTTTCCGAATTTCTCAAATACAGCATCCAGGTACTTGTCGAAGACATCCTGTATTCCTTGGCCTTGTTAAATCCATTCTCGGTAAAAAACACCAGCGTATTCCTGCGATCATTCAGATCCACCCGCCTTTCGATGATACCGCGCTCCTCGAGGGATGCCAGCATCCTAGACACACCCGACATAGGTATATGAATGCTCCTTGCCAGCTCTGATACCTTGACGCCTTTCATGTCCGAAATCTTCAGATCAGCTATCTCACTGAAGCTCCCGCACTTGCCGGAATTCTGCCTGCCTGATTCGCATATACACAATGAATTAATAAGCATATGCTCACTTGGGCTCAGCTCCGGAACTAGTTTCCCGAATTTGACCTTACGAGCTGTGCATCTGCAGCAGCATTTTGATTGATATTCCTTCGCTCGATCTCCTCCACGTTAAAATTATTATCTACCTTAACTATTTAACACTGTTAATAATTTATAACGTAAATCATTATAGCTGTCACAAGGTACAAAAGTCAATCAGAAAAGATCCACCATTTGCAAATAGAAAAGTTTAATTTACAATGATACTGTATTAATTTTCTCTATGGTTATATTAAGAAGTATATAAATTTTATATAATAACATCTCAAAGGAAATCAGAAAGGAGAAGCACTGTGATATTTAAAATATCCGGTTTATTTATAGGATTGCTCTTTGGTTCTGCTCAAAAGAGGACGCTTCTGTCCGGCAGGAACTATACGAGATATTTACCTGAAAAGAAATACTATAACGCTGTGCCTAATCCTCGCAGTCATCGCAACCGAAGGTGTCTTATATCATCTGCTGGTGTGGAGCAGTTATACAACGCCATTTTTCGGTTGTTACTCATTAATCGCAGTACCAATGGGAGGCTTCATCTTTTGGAATCGGTGCCGTGATGACGAACGGCTGCATCACAAAGCACTCTCGTAAAGGTTGGTGATGGGCGAATAATCGGAATACTGTCTCATCGTATTTTGCACTAACTGAGTTTTTACAAAATAAATGGGTTTTCAAACCATTTACTCAGAAAGCTGATGGGATTCAAAAGAAGTGTACGATATCGATCCTCTTCGATATGCCAATCTCCCCTCTGATTGTTTTCGTGCCGCTTGTCGTCGTGCTCTATGTCGTCGCGATCAGGCACTACAAAGCCTCAAGCCCAAAATACAGCTGCCACAGAGTACGCGGGGATTGCGTCATGTTTTCTGCGAGAGATTTGGAGCCGCGAAGTTACCGTTGTGCTCATCAGGTTGTAATGCGAACCGCGTTTTATTTCAGCAACCTCACCGACAGAAATGGCGGAATCTCTATTTCGAATCTATTCTGTCGTGGTTCAACATGATTACGCACACGCATTCCGAGCCAATCGGATGAGTGGTTTATAACAGAACCGACGGTGTCGGTTGGGATAACCTGGTGATTATCGGAATCATCCTCAGGTCGTTTACTACTGCATTTATTAGCAGAGAGTTTTCGATAGTTAAGACAAATAAAAATCGTTATTCGCACCATTATCGGAGCACGCTCATGGGTGTCGGGCTGTCTGGGCTGAGGGTTGCCTTTATAGGAAACGGTCTGGTGGCAACCTCGCAGCATGGCAGCCCGGGCTTGGCTGCTCTTCTATTCATCACGCTCGGCATATGGTTCGGAGCATGGCTCTTGTACGTACGAGGATCTCAAAACCACAGAAGCTAATAACAACTACTTGAGTTGATATAGATATTTATTTACCAAGATAGGAGGAACAATAATGGAAAAATATTAAACTGGATACTAAGGGTATGGACTGCCCTCTTCCGCTCATGGAGCTTAAGAAGGCTCTTGGAGAAGCCGAATATGGACAGATTATCGAGGTTGAATTTACTTGTCCTGATACTGTGGTAAATCTGCCAAGCTATTGCGAAGAGCATAACCACAAAGTACTCGAGTTCGACAAACAGGACAACAAGGCTTGGAAGATTACGGTAGAAAAGTAGCTGTTGTCGCCGTGATGGTTAGCTTCATTCTACGCCTAACCTGCAGGAGATTGCCAAGGATAGGCTGGTCATCATGCGTGACAGTTAGCTTCATTCTACGCCTAACCCTGATTAGCTTCTTCGACGTCTTTATATTCGTCCGAAACGACTACCTTACCCTTCCAGACCTTTAATCCGTCAAACTCATACACGTGAGTATATCCCTGTTTGACCATGCGCTTAGCAACTCTCTTGCTGAGACCGCCATAATCACAGTACAGGAGTATCGGTTGGTCCTTGTCAGGAAGCTCTTTGACCTCTCCCTTATCGAAATCCTCATACCAGATGGGAATCGACTTTGGAATATGACCCATTCCCCAAGCAACTTCGCCTCTTACATCGACAATCTTTTGCATTGTTTTTATCTGCATTTCGATAAATTCAGCAGCTTCCTTACCTGAAATATGCGTATATCCGTCTTTATTCTTCTTGTCATTTCCGTCCTTCTTGGAACAGCCTGCCAGCAGTGCTATGCTTATTGCCAGAATCATTATAGTCGGTAATATCTTTCTCTTCATCTTTTCACCTATTCCAAATGAATCATGAAAGCGCTTTGATTATATCAACCAGGCTCTGCGAGCACCAACTACTCGAATCTTCGCTCGGCAGGAAGCCTGCCGCTACCATCTCGCTTATTAGATTTCTGAGCGGTTCATAAAATCCGTCGATATTATAAACGATGCAAGGTTTATCCACTCTGTTGAGCCTGCGTGAAGAGATAATCTCCGATATCTCCTCAAGAGTCCCCTGGGCCACCGGCAGCGCGATAAACGCATCTCCCAGGTTAATCATACGAGTTTTTCGTTCCGGCATAGATTTTTACAACCTCCAGAATATAGAGGCCATCATGCCCTTTTCTCCTGCTCCATTAGGAAGTCTGGAATAATGCCATGAGACCTTGGCTCTCCTTTGAGAACTGTATTTGCAACAGTTCCCATCAAACCGACGTTGCCACCATCGCCGTACAAGGCTGTGCCCGTTTACTGCAATCCAGTGTCCAAGCTCAATAGCTCTATCTTTATAAACGGATTTCTCGCCAAAGCGAGATCCGCAATAAACCGTTATATTCATGTCTTTATTCTCGCTTGCCGTATGATATAATTTTAGTACCCTCGTCACCATCGGTCAATGATGTTTTTATTTACTATTTTTGTTGGTACCCAATCGATTTTATTATAATTATAATTCCATCACTCAGATGATACTGAATCCATACAAAATGTGCATAGTATAATATATTTTAGCTATTTCTAACAATAAACGAGAGTATTGAAAAAATATATGAATAAAAATTACAAATTACAAATTTGTTGCAAATAACAGCAGTGATTCTTACACTCCATACTATCATTTACAGGATGCAGCAAGGGCGATTCTAATCCAAAAGACAGCGGTTCAGATGCTAAATCTCAGGAAGTTCAAAACTACTACACTCAGCGGAAGAAATTCACACAGGATGAGCCTAAAGAGCTATGACATGACAGTAGTCAGCGTGTGGTCTAACCTGCGGATGCGATTGAAATGCCTGCGCTGGAGGCTCAAGAGCCGACTGCTCGCCACTGTCCAGTTCGTAACCGTCTGCATAGACGGCGCAGTTTCTGCCGATACGGCGAGGATATCATGCGCTCAGAAGGGCTTGACTGCAAAAGTGCTGGTCAACAGCGATTCTATAAAACAAAGCCTGTTGAAATACGTAAGCGGAACGCCTTCGACCTTCTTCTTTTTGACAAGGACGGTAAACTTGTCGGAAGAAAACCCAAGGTAGGGACATTCAAAAGCAAGGACGACAACGAGATGGCTGAACTCTACATGAATGAAGTGAAAGCTCATCTCAAGAAGATTAATAAGTAAAGAACGCATATCAGCAGCTACAGATTGGAAATTCAAATGGTTAAGAGATACAGGAGATTGGTACCGGTCGCACTGATTGCGGCTGGTATCGTTATGTTAATAGTTGGAATCGGCGAGACGAGGTCGTCAGTGTGGTGGGCAGGCTGCAGCCGTCTGCCCTGAATGCATCGGCATCGGTTAGGGGGGCGTGATAATGGAGACTAACAATATACGACGCCACCTCGTACAGCTGGTGTCGACTTTTATTACCAACCCGCATGTCACAAACTATGCAGGCGGCACGATATACAAGGGACAGTCCAAGCAACTCTGCACACCGGGACTCAACTGCTACTCATGCCCTGCGGCGGGGACAGCATGTCCTATCGGAGCGTTACAGGCTGTTGAAAACAGCAATAGATATCACATCTCGTACTACGTTATGGGATTTCTGCTCATCACAGGTGCATTTCTAGGCAGATCTGTATGCGGCTTTCTGTGTCCGTTCGGATTCTTTCAGGATCTGTTGCACAAGCTTCCTGTTCGCAAACGGAGCATACCCCGCAGGCCGGACAAAATACTTCGCTACACAAAATACCTGATACTCGCCGTATTCGTAATCGCGCTTCCAACAGCATTGATAAATGAGTTCGGAATCTCCGAGCCCTATTTCTGCAAGCTCATCTGTCCTGCTGGAACGATAGAAGCAGGCCTGCCGTTGGTTATCAAAAACGAATCTCTGCGTGCCGTGATTGGCATACTTTTCGACTGGAAGGTTATCCTGCTGGCGATCACGGTTATCCTATCCACTATAATTTATCGGCCTTTTGTAACTACGTCTCGCCTCTCGGCGCTGTCTACTCGCTGTTCAACCGCTTCGCGTGCTGCAGCTGGAGGTCGACGACAACAGCTGTATCAACTGCACGAAGTGCGAGACCAACTGCGATATGCAGGTCAATGTACCGGATAACATCAACAGCACAGAGTGCATCCGCTGCGGCAAGTGCGGGGAGCATCTGCCCTACAGGGCGCCATTAACTGGACTGTGAGCGGCAAAATCATCTACGCACGGGTGATGCTCCTCGAAATCAACCCCTCGTAGCTGAAAGCAGATTATCTGCGATCCAGCCCACCTGCATACGGTTAGATTGCCATCCTTTCCAACTACACGGTGACAAGGGACCAAGATAGAAAATTCGTTACTCCCTACAGCTCCGCCAACTGCTTGAGCTGACATGCGTTCCTTACCCAGACGGTGAGCGACATCCTTCGCTATATCACCGTAGGTCGTAAGTTCTCCATACGGAATCTCGAGCATTATCTGCGATACGGGTCTGCCTGAATTTCGAGGCCATGCAGCTGAAGCGGCGGCATACAATCAGGTATTTTACCGTCAAAAATACTTATCTAGCCACGCTGCAGTCTGCTCTGTTGCAGTCAGGACAATCATCCCTACCTACCGTCATGATATCATCGCCTTTCTCAGTCACGACGTCTATATACTCGGCTGCTTCAGCCTTATCCGACCAAATACCGTGAAGCCTCGAGTCGTCTGCGCAAAGATACAGCGATCCCATCGGCGAATCATATACGTATGAAAATATGCGCATTCTCATGCACCTCCTATCCCTCGCTATCCGGGATTCATCTCCACCTATCATATCATAGATAGTGTCGAGGCCTCTACCTCTTAATATCGGAAAAAGTGTAATAAACGGTTGAATTATGCCGTTTATTTTGATTTTAGAATAATTAGACAGGCAACAGAATATAATTTACGAAATGAGGATTTGTATGGGAGACAAGCTCGTACGGGCTGAGAGTACTAAAGAAAGCGAGCTTCAAGAAATGTCATCGACTGCGTCAACGAGGCGCACCGCATCTCGGGCAAGAGCAAGCTCGGCTGCGCAACTGAAATCATTCACTGTATGAGAAAATTTGACGCCGGTTATTACGATGACGTCATCTTCCAGTTTTGGGACAAGACGGACGCACAGCGCGATACGTATCTGACGAGATTCAGGAGCAAGAAGCTCGTGTCGCAGCTCAATGACCCGGCTTGCTGCATTTCTTCGACAACAAGGGATGATTCAACGAGAAGTTCAAGGATTATATCGGCCGTGATTTTATAGAGCTGGAGACAGCCACTAAAGAGTGAGGTCGAGACTTACCCTTTCAACAGATAGGACAAGGTTTTTCTGCAAGATGAAGGATCTCGAGTGCGGTATCGGCTGTGAAAGACTGGTTACTTCTGATTTCGCGAACTTCGAGGAGTTCTATAAGGACATCAATGAGAAAGGCTTTGGCACTCTCGAAGGTGTGATCGAAAATCACCCTGCCCTCAACAGGTGTATTCAGGGCAGCGCCAGCACAATGCGTATGATTACCATGATTGGAGATGATGGACAGCTAACCTGATATACGCCGTTCCAAAAATTTGAATCAACGGCAGAGTTGTAGATAACTACGGCGTTCACGGCCCTGCTGATCTGGAAACAGGTGAATTCTCTTCCTCACACTCGGTGACACCAAAGGCTGAGGACTTTACACTGAGCACCTAACTCACGAGACTCGTCGGCTTCAAAAACTCCGCTGTTTAAAGCAGGAAATGATTCTCAAAGCTACTCGAAGTGCCACAGATTAGATACGTTGGCTGAGGATGTTACGTAACCCTAATGGACCGGCAATTATCGAGTAACGTTTACTGTGCACATGATTTCTGGCAGCTGCCCGGTCAGACACCAAGCGGCATCGGAATCATCCCAACGTTAAGAAAATCGTGCAAAGCTTCCAGCATTAATACGGCAAATATAATGCATCGCATAGATTTACCGAGATTAACAACCAAACACGTTGTCCTGCATAGCGCTAACTAACACAGCTAAACAGGTCGGATCCTCATTGGCTTCCGACCTGTTTTATTCTCGATATATAGATTCTCGCATTGGGTTTAATTTTGTTGCTTCATCAACCATCAACCGGGTTACGTTGTTCGGGTTTATTCTTCACGCTCCACTGTCCTACACCTGCACGCCGCACGCGTCTTACACTGAGGTACGCCTTACGTATGCCTCAATGCGCTGCCGTATATAGCCGTGCAAACTATTGTGCCGGTAGGTGCGACCTCCCATCTGCCGAGTAGCAACGCATGTACGCTACCTGTACCAATAAAGAATGGATATGCAGGCGTTGAACATTGCTTCCACGTCTTACCGCTCAGTTCTACGGCGACACCGGCTGGAATAGGGTGATAAAGCGAATCAGCATCGCCAGAAGGCACAAAGTGATAATCAAGCCATCATCATCTGGTAGGCATTGCTTTGATTTGTGAACAACATCGAGATACTGCACCGAACACCACGTTGTGGCTCAGCGATCAAGCTGCCGCATGATAGAGATTTCACCACGAGCGCCTGCTCAGCTTGCAGCGAGGCTTGTGTCTATGATGATGGTTCCGAGGAACGCATGACAACCATGAATGTCGCTGTCGGAATATTCCTCTCGAAAATATATTCATGAAATATTCGTTAAACCACGTTGGGAAACTCTTGTCGTACCCCATATTGAAGATAGCTGTGCTCGCACCATATGTATATGCCCAGATAAAAAGCCCCTGGGTGTTTCTTTATTGCATCTGCTGTCAAGATATAAAAATGATGACAGTTATGCGATTCCAATTATTAAGTTCACGATACCAAAGTCACTTTCCGTCTCAAGCTCAGTTGAGTTTTCTGCAGTTTCGTTGCCCTCAATGCAGCTTCTGTACGTCTTCTTTCTTATGTAACCTACCGCTCTCTGATGGCTCTACACTTGCAGGCCTTGGGGTTGCAGCTACTCCTACCCACTTCTCTGCGCTTGCTGTTCCACGCTTGTAACAGCTTCTGTTGTGCACCAGCACAGGTGTTTTAACGTTAACCATTACCGGTGTCTTAGTCTTCTTGTCGATTCCATCTACTGAGAACTCTAGTACGCTCTTGTATCTCCTTCTACGATAAATCAGCTTCCTTGCGAGAGTTACTTCACGAGATCCATCTATGGGAATGTTGCTGAACTTTTGCCTTATAATCCTCAGAGTGTTGACCTTGCCATCGCTCGATTGGCTGTGTATTCACTCTCTGAGGGTGTAAATGCTACTCCGCCATCCTCGTCATCATCACGATTCCCAGTCGCGGTCCTTATCTCTATGAATCCAATATTTATACTTTCGTAGTAGCTTCCCAGTTTCTTTCTTGCTTTGAACTTAGGGTTACTATCTTGGGCATCCCCCGTCACGTCACTTGTCATCGATCAACGACGGTGTTCAGTGATAGTTCTGCCATCGAGCTGGGTCACTTCAGAGTGCGATGGTAGTCTTATCCTCAGCATCCTTATCCAGACTCTTAACGGTCGCGAGCTAGCGACATGCTCAGTCCACTGTTACCTGGTTTCGTCAAGATCGGTCTCGATTACTTGCTGTCAACTCTCCTCTCGGGCGCCTCATCTACATCTGCAGCTGGAGTCTTACCGTATATTTAGCGTACGATTGTACATGGTATTGTCGATTCATCTACACAGACTCTAGTACGCCTTAGTAGTACCCTTCTTGACAGGTCAGACTGGACTGAGTCACCTTTACGAACCATCTTTTGGAATATTGCTGAACTTAGCCTTGTGTCCTCTAGGTTGGTGCTGCCATCCGCCTAATTGGTTTTGTGTTAACTCTCTACGGTGTAAAGCTTCTCGTCATCTTCGTCATCATCATGCAATCATCCCGATCAGTATCTCTATAGATCAATATTTATACTTTCTAACGGTAACACATCTGCTGGCTGTGAACTTAGGTTGCTGTCTGAGACATCCCCCGTCACCGTCACTTGTCCGTCGTCAACGTCGGTGTTCAGTGATGGTTCATGCCGATGGCTGAGTCCTTTGGGGTCGCTGGGTGGTTGTCATCTCGGCATCACTGTCAGACTGTAACGGTCGCAGGCTTAATAGGCATACGCTCAGTCCGCTGGTCTACCCTGGGTTTCACTCAAGATCGGTCTCGATTACGCTGTCAGCCTCTACCTCTGAAAGCTCCTCTTGCTGCTCGAAAGCTGGTTCTTAACGTTAACCATCACGATTGGCTTTTATCTTCTATGTCGATTCATCTACTGAGAACTCTAGTGCCACCTATAGTAATACCCTTCTTTGACCAGGTCAGGCTTCTGAACTAGAGTCACCTTTACAGAACCATCTTTTGGAATATTGCTGAACTAGCCTTGTAGTCCTCTAGGAAGTTGGTGCTTTGCCATCCACTTCAGTTGGTTTTGTGTTAACTCTCTGTATGGTGTAAACTCTACTCCGCCGTCTTCGTCATCATCTGCAATTCCATCATGATCCATATCTCTATAGATCCAATATTTATACTCTGTCGTAACCATTAGCACCGTTCTTCTTGGCTTTGAACTTAAGGGTTACTGTCTTGAACATCCCCCCGTCACCGTCCCACTTGTCGTCGTCAACGACCGGTGTTCCAGTGATAGTTCTGCCATGAAGCTGAGTCCTTTGGGAGTCCTTCGATGGTTGTCTACATCTCGGCATCCTTATCCAGAGCTCTTAACAGTCGCAGGCTTAATAGGCATACGCTCAGTCCACTTTGGTCTGCCTGGTTCATCAAGATCGGTCTCGATTACCTTGCTGTCAACCTCTACCTCTGGAAGCTCCTCTTCTGTATCAGAGACTGGATTCTTAACGTTAACCATCACGATTGCTTTGCTCTTCTTGTCGATGTCATCTACGGAGAACTCGAGTACTGCCTCGTCATACCAACCTTTGAAAGGTCAGGCTTCTGAACGAGCTTCACCTTTACAGAGCCATCTGCTGGAATGTTGCTGAACTTAGCCTTGTAGTCCTCTAGAGTTGGTGCTTTGCCATCTACTTCAATTGGCTTTGTGTTAATTCTCTGTGGTGTAAATGCTACTCCCGCCGTCTTCATCATCATCTGCTATTCCATCGTGAGTCTTTATCTCTATAAACCCAGTATTTGTACTTTCTAACTAGTAGCTTACCATTCTTCTTGGCCTTGAACTTCAAGGTTACAGTTCTGAACATACCACCGTCACCGTCCCAGTTGTCATCATCAACGACCGGTGTTCCTGTGATGTTTGTGCCATCAAAGCTTAGTCCCTTAGGCGGTCCCTCGATGGTTGTCTGCATCTCTGCGTCCTTGTCCAGACTCTTAACCGTCGCGCAGAGCAATAGCGCATACGCTCGATCCACTTTGGTCTACCAGCTCATCAAGTGATGTCTCGATTATCTTGCTGTCAACCTCTACCTCTGGAAGTGCTGGTTCTTCACCGCCACCTCCGCCACTACCATTATCATCAACAATCTCTTTATCCGCTTCTGTACCTGACAACTGAAATTCTACATGGATTATCTTGGTGTATTAGGGTTCTCATCTTTATTAAGGTATATTTTACCTTCTTATTTACGAGGTTTCTTATCTGGTGTATACTCATAGCGATGACCACTCTTTGAAACAACACGAAGCTTAACTGTTTCAAATTCGAATGATAAAGGCGCATCAACGACCTGTTGGTTATCAATTTTACGGTTATCAGTAGGATCCTTTTTAATATTCTTCACCTTGTACCCTTCGAACCATCCTTACTGTATTCAAGTCCAACGATGTAATCCTTGCCGTAACGTCCAACGAGGATTCTAAAGTTGTCGTACGAGAGCGACTGCTTGTGAATAACCTTTGCCTTTATTATTTTCTTATCACCACTAAGATTTTAAGTCGTTCCATTTTTCAATAGCTTTGCCATCCTCATCTGTGATGCTGAGTCCATTGGCTGCAAAATCTTTCCACTCTGCTTCCCTAACAGAGCCATCTTTCTTAACAATCTTAACCTTAAGTTCCGAGAAGTCAACAGAATCACCCCTATTAACTTCTACTGTCTTAGTCTTTTGGCTCAATAATTGAAATATCCTTTACATCAGAGTTAGTCTTATAATCGCTAGCCGACTTATTCGTAGCTTCCTTTGTCGCCGCCGAAATTCCGCTCGCACTTATCGTAGCTCAGCTCACGCTATCGAACATCTTCTTGCCCTCATAGCGGTCGTTCATATAAGCCTTTACAGTACGTGACATGAGAGCTATATCAGATACAGTGTTATTTCCTGATAGACCGCTCAGCATATCGACATACTTATCGCCAAGGAGATCCTTGACCTTAGCCTTAGGATTACTGCTTTTCCTTATCGCTTCGAAATACTCACGATATAATCCCATCTTAGCGATGTTCGCGACCCTCCTTGCCCTGCAGGGAACGAGTATCACGTTCTCTGCCTGGCTTCTAAATGGTCCCATGTCATCGCGATAATCGTCACCTACGCCGACCCTTGGATTCGATATCTCGCCATTCTTTACCGTAATATAAGTCTTAATTCCGCCGGATTAAAGGTATCCGATACCAATTCAGTGTATTCCTCCATCGCCCTAGGTTTATCTCCCGGATGAGTGCTAACACGACTGCATCAACGTATTTTTGGCTCTCCCCGTCTCAGGGTTAACCGATGGGTTTGTATCATCTGTGTTTGGCTTTTTGTCACCTGTGCTAGGCATGCTAGTATTGGTGACGTTAGTCTTGCCAGCACCTGCAAGTGCATTTCTCACCGCATCGATGATTCCACGGCTGGAATATGTAGCTCCAGAGACTGTGTCTACACTCTTGCCTGGACGTCCTAGCAGTCTACCTATAACAGCCTTTGCACGATTAAAGAAGGGTGCATCGTCACTGTGTGAAAGTATCTCGACATTGGTAATATTACCACCAGAAACAGTTACACGAACTCTAATTGGTCCATTGAAACCCTGACCTGATCCAATATATACACCATCTTTTTAGGTTAGCACTTCGATTGCAAAGTTCACTGCTACCTTTTCTTCTCTTAGCGGATCTAGAGTCTTTCTTGACTGGCGTTACCTTAGCCTGCTGCTTCGATCCAGCCTTGCGCAGAGCATCAGCAACCGCCTTCTTGATTGCATTTGAAGAAATAGTCGCACCTGAAATAGAGTCGACATTAACATTGCCACTTCTCAGAATATTTCCTATTACAGCTGAAGCTCTGTTGAAAGTACTCAGTCTCGTGTGAGATACAGCTTTGATATCATCGGCTTTTCCATCCTTGATGGTGATGCGGACAGTAGAGGGGATCCGCCGTAACCAGTTGCAGTACCCTCGTATTCTCCATCTTTCAAGGTCTTCTGTGGAAACTTCAGAGCCTATAGCTGAAACTTCTTTGGCCTGCTGCTTGGCAATGGGTTATGACTTATCTATGACCTGTGCGGCCGAGTACGCCATGGCTGCTGTCACAGCCGCCGCGACAATGAAAAGCAAGAACTCCCTCAATGACCGGATGTTTTCATCATTTCTCTTCTCTTTCAATATCACTTAAATTAGTGAGTGTGTTAAAATAAATTTTATGTAGCTAGAGATTTTACAAAGTTGGTTTATTCAAACTAACTGCATATTATTATGCAGGATTCTTTGTAGATGTGCAATGACTTTTGAGTAATATTTTACTTTTGGTAAAGTTTTATATTATGTCTGAGAGTACTATATTGTAATATCATGAAGTGAAGCTTTTTGAGTTAGACAGATTTGATGTACAATCCTCTTATGGTAAAAATATAGGTATATAACTTATATCTGCTATATTTATTAAGCAGGGTCACACTGACACACGATATCGAGTTGGGAAATGTGACCAATTTGTGCTGATATTTAGAGGTGAGTCACCTCATGCCTGTCGAAGCTGTAGTGATATAGATACAGAACCACAGCGCATAACAAGAATATAGATCAGAGATGGAGTTGAATGCCTCAGAAGAATCCGGGAGAAAGGAACAAATCCAATCACCATTCTCGATGATTGGATTATACGTGATATATGATTAAAACTCGTTTGCTATTACTGCTGCAAGGAGCAAAGTGTTTCATCGCCATGCAAGTGCTATGGCGGTGGATTTCACTGCTGGCTCAAATCGTTCTATCTTATATCGCTGCCCGCATTCTTGCCGGTAGTTTTCACGTCGACTCTGATTTCAGATTGTTAATCGCAGTTCCAATCTGTATAGCTATTCGCTATATCTGTGATATCGGGTATACAAAAGCCAGCTTTCTCGCATCATCAGGCATCAAACAGGTGCTGCGGACTAGGATCTACGAGAAGATGATTCGTCTGGGAGCGTCATACCGCGAACAGGTCAGCACCGCCGAGGTCGTCCAAATGCAGGGTGAAGGAGTCGAGCAGCTCGAAACGTATTTCGGTCGTTACCTCAGTCAACTGTTCTACTCGGTGCTCGCTCCTCTAACTCTGTTCTGCGCCATCATCAGCTTCAATATGCGCGCTGCAATAATTTTACTGGCTATTGTTCCACTTATTCCCGTAGTTATGGGACTAGTCATGTCGGTAGCTAAACAGATACTCGGGCACTATTCTGAAATATATTACGGGCTCGGAGACCATTTCCCTGAACGCCTCTCCGGCATGACTACTCTTAAGATATATCAGGTCGACCAGGCAGCTGCTGACGACATGGATCGTGAGGCTGAACAGTTCCGACGTGTCACCATGAAAGTTCTCTCTATGCAGCTCAACAGCACTGTTATCATGGATCTGGTCGCATACGGCGGTGCAGCTGTCGGCATCATCACTGCCTTCTTCAATACAGAGTCGGTGCGATTTCTCTTACCGGTATGTTTCTCACTATGTTGTTAGCCGCTGAATTCTTCCTGCCTATGCGGCTTCTCGGCAGCTTCTTTCATATCGGTATGAATGGCATCAAGGCGAGCGACAGAATATTTGCATTTCTCGATCTCCCTGAGCCGGACTCCGACGGGCAAACGCTCGCAAACGGGCCACTGCATATCTCCGTCAAGGATCTGGTTTTTGGATATACAGATGACTGCACGGTTCTTGAGGATATCAGTCTTTATATTCCATCCGGTTCATTTGTGTCCATAGTTGGCGTCTCCGGCTCCGCAAATCCACCATCGCATCCATCCTCATGGGCAGACACAGAAGGTATTCCGGCAGCGTTGCTGTGAACGGAATAGATTTACAGGAGCTATGCGAGCAACACTGATGGAGCATATCACATATATCGGTACCCACGGCTGGATTTTTAAAGGCACTGTGCGAGAACACCTGCTTGAGGGCAACAGCGACGCCTCCGACGTAGATATGCTTCGTGCACTGCGTCAGGTCAACCTGCTGGTTCATAGAATCAGAAAATGAGCTGGACACCGGTTAACTGCTGACGGCGCTAACCTCTCCGGCAGGCGGCAGCGACTGGCGCTTGCGGGCACTACTGCGACACGCCTGTCTATATGTTTGACGAAGCCACATCTAACATTGATGCCGAGAGCGAACAGATGATACTCGATGTCATTCACGAGTTGGCTCACACCAAGTCTGTCCTGATGATTTCGCACAGGCTCGCAAATATCACAACCAGTGACAAGATTTACATGCTCGAGCATGGCCGTATCGTTGAATCAGGCACGCATCGCGAGCTGCTTGGTAATAGCGGTCCATATGCCAAGCTATATAGCGAACAGGCAGCACTTGAATCGTATGTAAGCAGCGGATCCGTAAGCAGCAAGCGAAGCGACTCGCTAACTGAACCGAAAGCTTACAATAACGGCGACAAATATACCGGTCTGTACAACGGCAATAATCCGGACGATAAGCGCTTTAAGCATATGAATACAGGGACTCTCAATGAACCTACAGACGGAACCGCACACATCTCCAAGGTGCTTGCTCCTAGAAGAAGCGGCTTCGGATAATGTCTGAACTCATCGGCCTCATCCGCCCTCTACGAGGCGTCGTAGCTTCTTGGTATAACGCTGGGGGTGCTTGGCTTCCTCTGCGCGATATTCCTGACCGTAATCGCAGGGCTATGCGCTATCACGAGAATTCCGCACACTGCTAATCTGCCTGATGACAATTGCACTGTTACGCGGCATCCCTGCTACGGTGAGCAGTACTGCAACCACTGCAGCGTTTCGGATACTGGCGACGATCAGGCGTCTCAGACCTTTGCAGCTCTGAGACGCCTTTGCCCTGCAAGCTCGAGGGACGTGACAAGGGAGATCTCCTGCAAATCATCACCTCAAATCGAGACTACTCAGGTATTCTTCGCACACTACTCTCCCCTATTGTCATCGCCTTCATTACTTCGCTGTTTATGATTATATTTATCAGCAGGCTGAACTTAGCCGCAGGACTGGTTGCGCTCATCTCATATCTGACAATAGGTGTGTTTATCCCGATCTGGAACGGCAGACGAAGCGGACACAGCGGAGCGACGTACAGGAGAGAGATGGGACTTTTGAACGATTTTGCACTCGGTAATCTCTACGGACTGGATGAGACCATTCAGTACGGTATGGGAGCTGTTCGCCTCAGCGAGATGAATCAACGTTCCGGACACCTTTCAAGATTGCAATTGATGCTCAGCAAATACGAGGATCACAACGCGGGTTCACTAATCTGATGATTCAAGCATTATCTTGGACGATGCTGCTCATGATGATGAATTTCGGCAATTCCGGAAGTGCGACTCGCACCGAAATGATACTTTGCACGCTTGCCATGATGGCTTCGTTCGGACCGGTCGTAGCACTGTCATCACTATCAAACAATCTGAACCAGACTCCGGCATGCGGAGACAGAGTTCTGTCACTGCTGGAAGAAATACCGGAGGTCGAAGAAGTCTCCGGTTGCAGAATCTATGAGTGTACGAGGACGCAGCCGTAGAAGTTGACCTTCGCATGCAGTAAGACTGTCGTGCTGGAAGGAATCTCGCTGAAAAATCGCACCTAACAGTTTAACCGGCATCGGTGGTGCAAGCGGAATCGGCAAGTCGACTCTGCTCAAATTGATAATGCGTTTCTGGGATGTGCAGTCGGGACGCGTAATTATAAACGGGAGAAATATCCGAAGCATCAACACAAGCGATCTCAGGACTGCAGAGAACTACCTGACGCAGGATACGGTCATATTCCACGATGCTCTGGCTACAAAATATCTCTATCGGCAGGTTAGAGTGCCACTCAGGACGAGATAGAAACCGCAGCCAAAGCTGGAATCACGATTTCATCATGACGCTGCCACAGGGCTATAGAACTAAGGCCGGCGAACTCGGTGACACCCTGTCCGGCGGTGAGAAGCAACGCATCGGGCTGGCGAGCATTCCTCACGATGCTCGCTTGTGCCTTGATGAACCGACTAGCAATCTGGATACGCTCAACGAAGCACTGATACTCAGATCTATTGCCGAAAAGCCGAGCGAACAAGACAGTTGTGATCGTCTCACATAGGCCGTCGACAATGTCCATTGCCGATGAAGTTGTGGAGCTCAGGGGTGAGCGGATCTCGTAAAGCCGAAAGTTGCAATCTTGATGTATGCCATAGCCATTCTCAACGATTCCTTACTTACTATAGATATTTAAAAGCAACGCGAGTTCGCCCATTCTTACCGCCATTCTTACTGCGAAAAATGTCCGGAGACTCTTGATCTTGAGAGAATAAATAGCAAAAAGGGGCAGGTCTTCTCACAGCCTGCTCCTTTATACTCTTCTATATAATTGTATGAACCATTTCCAACAGTCTTCTCGTCGTCACAACATCAATAAATTCCCATAATAATTTCGCATAATCCTATAATCATAATATCACACAATACTGTTTCAGATGCTAGATCAGTGCATCTACGAAATACCCATACATGCATACTCTGTCGTAACAAATCTCTTGCCAAGGTTCGCTTGAACGTACCGTCTTCACTGATGAAGCCCGGATCCATGAATCTGGGGATGATGAACTCAGATGTCTTCTGATCCCAGTTGTTGCCATGGCTAAAATCTATGCCGTGTCGGTATTCTTGGTCATGATTGCCTCGAGCAGCGGTGCCGAGACTGATCGTAACCGGCACTACCATGTCCGGCTTATCCAAAAGACCTCTCCTCTTATCGCTGGTGTAAATCGCGAAGTTGTTGACCGGACCCGGTGCAACGCATACTCACGACGGATATCGTTGATATTCACCTCGTGCTTCATACCGATAATCATGTCGTTCCTGAGCTTGATCTGCTTTTCCTTAAGCGATTGCGCTATGGTTATGACGTGGTCACCTATGTTGTTAGGAAAATCGCTCGTCAACCTGTGCGCTGCAGAATGCAATCAAAAGCGACTTGGTCTCCCTGATGTTGTGCCCCTCATGGTACGGATTGACATCCAGCATGATATCAACACTTTTCTTAGAAGTGTCCAGGCTATAAAAAGTCAGTGTATAGCTGCTGTTCGAGTTGGTATATCCGGTAACATGTATATGCCTGAGATCATCAAACTTGATGTTGAGCACCCTTGGTTTTTATGCTCATAGCTGAAGCTGTCGTGGCGAACTGTCAGGAATACTTTACGTTCTCAAATGTCAGGTTCTGAGTGTCAAAGATTGTCTTCATTGTTGCTCCTTGTAAATTGTATATTGAACTCATAGGGAAGTTCACAATATTTTCCTTTCTTTTTCCTTTCCTCGAATTTCTCTATATGCTTCATAGACTTCCATGCAGATGCTGTGGATTAGTATCAGCTCTTACAGCAGAACCCTATTGCTGACTGTTTGTTTAAAAGGCTCTAACCACAGCTCTATATCTAAGTGTTAATGAGTTGATAATGCATGACGTTTTTATACTAAGCACAGCAAATCGTTCGTCTCACAGAGATGATATCGACTGACATTTTAAGGCCAGCCTTGCTTGTTTGTTGTGTCATGTCGTTATTCTATTCTCAAGACTCACAGTGATTTTTCTTCAAAAATCACTTGACTTCACACAGTTAATCTTGCGAAGGCTTTTATTAATACACCGTCCGTTCTATTGTAATGTTATACGTTGAATTCGTCCATATGTTCTCGAAAAAGTTGAAATATGTCCATGTATTGGTAACCCCTGTCCAATTTGGGATACGATTAGACTTGCCATTTCTCCCAGTATTTCTCGAGTTTATACATTCATATATTTAGTGTATTCTCAACAATTCGTTGTTAGGTGATGACTCTAAACTGAAGCCAGTATATGCGCTTTGGAAAATCGGTGCAAAACTGCACAAAGGAAAAGTCTAGTTAGTGAATGCTCACTATTAAACCGTAGTTAGTTTTTCATTTTTAACATCTCTCTATTCATATTTACATTTCAATATGCTTCTATTAAACCCAGAGCTAGACATCAGAAATGAAATGTATAAGCATCATTTACATTTCAATAAACAACTGATGATTCCTGCCTGAAGCACTCAAATATTCCACCTAAACTCAACAAGTTATACAAGTTTTCATGCACGATATTTTCACCATATATCTGATACAGAAAATCAATTTCATTTTTATTTCGAAACTACTGTCACTAATCCATATGGCAATAAAGTATCTTCATCTATGTAAAAAAACCGTTTTGTATTTTATGAGTCTCATCTAATTGAGATAAAACCGGCTAAAATACCTTTATAATACCAAAAAATCATATTTTCATCGCTTTTTCAAACGCTCTTCAAGGTTACTTTTTACTTTTCTCAATTTGTCTATATACTCTTCACTTTCATTTTTCTGTTTTTATTTTTCCGTTTTTATCCACGACTCAATATCTTCTATCCTATATTCAGTTTCTGTTGTGTAATTCTTCAATTTCTTTTTAGTAACAACAAAACTTTTCTAATCTATTTATAAAAATTCTTCGATATTTCCGGTGACTTGAATAAGATTTCATTTTCAAAGTTTGTATTTCTTTCCAACATCTCAATCGCTATGCCTGCAAAAAGGGGTGAATTTCAGGTCTTATATACACTCTCTTGCTTTTTTTATTATCAACTTTTTCTCTTTTGTTTCTTGATATAAATACTGAAATTTGTATAAATTTCTTGGTTTTATATATGAATTATCAATTTTAGCATCTTTAAATAAAATACAGCTCTGATGATATCTTCTTCCCCTCTTTTTATTCCCTAACAATGCTCCTTTTTAACGAAGATGCCGGAATATAGTACTCTTTTTGCATATGAGAAAGCCCTTTCACACAACAAGTTTCTATCTTCATAACTATAAAAGGATATATAATATTTATCTTTTCTTTCTTTTCCGTTTCCAAATTCACCATATCATCCTCTGAAATCCCTTTGAAAGTCGACATTTTTATATAATACTTTTTCCATTCAGGGAGACAAAATTACAGGAGAAATAGTTTTAAATTTAAGTTTCATCATGTACCTCCAATTTTTACGAAATAAGAATTGCCAAAATAATTGTATCCTTATACATAGGATTATATTTACTATTATCAATACTTTTTCCTATTTATGCGGATCAATTATATTTTCTCTTAGTTTGATAACACTCCCAGCAGTTATGAAACTTATTACTTTAGAAATTTCATTTTCTATCTCAAAGGTTTTCTGTCAGATGTATATATATCCAACTAGAATTTTTTTACATCTATATTGTCAAAATTCGGTAATAATACTCCATATTCAAATATCTCACACTGGCAGATGGCTGTTCTCTATCTTCACTGTCATTGAACTCTTCAATTTTGTAAATTCGATATTCATTATATCCGAACTCGCTTTTCCTCCTAAAAACATGGGATCTCAGATTCATTAAGACTATTTTTCATTTTTTTCTAAACACTTTGAAAGGCAGCTGTCTTTTTCTACTCTTACAAAAACTGAAATCTTTTGAATCTCTTCTGCTTTGTTACAAAAGATAGAATTGGTAGAGAATATGCGACATTCGGCATTCCAGGTAGTTCGTTTAGTTTGATCTTCCAATCGAAAATTTTTGAATAAAAAGTTTTGTTTTCTTTATAGCTCAAATTTTTGCCAGGTCTTCACTTTAACACTCCTTTCTTTTTATCAGTTCAAGATTTTTCAATTCATCCTTATCAATAAAATCCATGCTTTTAATAGTTGCATAGATATTTTTGTAGATAAATTATTTATGCAGACAGCCACTTCCCTTAAATTTGTTTTCTATCTGTTTGATTTGTGATTTCAATTCATTTTATTTCTTTCTTTTTCTGGCTGTTTTTCGATTAATCCCTCAATGATTGATTCACTTTCTTTTTAAATCAATTTGCTTTTTCTAACTTCTCGATTTCTTCGATTTTCACCCAATCTTTTTGCAATTTTGCATAATATACTCTTTTGGAGTAGGATAGTAGCCGGTAGGAACCATACTTGAAATCATACATTTTTGCTCATGTTCTCTCACTCCTTTTACAAAGTGACTTATCTCATCTTCCGAACAATACCTCTTTGAATAATTGATCAAAAACCCGAAAAGCACTTTGAGAGTCAGGCAAAGTGGTCATTTCACCTATTTTTCAAGTTTTACTTCGTACGTGATCATCCTCTCCTCCTTATTTGCAAAATTTCCACTTCTATCTGTCCGTATCCCTGGACTTGGAATTCCCAATTCCATAGAATCCTCCGTTAAATGCCATCAAAGCTTCTTTAAGTTCTTTTTATTTCCCTATTTCTTTCAAATCTGATTTATTTCCTTCAAAAAACGGATTTTGAAATCTGATAATTCCTTCAAACACGATTCCCGGTTTTACAACTCGATAAGTTCTCAGGGTTGCTGAGTATTTCTCCATTTTTCTCTTCAAATGATTTTTCGTCTCTATTAAAAAACAATCTTTCTCTTGCTCATCTTTAGCTCGAAAATCTGAGGAAAAACAGTCTGGGCATTCCATTAATCCTTCCATTCAAATATATATTCCCGCTTTTTGCATTTTAGCTTTTTCTTCAGATTTAAAAAGCATTTTTGTTTTATTTTTCTGTTTTGTGAGGGTATATCCTCATATTTTTCAATGTTTTCCTCTATCAGTGACTTCACATATCCGCTGGTGTTGATCATTTTACCTTCTTCTTTTTCTTTTTCTCTACTATATTACGTAAAGCCCTTTAAATGCAGATCCGTGTATTATAGGTTTTTGATTTTTCGTCTGTTGTGGTTGACTGATCAACGCCTCCTATGAAAAACTTTCCGTTTGGTTTCCAATTAAACAACCAGAAACTGTTGTAATCTATCTTTATTTCAGTATATCCATACTCTAACTTTTAAATAACTTTTTCTATTTCCCTTTTACGATTGATTAGTTTTAATTTTTTATTTTCTAGTTATTTCTTGTTCCCATGCCTAATAACCTTGCCTTTTGTTTTCAATTTTTCTGCAGTTTTCAAAATGATTCTTTGTTGATTATACTGGGAAAAGTAAAATTAAAGCAGTCTATCATTCCGTTCCTGAAACCTTCTTAAGTTTATCCGAAAAATCTTTTTCAGCAAAAGGAATACGATGAACATTTTCTCTTTTCTCTGTTCTTCTTCGCTTTCATCCTTTCCGCTTGAATTGATAATTGGTGTACCACTCGAACATAGTTGGCACTTGTTTTTCTTTCCCATTTCAATTAAGTTTTAGCTCGATATCGAAGGATCAAATCCTGCGCTTTTGTACAAAACTTTCTTCTGTTGAATATGTCTTTCAAAAATAGATTTTCAATGCCGTCATTCTCTATTATTTCAAGTATATAGTTTATAGGTTTTTGAAACATAACAGAGCGTATTCTTCTTTCTCGATCTGATCTGGAGCTTTTCTGGAAGAACTATGTATCGATAACTGTCGTCTTCCAACGGAACGAATATCCTTCTTTTAAGAATAGTAATACCAACTTTAACTTCGGAACTAAAACATCATCAATTTTCTCAGATTTGCAAAACACTCTCCTTTCGATCTTGTTCGTTTCTCTACTAAATGTGATAGCCAATAATATTTAAAATATAGTTTTATTTTCTTCTGTATTACTTATTTCTCCTACTCTAATATTCGGCTTTTAAAAATATAGGCTATAAAGCATTGCTTCTTTTATCTTCTGTTTCCAAATTTATCAAGAAAATTATGTAGAGCTGTTCTTGTAAATACTTTTTCGTCCATCATTTTCTTTAATTCTTTAAAGCTCCTCACAAAAAGCGGTAAAATCCATCATTTTCCCCAAAGCCAAATTTTTCTTTGTAAATATAAAATAGATTGTTTGCCATGCACACGCCTAGACCAATTAAATGCTTTTTCCATTTTCATCTTTTCTTAACCCGGGCAAGTTCTTTTTCACCATTTTGTCTATAATAGCGAATTGGTTGATGGTTATTAACAAAAACTCACTCCACAGCAATAGATAACTCTATTTTATTATCATTATCCCCGCATGTTTATCCTGTAGCAATGGGTTATTAATTTCTTTAATCCTATACAATACCTGTAATAAGTCAAATAATGCATCAATGCATGTTACATAAAATATATCATCTCCTGCAACATAAAAAGGAACCAGTTTTCTTCTTTAACGTTTTCAATCTTGCCAAAATTTTTCTCTAAAATTATTCAAAATCTTATCTGCCAACCAACTTATAGTGCAAATACTCTTGCATCTTTTATATCCTTCATAATCCTTCGAGATTGTTATGTCTGCTAACAATTGCAATTTTTCCATTACCCTGCCCGTTTCATACTTTTCATCCAGCACTAAATCATCAACATTTAGTGTTTCTCCTTGTTTTCAATTTCTTGACTTTGTATTCAGTTTCTAAATTCCTCAGATCGACAACAATTCCAATTATCTTTTGATCACCTGTGCCTTTGTTTCACTGTTTTTCAGTCGATAATCAGCCTCTTTTTAAAATGTCCATCTCTTTCTTGTTGTCACGGGAAAAACTGTATAATTCAAGAATATATTTCCCTGATAATCAGTATCAGTAGCACTTTTTGATAAAAGTTCTTTTAACCTCTTTTAATTTCCCCTTCTGGTAATGCACCTGCAGAGATAACTTTCCCGGATCAAAAGAATTTTATCTTCCTCTCCTGTTGTTGTATCTTTAACTCAAACATCTTCAATCTCCTTCAAAATATTCCTTGCTACGCGATCAGATGCCAGAATTATCCTTTTTAGTGTTTTCTCATCTGCCTGATTTTGATCGATTGTCTGAAAAATATATCTTTGCACTTTTTCAACTGCAATTGCAATTATATTTACCATATTTATCTCTCCTTATTTTATATTCCCATCTATTGAACATATCCACATATGCTTTATGTGGAAAAACAACAGATTATTTGTCATCATTAACATTTGGTTGAATTAGAAAAATAAATGAGTAAAAGTATATTCTTTCCTTCTTTTTCAATTTGCATCAATCCTCTATTTTCCTTGCCTCAAGTTCTTTATCTTCTCTGTCCATAGTAGTTTTATCACTACTATCTGCTTGGTTGTATTGCCTCCAACACATCAAGTAAATTTTCATTGTTGTTAAATCTTATTTTTAAATTCCCAGCATAAAATTCATCTTCTTGCATTTTATCATTTGATTTTTCGACGTTACATTCTTACGTGCTTCAATGGCTATATCAAAATATTCTCTGCCATTGGTTTCATCTTTGTTGTTTTTATTAGATATATAACATAAAATTTTAATTGGTGTAGTTCCACTTTTGAGATTGGCTCTTGTTCCTTGGCTCCTGTTTCCTCTTCTGTATACTTTTTAATTCCAATATGAGACAGAACCAGCAAGACGTGTCTGAATCACTGGAAGTTTTTAAATTTTTATGATTCTGCACCATTTATACGATCAGCTTTGTCAAATCATTACTTTTTGCATTGTGCTACTGCTGATACCGCCTCTATCGGTATAAATTTTATCATTCACGTAATTAAATATATGGTGTATACTGCTCATCATATATACAATATCTACCTCGTTAGAAATCTCATGATTAGAATCTATAATAAAAACCGAGCGAGCAATATTGAATTTTTAGGAACAATTCTTCTGAAAGTTAGCAAATTTCCTCACGATTGGTTCCTGCTGGACGTCAAGTGGTGATTGCTATGTGTATAGTTTAATTGTGTTACTAACTCTTTCTCCATTTTTAATAGTTTTCCTTAATGTCATTTATGTGATCATGCATATTAGAAAGCTCCTTCTTTATTTTTCCCAGTTGCCATCACAATATCCGCATCCTTTCTTTGTTGCGCGATTACTCCTTAAATTTAAAGGATATCACTCGGCTTTTATGATAGTACAGTTTTAATCGTTATATTTCCTCACTGTTTTAATTATAAATATGAGGAAAAATTTTATTTCTATTGAGACTATGCCTCATACAATGAATAAAGAAAGAGAAAAATTTTACATTTCAATATGCTTCTATTAAACCAAGCGGTTGTGCTAATCTCAGGCACTAGCGGTTTATTATTTACATTTTCAATGTAACTTCTATTAAACCTTAAAGAAAGGAGCATGAAAATGTTTTAAAAATTCAATTACATTTCAATATGCTTCTATTAAACCATCGATGCTGCTCACTCATCGCTTAAAAAGGTGAACATTTACATTTCAATATGCTTCTATTAAAACCTGTAATCCAAAAGGTCACGAATACCTTTACACAAGATTTACATTTCAATATGCTTCTATTAAACAAATTGGTATCAGGAATCTTATCAATCGTGTTATCATTTACGATTCAATACTTCTATTAAACCCATATATCATAACAGTTTCACGAATTAGTTTGTCATCATTTACATTTCAATATCGCTTCTATTAAACCGTAAATGTGTTAGCAGGTTACAGAGTGGTTTTGTAATGTTGCATTTCAATATGCTTCTAATAAACCCAGAGCGAAAAAGATTTACTGTGGATGAGTTAATTAATTTACATTTCAATATGCTTCCATTAAACCTCTTGCTTCATTTATTCTTTCCATCTCGTTACTCCATTTACATTTCAATATGCTACTATTAAACCAGAAACAACGAAGACAATACAAAAGTAAGTTTCTTTAAATTTACATTTCAATATAGCTTCTATTAAACCGAAGACAGAAAAATTAAGACAGAAAAAGAACTAGATTTACATTTCAATATGCTTCTATTAAACCTTGCATATGCTCCACTTAAGTCAGCGCCGCGTAATAATTTACATTCAATATGCTTCTATTAAACCAGGGAACAATGAATATCAAAAGACTATTTCCTATTATTTACATTTCAATATGCTTCTATTAAACCGGATCTGTCTGCAAGGTTTGAAGAACTTGAAATTTACATTTCAATATGCTTCTAGTAAACCTTGCATCCTTGTAACTTCATCTACTGTTACCGACTATTTACATTTCAATATGCTTCTATTAAACCCCCACGTGCTCCAGAATGCACTCAGTTTATTTTGCCCTATTTACATTTCAATATGCTTCTATTAAACCGTGAGCTCACTAGCCTCATGTAGCCAACTCATAAAGACATTTACATTCAATATGCTTCTATTAAACCGATTATCAAAAACACAGCGCGAAGCTGTCAAAACAAATTTACATTTCAATATGCTTCTATTAAAGCCAATCGCCTTGATAGCTGATGCGCCATCTGTGATAGATTTACATTTCAATATGCTTCTAACACTAACATCGCCAACAAAAGTATTTCTTACTTCACCGTCATTTACATTTCAATGCTTCTATTAAACCATGGAAGAATAAAAGCGAGCGTTGCTGTGCTTGTGATTTACATTTCAATATGCTTCATTAAACCTCTCAATAATGAGAGATAAAAGCAGAGTGAAATCAATTTACATTTCAATATGCTTCTATTAAACCCTGTTCGCTAACATGTACTTCAGATAAACGTTTTTAATTTACATTTCAATATGCTTCTATTAAACCAAAACTCGGCAGATATTTTCCGAGCGTTTAATTGTCCATTACATTTCAATATGCTTCTATTAAACCGCATTATAGCAGAATATAATATCTAAACATAATATTTACATTTCAATATGCTTCTATTAAACCAATATCAGCCCTAGGGACGGGAATAGGCTCTATCATTTACATTTCAATATGCTTCTATTAAAGCCGCATCCTCAAGGTTAGTGGCGATTGGGGCTACTCCCAATTTACATTTCAATATGCTTCTATTAAACCCAGCACGTTGAACACTGGGTCGACAGCTTTTAGCTCATTTACATTTCAATATGCTTCTATTAAACCTTATCAAGCGAGGTGTCAAGGTTATGGTACCGCGAGTGTACATTTCAATATGCTTCTATTAAACCCTACATCCATAATCTTGACTATAAACAATCTTGGTAATTTACATTTCAATATGCTTCTATTAAACCAAGCTCCTTAAAGATTTTGCTTTCTTTTAAATATATTTACATTTCAATATGCTTCTATTAAACCGACAATTAGCTTGATTGCATCTGTCTCTTCAATCAGATTTACATTTCAATATGCTTCTATTAAACCCTGTGCTAGCTTTAATATCTTTTGCCATTTTCTGCCATTTTACATTTCAATATGCTTCTATTAAACCGAGGTAACATGCAGTAATGGCAATAGGGTAAGTGCAATTTACATTTCAATATGCTTCTATTAAACCAAATAGGGAGCAGTATATGTTGTTGGACATTATCGAGTTACATTTCAATATGCTTCTATTAAACCTAATTAGAACTAAAAGAAAAGAGAGGTAGCTATGGACTTTACATTTTCAACATGCCTATTAAACCGATAACATCGAAATCTTGTGCAGCTCTTGCCATGATGATTTACATTTCAATATGCTTCTATTAAACCGAGACCTGCACTAGTATTAACGTGGTACATTCCTAGATTTATTTCAATATGCTTCTATTAAACCGCTACAGCCTTTGCAAATTGTAATTATTCGCACTGAGATTTACTTTCAATATGCTTCTAATAAACCGGATATCTCTGATAAATCAGAAGTCTATTGCAAGCGCATTTTACGTTCAATATGCTTCTATTAAACCAAGATTGTGCGGGAATCATGGAACTGTTTTGCAAAACTTTACATTTCAATATCGCTTCTATTAAACCAGAATTCGGTGTAGCCATTCATCCTCCTTAACTATCTTTACATTTCAATATGCTTCTATTAAACCGATTATTACATATTCTTATACATTGCTTATTTTACCCTTTTACATTTCAATATGCTTCTATTAAACCTTCAATCCAAGATGATATCTTCCTTCTGTTCTTTACATTTCAATATGCTTCTATTAAACCTTTTCCTTGAGTATTGACTGCCCTCTGTCTCTTTTTGCCCCACATTTCAATATGCTTCTATTAAACCTTCAGCAAGTTTTTCTGTAATTACGCGTTTTTATCTAACTTTACATTTCAATATGCTTCTATTAAACCCTGGAGCAATTAGGCTATGAAGATGCTGAAATTATACTTTACATTTCAATATGCTTCTATTAAACCTCACCAGATTTTCCAAAGACAATTATTCTGGTAAATCTTTTACATTTCAATATAGCTTCTATAAACCATGGATAAAAAGAACAAGAAAACTGATTCCTTATTCCTTTCACATTTCAATATGCTTCTATTAAACCTTACTAACAAAAGTGCTATCGCACCGTAGTGTTAACTTTACATTTCAATATGCTACTAAACCCAGTTCGTAGGAGAGAACTCGTCACGGTTCAGTGACCTTTACCATTTCAATACTGCTATTTAAACCTACAGGCATCCGCAGGGTGCAGTGCAGCCAGATAAACTTTACATTTCAATATGCTTCTATTAAACCAGCCTACATCAAATCTTCGATCGCACTCAAATTAATCTCTTTACATTTCAATATGCTTCTATTAAACCAAGCCCTTTTTCAGCTAATGCCTTGATTGCATTCCTGACTTTACATTTCAATATGCTTCTATTAAAACCGTATACATAGCTGCTATATCTTTTGACCTAATCAAGAATTTACATTTCAATATGCTTCTATTAAACCAGGAGTTACTAGGGCGATTGAGAGACCCTAACTACAGTATTTACATTTCAATATGCTTCTATTAAACCATATCCTCAGGAAAGACTATGGAGGCTATCTATTGGATTTTACATTTCAATATGCTTCTATTAAACCCTTATTCCTTGTTCTTTGCCATGATTAAAATTCATCACTTTACATTTCAATATGCTTCTATTAAAACCGGCTTCCTTCGCTTCCTGATTGACTTTCACCACATCCTTTACATTTCAATATGCTTCTATTAAACCTGGAAAAGAGGCATCGTGGAAAGCGATCTAAAAGCACCTTTGCTTTCAATATGCTTCTATTAAACCCCTTTCAGATGCACTATCAGTAATGACTATCTCACTTTACATTTCAATATGCTTCTATTAAACCCCTTTCAGATGCACTATCAGTAATGAAGCTATCTCCGCTACATTTCAATATGCTTCTATTAAACCTATTAAGCTCCTTCTGCAGAAACCTGTCTTCTCTTTACATTTTCAATATGCTTCTATTAAACCACATATGCGTAGATGACCTCTTTTAGCCTGGAATAACTTTACATTTCAATATGCTTTCTATTAAACCTAACGTAGAAGTCCTCAGCATAATGAGCGTAAGTTCCTTTACATTTCAATATGCTTCTATTAAACCCTGTAGCTTACCCCAGATTGCCGATAGTGCTTCCTGCTTTTTACATTTCAATATGCTTCTATTAAACCCTGTGCATCTAAGGTGCTGAAATCTGAAGCTGTGCCTTTACATTTCAATATGCTTCTATTAAACCCCGTCAGAATGAAAAAAGCTAAACATGATTTAATACTCTTTACATTTCAATATGCTTCTATTAAACCACGACCAATCAAAATTAGCATATTCTTTTTCTTCCTCCTTTACATTTCAATATGCTTCTATTAAACCCCTTGTCCATGCACTGCTTTAACTCTCCTCTTTTTCTTTACATTTCAATATAGCTTCTATTAAACCGCTCACTCCCTTACCCGTATAGCATACGGACTGAGGCTACATTTCAATATGCTTCTATTAAACCATACCCCAGTCGCCGTTAACCTGCACTATGCGTAACTTTACATTTCAATATGCTTCTATTAAACCAAGTTTTTGTGAAGTGTTGTGAGCTTGTATTTTGTGTCTTTACATTTCAATATGCTTCTATTAAACCTCGATTGTCAGGGTCATGTATAAGGTTGATAGGGATCTTTACATTTCAATATGCTTCTATTAAACCCTACTATAAACAAAGCAATTGAGGGTCTGCAGAAAGAGCTTTTACATTTCAATATACTTCTATTAAACCTAATGCTGTTAAACAAGCTGCTGGATTAATGAGATACCTTTACATTTCAATATGCTTCTATTAAACCAGAGATTTGGACGAGCTACGGTCCTAGTATTGTGACTTTACATTTCAATATAGCTTCTATTAAACCGAAGACGAATATAGACTTAATGATATTCTTAATAATCTTTACATTTCAATATACTTCTATTAAACCTGCTGCCAGCATGTGAAACCACAATTCCCAAGCATCTTTACATTTCAATATGCTTCTATTAAACCAAACACTTTTGTGTGTTCATAACAATCAGTCAGTAAATCCTTTACATTTCAATATGCTTCTATTAAACCGTTTTCATTTTTCCTATTCTCGTATAGTTCCGATATCTTTACATTTCAATATGCTTCTATTAAACCGTTTTGCACCAGAGGTGGTAGCAGACCTATTTAACACTTTACATTTCAATATGCTTCTATTAAACCGCGAGGCTGAAACAAATTCTGCATTTATCTTAAATACTTTACATTTCAATATGCTTCTATTAAACCTGGGCATTTTGAAGATAAAAAGCTCTTTTCTTTGCTTTACATTTCAATATGCTTCTATTAAACCTCTACAAGCATATGTATATGATCAGGCATAGCTCAGATCTTTACATTTCAATATGCTTCTATTAAACCCTATTTCTTTCTCATTCTTGTCCTTTAGTCCTGTATATCTTTACATTTCAATATGCTTCTATTAAACCGCCCTGACAGCATAATCGACACTACCCGCAGTCATTACTTTTACATTTCAATGCTTCTATTAAACCATTCGTGTATAAATAAAAGAACCGTTGATAATTCAACTTTTACATTTCAATATGCTTCTATTAAACCGGACAGGAGATGCTGAATATTACCTCAGTCGACTTTGTCTTTACATTTCAATATGCTTCTATTAAACCCATATTGAGCCGCTATAAGGTAGTACGTTAGTAGGGTCCTTTACATTTCAGTATGCTTCTATTAAACCCGCGTTAGCCTGGCAGCACTGCTGGGACTTTTCACTACATTTCAATATGCTTCTATTAAACCCGTATCCAGCAGGACAGTCTTCTAGCCTTAATCATCTTTACATTTCAGATGCTTCTATTAAACCATATCTGCCATTTTTACTCCTTTACTCAAAATAAACTTTACATTTCAATATGCTTCTATTAAAGCCCCGACATTCTCAGTTACGCCCTATACCTTCTACCTTTACATTTCAATATGTCTATTAAACCCTGTCATCCTCATACGATCAAGTGCCTTTACATTTCAATATGCTTCTATTAAAACCGTACCCTAGTGCTAGGCTGTATCATACTTTACATTTCAATATGCTTCTATTAAACCCCGTTGCTCTACTATGCTGTTATATCAACGCTTCGACAGGCATTTTTGTCTACTTCCTTTTTATACAATTTCGACACTGTAATTTTAAGATCATGGCCTTAATTATTTCTATTGGATGTTGGAAATTCAATATCCAATAGAATTCTGTCGAAAATACTGCAGTTTTTACATTACTACACATCGACATCTTTGACAATACAAATAACCACTTTACGATGCCATTTTACCCAAGCTCCATAAATTATACAAGTTATTATTTTTATCATGTACAAGTTCCTTCGCACTTTATAATCAGCAATATTCATTGAACATTTAGTTCTATCAAAGTCCATTGACTTAATAACTTTTCAAAGCAAACACGTAAACTTATTTTTATTTCTTTGAAACGCTTCAACCGATGAAGTTACGCAGAATACTTTAAGCCTGTAAAGTAATTGATGGTTCCCTTTTCAGAAAAATTAGACATCTTATCGTCTTCAATCCCCAAAATTCTTTTTCTAACCATTTTTTCATTCCTGCTTTTAAAAATAATCACCGAATCTACATCCCTTTCGTATGTGTTTTTGACAGCTCGGTTTTGCAATCTCATATATTGCAGTTCCGTCAACTCACCTTCAAAAACAGACTTTTGTATGTAGTGTCAAATACTTCTGCATATCTTAAATATATTTCTAGTACTTTTTGCCCGACTTCATCCATTTCAACATCATAGACTAGAATACAGTACATTCATATCACCCACCATATCTTAAACCCTTCATATTCTTTTTCTTCGGTCAAGTAGCTTAATCAATTTATAGCATTCCAGTCTGAATAAATATCTATGATGACGTCCCTATTTAATTCTTTGTGTTTTTATAGTACGCTGAAGTCGTTTGTCATATTCTTCACTATGATTTTTCTTGCAGATTCTTTTAAATATAAATAATTTGATTCTTTTCAAAATCATCTTCACTTATCATATTTTTATTAAGTAATGAAAATATCATTCTCTCTGCGATAAGCGGCTTAAATATTTCTGCAATATCTAAAGAAAGTGAAAAACCTTGCCACCCCAGGTTCATGCAGATAACTTTTACTGTCAGATTGAGCTGTGTCTATATATTTCTGCTAATGCAGTTGTATACACTAAAAATTGGCAAATGACAATAAAGTATTTATCATATTTTCAGGCGGATGCTTTATGCGCTTTTGTAAAATTGACATTTTGTTTAATAATGTCATTCCATGATTCATAGTACTTTTTCCTGATATTCCCTCTATTCCCATCAACTCTTCAATACTATTTGTCCGATTCAATTTCTCTCAAGCAATGCTATCTCTTCAGAACTCCTTCCAGATTTACCTCTCCGTTGTAATATCTCACATTTCTATAAATATTATATGATGCCGCATCAATAAACTTTTTGCAAGCATAAGCCTTTTCTCATACTCAGAATAATGTCCTACCTGCTTCACGGTAAAAACCCACTCACATTTTTATCTCGCGGTGAAAAAGAGCCCGAATAAAATCCATAATAGTTAAATACATGTAATAAAATTTCCTTTTTGCATAAAAATTTAAAAGTTTGAGTATTCAGATTTATTTCGCCAAATACATAAAAGATCGGAGACTGTTTCTACAGAATGTCTTTCTTAATTTTATCTTCAGTTACTACCCTTATACTGTTATCTTTTTCGTTGAAGTGTTCCACTTTTAAAAAAATGTAGTAATTTCTGTTCATGTCACTCTCCTCAAATAAAACAAAATTCGTAGTATGCACATTTTGAACATATCTTTTTCTAGCAAGTATCGGTGGCTGTGGCATATCTACAATTCTTTTAATTTCATCCAAAAGTATTCTCGATTTCTTTCTGTCTCTATCTTCAAGATGAACTACCTCTCTCTTTTTATTTTAGGAAAGTCTAAAATTCCTTTTTCGATTTCTATTCCCTTATTCTCAAGTATCCACATGTAATACTTAAGTTGCCAAATCGAAGCAATTTCTACACTTCTTGATTTTTTAACTTCATGGACGATTCTCCAGCTTTGTAAAAAATCTATGCTTATCATATCATCTACCATGATATGTTTCTTTTCTCTACTATATGATTCTTCATCAATAAAGCTTTTCCAATTTGAACTAAATCACTCGTGTTTCCACATCAAGTTGGTGTGAAAAATACCATAGTTTACGATCACATACATAGTGATAGTATATCATTGCTCCGGTGACAGCTTTCATATATTTCATCCTCCTTGTTTGATACAACTATCCCCATACTTTTTACCTTGTGGTTTATTCATATACTGAATAATTTACTTTTAAATAATATTACTTTCTATCTCTTTACTTTCTTTAGTTATACTTATAGCCCATCTCCGGATTATATTCCGCATCTATGATCTTAATTTCTTCATATTTGCCGAGTTTTATCGTAACTTTAGGGTCTTACATTTTTCCAGCTGATATCTCTATACCCAATGTGAAGGCTTTTAATTTCTCCCTGTTCTCTATTTTTCTTCCATGCTCAAGTTTCTGTCACTCAGGCTCTTTTTCCAATATTTCTATCTCACCTATATTATTCTCAAAAACTACTAATGGAATAACTGTTTCTGTAGTTATCCCTAAACAACTTTTGTGCATCCGGCTTTGTATTTTCTGCCGGCAAATAAAGATTGGCTGTTCAATACATTTTTAATTTTGTCATAATACTTACGGCATTTGAACCCTTCATATTTTTCCGTGCTGTAAATATCCCTCACCAAATTCATCTTATCTATTTCTCTTAATTCTCTTGGAGCGGTTTTTAAAATATTCCCTCAATTTTTCTTTTGATAGTTCAAAATATTTTTCGTCTATATTATATCCTGCTCGGAACATTTCTTTTCACCACCGTCAAAACATAACAATTAGCTCCGTCTCCATTCCAGCTTCGTTTCCTATAACACCTTCCCATCCTCTGAAAAAGTCCGTTGACATCCGATAGTTCCGTAATCAAAAATGTCAAAATCTACATCCAGTGATGCTTCAGCAATCGAGCTTGCAATCATGTTCCTTTTCTATTATCTTTTGTACCGCCCTCATCTATTTTTCCGAAACTTAAAAGTAGCTTTCTCTTTTTCAATTCTGTCCTTATAAATATATTTTCCATGCAGCATGTTCAATTCCTCTCGTCAATTGATTTACTATCAGAGCTATTTTCTTGTAAATCCATTTATTACTGAGTTCTTTATAAACTTCCTTGCATTTGTTACTGTATTACATACTACCAACACTCTGTTGATTGTTATATTTTTCAAATATGAAATCTGCTATTATCCTCCTCATGCCATTCTACACTATGCCTTATTCTTTTTCATCTACAAACGGTTCCGGCATTATAGACTTAAGCCCGCAGCTTTCCATTATATCCCTAGGAATCGGAAAAGTCGCTGTCATTATAGCAAAAACGTCCTCCCAGTTCTGTTACCATTTTTAATCCGCATATCAAAAATCCATGATCTCAGGTCCATGCATTGAATTTCATCAATTACTATCTTTGAATATGAAAGTGTCAGCTTTTGCTTCATACCCTCTATGTCGGAACACTGTTGTGAATAATTGATCAACAGTACATACGGTCAACGCAACGGTGAAAGCTGCTGTTACTGTAAAATAATTTTTCTATGTCTAAATTCTCATCACTTTCGCTCTGCAGCTGCAAATATATTCCTCGCGTTTCACTGTGAAGTAAACCAAGTCTCTCTTCTATAAATTTGTTATCTAAAAATTTCCTCCTTTATTCTCATATATATTGCATTTATTGCAGTTCTTACAGGCAGTGTAAAAAGCCTTTAGTATTTCCTATCCACCATAATCCAGCTTCCATCTTTCCCATTCCGTTTGACTCAATAACTACAAGATTTTCATCCCTATTGTCTTTCATAAGTTCTGTAAATCGTTCCACTCAGGCTTATCTATATATACTATAGCTCTTTTGAAGCTTCTCCATAAAAAGAAATTCAGTTTGTTTTCTAAAAGTCATTTTTCTATTTCAACCGGAACATGAGCACTTGCAGCATAATCCACCCTGTTTAAGCAACCTTTTAAGAGTACATATTCGCCGAACAAATTACTTTTATCGCTATTTGACCTGTTAATATATTTATCTCTAAAATGCAACTTTTTCCGGTATCCTGACCTTATCATATTTAAAATTTTTAACTATATATTGTAGTGAATCTTTCTCTCTGTTAATATTTTTCCAGGTTGTCCGTGAAATCACTTTTTCAAGCTTTCTCTATCGTGGTGATAAAATGGCAGAAAAATAGAGTACATAGCATCATCTAAATCATCAAAGTTCTTGAAATCATCAGCTCCTTGAAAATCTTCTTTAAGTCCTTTTGCATCCAAAAATAAGCGTGCTCAAAATTCCATGTGGAACTTCATCTTCCACCCTTTTCAGCATTTCAATTTTTCGCTGAAATTTTGAGTTCATCTTACCAAATCATGATATAAAACTGCCTTGTTCAAGCAATGTCCAATTAACATTACAATTCTTATAAAATTTTTCAACCTCTCATATTCTTGAAGCACCTTATCTGTATGTTCTTGAATGGTTTCTTCCGTATGTATGATTTTGCCAAAACTCCTTCTCCGCCATTTTATGCTTACTACCCTTAGTTAAAGCAGAAAATATAAATTCTTCATCTTCATCACATAAAATTTCTCATCCATATCGGCATATATGTGTGAAGTATATAAAAGCTTCAACTCTATTCCATGCCCTGATATATTTGGTTTTTAAATTTCCATAGTTTAACTTATCGTATTCCTTATTTAATAAAAGTCTCGTCCCCTTTGAGTAAGGCCCTTACCTGCTTTCCTACGAAGACAGAATTTCTAAATAATCATATCCACAATCAGCTCTTCCTCCCTGTATTCTTAGTATTTTCAAAGGTATGTATGCGTATCGACCTATTTCCATTGACTTGTCATCGTCTATTTCCTTTAGCATAATTTTAGTTTTCCCTACTTCTTTGATTGTGACAAGATCCTCTCTTCGCCCTAATGACGGATATTCCCACGGATTTTTAAAAGCTCTGCAAATCTCTTCTGTTTTACTCTGTTCTTCAGGACATATGTATCACAAGCTCTACATGAGATAACAACTCTATATGGTAACACCTCTGCCCACACCAAGACCGTTTACATTCAGTTGATGCCTTCCTGCCTCAAAAATTCGTTCCATTTTAAATTCATGCCTTGTATATAAATCATTTACTTTGATTTATATTGACCCTGATGTCTTATTTGCATATTTACGTATTCTTCATACCGACACATAGTATGTATCATACCGATTACTGTTGAATAAGGTGGAAGCGGATATGATTCTTTAAGCTGAAAACTCATCGGCTTTTTATAATTGACCAAATCCTGCTCAATTCAATTCTAACAGCTTCCTTACCATCAAAATCAGCCGGTTTTATACTTTCTCTATCAGCCTGCATAATATTCACGAACCTTTCCTTTAAGTTCTTCAAAAACTTCGGCATACTGACTGCATTTAATTCACTTTTAATAGCCGTATCGTTATCAAATTTCCCCATAACTAAACCGCAATGGTATTCTCTTGAACAGCTCAAACATCATATCTTGAATCGACTCAATATTTAATTTATTATCGCTAACATCTATACAGTTATGAAAAGGGTTTTTCGTGTCCTTACACACGCCTATCGCATAAAACGGCTTTAAAGTCTTCTCTTCTTCCCCTTATATCACGATACAGCATAGAAATTGTATCAAGTAACTTGCATACGCCTTGCTCTCTCATTCTTATCCAATTCAATTTCATATACTTTATCAATCCCTATCTGATCCAGATCTGCGGTGACGGTATAGGCGTAATAAGATTTATGAATTTCAGATTGAGCAATATTCATATCTCATTCAATCTGTCTGCTAAGCCTTTATTAGTTAAAGTCTAAATCACCTTTATAGGGTCTCTAATGAAATTGCATTGGATAATCTGACTTTTGCGGAACGTTTCTTACCTCCTGTCCTTTTCCGTCTTTAAATGTCCAAAAATCAATTTCAGGTAATCCGTAATTGTCGCATCCTTATCAAACTGGATCACTTTTTTTTCACCTGTTCTTCGAACTTACTTTTGCAAGCGGTTCTTCCAGCTGTTCTATAATATTATACCTAATTGCCTGACGAGAAATATATGAATACCTGCTCTCCATATCATCCCAACTTTTTCCAATGATGCCACATTTCCTATCGCTTCACCGTAGTTGCACTCTCCGCTTCAAATATTGCTGTAATTGTCAATCCTTTTGCTTTTAAATTGTTTCCCATCTTAATTCTCCTCATTTCCTTTCTCATCAACCTCATCCGTTATCCGATCATACCTGTTACAAATGCGTAACCTATATTCTTAAATTTCAAATCGTTTTTCCAGATTTTCTGCAAATATAGCCAGTATTGGTTTTTGCACATACATATGTGCATTGATCATCGTATCCATAAATGCGTATTTATTATTTGTTTTTAACGCATTCAACATTCGATATGCAATACTTCCAAGTTTTTTATTATATCCTGTTCCTTTTGCTTTAACATTCGTTTCATTGCTTATATCATTTGATTTAACATCCGCTTCATTGCCTGAATTATCTTTTTCTCAACTCCGTATGCATCTCTTAAAGTAATAACCATGACTTTTCGCGATTCTTATCATGTTTTATCATCTTTTCCATTACTCCTACCTCCTTAAATATTCCGCATTTATTTTTAATATATCCTCTATCGTACCCATACTATACATTGCTTTATCAGGTATGGACAGTTTGTAATGTATCAATTTATGAATAAGCAGGATTGATTTTTCATTGTTCATCAATCTGTTCATAACTTCATCCTTACAAATACATCAGTTTCTATTCCTCCGAAGTCTACCGTTTTGTATCCTTTTCGAAACATTTATCACAATTTTCAATCGTCTTCAATATAAATTTTGTTATTATATTGAATGTGAGATACATTATCACTATCCTGGTCATGGGGAAAAATCTGATCTTGAGACATCCGACAATTCGTATCCAGTGTTTCATTTGATTTTTCTGCTCATTTGTTTTGCAAAGCCCTGTAATTACGGTACCGCCTTCCGAGCTTTGTAAAACATCCTTTTATAATTTGATTAATTCGCACGATTTCTTGCAAATCCATCGAAGCATTCTACAAAATTCTCTATTATACGAGATACGTAAATCCTGCAGGAACGCATGCATAAACCAATCTACACACGGGACAAAGTCGCCACGTAATTATTGAAGTCCCAGACGTGGAGGTTTTCCTGTTTACATCAAAACCTATTTCTCGCATAAAAGCCGTCGATGTCCAGGTGCGATCTTGGCATTACATGTTTACACACCGATACTTTGATTTTAGCCTACTGCTATCATTTCATCCAAATATTCCTTAACAGGTTCAACAAAATAATTGTTGAATTCTTCATATATGTCGGGATTTTTATTCTGAGGTTCATTATACTGATATTACTCCAAGCATTCTTTATAATCGAATACATGGCATTTTTACCGCCGATATATTTTCTTACCTCCTTGCGCTAAAAACTCCACCGTCTCTTTAAGTATGTCCATCTGTTTTGATTTCACTCTGCTTGTCAGAGCTTTTTCATTTTTCTTCAATGATACTTTCTTCAATTCTTTTCTTTTGCTATAGGATCAAACCCGAAGTCAAGCATTTTATAAGCACTTACATAACTGTTGCTCTTCAAATATCTCTTTACTTGTTCAATCTACGATTAAGTCTATCTAAACTGTGTGTATGAAATTTTTGAAACTACTGTCTTCATGGTTTTTATCTTTAAAAAGTAATCCTGATGTATTGAAAAAGTTTTTTCATAGGTGTCTATCAAATAAGAAAAATATTTTTCTTCAAAAGGTTTTCCTAATCTTGAGCAGGAATGTCAACTCATCTTGTGAAAGGATATGTCTTCACTGTCATCAATATTTTTTTATGTTTCAAAATATTGTACAACCTAAAATCCCGCAATTGAACAACCAATCAGAAATTTTTATTGTTATTCCATTCATCACAGTCCTCCCAATTTTAAAGTCACTTATTGACTATTTACAGATTGCTATAAACTTGAAAGCATGCTGAAACCGGTACTAAACGACCCTATCCTGCCTTATAAAAAGTGATTCTAAGATATGTAACTGGCCTCCATTTTAAACATGCAAATATTGGCTACTTCTATTCCGTAGTGTTTAACTGTCACTTCCTTATTTTTATAAGCGAAATTCTTATATCATCAGGTCGTAAGAAGAGTCTTTTATACTCTCTAAAATCTGACTCTTGCATTCTCAACAAATAAAGTTCTTCCCTTTTTAGAATCCAAGCTATAAAACCAGTCTTTATTAGTTTTGCCATCATGTTCTCTAATTACACATGGAGACAAAGATTTAAAAGTTGCCGATTCTATCATAAAAAGTTTTCTTGCTTCAGTTCGATTTTCTCTATTTTCATTGTAATGCCTTTATATGAATACTCCTTCCTCGTCCGTTAATCATAGCATTATAAAATTAGTATACCCGTCGACAAATCATGTGTGGAAAAATTTAAACAAATTCTTTTATTCCAGAATCCTGATCGTTTCTCTAAAGATTCACATTCCGACATATATAACGAAAATGCTGAAATCTTTTCTATCGTTTCTCCTTTTATATACAGTGATTCAAAGACCCGTTTATCATTTTTCTGCAATATGATGTTTAAGGGAATGAAAAAGACATTCTGTTTTTATCTTTTTGAATTTCATCACTATCTAAAGAAATTACAATTTGATATCTCATATCTTATCCTCCCGGGTTTTATTTAGCTAGTATCATAATAACCGTCTTATCGAATTTTATCAACCATTATACTTGTGTTTATAAAAATACAAATATAATTTATATATTGTGTACTTCTGTACTTTCCCTTTTACCATATCTAATAAGAAGTCTTATGAGTGAATATAAAAATTAAAAACACTCGATTTTATTTTTCTAAACCATGACTTCCTACTAACACCTATAGGTTTCGGCTTTTTGAAAAACACATGAACCTAAAAATATAAATTTCTTTATTTATATCATTTACATCTCTCCGATTTCAGATTACAATCATTACAGCTTTATAGCTGACTTTTACCAATTTATTTAATAGAAACAAGTTTGAAATATAAAATTATAATTGTGCTTATACATTTTCCTTAATAGAAACATATTGAACATTGGTCTGGAACCAACATTTCTACATATCATCTGATACGCTTTTCTATATTTTCATATCGTTTAAAATCTACTGTACACAAAAATTGCAGCACCTCGTTTTATCATTATCCAAAGGTCATTTCCAATAATTCCTGTACTGTATCCTTGCTCCTAACTCGGATCATATTATCATCTGCCCTAGCTCGCGAAAAGCAAATTCATGCTTCCGTACCATATTATTTCATAGTCTATAATGGCAAAATGTTCATGCATATGATCCTGAAGCATAACCTTTATGCCGCAATTCTCCAGTGTCTGTACAAGAGCTGGTATCTTCAACCTTTTTGTCCTATAAGCCTAATTAAATTTAAAAATCCCTACAACCGCTTAAACTTACGGTTTTATAGGGAGTTGGTATTACTACTCCAGCTCCACCGTTCCCGGTGGCTTGGATGTCAGGTCATAGAATACGCGATTCACATGATCACCTCATTGATTATTCTATTCATCACCTTCTGCAGCACCGACCACGGTATCTCCACGGCCTCTGCTGTCATGAAATCCACTGTCTCGACCGCACGATTGCCACCGCATGGTCATATGTGCGGAAATCGCCCATGACTCAACCGACCTCATATTAGTAGCGCTGCAAAATACTGGCTCATCGACTTGTCTGGGCCTGCCTTAGCTATCTCCATCGCGATAGATTGCATCTGCGCCTCCTGCACGATTTTACCTTTTGCTCTGCAGTGACCTCTCGATGATTCTGATGCCTAGTCGGTCCGGGAATGGCTGGCGATCTACCAGATGGTCCGGGGTCCGGGCCTCTGCCCGTTCGACGCACCTCGTCCTGAACAGCATGCGCAGTGACTCGATTATCTCCTTGAAATCAACGTGGTCGGAAGTCCGCCCACGTTGTGGTGCGACTTGATTACGGCTGATTTGCCGAGGCCGCTCTCGATTATATCCGGGTAAAGTCGTCCTCCTGTGCCAGATAATCGATTGCGCCGATCCTCTTGGCTTCCTCTTCAAAACTCTGATAAATTCTTCGCCGATAATCTTACGCTTTGTCTCCGGATCTGCAACACCAGCAAAGCTAGCGTAATATCTCCTGCGCATTTATACGCACGAAGTTGATGTCACACGCCATCGCTGCCGAAAAATCGACTCAACCTGGTCGCCCTCGTCCTTGCAGGCGAGACCGCGATCTACAAATACGCATGTCAGCTGCTTGCCTATTGCCTTTGCCAGAAGCGCTGCAACTACGCTGGAATCAACGCCACCGGATAGTGCGAGCAGAACCTTGCCGTCACCGACCTTCTCGCGAACCGCCTCGATCTGCGTCTCTGCGAACGAGTCCATCTTCCAGTCCTGATCGCGGTTACCATACACCGAGGATGAAGTTGCTGAGCAGCGTCGTCCCCTCAACGGTGTGGTTAACCTCCGGATGGAACTGCACAGCGTAGAATCCTTGCAAGCATCCTCCATGCCAACAACCGGACGGTTGTCGGTGTGCGCTGTAACCGTGAATCCGGCCGGCACCTCGCTGATGTAGTCCGTGTGGCTCATCCACACTACTGTGTTGTCGTTCACTCCTGCAAAAAGGCCGTCCTTGCAGTCAACTGCAGTCTCCGTACGGCCGTATTCGCTCGTTGGAGCTGTTCCGATCTTGCCGCCGAGCATATGCGCCATAAGCTGCGCTCCGTAGCAGATGCCGAGGATTGGCGGTCCGAGCCCACACACACCTTTGTCAATAGTCAGAGCCCCCTCACCGTATGCGGACTGAGGTCCGCCGGTAAAGATGATTCCACATGGGTCAAAATCCTTGATCTTGTCTATCGTGAGTCCGTCAAAATTACGAACCTCCGAGTACACGCCCAGTTCACGAACCCTGCGGGCGATGAGCTGATTGTACTGTCCGCCGAAATCGATAATTAATGTCTTGTTAGCCATTGTCGCTCCTAACGTCTTACTATTGCGACACTGTTATCCTTGTATCAGGAATCGGGCTTAATATTAAAGCACGGTAATCCTAATGTCACATAGAACAACTGAAAAATGTTCGCTTCGCTGTTTGCTTATATTAAAACACGGTAATCCTAACGTCTTACTGTTGCCACACTGTTATCCTTGAGTACAACATCGTGTGCGCCGCCTTCAATGATACTCGTCGCCGAAACGAGGGTGAGCTTGGAATTTCTCTGAAGCTCCTGAATGCTGACAACTCCACAGTTGCACATTGTCGATTTAACCTTGCTGAGTGAGAGGTTTACGTTATCGTGCAGTGAACCTGCATATGGTACGTAGGAATCAACCCCCTCCTCGAACTTGAGCTTAGCCTCGCCGCCCAGGTCGTATCTCTGCCAATTGCGAGCCCTTGCGGAACCCTCGCCCCAGTACTCCTTCATGTAGTTGCCATTTACCATCACCTTAGCAGATGGTGACTCGTCGAATCTTGCAAAATATCTGCCTAGCATGATGAAGTCCGCACCCATAGCGAGAGCAAGTGTCATATGGTAATCATATACGATTCCGCCATCCGAGCAGATTGAAATGTACTCACCTGTCTTCTCAAACCACTCGTCTCTTGCCGCTGCCACCTCGAGCACTGCGGAAGCCTGTCCACGGCCGATCCCTCTTCCTCTGTGATGCAGATTGATCCACCACCGATTCCAATCTTGACGAAGTCTGCGCCGCTTTTGGCCAGGAAATCGAAGCCTTCCTTATCTACTACGTTTCCGGCTCCAATCTTAACACTGTCGCCATACTTCTCTTACCCGCCAGCGTTTCTCGCCTGCCACTCGGAATACCTTCAGAGGAGTCGATAGTTAGCACGTCTACCCCGGCCTCTACGAGGCGAATTCTTTTCTTCTAATCGCGGGTGTTTACACCGGCTCATGATGAAGCTCTTGTTGTCGTCGAGCAGCTCATTTGGATTCGCCTTGAGGAATCGTAGTCCTTTCTGAATCAAACGCCACTAGACATCCGTCTTTGTCCACGATTGGCAACTCGATTGACCTTGTATGTCCCAGATGATGTCGTTAGCCTCGGACAGTGTGATACCTGCATTGCCGTACACGAGGTTCTCGAGAGGTGTCATGAACTCAGATACCTTGGTGTCTGTGCTGAGTCTGCTGATTCTGTAATCCTTGCTTGTAACAAGTCCCAACAGCTTGCCGTGGCCTGTACCGTCATCTGTAACCGCAACTGTCGAATGTCCTGAATTCTGCTTGATTGCGAGTACATCGGCCAGCGTGCCATCCGGCTTGACATTGGTGTCACTGCGCACAAATCCGGCCTTGTGGGACTTAACCTTTTTGACCATTGCCGCCTGGCTTTCGATTGACTGCGAACCGAAGATGAAAGAAATTCCACCCTCCTTTGCAAGTGCAACTGCCATACCGTCATCTGATACAGCCTGCATTACAGCGGAAACAAGTGGAATATTAGCCATAATCTTAGGCTCTTCGCCTTTTTTGAATTTTGTGATTGGAGTTTTGAGCGACACATTCTCAGGCCTGGCTTCAGCGCTGGAAAAGCCCGGCACAAGAAGGTCTCGCTAAAAGTTCTTGATGGTTCTACTAGAACAATTGCCATTGTGCACCTCTCTTTCTATATATAAACGTGAAATTGAAATTAAAAGATATTAATGAAAATTATAGCACAATAGACCGCATTCCGATAGTATCCGGGCGCTAATTTAATAAAAACAGGTTGCAACCGGACAAAGGTGAAAACACCCGGTCACAACCTCAAATTCGAGAAGCACAATGTCGTTATTGATATATTATTGATTTCTAAGGAGCAAAACATGTCGGTTATATGTCAGATTCCGCTCCTGTAGCTCCAGTGCTCGGATTATCTGACGAACTCCGCTCCTGTAGCTCCAGTGCTGGATTATCTGACGGACTCCGCTCCTGTAGATCCAGTGCTCGGATTATCTGACGAACTTCGCTCCCGCAGCTCCGGTGCTCGGATTCATTGCAGCTGAGCCCTGCCGGCTCGAGCATTCCACTTATCACCTCAGTTACCGGCACCCAGTACCGCCTAATTCTTGAGGAACCTAAGCGCAACGGATACAGGATTATCTCCATCAAACATCCAATACCGCCTGGTTCTCGAGGAACAGCTTGATATCATCTTCAACTGTTCCACTTCCGGCGATTCCAAAGTTCTCGACTAGCACCTTAGCGACGTTAGGCGAGAGGAATCCCGGTAGTGTAGGCCCAAGGTGAATGTTCGACGCCGAGGTATAGAAGTGCGAGCATTACGATTACGGCCTTCTGTTCCTTACCATGCGATGTTGCTAAGCGATTGGCAGCTCGTTGATATCGTCGAGATCAAACACTTCCTTGAGCTTAAGCGCAATCAATGCCAGCGAATATGAATCGTTGCACTGTCCCGCATCGAGGACTCTTGGAACCGTTGATGTCACCGAGATCCAGCTTGTTATACTTGTATTTTGCGCATCCGGCTGTGAGGATCACTGTATCATTGGCAGAGCCTTTTGCAAACTCTGTGTAGTAGTTCCTCGACTTCATTCTGCCGTCGCAGCCTGCCATAACGAAGAACTTTCTGATAGCACCAGACTTAACTGCCTCAACTACCTTGTCGGCCAGTGCAAACACCTGCTCGTGTGCAAATCCGCCGACAATCTCACCTGTCTCGATTTCAGTTGGAGCCGGACACTTCTCACATCTCGATGATTTCGGAGAAACTCTTAGTCTCGCCATACTTGCCATCGATGTGCTTACATCCCGGATAACCGGCAGCTCCTGTTGTAAACAGTCTGTCCTTGTAGCTGTCTGCCGGTGGAACGATACAGTTTGTAGTCATCAGAATCGGTCCGTTGAAGCTTGCAAATTCTTCCTTCTGCTTCCACCAGGCATTTCCGTAGTTTCCTGCGAAATGCTCATACTTCTTGAATACCGGGTAATACTGACCTGCCAGCATCTCGGAATGAGTGTATACATCTACGCCTGTTCCTTCTGTCTGCTCTAACAGCATCTCGAGGTCCTTGAGGTCGTGTCCGGAGATGAGGATTGCAGGGTTCTTGCGAACTCCGATGTCAACCTTTGTAATCTCCGGGTTGCCATAGGCAGAAGTATTTGCCTCGTCCAGCAGAGCCATTCCGTCTACACCGTACTTTCCTGTCTCAAGTGTGAGTGCAACGAGCTCGTCTGCCGTCAACGAATCATCCAGTGTAGCAGCGAGTGCTCTCTGCATAAATCCGTCAACCTCGGCATTGTCCTTGAGAAGTGCATTTGCATGCTTGCTGTATGCTGACAGACCCTTAAGTCCGTACGTAATCAGTTCTCTCAGAGATCTGATATCCTCGTTCTCTGTCGATAGAACTCCGACCTCGGAACTTGCCGCCTTGGCTGCAAATTCACCTACGCAGCCGTTCCATTTAGCTGCATCCGGAAGCTTGCCGGTATCATCCAGCTGCTTGAGGCTGCTCGCTCTGCAAGTTAGTGTCTCAACTATCTTAGCGGTAATCGCCTCATCATCGAAATTTGCATTTGTGATAGTGGTAAAATAGATTGAGCGATACCAGGTGATTAACCTGTTCACCTACCTCCTTACCTTCGGCTCTCAGCTGTGTAGTAACTGCAGAAAGACCCTTAGTTACGTATACCAACAAATCCTGCAATGCGGCTGTCTCCGGGAGTTTGCCACATACTCCTCTCATCGTACAGCCTGTGCCCTTTGCCGTCTCCTGACACTGGAAACAAAACATCTTATTCTCCATCTGCTTCTCCTTTCAACTACTATATATCGACCTCGCCTCCGCTCAGCCGTCGTCTCCGGTCATTCTCCAGTCCCTCACCCGGAACAAATCTAACCTGAATATCCTTACTTAGGTCTGCTAAGTCTTATATCATATTCCATAGTCCTCAACCTGTGAACGAGTCTAACACTTAAAAAAGGTGTTGATGAGTGTTCTTCCAAGTACGTGCTGAGCCTTAACCTGTGAATAAGTCTAACACTGAAAAAAGGTGGAATCTGTAACCTATGTTACAATTCCACCTTGTGCTAATGTTTTTATGTCAGAACACCGGCGTACCTACGCTCGGCATCTGAAGCATTGCTCCGCCAATGATGTGCATCGACGGCGCGCTCGAAATTCGCACGCACACGGCTAACGCCGTATAGCCATAGCTGAAGCGATATAGTCACATATCAGTTGAGAGCTTTGCTCAAATTCATACACATGTACGAATTTGAAAAATATATCCGCATATCAGTTGAGGGCTTCTATCTCGGCCGGATCAAGTACAAATATCTTGCGCCCCTTAATCTCAACCAATCCATCATCCTGCATCTTCATCAACTCACGAGAAATCGACGGCCTCGTCACACCGAGGAACTCAGCAAAGCTCCTCACGTGTCATATCGATCGGCTGGTCTGATCCCTATCATTATAGATGGACAGCATCTTGGCGATTTTCTGACGAAGAGTCGGACAGACAGGATTCGCGAGTCTCATATTTAGCGCATAAGCATTTCCCGGCAAAAATCATAAGCAAATTGCTTGTCAGCTGCTTGTGATAATCGCATGCCGTTGACACGTGCCTGTCATGAAGTCGCGCGGCACACGACTATCCCTGGTCCCGCACGTAGCCTGTGCAAATACCCCATATTCCTTCTTACCTAGGAACAGCAAATGTCTCCAAATATATCTCCCGTACTTGAGAATGTCTGATTCTCTCTGTTGCCGTCAAACGAATCGTAGCCGACTCGTACCCGCCCTCGAGCAGGATGTGAAAGCTGTTGGGCTCATCCTCTTCAGTGAAAATCATCTCACCTTTCCTGCTAGGTGACACAAAAGCGCACTACAGGTAAAGCATTTATCCACATCCTCTACGGACATAGCCTTAAACAGGCTAACCATCAGCCGCCGCGCTATATCCATATCAGTCCTTGCCGAAACCTTCTTGACATCTCGCCTCGCTTATTACATCATGCCCATTCCGCCGCCTGCGGGCATAGCAGGTGCAGCAGGAATATCTTCCTTAATCTCCGTGATTCCTGCTTCTGTTGTGAGCAGCATTCCTGCTACACTGGAAGCGTTCTGAAGCTCCGATCTGGTAACCTTAACCGGATCCACGATTCCCGCTTCAATCATGTCTACATACTCCTCGGTAGCAGCGTCAGGCCACACCCTTCTTGGAGCCTTAACCTCGGCAACGATTACGCTGCCTTCAAATCCGGCGTTTTCAGCAATCTGTCTAACCGGCTCCTCAAGTGCTCTGATGACGATTCTGGCACCGGTTCTCATGTCTCCCTCAAGACTCTCAGCATACTCGGAAACTTTATCAATTGCGCCGATCAGTGAAGTACCGCCACCGGCTGCAATTCCTTCCCTCAACGGCAGCTCTGGTAGCATTGAGCGCATCCTCAAGTCTGAGCTTCTTCTTGCCCTAGGTTCAGTCTCTGTTGCCGCTCCGGCGTTGATAACTGCAACTCCACCTACCAGCTTAGCAAGTCTCTCCTGCAGCTTCTCTTTATCAAAATCAGAGGTTGTCTCTTCGATTTCACCCTGATCTTCTCAATTCTCTCATCGATCTCAGCCTTGTCCCCAGCGCCGTTTACGATTACAGTATGGTCCTTATTCACCTTGACTGTACCTGCTTTTTCCGAGCATGTCGACTGTAGCTTCCTTGAGCTCATGTCCAGCTCCTCGCTGATTACCGCGTACCACCTGTGAGGATCATAATATCCTCCATCATAGCCTTCTTCTGTCACCGAATCCGGGTGCCTTTACAGCTACTACATCAAGCGTTCCTCTCAGCTTGTTAACAACAAGCGTTGCCAGAGCCTCACCATCTACATCGTCAGCAACGATGAGCAGCTTCTTGCCGGACTTCATGATATCCTCCAGCAGCGGAACCGAAATCCTGAATGTTGCTGATCTTCTTGTCTGTCAGCAGGATGTACGGGTTATCGAGAACAGCCTCCATCTTCTCTGATGCTGGCTGCCATATAAGGTGACAGATAACCTCTATCAAACTGCATACCCTCTACAACGTCGAGAGTAGTTCCGAGCGACCTCGACTCCTCAACAGTGATAACGCCGTCCTTACCGACCTTCTCCATAGCCTCGAGAATAAGTGTACCAATCTCCTTATCATCGGCGGAAACAGCTGCAACCTGAGCTACGCTATCCTTATCATCAACCTTGACTGCGCTGCTCTTGAGGTATTCAACCGCAACATCTACCGCGCTGCTGATACCCTTCTTGAGAATCATCGGGTTAGCTCCGGCAGTTACATTCTTGAATCCCTCGCGAACAATTTGCCTGTTGAGCAATGTAGCTGTAGTAGTTCCGTCGCCCGCTACATCATGTAGTCTTGGTAGCAACCTCCTTGACAAGCTGAGCTCCCATGTTCTCAACCTGATCCTCAGCTCGATTTCCTTGGCAATCAAAACACCGCTCGTTAGTGATCAGCGGTGATCCATATGATCTCTCAATCAGTACATTTCTGCCCTTAGGTCCTAGTGTAATCTTAACTGTATCTGCCAGCTTATCAACTCCTGCGAGGAGCTTTCTTCTCGAGTCTTCTCCGTAATGCAAATCCTTTGCCATCTTAGTTACCTCCCATTGTATTGATGTACATCCGCACCTGATTATGTGTACATATATGAGATGCGGAGTTAAAATCTACATTTCTATTATTTGTATTGTACCTATCGTTCTACCCAAATAGAGCTCTCGACTGTAGCTATTCGATTACAGCGAGGATATCCTTCTGGCTCATTATGATGTACTCCTCGCCGGCGTATTTCAGCTCTGTGCCGCCATACTGAGAAGACTACCTTATCTCCAACCTTGACTTCCATCTTTCGTCTTCTGTTCCGGGACCAACGGCCCAGAACCTCAGCCTCCTGCGGCTTTTCCCCGGCGCTTGCCGACAGGATAAGCCCGCCCTCAGTCTTTTCCAATGCTTCACTGCGCTAGTACAACTCTTGCGCCCTACTGGCTTTATTCCTATACTCATTTTTAGAAACCTCCCAATCGTTTAATTGTTAGCACTCAAAATATGCGAGTGCTAATCTCTATAACTAATTTTACTCAGCATCCTGATGTTGTCAACACGGCACTATGAATTAAATGTGAAGATATCTTCACTGCATACTTCTATAGTAAAAACAGATATTGCTGTGCTATTCCGTTACCAAAATGTCGTCAGCAAATGCTTCGTCGCATTCTCTTAACATCTTTGATGTCAAACCCGTAAAGCTCTGCCATTATCTTCTTCATCCAGACATCTATAGGAAAGGCTGTAAAATCCCTGAGTCCGAAGAGCAATAGCAGTTTGCAACCTTAGGTCCCACGCCCTAAATACGACAGCAGCCTTGTGCTTCTCTTCTGCCGAGCCTGTTGGCACACCCTGCCCTTATAATGCTCCGGGCCGCTGCCAGATATGTATTCCCTATACTCAGCTTGAGGTGCCGCAAGCTCCTCGAGTTGCTTCAGCCAGCTGCTCAGGAGTCGGAAAAGCATACCTTACCTCTCCCATAAATTCTCCAATCTCAGTACCGTAGCTCCTCGCCAGCGACTCAATGCACTTCTTGATACGCGGGATGTTATTGTTCTGAGATACGATGAACGATATCAAGACCTCCCAATAATCCTGATTGAGAATCCTTATGCCATAGCACGTGTCTATCGCCTCATCGAGCTTTGAGTCACTCGCAAGCAACGCTCTTCTTCATATCTCCATATCCGGTGTCCAGGTCAAAATAGCTGCGCCAGTATTCCTCACTGCCACCTGTGCATTCAACTACAAGTGTGCTCGCATCATCTTTGTGTTTCAGCACGACATGGGCTGCATTGCCGCCGGCTACTCCTATATACGAGCCGTCTCCACATTCGTTCCATCGGAAGCATTGCCCACACTCAAATATGGGCTAGCTCTATATCGTGTAAATTGTCAAATCCAATAGTCTAATGTTGTCCATCCTTCATCCCTGCGTCAAATACAATAAGCATGCCTTGCCTCACGGCATCCCAATGCGCCCTTTTCACATAGGTAAATCAATGTTATTCGCAAATATTCATTCAGCAAATTTCTTCGTGCTATCTGTATCTGTATATTCGCTATTATACATGAAATCCTCCATATAACAGATAGGCGCTATTAATATAAACCATAAGAGCTATCAATGTAAAACCAGCAGTACACTTCATACCGCTGGTCTCCTATATGTCACCACTATTATAAATGCGGCGAAATTCATCGCTGTTTATTCGCAATTAGTGCATAAAATACTGTTGATTTTCTCAATGACTACCTTACAGCCGTTATCTCAACTTCGCAGAGTGCGCCTGCAGGAAGTGCAGTGATTGCAACGCACGATCTAGCCGGCTTCGAAGTGAAATATTCAGCATATACTTCATTGAACACCTTGAAATCGCCCATATCCAAAAATGTAGCAGGTTGTCTTGACAACGTTGTCGTAGGTCATACCGTTAGCCTTGAGAATCTCTCCTACGTTCTTGCAGGCCTCGTCCGCCTGTGTCTGAATGTCATCACCTACAAACTTACCTGTTGCAGGATCGATTCCAATTGCGCCGGAAGCATATAGTATGTTTCCTGCCAGGACTGCTTGAGAATAAGGACCGAGAGCCGCAGGAGCGTTCTTAGTATCAGTATATTCGAACATCTGGTTACCTCCTAATTACCTCACATATCTTTCATCTGACCATTATGTCCTGATTGTATCACTCTAACCGGATGAGTTCAAATAATGCTCAAGCCTTCTTACTCTGCCAACTCTCTGACTGCTGTCACTATCAGCTTGCCTTCACGCGATATGAACTCTATATCCACATTTCCAAAAGCCAGCCTCGAAGGCTTATCCGAATCTCTGTCATATGCATCGCGAGGATCCAGCTGCAGTATGCCGATAATCGGTTTTCTATACTGCTCCTCCACCTTGGCTAGGAGGTGATCCGGGAATTCGACCTCACGCACGTCATTTGAGCTCCCGGGATATCATCTTTTCTCCGGCTCTCCAGGATCTCCATGCTCTTCAGTTTTTCCGCACTTTCCGGTTTCTCCGAATTCTTCCGTTTTTCCGGACGCTTCGGGCCGGGCAACAAAGCCTTCTGTCGCTTCGGTAATCGCATCGCTGTACGGCAAATACGGCTTGATATCGTATATCGGCGTACCGTCGAGGAGATCCGCACCTCTACTATCAGGCTCACCTGTCCATCCTCATATTTCACTTCCACCAGCTTAACTGCTGACATTCCAAGAGAGTTCGGTCTGTATGGAGGATCTGGTAGCAAATACGCCCATACGGGACCGAACCACCCAGCCGTGGAGGTCTGACAGTTGGTCGCCATGCCGGATGTAGCTCTCATATTGAGTTGGTTTTCTGAAAAGCCCCATATCAACCAAATATGAGAGAACTTATCGAGCCCTCTCACAGCTTCAGGAATATTAAATTCATGGTCAGACTATCTCCGACCGCAGCGCGTCAACCATCCGGGGCTGCCGCGGTATACCGTACTTCTGCCGAGCGGGCGCATATGCACAACCGGGCGAATTTCATATAATTTCCTATAATCTAATCTGTCCATATTTTTAAACTATTAAGCCCATACAAAATTCCTTTGGCGATGCCCCTATCTCAAAGTGATATTTTACAATACCGAGATCAACCTTGCTCATCGGACCCATGCCTCGACTTGGACCTTGATCCTGTCACCACTCAGCGCGAAGCTGAACCTCTGCAGTTAAAACGCAGTTGAGACCATCGCGCCATCTCAACTCCATCCTTGAACCAATCAGTGTCTCCTCAAAGCCAGCAACCTTGGACGCTTTCGCGTCGAACACCTCGCCTGCAGTCTTAGACTTTCTATCAGAGCCCATGGTCTTGCCGTAACCGACTGCTATAACCGCTACGATCTTTTCATCGGCTCTGACGACGATAGCTTCCTTAACCTTCTTATAAGTTCCTCCGACCCAGCAAGTATTGAGTCCATGCTGTATGCACCGAATCACCAGCTTCTCGCCATAGTATCCGGCCATCTCGTCCAGGTCCGGGCGTTTTGGGCCCACAACAGCAATATAGTTGCGAACATTTGAGAACTTACCGTATCTGGCAAGCAAGCTCGAAAAAGGCCTTCGGTTCGTCCTGAATCAGCTGAAATGCAAATTCCCTCTCGGTTACACTGCTGAATCATCAGCCCTTGAGATCCTCAACGGCTTTATTATCTCATCGGTCTATCCTCATACGCGCGCACTGAATGGCGCAGCTTCACACACTCTCTTAGTTCCATAATCCCCTCCTAAAATTGATCGATGATCATCATATCATTATCAGATTCAGTATTTAGTATCGACAAGACTACTACCAAAAATTGATCGACGATCATTATAACATCATCAAATTCAGTATTAGTGCCGGCAGGGCCACTACCAAAACTTGATTGATGACCATTACATTATCAGATTCAGTATTAGTGCCGGCAAGGCTACTACCAAAATTTGATTGATGACCATTATATCATTATGCGTCGATTGTGGATACCTTGAATGTTATATCGCCCAGAGCGTCAAGCAGCACCTTCACCGTATCAAGTGAAGTGAGCGTCGTTACGTTATTCTCAGCGGCACACCTTCTGATACGACTGCCCATAGAATTTTGCATCTACAGAGCGAATGTCACCGATGTTAATCGGTATGTCACATATCCCTGTCTGAGCTCATTTTGCCACAGCGTCCATGCTGTTGTCCGTGTGTGGGAAGCTCCTGGTCTTGACGCCGTTCGCCTTGAGGAACTGTGCCGTACCCTCGGTCGCTTCGATATTAAAGCCCAAGTCGTAGAATCTCCTGATGAGCGGCAGTGCATCTGCTTTAGACTCGTCATTTATAGATGCAAATACTGTTCCGTAGTTCTGCATCCTCATGCCTGCAGCCCTGCATTGCCTTATAAAAAGCTCGCATCAGATCGTCGTCATATCCGATGGCTCGCCGGTGGATTTCATCTCAGGAGACAGTCTTATATCCATTCCTGACAGCTTAGCAAACGAGAAGGTCGGAACCTTGACGTACCACCTCTTCTTTTTCCATAGGTGGCACTCCCTGAGTCCCTGTTCCTCCAGACTTATGCCCAGCATCACCTTGAAGCGATGTCTGCAAGGTTGTAGCCGGTAGCCTTGAGAGAAACGGAACTGTTCTCGAAGACCTTGGATTCACCTCTATTATGTACACCTGTTCAGAAGGATCCACTATGAACTGGATATTAAACAGGCCTCTAATACCTATTCCCAGCCCCAGCTTCTCGGTGTATGCTCGGATAATCTCTTTGACACTGTCTGAAATCGAGCATGGTGGATATACGCTGATCGAATCTCCGAGTGCACTCCTGTACGCTCTACAAGCTCCATAATGCCGGGGATAACATATCCTCACCATCGCAGATGGCATCTACCCCAACCTCCTTACCTCTGATGTAATGATCGACCAGAACCGGTTTATCCTCATCTATCTCAACCGCAGTCCTCAGATACTGCCTCAGTTGCTCTTCATCTGCAACTATCCTCATCGCTCTGCCGCCAAGCACGAAGCTGGGTCTGACAAGTACCGGATATCCTATCTCTCTTGCTACCCTGCAGCCCTCATCAATATCCGTCACTGCCTTGCCCTCCGGCTTTGTCGATGTCAAGCCTCTGCATCAGCTTGTCGAATTCATCTCTATCCCTCTGCAGCGTTAATCGCCGTGCAATCGGTGCCGATAATAGTGACACCGCGCTCATCGAGCGCACTTGCAAGGTTGACAGCGGTCTGTCCTCCAAGGGATACTATTACACCTTTCGGGCTGCTCAAGTCTCAGGATATTCATAACATCCTCGATGCACAGCGGCTCAAAATACAACTTATCGGTTGTCGTGTAATCCGTCGACACGGTCTCCGGATTGTTGTTAATGATAATTGCCTCACAGCCCTGACTGCGCAGCGACTTGACTGCCTGCACAGTCGAATAATCGAACTCTACACCCCTGTCCTATTCTGATAGGACCGGATCCCAGAACGACGACCTTGCGTCTACCGCTATCGGCGATATGTGTGTTCCTGCTGTCATTAAAGGTCGAGTGAAGTAAAGAACGTATGCATCCTGGATGCTGCACATGAATCGATCATATCGTACGTCGGGAAACAGCTCCACTGCCTCGCGAAGCCTCCACACTTGTGCCTCAGGCATGTTCCAAAGCCTGCTATCTCTGCATCTGAGAATCCGTACTGCTTGGCAATTCTCAGCCTTGCGACATCGTTTCTGTGCTCACGCAGCTCATTCTCAATGTCCACGATATTCTCAAGCATCTCTATGAAGTACTCATTGATCGCTGTCAGCTTACAAATTTCAGACCTGCTGATACCCCTGCGAAGCAGTTCGGCAATGGCAAATATCCTGTCGTCACGCCCCTCTGCTATATACGACTTCATGTCATCCGTATCCCATGAATCGAATTTCTCCATGTAGACGTGAGCTACACCTATCTCTAGCGATCGCACAGCCTTAAGCATACTCTCCTCGAGGCTTCTGCCGATACTCATAACCTCGCCGGTCGCCTTCATCTGGGTTCCCAGCTTGTTGTCCGCATCTGCGAATTTGTCGAACGGGAACCTCGGCACCTTGCTCACTATGTAGTCGACAACCGGCTCGACTGATGCCGGCTGATCGATAATCTCTATCTCGTCCAAAGTCATTCCGACTGCTATCTTGGCTGTAATTCTCGCGATCGGATAACCGCTGGCCTTGGAAGCGAGCGCTGACGAACGGGATACCCTAGGGTTAACTTCTATCAGGTAATATTCTGAAGAATTCGGATTGAGCGCAAACTGAACGTTACAGCCCCCCTCGATGCGCAGTGCGCGGATAATTTTGAGTGCGCTCGACTTGAGCATAGCGCAGTCCGACTCACTCACTGTCTGTGTCGGACACACTACAATCGAGTCTCCAGTGTGTATACCCACCGGGTCTATGTTCTCCATATCGCATATGGCAATCGCTGTGTCATTACCGTCACGCATTACCTCGTACTCTATCTCCTTGTATCCCTTGATGCTCTTCTCAATGAGCACCTGATGAGTTGGAGAAATCGCAAGTGCACGGCGAATCATCTCTCTAAATTCCGTTTCGTCATCCGCAAATCCGCCGCCCGTGCCTCCGAGCGTAAACGCCGGCCTGAGCACAACCGGGAATCCAATCCCGCGAGCAATCTTGAGCCCTTCATCTTCATCATTTGCAACCTCCGATTGCAACACCGGCTCACCGAGTTCCTCGCACAGCTCCTTGAACAGCTCCCTGTCCTCGGCACGCTCGATGCTGTCACTCTTGGTACCAAGCAGCTCCGCTCGGCACTCGCGCAGCACACCTTTTTATCCAGCTGCATTGCGAGATTGAGTCCGGTCTGTCCGCCGATTCCCGGCAGAATGGCATCAGGTCTCTCGTACCTGATTATCCTGGCGAGATATTCAAGGTGAGCGGTTCCATATAAACCTTGTCCGCCATCGACGTATCAGTCATTATCGTCGCAGGATTGGAGTGCATAATACCACTTCATAACCCTCTTCTCTAAGCGCTATGCATGCCTGGGTACCGGCGTAGTCGAACTCTGCTGCCTGTCCGATCACGATTGGCCCCGACCCGATTACGAGAATTTTTCCTGATGTCACTTCTTCTTGCCATTTTCCTCACCCTTCCTGTTGTCTAAATGCATCATCTCATTCGTACATACTGACTGTTCATAAAAAGACTTCGATCACCGGAATTAAAAATCCAATGTCGAAGTCTTAATCGTATCGTAATATTCAAAATACAAATCGCGAAAACACTCGCCTCTGCATGTCTGCACCTCTAGCGTCAGTATTTATAATTTAACCTTACGTATTGACATTATAGCCAACACAAAAGTCCAGAGGTAAAATTGATAAATACACAAAAATACAATATGCATTTACATGCTTTGAGATGTTTAGGCTCTATGTAACTGTAACTACTTTGCCTGCTTGCTGTGCTTACTGTGACTCCATATCTCTTCAGCGCTCGGATTCCACTGCTTAGCATATGGGATACACTTCTCCTCAAGGTGCTCCGCCGACTCAGGCGAAATCATATCTGTAGAGTGAGCACCGGATTCATTGACCATCTTGGACAGCCTTCCCGGATTCTCCAGCATTGGACACGGCTTGAGCGGATTGCTGTTAAACGGCTGGTTGTGGTGATATACCATAAACAGTGGACTCTTGAGAGCTTCCAGAATTGTTTTTTCCCGGATATTCGAATCGGAGTAATGGATGAATACGCATGGCTCCATGTCCCCTGCAGAATTGATGTGGAAGTAGTTTCTTCCACCTGCTATGCAGCCGCCGATGTACTCACCATCGTTCTGGAAGTCGATAGTGAATATGGTCTGAGGGTAATCCTTAGATCTGATGAAGCGAACTCTCTCCATAACATGCTTGCGCTGCTCAGCATTAGGCATCAGGCTCGGATCAGCATCGTTGCCGACCGGCATGTAGTGGAAGTACCAAGCAAGCTTGCAGCCGTGTTCAACCAGCATCTGTATGAAGTCATCGTTGGTAACGTACTCGTAGTTAACGCTTGTGTAGCAAATCGACACTCCGTACAGCAGGTGATATTTCTGCATCAGCTTCATAGCATTTATAACCCGCTGGTACACACCCCTGCCGCGGCGAGAGTCTGTCGACTCCTCGGTACCCTCTATACTCATTGCGAAGGATATGTTTCCAACACGTTGAACGTCCTTGCAGAAGGCATCGTCAATCAGCGTTCCGTTGGTAAAAATATGGAACTCGCTGTCGTTGAACTCCTCCGCCAGCTTGATGATGTCGTCCTTGCGAACCAGCGGCTCTCCGCCTGTCATGATGTACACGTAGGTGCCCATCTCGTTACCCTGCTTGATGATGCTGGCCATCTCATCATAGCTTAGATTGTTTTTATATCCGTATTCAGCAGCCCAGCAGCCGGTGCACTTGAGGTTGCAAGCAGAAGTAGGGTCGAACAAAATTGCCCATGGAATATTGTAATTCCTCTTCGCGCTGAAGCCTCGTTTCTCTCTTTGTTTCCTCTGAATGCAGCGTTGTAGCCGACATTGGTAACGAAGTGCTTGATGACGTTCTCGTCGACTTCATTTACCATATTTGTCGCATACGCAACCCAGCTTGAGTTTGGATCGGCAAACTCGCTTCTGATGCGCTCTATAGCCTTCTTGCCACTGTTTTCCTTATCGCTCTTAGGAATAAGATATTTGTCGAAAATATTTACTATATCCAGCATTCCTTCCTGTGGATTTTTCTTGACTTTCTTGAAGCCGATATCAACTGCCTTGTTGAAAGCAGCCAATGTTGCCTTATCTATTATTGACATAGCAACCTCCTTTTTCAAACTGACCAAATGTCATTTATTTTGGTAATTATATTACTTTTAACTACAAAATTGCAAACGCCCGTCACGTATCGGTACTGAAAGATAAACACGAAAACCCTCCGGCACTGGAGTCCAATGAGAGTCCTTCTCTGTTTATTGTACTACTTACAACCAGTTTTTGACACTAGTTATAGTGCACAAACCATAATATTCAATTTGTATGTCTATCAACGTCAGCTTTAAATTGTTTCGGATAAACTGCGTACCATCCGAACGTGTATTTATTAAATTTGACGCATGTCCTTTATCTTTTTAACATCAACAGTCGCAATCTGCGATTACTCACGCAGTGGATTTGTTTACAAAAGTCTAACGGCTAAGTTCGAGCGCATAGCTTACCGACGACAACGCATACAGCGGCGCTGTCTCAGCTCGCATGATGCGTGGCCCGAGTCCGACGCAGACTGCACCGGCTTCTGTAAATTTCTCAATCTCCCTACCCGTGATTCCGCCCTCAGGTCCAAATATGAAGAGAAGTCTGTCACCCTCCGAGACTTCCCCGAGCGCCGCAGCAAGCGCTGACTTTTCTCTCGCCTTGGCGGATTCCTCGTAAGCGACAAATACTCTGTCAAAATCAGCAAAGCTATCTACAAGCTCCTTGCTTCCTCGACAAGATCAATCTCAGGGATGAGGTTGCGCTTGCTCTGTTCAGCCGCACCCTGCACGACCTTGTCAAGCTTCTCCTTGAGCCCGGTCAGCTTCTGACATCCCATTTTGACAACCGACCTCTCAGCCGGAAAGCCCCAGATAGCAGCGGCTCCCAACTCCGTGGCTTTCTGAGCTATAAACCGGAATTTGTCACCCTTAGGGAATCCGCAGGCGATAGTCACATCCACAGGCAGTTCAACATTTTCATCCAGCTCTTCTATGATGCGCATAGTTCCGGATTCAACATCCTCAACGGCTGCCAGTCTTTTAATGCCATCAGGGAAGACGAGCACGGCCTCATCGCCTGTGTGAAGCCTCATGACTCGGAACATGTGCTTGAGAGTGTCTTTATCCGTAATCTCAACGGTACCCGAGCCAGGGCTTCCGAATACGAAGTATTGTTGCATGGGTTTCTCCTGTATTCCTATATAATCATGACCACCAGCTGAGCCGGTGGTTTATTGATTCACCTCGTTATCGCTCGGCGAATCCACTGCTAAAGCAGATACAAGAAAAGACCTGAAACTCAACAGTTTCAAGCCTTTTCAAACCTTGGTACCGCATCCGGGAATCGAACCCGAGATTCAGCCGTGAGAGGGCTGCGTCTTAACCTCTTGACCAATCGGCATATTTCGTGTCACGATTGCGACACGAAACAGTATACATAATATAACGGACCTTGTCCAGTATTTTTAATTTTTTGTCAGTATGTTTTTGTCAGCACTTAAAATTCCGCTAAACAGTCTATCTTTTATAGCCTATAGCCGTAACAGTCGCCGCAAACTCTGCCAACACTGACGCTTTCGGTCTTACACTGTCTCGCTAGCAGATCCTTGGCAGCAGCTCGCCGCTTGGTGGCGGCAGCAAAGTCTCTGTGCCAATTTCAGTCGTCATTATTACATGCCTCGGCATCTCTGACATCGCCTCACCTATTACCACTGCCCTCTGTGTAGTCGGAGCTGCGGAGTGCTGCGAGTACATCGTCAGCGGATTTTGCAGGAACGAACATCACAAGTCTGCCCTCGCAGGCCAGGTACAACGGCTCCAGACCCAGCATACCGGTGACACCCGCAACCTCAGAGTCGAGTGGAATGGACTCGGTGTCGAGCTTGATGCCCACATTGCTCTGGTCAGCAATCTCATATAGAACAGTCCCGACACCGCCACGAGTCGCATCGCGAATGACGTGGATATCCGGAGCTGCATCGAGAGCTGCATGAACTGCGCTCCATAGAGGTGCACAATCGCTTGTCACGTTGGCCTCCATGCCATAGCGATCTCGCTCAAGCAGGATAGTGCAGCCGTGACGGCCTATATCGCCGGTGACTATAATCTTGTCACCGGGCTTGGCATTTGTACCGGTCGGGTTCACACCTTCAATTATCTCACCGACTCCGGTCGTCGTTATGAACACACCGTCAACCTGTCCCCTCCCTGCAACCTTAGTATCTCCGGAAACGATTGAAATTCCAACCTCGTGAGCCGTCTTGGCCATAGCGGCAGCGATGCGGTCGAGCTTTTGCCAGGGGAAGCCTTCCTCGATTACGAAAGCGCATGAGATATAGAGCGGCTTTGCACCCATGCACGCCAGGTCGTTGACAGTGCCGCAGATGGAGAGCTTACCGATGTTTCCGCCGGAACTCCGCCGGAGATACGATAAATCCGTCTGTTGACATTGCCATCCTGCCGGTTGGTGACGGCAGAACCGCAGCGTCGTCAGAAGTCAAGTATTCGTTGTCAAAATATTTTTTGAAAATCCCGCCAATCAGATCGGATGTCTGATTGCCACCTGCTCCGTGAGCCAGAGTTATTATCTGTTCCATATGTCGCCTCCGTATTTATAGAACGCCGAGCACGCGCCCTCGCCGGACACCATGCACGCACCGATTGGATGCTCAGGCGTACAGCCCTGCCGAACACCTTACAGTCATACGGCTTAAATTTGCCGAGCAGCACCTCGCCACACCTGCAGGCAGGATTCGGTGTGCCTTCAAGCTCGGGCAAATCAAACTTTATGCGCGCGTCATATTCCGAATATTCGGATCTAAGCTTTAGCCCGGAATTCTGATAACTCAAGTCCGCGCCATTCCGAATCGCACGGCTCCATCAGTGAATCGACCAGCTTGCGAGCAGTCGGACTACCCTCTTCGGTGACTACTGCCGGATAGCAATTCAGCGCAAACGGTTCTCCTTCTTCGACCTTTTTGATTATGGCTGCAAGCGCAACCAGTACCTCAGATCCTGTAAATCCGGCGACTACACCGGAAATACCATACTCATCCCGCAGCCTGTAGTAATCCGCCATGCCGGTCATCGTACTGACATGACCCGGATACAGGAACGCATCCGCACTTCCCTTGAGCGCCAGATACGCATTGAACATCGTTTTGTTGGCAGTTAAAATCGAGAAATTCTGCGCCCCGGCCTTTTGTGCTTCGCGCACAGACATCACACTGCCCGGTGTAGTGGTCTCAAATCCGACTGCAAGGAACACGACCTGCTCATCAGGGATGTTTCTTCGCATACTCAAGCGAGTCGAGCGGCGAGTATACGACATTTACTCTTGCCTGCTGCGCGCTCCTGCCAGGCTCATCTCCGTTCCGGGAACTCTGATCAGATCACCAAAGGTCGTGATTGTCACGTGCTTGTCCAGAGCCAACATCACCGCCTCATCTATATACGATATAGGCGTAACGCAAACCAGGGCAGCCCGGTCCCGAGATCAGCTCTATACTGTCCGGCAGCAGTCTCCTGATGCCAAGCTTAAAAATCTCATGCGTATGCGTCCCTGCACACCTCCATGATGCGGAGTTTTGATCCATTATACTTTTGATCCGTTATATGAAGTATAATGTCACGTGCCTGTGGCACTCTCATTAATTGGCATCTATTTCCTCCATGACCGAATCAGCTTCTGCAGCATCATCGCCTGCAATCCTGGCAATTATAAGTCCCGCATGTACCATGACGTAGTCTCCGGGAGCAAGATCGAAATCAGCTCCGCCGAGACGCGCCTCTTGACACCGCCGGCGTCAATAACAGCCATATTATCTTCAATATTGGCAACCTTTGCTCTTAATCCCACGCACATAAGTGCACCTCCATCATTTTGTCATCTAATTCTATTGTACCCTAATTAGATCTATAACCCGATACACCCTGATTGACTCTATAACTCTGATTGGCTCTGATTCTCAAGTGCAGCTATTCCTGCTGCTGCCTGTCCGAGAGCTATACCGCCGTCATTGGTCGGCACCATAGAGTGCTTGAGTACTCTGAATCCTTCGCGCCTCAAGCCTTCATCTACCAGCCTCAGCAGCAGCAGGGTTTTGAACGCCGCCGCCTGACAGCGCTACTACATCGGTGGCTGTTCTGGTGCGCTGGTAGCAGCACGACATTATGATCATATCAGCCAGCGCCTTATGGAAGAAACAAGCTAGCTGATCTCATATCCTGGTCGGACGGTCGCCTTGCCGCCAGCTCCATGAGCAAGGTGTCTGTACACAGCTCGAATCGGTCTTGATCGATGTTGATCAGCCTGCCCGCATATGGGGCGAGGCTGATTCCTTAATGCTTCGGCGTGTTCGGCTGCGAACTGGAGCGCCATTGAAGCCTCGCCTTCGAAGGTGCCTGACTGCCTTGATCCCGAGCACTGCGCTGACTGCATCAAGTCTGCCAGCGCCATCAGCCGTCGTAACC
>BNJU01001079.1_pt1 | contig 118836 bp, 185 predicted proteins | sample 8539281 | NCBI WGS metagenome assembly BNJU01 (sample SAMD00202456, study PRJDB9452) | human saliva metagenome | isolation source: human saliva | place: Japan | reverse complement strand
TCGAAAAATCCGAACTCTACGGGATGCGGGCGATCACGGCGCTCCTGGCGGCGCACGACTGACGCGCACGCGCCGTGGCACGCATGGACAGAGGCGCAGAAGATGCTTGCTCTATGGGTCGGATGGGTATGTTTCCTTTCCGGTACACGAAATATGTTCGGCGGGGAGAAGGGCATGTCGCGTACGGGCGTTTCTGCCGCGCTCACGCGCCGCTACCGCAGACGGACTCCGAGGAGATGCGCGAGAGCTACGGACCTGCCATGACGAGTACGCCGTGCTCGGCGTGCCACAGCGCGACTGAAGCCAGGGCGCTCGCCGTGACTGGCGATCTCGGCGGGAAGAATATCGCCGCACTCCACAGCGCCACGATTCGTGAGGCAGATGCGTTTCTAACGACCAGGCAGGATTTTACGCCGCGTGAGGCAAAAAGCCGGAAGGAGATTTTGAAGAAATTCAGCTACACGCCTCCATTTTTCTCCCTCGATGTGGGACTCGACTATCTGACGCTCTCGTGCAGCATCGACGCTGTCGAGGCGGAGAGCACGCGCATCCGCCTCGCGACGCAAGATCGGCTCGGGGCTGATGGGGTGCTCTACATCCTTGATGAGCCGGCATTGGGCTGCATCAGCGCGACAACAACCGCTTGCTCGCGACCCCTTCGGCATCTGCGTGACCTAAACGGCACACGCTCATTGTTGCTTGTGGGCGCGGCGAGGATACGACCATGTCGCGCCGCCGACCATATCATTGATATGTGGCCCCGGCGCAGGAGAGAGCATGGCGGCGAGGAAGGTGGTTGCAGAGGGGCGGCGGCGAGATCATGAAAGATCCTGCATCCATCCTGGGGCGTGATATCTCTCACGCCAGTTCATCCCCGTGCCGCACAGAGCGCGCAGAAACGGCCTGTTACTGGAGATCGTGGGTGCGGCGGAGCAATCTGAAGAATGTCAGTGTGAAATTCGCGCACGCTAACGCGCTGGCGAGCGGGCCTGCGGCTCCAGGCAAGTCGACGCTCGTCAACGAGATCACTCCTATCGCGGTGTCGCCTCCGCTTGAGCTCTACCGCGCGAAAGGAAAGCCAGGCAACGGCTTTAAAGAAAGGTCAAGGACGCGAGCATATCGGCAAAGGTCGTCAACATCGATCAGCAGCCACCGATCGGACGCGCGACGCATCGAATCCACGACCTACACGAATTTGTTCGATGCGATCCGCGAGACTGTTCGGTCAGGTGAGCGAGTCGCGGCAGTAACGCGACTATAGGCAGAGCGGTTCAGCTAACGTGAAGGGCGGACGCTGCGAGGCGTGCCGGGGCGATCGGCATCCTGAAGATCGAGATGCAGTTTCCTTCCCGATGTCTACGTTCCCTGTGAGGTCTGCAAGGGCGCCTTCCACAGCCGCGAGACGCTCGAGGAATTGCACTACAAAGACGCAAAGGCCATCGCCGAGGTGCTCGACGTGACGATTGACGAAGCTGGTGGAGGTTCTTCTGTGAATGTGCGCTACATCGCCAGCAAGCTCGAGCATCCGCGACGTGGGGCTCGGCTGCATCCGCCTCGGACAGCCTGCGACGACGCTCTCCGGGCGCGGCGCAGCCGCGTCAAGCTTGCGACGGGCTGGCGCGGCGCGGCACGCAGGAAGCGCTTCTATGTTCTCGACGAGCCGACGACGCTGCACGCGGCGGATATCCTGGCGCTGCTCACTCATCCTGCAGCGGCTCGTAGACGTACCCGGCGATACGGTGGTCGTCATCGAGGCACTGATCTTGACGTCATCGAAGACGGCGGATCACATCATCGACCTCGGTCGAGGGCGGCACGGGCAACGGAACGATTGTCGCCCAGGGAACGCCGAAGGGCTCGTCTGCAGGTGAAGCAGCCTATGCGCGCGCTTCCTGGGGCCCCTGCTGGAAGAGAAACGGCGATGCCTTGAATGAATGGCGATGCAAAGCCCAAAGCCGAATCCTAGTGGAGCAAGTGAGGAAGCGTGCGACTCGCCCCCGGCGTGCTTCACTTTCGATCGAAAGCGAAGCGCGTTTGAGAGTGTGCCGGTATTTGGGCGAGATGAGCGCGCGATCGCCTGCGTAACCAAAGATGTTCGCGAGGCGCTTGCAGACGAGAAATAACTGGAAATAAAGAAGGTAATGTGAAATGCTGATTTTTAGGGCAGATGAGTCCGGCCATTCTTTCACAGTGATTTTGCAGGGGCGCTTGCCCACGCGCCTGAGATCATCATTCCAGGCGCAATCAGGACGCAGTTTCCTCCCTGATTGTCAGCATCGCACGTGCTGCTCATCATCTCGCCAGCGATGCGCACGCAGGGATCACGTAGGATCTGGCGCAGGTCATTGACACCTATCGACTACGCCGTCGCGCGCGGTGATGTGCGCCGTCAGTTTCCTGCTGCCGATTCTCCTGCGCTATCGCGGACGGCTGCGAGCGCGGTGACCTCTCGTTCTGGTTCAACAACTCGCTCTTCATGGGGCTGCCGCTCATGCAGGGTGTGTACGGCGATCGAGCGGTCGTCTATATCACTGTTTCTTCATCCCCGTCAATCTGCTCTCTTTATCTACGGTGTGTCCTCCATCAGTATTCATAAAGCAGCGTGGCCTTGAGATGGTGCGCATGCTGCTGAACCCGCATCATTGCCTCGCTGATCGCCTGTGTGATCTGCTCGGCGAGATTCGACGAATCCGCTCCTCCTGCAAGGCGTTCACGATGGTCGGTGCAATGACGGCTCCGCTCGCGATGATTGATCGGTGCCTCAGCTGAAGGACGTCACATGCGTCACTGCTGACCGACCGCAAGCTGCTCGTTTACGCCTTCCTCAGAGCTGTGGTGCTGCCGATCCCCATTCTCTTCGATGAAGTTCTTCGTCACGAACTACATCCTCGGATGCTAGCCTCGTCATCGTCGCTGCGCGACGACGGGCGGTATGGTGGCGATGGTCGCTCTGCTCCTAAGGTCGCCTATCCGCTCATGACGGAGATCATCGCGCTCTCGACGGTGATCTCGGTCGCGGCATTGACCGCTCGTGTCGATGATTACAGAATTTGACGAGGAGGTACTCTTTGCCCATCTTTGTTCGATCCTAGTGTCTGCCGTCGCCCTGATCGCAGGGCTGTCGGTATTTTCCTCGCGGTACCTGACGGAGGGACGGCGGCTGCGCGCGCGCGTGCGGCAGTCGTCCTCTTTCGATATCCTCGGCGTCGGCGCGATGCTCTTCCTTTTTGCCTCGCATCGGACGGAGGGCTGGGCGGGGATGATCGCTGCCGACGTCTTCCTCGGCTACGTTGCGCAGAGTCATCGCGCTGCTCCTGACGATGCTCGCCGTTCTCGTGCGGCGGCGGGCCGCAGGCTGCGCGGCGTCACCTACAGTCCTGCGCGGCGGCGCGTGCTGAAATGTGCCGCACTCATCACGGCGGCGGGAGCACTGCTCGGCAGCTTGGCGCATTCATCGAGCGTACGGCGACCGTGCGCCGTGATTCACCATATCCCATACAGATCTTCCGCCTGGGGCAGATGGTCTGGTGATCGCTCAGATCAACGACGTGCATCTCGGCGCATTTTCTCTCTGTGGAGGAGCTCGATGCGCTCCTCACCGGGCACAGCGGGAGGGGCGAGCCTCCTCGCCGTAACGAACGATCTCTTTGATGCGGAGCATCTGAACAGGCGGCGCTGCTGCGGTGCCGGGGCGCACGTCAGAGGTTTTCCGCGTGGGATCTGGTACTGCATCGGCAATCACGAATACTATCGGCGGAATGCGCTCCCCATTGTCACGCAGATGGCACAGGGACGATATCCATGTCCTTCTCAATACGACGGAGCGCGTTCGGGCTGCGCGCCTCTCTACCGCGGGGACGGATTATCCTTTGCACGCGGGGATGCGTTCTACACGGAAAAAGGCAGCGTTCTTTGCGGCTGCGATGGAGGACGTTCCTGCGCATGCGGTGACCAGTGCTCCTCGCGCATCATCCCGAGTTCATCGACGATGCAGCGGCAGACGGGCGCGTCCGCAGACGCTGACCGGGACATCGCGCGCAGTCAGTTCGAGTATCTTCAGGCAGCCGCTTTTCCGTCTTTGAAAGTACACGCGCGGGGATGGTGCGCATCGGGAGATTAGTGGCTATGTGCGCCCACGGGCAGCAGCAGTTGGTTCCCCTACGGATCGGCTGTCACTGCGAACAGTTGTTACAGATTGGAGCGAAGCGACGTGGAGATCGGATTGAGGACTACGGTGCCCTGCGTGAAGATATTCGCGCGGGGTGCATCTAGAGCGATTGAGGCGATTCTCTGCATGCGCGCGAGGAGATCCCGCAGAGGGCAGTGGCGCTTCTCTCGAGATGATGGGGATGTGCTGCCGTGCGCTCGCCGATCTGGAGGGGGCGATTGCCGCGTATTTCGAGGCGGCGAGCCGAGGACAGAGCCTGCGCCTTCAGCAGGAACATTTCTCCCGCTACCTCTATCTCTGCCATGCGGCGGCGCAGCTGACGGCACCGAAGGAGCTGCAGCCGCGGTTTGCGATCGATGCGTCGCTCTATCAGCGCGAGCCGCTGCCTCCGCGTGCCCCGTCCATCATGCACGGCTGCGCATCGGCTTCCTTGCCTGCAGTTTGACCATACGGGTTCTGCGGCGCACTGGCAGCGCATCTGACGGAACGATGCGATGTCTATGCCTATGCGCTCACCGACGCACGAATGCACCAGCGTCATAGGAGGCGGCGGGCGTTCATACTGCTGTGCTCGCGCGAGGGACGCCGCAGGAGCAGGCGGAGCGCATTCGTGCGGATGAGATCGATATCCTGATTGACCTCGGCGGGCATCGGGAGAGCGGCGCGACGCTCCCGTGCTCGCGCGCTGCGCCCTGCGCCACCACAGATGGCGGGGCTGGATGCCGCCTCGACGACGGGATGCCTTTTGTCGATGCGTTCCTGACGGATGAGCTGCTCTCTCCTGCAGGGACAGGAGGTTCTGGCGAGGAGCTGCTGCGCCTGCCGCATGCGCTGTGCTCATGCGGCGGATGATGCCCTGCGCTGTGCGCCTCTCACAGAGCGTGCGGCAGATGCACCGCGCTGACTTTCGGTGTGACGCAGGACTTCATCAGCATCAACGAGGTACTGAAGGTGGGGGCGCATCCTGAAAAAGCTCCCGAGGCGCAGCTCGTTCTGCAGGACACGGAGGACAGCCCTCTGCGCGTGACGACGATTGTCGAGATGCTGGACGGGCTGAAGCTGCCATGAAGCGCATCTTTGTGAAGCCGGGCGGTGCGGGTGCTTTTGGACGATGGCGCTGTCGATGTCGTCCTTGACCTTCCCCTTTTCCGGGCCAGCTGCGGCGGCGGGCGCTCCTCCATGGCACTCCTGTTGTGACACTGTGCGGGGAGACGCACAGCGCGGCACGGTGCGTCCGTGCTCGCAGCAGCCGGGCGAGACGCGGTGGATCGCGTCCGATGCGCGTGCCTATGAGCCAGATTGCCTGTGCGCTCGCGGAGGATGTCGCCGCGCTGCGTACATGCCGCACCGTACTGCGTGACGCGGTGCTCGCATCTCCTTTGACGGATCTGGCGGCGTATACGGCATCTGTTGCGGCGGCACTGGACAGCTATTGGGATGCGCATGGGCAAGAGGTAAACCAATAGACAATATTTAGTTGACGTAATAAAATTCCTGCTCTATAATGAGCCTCATACGTGCTGATCTATGATAAGGCAGGGGATTTTTATGCAAAACGCCGTATTGCTGAACGACGCAGAAGATTATCGCGGGCTACCGCGTCCGCCGTCGAGGACGACCGCTCGATGTTCATGGATGCTCCGCTGGAGGGCTGCGGGAGGGCTCATCGCCTGCGGCAACGGTTCTGCGGAAACCACATCGATCTGTGCACGATCGTCAACGGCCGCAGCGGTCGCTGCAGGGAGAACTTCGAAAGTACTGCGCCAGGCGGCGTGTCGCTAAGACGGGCGTGGAGACTATCCGTTCGCTTCCGCAGGAGAGATCATCGCTCATGCGAGGCGAGATCGGGATGCAGGGGCGAACCGTTTTTCCATCCGTCACCTCGGGCGGTGCCCTCTCCAGGTGAGGAGTTTGAAGGCGCTTGACACCTATCGGGCGATGCGGAAGTCGCTGACGATTGATCTCTGCGCGTCGCATGGTCTCGTCACGCGCAGCCAGCTGCGCCGCCTGCGCGAGGCGGGGGTGACGAGCTATCACCACAACATCGAGACGTCAGGCGGTATTTCCGCAGATCTGCACGACGCATACGTACGCTGACCGCATCCGCACGATTAAGGCGGCACGGGCGGAGGGATATGTGTCTGCTCGGCGGCATCATCGGCATGGGCGAGACGTGGGAGGATCGCTTTGATATGGCGTTCGCCCTGCAGGAGCTCGGCATCGAGTCCATCCCATCAACTCGCTGATGGCGATTCCAGGGACGGCACTGGAGCATCTCGCTCCGCTCTCGGGGAGGACATCCTGCGTACGGTGGCGATCTTCGCTTATCAATCCGACGGCGAACATCCGCCTCGGCGCGGGGCGCAAAGCTGCTCCCGGAGAACGGCGCGACGGCGTTCCTCTCCGGGCATCCGCCTCCATCACTGGGCAATATGCTCACGACCTCGGGCACGACAATCGCTCAGGACATGGAGCTGCTGAAGGAGCTCGGCCTGACGAACCGCGACGAGGGACTGCAGGTGCACACGGGCTCGTGTGCCGCACGGTAATTCATCAAAAATAAGAACCGCCAACGAAGCGGAACTGTTTCGTTGGCGGTTCTTTCTGATATAGATTAGCTCTCAAATTTTTCCATATCCGTGATGCAGATCTTGCGTCCTGTCGCCTTGAGAATGCCCTCACGCTGCATCGCACTCAACTCGCGTGAGAGAGAGGGACGGCTGACGGCGAGGTCGGCGGCAATAAACTCACGGCTGACGGCGAGCGCGGCACATCCGTTTTTGTCGATGTAGGGGAGGAGGTAGCGCACGATCTTCTCGCGCAGCGTACCGCTCGCGAGGACTTTGAGCTTCGTGTGCATCGCGTACGCCTTGGCGGCGAAAATGCGCATGAGGTTGCGCTGGACGAGCAGGGCAGAGCGGTGCGGTGTCTTGCCGATGTCCAGCGTGAAGAGGTGGCTCGACACCTCGAGCAGGGGTCGTTCTGGTGACGGCAGTGACGTACATATCGTAGGGACGCTGCAGCACCTCGTCAGACCTCGCCGAACATATCGCCCGGCTGATTGATCTCAGAGATGAAGATCTGGCGCCCGAGCGCGTATCGTCGAGGATGTGCACCTCCCCGCAATCAGGATGTAGAGGAGTGGGGCATATCGCCGTCGTGAAAGATGATCGTGTCCTTCGGATAGGTGTGCAGGCGCACGTCGCTTGAGGCGAGGCTCCTCGACATCCTCCTCGTTCATATCGCGGGCAGAGAGGAGGCGGCGAGGATGTGAGCGAGCAGTTTCCTTGTCGTTCGCTGGCATAGTTACTCGCTAGAAACGCTGATAAAATGAAGTCCGTCGGATTGGTGCAGATTTTTTGTCCTGTCAAGGAGACAAACCGGACGCATAGCAGAGCTATGTGGAGGATTTGTCGACACAGACAGGAGCGAGATGTGCTGAACGACGGCGCTGGTATCGAGTGTTCCGTAAAGTAGGGATATTCTCGATCTCTGCGATATACATCGTGTGGTAGTCATGCTCCGGATAGTAGGGTTTTGGGGAAAATCTTCCTGCCCATTTACCGCAGCATTCAGTAAAGCAGGAGGGATCCAATTTCTGCGCATAGAGCTTTTTTCGTGAGCATGGTGAGGGCGCGCCTCCTCAAAGTAGATATAGCTACCGTGCTCCTTCTTCGTCAGCGCGTATTTTTGCGATCTTGTCCTCATCGCGCCCGGACACCGTTCAAAATACTGCATCATGGGAAACTTATACTTCTTCTCAAAAGATCGAAAGGGGTGATGCCGTCGGATGCGTCGACGAACTCTTTCGTGTAGCGCGTCGGACGAATGAAAACATAGGCGACCGGGCGTGCCCAGAAAGCCAGACCGCCCCACGACGCCGTCATGCCGTTGACCTTTCCGTCGTGTACAGCGCTGACCAGCATCCAGTCCTGACTGATCAGCTTGAACACATTCTCCGTTAGATCCATGGGGCGAATTTCTTGATTGCCATCATATATACCTCCTAGAATATTCTGTGTTGGCTCTCATTATAGCATGAGAAAGAAAGAATCAAAAAGCCGTCCCCCACAGGGACGGCATCGGATATCGATATGGTGCTCACTGAGAGTTCGAACCCCGACCCCCTCCATGTGACGGAGATGCTCTACCAACTGAGCTAAGTGAGCCTAAAGAAAAATCCGCACAACTGCGGATGAAAAATCAAATGGTGGGGTTAACAAGATTCGAACTTGTGACCTCCTCGATGTCAACGAGACACTCTAACCAACTGAGCTATAACCCATTCGTTTGTCGCTCATTTCCAAACGACAGAACGAATTATAACAGATGAAATACAGCCTTGTCCGCGAAATTTTCAAAAACTTGGCGGCGCGAGAATCCTCCATTTATCGGTTCAGGATCAAAGTGCGGTTGACAAGACAGACCAGCGCAATATATAATTCGGTTATAACATATCGAATATATATGGATTAAAAGGAGAATATCATGGATGCAATTGAGGATATAGAGGCATTCATCGTGAGGAGGTTTGAGTGGTTCCATCGTCATCCCGAGCTCTCCAGAGGAGGTCGAGACGACGAAGCGCATTCGCGCCGCCTTGGAGCAGGGCGGGGATCCACATTCTGGATCTGCCGCTCAAGACAGGACTGGTCGCGGAGGTCGGGCAGGGGGAGCCGCTCGTTGCGCTGCGCACCGATATAGACGCCCTGCCGATCGATGAGCAGACGGATCTGCCATACCGCTCGGAACATAGAGGACGGATGCACGCCTGCGGGCACGACTTCATATCTCGTCGGTGCTCGGCGCGGCGCTCCTGCTCAAAGCAGCATGAGGCGGAGCTCACGGGGCGCGTGCGCATCTTCTTCCAGCCGGCAGAGGAGGCACCGGGCGGTGCGAAGGTACTCATCGAGGCAGGGGCATTGAAGGACGTTGCGGCGATCTTCGGTCTGCACGCATCTCCCCTTATGGAGGTCGGCACGGTCGGCATCTCAGAGGGAGCGGTGATGGCGGCGGTGGATCGCTTTGTCTTCCGCTTCCGCGGCACGGGGTCGCATACCGCGCATCCCGAGTCCGGTGTCGATCCGATTGTCCTTGCGGCGGCGTTCATTCAATCCGTGCAGACGGTCGTCGCACGCAATCTCAACCCGTTCTCTGCGGGCGTTGTGAGCGTCACGCATGTTGCGGCGGGGAATACGTGGAACGTGATTCCCGAGAGGCACTCGTCGAGGGGACGACGCGCAGCATGAATGCAGAGGGCGCACGCACATCCGCGCGCGTGTCTGTGCTCTCGCAGAGCAGCTGGCAGCATCCTACGGTGCCGCGGTGGAGACAGTTGGTACGAAGGACCTCCCGCAACGTGCAACGATGGCTTTTTGGGCATCGTACGCCGCGGAGAAGGCGAAGGAGCGCGGGCTGAATGTCGTACCCGCACCGAAAATCGCTCGGCGGTGAGGTGCCTTCTATCAGGAAAAGATGCCGGGCATGTTCGTCCTCGTCGGGACAGAGGCTTTCTGCTGCCATCCACAATCCGACCTTCCGCGTTGACCCGCGTGCCCTTGCACCGACAGCGGACTATCTGGCGGAACTTGTATGCGGTGCATTGGGGAAGGTACGGGAAGCTGATTTACCAGTATCTCGTTAAGACGTTGTATTCTACAACGAAAAAGCTGCCATTTTTGGCTTTTTTCGTATGTTATTCTTTCGATGCGATTTCTTTGCGACGTGATCGCGAGTCGGCGCAGGCGAGGCGTATCGCGCCAGCCGAGCCAGAGGAAGAAGCCGAGGGCGATGAACCCAAAGACGAGGCTTCCCGTTTGCGCGCGTCGTGAAGAGTCGAAGTATTTCTCTGTATAGTCACCGCGCAGATACTCGAGCGCAGAGCGCACGAGACTGTGAAACATGATATAGAGGGCGAAGCACTGCCCGCGCGCATGACTGCGCGCGGAGGAAGGAGGTGCGAAGATGACGATGTCGAGCTGCTCCCTCCCAGACCTCTGCCGGCCAGAGCGGCTGTGCGCCGTACGTGTGGTGAGCGAGGGTCGTCGCGGGATAGAGGATGCCGAAGTCTCCGCCGGTCGGTGCGCCGAAGGCGTCGCCGTTGAGGAGGTTCGCGCAGCGCCCGAGTGCCTGACCGAGGACGATGGCGGGCGCGACAACGTCGAGGAAGTGGATGGTGTCGAGCCCGTGCTTTCGGCTGTAGAGAATGCCGACGAGTACGCCGAGAAAGACGCCGCCCTGGATGGCCATACCGCCCTGCCAGACGTTCAGCAGTTCGGTCAGATGGTGCTGATAGTAGTCCCAGTCAAAGAAGAACACATCCCAGAGCCGCGCACCGAGGAGTCCCGCGATGCCGCAGTAGATGCCGATGTCGGTGATGTACTTCTCGTAGCCGCGTCCGTCCGCCTTTGCGAGGTAGTAGGCGACCCCTGTGGCAAGGAAGATCGAGAGGGAGATCACGACGCCGTAGGCACTGGATGGGAAAATCTCCGATGTGAAGAGATATTGATGCACGAAATGCCCTTTCCTATGCGGGCGCAAAGAGCGGCAGTGTCTCAAGGAAGATGATGTCTTTCCGTTGTGCCGCGTCGCCCTCGGCGAGAACGGCCGCCTGTCCGATGACGTGTGCTCCCGTCTTTTCGGCGAGATGGGCGAGCGCCTTCATCGAGCCGCCCGTGCTGATCACGTCGTCGAGCAGGAGGACGCGGCGTCCCTTGATGCGTGCGATGTCATCCGCCGTGAGGTAGAGCCGCTGTTTGCCAAGCGTCGTGATGGATTCGTCCTCGACCCAGATGGGATCTTCCATGTACGCCTTGATGGATTTGCGTGCCGTGATGTAGTAGGGCATGCCAAGCTGCCGTGCGAGTTCCGCCGCCAGGGGGATGCCCTTCGTCTCGGCGGTCATGAGGATCTCCGTGTCCGTCGGAATCACCTTTGCCAGCTCGCGTGCACACGCCGTGCACAACTCCACGTCGCCCAGCACGGCGAAACCCGCGATCGCCAGGTGTTCGTTGAGGTTCAGGATGGGGAGACTGCGGCGGCAGCCTGCGACGAGTGAGTTCATGGTAGCGTTTTGCCATAGCGTTAGAGTCCTTTCTCCGTCAAGATGATCTCCACCGCATTCAGCACGTCGCTGATGTTCTGTTCCGTGATGATGAGCGGCGGCTGAAATGCCATGACGTTGCGAGCGATGCCGTTTTTGCCGACGATGAAGCCGCGGTTCTTGAGCTCCTCGAGCACAGTATCCAGTTCGGCAGGGGCGGGGGATTTGTCCGCGTGGACAAATTCTGCGCCGACCATCAGCCCGAGGCCGCGAATGTCGCCGATGATGGGATGCCGCGCTGCAATCTCCTGCAGCCCTGCACGCAGCTGTGCGCCGCGCCGCTCGGCGTTCCCCATGAGGTCATGCGACTCGATATAGCGGATGACGCCGAGCCCTGCCGTGGAGGAGACGGGATTGCCGCCGAGGGTCGATGCGCCGGGCTTCTTGTATTTGTCGGCGACCGCCGGCGTCGCGATGAACGCACTGATGGGCGCACCGTTGCCGAGTGCCTTTCGCCATGGTCATGATGTCGGGCTGCATCGTAGTGCTCGATGCCGAACATCCTGCCCGTGCGCGCAAAGCCCGTCTGCACCTCGTCCGCGATGAAGAGCGTGCCGAAATGCGTGAGGATCTCCTTGATGCGCTTGAAGTAGCCGGGCGGTGGGACGACGATGCCCGCGTTGCCCTGGATGGTCTCGGCGATAAAGGCGGCGGGGCGCCCCGATGTAACTGTTCGGATGATGTCCTCGACCATATTGGCACAGGCAAGGTCACAGGCGGGGTATTCCTTCCCCATGGGACAGCGGTAGCAGTATGGGTTCGGTGCAAAGCTGATGCCTCCGACGGGGGTCGGGTCGGTGCGCCACATGGCAATGCCCGTCAGGCTCATCGTCAGTTTCGTGCGCCCGTGGAGTCCGCTGCGCAGGGCGATGAACTCGCTGCTGCCCGTGGCGATCTCGGCGAGCAGGCTGCGCCCTCATTTCGCCTCCGTGCCTGTGGAGCAGAAGAAGCTCTTCTGCAGTGCGCCCGGGGTGATGCGTGCGAGCTGCTCGGCGAGGTTGACGAAAGTTCTCCGTGAGGTAGATATTGCAGACGTGCTGGAGGGTGTTGACCTGCTCCGTGACGGCGGCATTGATCTCGAGGGTTACAGTGCCGCAGTTGATGACCGAGACACCCGCGAAGCAGTCGAGATACTCTCGCCCCTCGCTGTCGTAGAGGTACTGCATAGAGCCGCGTACGATCTGGCGCGGGTCGCTGTAGAAATGCCCCAGACAGGGCATGATGTACTTCTTTTTCTTTTCCAGTATGGCAGCTGCGCCGATGTAGGAGTGTTCGCTGATAGAATCTGTTGCCATGAAATATACTTTCTTGACTCAAATCGAATTGCGGCTCTGGCGGAAAGCGGTAAGTGCCGATGCCCAGAGGGCGCGGACGCGATCTCTGTGAGGGCGGTCGAACTCCCGCCGCACGATAGCCGTCGCCGCCCTGCGGCGAGACGGTCGAGTGCCGCACGGTGGATGCGGACGATCTCCGCCGTCACGTCCGCCGTGTAGTCCTGCGCCTCGATGCGGTACGAGCCGAGTCCGTTGAACTTTTCGAGGTAGGGGTAGAGGCCAGATCCTTGGCAAAGTAGATGTGGCTGCGCCCGTACTGGTCGATGCGGATCGAATGGACGCCGCCTGCCTCGTCACGGAACGCATAGTGCGTGTCGAGCAGCTCAGGGCGAATCGAGGGTCGTTGTATGCGGGCAGCGACATCGCGGGGAAGTTGTAGTCGCAGATCATGGACTCGTACGCGCCGTGGACGACTGCCTCGATCGGCAGGACGGCGTTCTCGACGATCTCGCGCAGCTGACGGAAGGACAGCTCATAGGATGCCGTCGCCATGGTGAGCCCGTTTTCCTTGAGGAAAGGCTCGCGGCGAGATGGTTAAAGAGGTTGAAGAGTGATCCGCCTGAATGGGCAGCTTCGTGAGCGTGCGTGCGAGCTTCAGCGTGCCGGGTTGCCGACCATGACGCCGTCCACGCCGATGTCATTGAGGGCAGTGAAGAACTGCTCGAGCTCTCCGCATTCGCGGCGCATGGTCGTGCGCGGTGTATTCACGATGACGTGAGCGCGTCCTGCCGCGTCGCGCACGAGTGCCTCATAGTCGCGCAGCATCCACGGACGCTGCGGACGGGAATCTCTCGCCGCCGACGTAGAGCGGTATCAGCGCCTGCGTCGATGGCGGCGCGCGCCGCCTCGGGGTGCCGACGCGGACACTCAGGCGACGGCTGGGTTCGTTTTTCCTTTGCGATCGGCGGCTCCTCGCGCAGCACCTCGTCGGCAAAGCCCGCCTCCTCGATCGCCTGACTGAAGAAGCGCGGCTCGCGCTCGCCCGTCATGCCGATGTCGATTGCTGTCGGCTGTCCAAATGCGAATGTGGTCGTGTAGTCGCGCACGCGGTTTTCGTAGAGGCTGCGCCAGCCCTCCTCATCCGTCGTATAGCCGTTCGGATCGGCGATGTGAGGCGTCGATGGCGGCACGATAGGTAGAGACGAGGCGGCGGATGAACTCCGGCGCACGCATCCGCCCCTCGATTTTGAACGAAAAGACGCCCGCCTGTATGAGTGCGGGGATGGCACGATACATGCACATGTCCTGAGCGCGAGCTTGTACGGTCCCGGGGCTGGACGCGTCGAGCACCTCTCCCGTCTCCTCGTTGATGAAGGCAAACGGCCAGCGGCAGATCTTCATGCAGCGCCCGCGGTTGCCGCTCTGCCCAAAGAGAACGCCCGAGTGGATGCACTGCCCGCTCTCGGAGATGCACATATCGCCGTGCATGAAGTACTCCACCTCGATGCCCGTGCGCGCACGGAAGAGGGCGAGCTCGGAGGCGTCATCTCACGGCCGACCACGATGCGCGTGATGCCGTACTCCTGAGCTTTTTCGATGGCGTATTCGTTGTGCGTATTCATCATGACCGAGGGTGTGCAGGGGCACGGTGATGCCCATCTCGTGCACGAGCTCGAGCACGGCAAAGTCCTGTACGAGAATCGCATCGGGGCGGATCTCCTCCAGATAGGCGAGATAGTCGCGCAGAGCCGGCAGCTCCTCGTTGCTGATGAGGTTGTTGAGGGTTACGTAGAGGTGGACGTCATGGGCATGGGCGTAGTCAATCGCCTCCTTGAGCCGCGCGTCGTCGAAGTTGAAAATCGCCCTCGTGCAGGCGCATATTGAAATGTTTGCCGCCCAGATAGACGGCGTCCGCGCCGGCATCAATCGCTGCCGTCATGGCATCCCATGTGCCGGCAGGTGCAAGCAGTTCGACGGATTTACGGTGTAACAGCATTGTGTAAAGTCTCGCTTTGTTGCCGGAGGTGCCGCTGACGAGACGGGACACTCCTCCATCATTGTTTCTGATTATAGCAGGAAATCCCGATTTCTTTCAAATAAGCATGGTCTTCTTTTCCCTATCGTTTGATGGAGTTTATCAATAGAAAGTTTTTCGCGCTGTATCTTGTAAAAAGGCACTTTTCAGGTATGATGATATATAGATTTTATCGTTTATACTGACAATTATAAATACAACGTCTGTTAAGCCGCGATTATATTTTTGCCCTTGAGTATTGTTTTTGGATTATTTAGCTTTTCCTATGTATTTATTTAATTCTTCTATAAGGAGGGCTTGTGTATGGGAGAATATGGGAGCTTGGGCATTTTTCTTCTCGTAGCGTTGTTTTTCCCCGTCATGGCACTGGGACCGGCATTCCTGCTGCAGCCGAAGAAACCGTCGCCGCAGAAGTACATTCCCTACGAGTGCGGTGTCGATTCGATCAGGGTCGCCCTTACGTCCAGTTTCGGGCGGGGTATTTCCTCTACGCGCTGCTGTTCATCGTCTTTGACATAGAGACGGTGTTCCTCTACCCGTGGGCGGTGGAGTTCCGCATGCTCGGTGCATTTGCACTCATCGAGATGTTCATCTTCGTTGGGATTCTGGTGCTCGGCCTTGCCTATGCGTGGCGAAGGGGGATCTCACATGGAAATAGCAGAGCGCGTCCCGGGTGTCTGCGGGAAAAATGTCTTTGTCGTCAAGTTGGATGAGCTGCTGCGCTGGGCGCACGCCAATTCGATCTGGCCGCTGTCCTCGGGGCTCGCGTGCTGCGCCATCGAGATGATGACGACGGCGACGGCACGGTTCGACCTCGCGCGGTTCGGCTATGAGGTGTTCCGTCCCTGCCCGCGTCAGGCGGATCTCTTCATCGTCGCGGGGACACTGACGTGGAAGATGGCGCCGGCGGTCGTGCGTCTCTATGAGGAGATGCCCGAGCCGAAGTATGTGATTGCGATGGGGGCATGCGCGATTGCGGGCGGCCTTTGCGGACTCGTACTCGGTCGTCTCGGGGGTTGATGAGCTCCTGCCCGTGGATGTCTACATCCCGGGCTGTCCGCCACGCCCCGAGGCACTGATTGACGGCATGCTGAAGCTGCGCGAGAAGATTCTTCATCCCGAGCGCGTCCGCGCGGAGCGTGCCTACTGGGCAGAGCGGGCGGCAGAGAGGGCGGTGCACGCATGAGGAACAAGTATGTGACGCCCGCGATGCTGGAGGCACTCAAGGTCGCCTTTTCATCGGCGGAGTACGATGCGGAGGCGGGCGTCACGCTCTACATTGCCGCTGAGGAGCTCCTCGGCCTGCTGCGCGTTCTGCGTGACGACGGGACACTGCAGCTGACGCGGCTGGAGAATGTGACGGCGGTGGACTGGAAAGACCGCTTTGAGATGGTCTATCATCTCTTTTCACCGACGGAGCTGCACTGGCTGACGCTGAAGGTAATGCTGCCGCATGATGCGCCCGTGCTCCCCTCGGCGACCTCCGTGTTCCCAGGGCGCGGAGTTCGAGAGCGCGAGGTGTATGATCTTATGGGCATTGTGTTCACGGGGCATCCCGATCTGCGGCGCGTCTTCCATGCGGACGATTTTGTCGGGCATCCGCTGCGCAAGGACTTTGTTCCGCCGCCGCCGCCCGCTGTCCCATCCTTTCGGAAGGAGGAGTTCTGATGCTGCGTACCGAGACCTATACGCTCAACATGGGCCCGCAGCATCCGTCGACGCACGGCGTGCTGCAGGTGCAGCTCGAGCTCGACAGTGAGCGCATCGTGAAGGCGACGCCGATCATGGGCTATCTCCATCGCGGGATTGAGAAGCTGCTCGAGGGCGCGGACGTATGCGCAGGGGCTGCCCTATACCGACCGCCTCGACTACATCTCGGCCATGAACAACAACTTTGGCTATGCGCGTGCGGTGGAGGAGCTGGCGGGGATCGAGACGACGCCACGCGCGGAGTACATCCGCGTCATCATGGCGGAGCTGAACCGCATCAACAGTCACCTGATCTTCATCGGGACGCTCGCGAATGATCTCGGCGCGTCGACGGGGATGCTCTATTGTTTCCGTGACCGCGAGAGGATCCTCGATATTTTCAATCTCGTCTGCGGGGCGCGTCAGACTTTTCACTACATCCGCATTGGCGGGGTAAAGGAGGATCTCTCTCCCGAGGCGGCGGAGATGATCCGCGCCTTTGTCGACCGTGTGCCCGACTTCCTCGCGGAGTACAACCGTCTCCTCACGGGCAACGAGATTTTTGTCCGCCGCATTCGTGGCACGTCGCCCATGACGACGGAGGAGGCACTCGCGTGCGAGTATGACGGGGCCGAATCTGCGCGCGACAGGGGCTCGCCTTTGATCTGCGCAAGGTGGACGGCTACAGCGTCTACGATGATTTTGACTTCGATATCCCCGTGGGTGAGCACGGCGATAACTGGGATCGCTACATGGTCAAGCTCGCCGAGATCGCGGAGGTGCGAAAGATCGTGCGGCGGGCGATTGACGGGCTGCCGAGGGTGACTTCATGGCAAAGAAGGTGCCCAAGGTCATCAAAGCCGCCCAAGGGCGAGGTGTTCAGTCGGACGGAGGGAACGCGCGGGGAGCTCGGCTTCTACATCGTCGGTGACGGGACGACGAAACCATGCCGCATCCACATCCGCCGCCCCTCGTTCGTAAATATGCAGGGACTCGATCCGATGTGCCGCGGCATGCTCATCGGCGACTCGGTCGCCGCCTACTCGATCCATTGACCCGATCATGGGCGAAGTGGACTGCTGAGAAAGGAGACGAATGATGGAGCTCTCTTCTTTCTACGATTGCGATGGAGCTGGACGGGCTCATCTACTGCCTGATTCCGATTCCGTTCGTGGTGGATCTCGTGATGACCTTCGTCGGTATTGCCATCCTGCTCGGCATCATCTCGATGGCGGCGATTGTCTTTACCTATACGGAGCGCAAGATCTGCGCGTTCATCCAAGTGCGCATCGGCCCGAACCGCGTGGGCGGAAGATTCGGTCTGCTGCAGCCCGTTGCGGATATGTTGAAGCTGATGAGCAAGGAGGACATTATGCCCGCCGGTGCGGACAAAGGTGGTCTGGGCACTCTCGCCCGCGCTGCTCTTTGTCCCCGCGGCGCTCGTCATGCGCTTTTTCCCGTTCGACGTGGGGCGGTGCTCGCCGATGTCAACGTCGGTGTGTTCCTCCTCTTTGCCATCTCGGGGCAGGCGGTGCTGCCGTTCCTCATGGGCGGCTACGCATCGAACAATAAGTATTCGTTTATCGGCGGCATGCGCATCGTCGGGCAGATGCTCAGCTATGAGGCGCCGCTCCTCTTCTCCCTGCTCGGCATCATCATGCTGACGGGCTCACTGCGCCTCGACGATATCGTGCAGATGCAGGCGCAGAACTACTGGTTTATCTTCATGCAGCCGCTCGCGTTCATCATCTTCCTGATCGCAGCGGTCGCCGAGACGAACCGCACGCCGTTCGACCTCGTGGAGGGCGAGTCCGAGATCATCGCAGGACCGTTTACGGAGTACTCGAGGGGATGCGCTGGGCGCTGTTCTTCCTCGCAGAGTACGCGAATCTCCTGACGGCGGCGATCCTCGCGACGACGTTCTTCCTCAGGGGGCTACAGCGGACCGTCGTTCCTGCCGGGATTCGTCTGGTTCGGCCTCAAGGCGGTGCTCATGGTGCTGCTCATCATGTGGTTTCGCTGGACGTTCCGCGCACGCGCGTGGATCAGATCCTGACGTTCGGCTGGAAGGTGCTCGTCCCGCTCTCGATTCTGAACGTTGTTCTGACGGGTGCACTGATGTTCTGGTTCGGTATCGTTTTAAGGGGGACGCACATGTTTGGAAAAAGGCCTTTTTGACCGGCATGAGTGTCACATGGAAGCATCTCTGGGGCAAGAAGGAGACCATTTGCTACCCTGAGGAAAAGCTGCCCATGACGGATAATTTTCGCGGCGGCAATCTCGCGATGGACTGGCGCGTCTGCATCAGCTGTTCGATGTGCGCCAATGCGTGCCCGAACAAGGCGCTCGATCTGACGATTGTCCCAGATGCGAAGAAGAAGCGCCACATGAAGTCCTACATTCATCACTCGGGGCGCTGTCTCTACTGCAATCTCTGCGTAGAGGCGTGTCCGGTCAATACGCTTGTCTGGGATAAGGACTACGCCATCGCCACGTGGAGCAAGGAGACGATGACGCACGATGCCATGACGGACGAGGATCGTGCCGATCTCGCGGAGTTCCTCGCACAGGTGGAGGTCGAGGGCGGCAGAGGAAAAGGCGAAAAGAGGCCGCCGCCAGGGGCAAAAGGCGGAGGCTGAGGCGAAGCGAAAGCCAAGCGGAGGCTGCAAAGGAAAAAAAGCTGCTGAGGAAAAATGCCGCTGAAGAAAAAGCTGCGGCGGACACATCCGCCACGGAAAACGCTGCCGCAAAGGATGCGCAGACGATGGAAGGAGGGGCGACATGAGCTTTATCTTTTACTTTCTCGCTGCCGTGACGATCATCGGCGCACTCGGCGTCGTTCTCTCGCCGAATGTCGTGCACAGCGCACTCTTTCTCGTGCTCTCGTTTGTCGGTGTGGCGGCGATCTATTTCTACATCGGCGCGGAGTTCCTCGGCGCGGTGCAGCTCATGGTCTACAGCGGCGCGGTCGCCGTCCTCATCGTCATGGCGATCATGCTGACGCGGCGGGACTCGATGGCGCAGTCCAACCCCTCGCAGAAGCTCTTTCGCCGTGTCGTGACGGGGCTGCTGGCAGGCAGTATCTTCTTCCTCATCGGATGCGGCATTGTCCTTGCCCCGCTCCTGCAGGCGGATTTGCCGCGCCGACGGGGGCAGACGAGATCGCCCAGCTGATGCTCGGCACGTACCTCGTGCCGTTTGAGGTGACGGCGGTGCTGCTCCTCGCGGCGATGGTCGGCGCACTGCTCTTGGCGAGAGGAGGGATGCAGCATGATCGGTCTCCCTGATCTGCTCTTTTTGTCGGCACTGCTGTTCTGTATCGGGCTCTATGGGCTCCTCACGCGGCGCGGCATCATCCCGATTCTCATGTGTGTGGAGCTGATGCTCAATGCGGTCAACATCAACCTCGTTGCCTTTGACCGATTCTATGCGCACAACGCGGAGGGGCAGCTGATGGCACTCTTCTCGATTGCGGTCGCCGCATCCGAGATCGCCGTCGGGCTGGCTCTCGCATTCCGCCTGTATCAGATTCGGTTCACGACGAATGTCGATGAGCTGGATACGCTGAAAAGACTAGGGAGGGAGTGCTATGTTTACCTTTGCTCTGACACATGCGTATCTGATTCCCCTGTTCCTGCGCTCGCGTTCCTCATTATCGCGCCCTTTACGCGGCGAGAAAGAACTCTCGGCGACGATTGCGATTGTGATGATGGCGCTGGCCTTTGCGTTCTCCGTCTTTGTCGCACTCGCTACGGTGAACTATCAGATCACGATGGGCGATCCCTACGTGATGAAGACGGTCTGGGCACACATCGGTGCGGTGGAGCTCGCGATGGGCGTCCTGATCGACCCGCTGACGGCACTCATGCTCGTCATCGTGACGCTGGTCTCGCTGCTCGTCTACATCTACTCCGTCAGCTATATGGAGCACGATGAGGGGATGGGGCGCTTCTTTGCGTTCATCTCGCTGTTTTCGGCTGCGATGCTCGGGCTGGTCGTCTCGGTCAACTTTCTCCAGCTCTATGTGTTCTGGGAGGGCGTCGGGCTCTGCTCCTACCTCCTGATCGGATTCTACTATGATAAGGTCTCGGCGCGCGAGGCAGGCAGAAGGCGTTCATCGACGCGCATCGGCGACTTTGGCATGCTGGTCGGCATCCTGCTCAGTGCAGGTTGCGTTCAGGGACGATGGACTTCATCGAGCTGCGGCTCATGATGCCCGCGTATGTCCTCGTCGCGGGGACGGGCTGCTGACGGTGATCGGTCTGCTGCTCTTCATGGGGCCGATCGGAAAGGTCCGGACAGTTCCCGCTCCACGTCTGGCTGCTCGATGCGATGGAAGGCCCGACGCCGACCTCAGCGCTCATCCATGCGGCGACGATGGTCGCGGCAGGTGTCTTCCTCGTTGCGCGTGCCTTCTTCATCTTCAGTGAGTGTCCGCTCGTGATGGACTTCATCGCAGGGCTCAGGGCATTCACGGCGCTCTTGCGGCGGTTATCGCCGTGACGCAGCGGCGGTTCAAGGCGGTGCTTGCCTCTCGACCATCAGTCAGCTCGGCTGCATGATGCTCGCGGTCGGGATCGGCGCGTTCTCCGCCTCGATGTTCCATCTCGCGACGCACGCCTTCTTCAAGGCGATGCTCTTCCTCTGCGCGGGCGCGGTGATGCACGCACTCCACGATGAGACGGACATCACCAAGATGGGCGGGCTCTGGAAAAAGATGCCGCTCACCTTCGTGACGATGCTGATCGGTGTCCTTGCGATCTCGGTATCCCACCGTTCTCAGGGCTTCTTCTCAAGGATGAGATCCTCGCCGCGGCGATGCGCGAGCACGCCGCTCTATCTCATGGCAGCGTTCACCTCCTTCCTCACGGCTTTCTACATGGCGCGTCTCCTCATTGTCGCCTTTCTCGGCGAGAGCCGCAGTGAACACGAGGCGCATGAGTCGATGCCTTCATGCGCTGGCCGATGATTATGCTCGCGCTGCTCACCATTGTGAGCGGCCTGTGGGGAGCTACTTCGGCGGGTTCTCTCTGGGATCTACGCGGATGCACCGCATCATAGGGCGATCGACTGGACGGTGGCGGGGACGAGTACCATGCTCGCGCTCTCTCGCCTTTGCGGCGGCGTATCAGATCTATGGACGTCATCGTCTGCGCGCGGCGATGCGGCAGCGGACTTCGGCTTCCTCTATCGCGTCGTCTACAACAAGTTCTATGTGGATGAGCTGTACGGCTACTTCGCGAGCGCTTCGTCTACGGCACGGCGGTGATCCTCAAGTGGGTCGATGAAAAAGATTTTTCGACGGCATCATGAATGGGCTCGGCGCCCTATGGTCTGGCGATGAGCGAGGTGCTGACGGAGAACGTGAACGGGCGAGGCACAGCGGTATGTCGTCGTGTTCTACGGGCGTCGTGATTCTCCTGTGCTATGCGCTGTACTGGGCGGTACAGGTTCTGATGTATCTGGGAGGAGGTCTTCTGCGATGACATTTCCGATTCTCTCGGTCATTCTCCTCACACCGCTCGTGGCCGCGCTCATCCTCGCCCTGCTGCCGGGACGTCTGCACGATACGATACGTCAGCTCTCGGCACTGGCGATGATCATCGTGACGCTGCTGACGCTCTTTGTCTACGCGGACTACGATATGGCGCTCGGCGGGATGCAGTACACGGAGTACATGCCGTGGATCACGGATCTCGGCGTTGCCTACTCGCTCGGCGTGGACGGGATCTCCCTGCCGATGCTCCTCCTGTCGAGCGTCGTGGGGCTCGCGGCTGTCTACAGCTCATGGCATGTGGAAAAGCGGGTCAAGGAGTACTTCGTCCTCCTGCTCATCGTGATCGCGGGTGTCTCGAGGGCATTCCTCGTGCGTGACCTCTTCTTCCTCGTCCTCTGTGAGATGGTCGTCATCCCCGCGTACCTGATGGTGATGATCTGGGGCTCGTCCGAGCGCGTGACAGAAGAACACGCGGCGATGAAGATGACCATTTTCCTCCTCGTCGGCTCGGCGTTCATGCTCGTCGGTGTGCTCCTTCTCTACGTGAGTGCGTACGAGTCCGGGATGCGGACGTTCGACTTTGAGGCACTCGCCGCCGCTGCTCTCGCGAGGACATATCTCGTGGGAGGTGCAGGTGACGGCATTCCTCCTCCTGCTCGTCGGGTTTTCGGCTCGCATCTCTCGATGTTCCCGATGCATATATGGTCGCCCGACGGCTATGCAGGCGCACCGACGGCGATCTCGATGATCAATGCGGGTGTGCTGAAAAGATCGGCGGCTACGCGCTCATCCGCGTCGGCCTCTTTATCCTGCCGCTCGGGGCAAAGTTCTGGGCACCGCTGGTTGCGATCCTCGCCACGATCAATGTGATCTACGCGTCCTATATCGCACTCGCGCAGCGCGACATCAAGTACATGATCGCCTATTCCTCCATCTCTCCGCGGGCTACGTTCTCCTCGGCTTCGCGGCACTCAATGTCGTGAGCGTCGGCGGCGCCGTCGCCTATATGGTGGCGCATGGCATCATGCTCGCCTCTTCTTCTCGCAGGTCGGCTACGTCTACGAAAAAGACGGAGCTGCGCCGTGTGGAGCGATCTCTGGGGCTGGCGCACTATATGCCGCATGTCACGGTCGGCTTTATGCTCGCAGGGGCTGTGCTCGCTCGGCCTGCCCGGCCTGATCGGCTTCGTGCCGGGTTTACCATCTTTGTGGGGACGGTGGAGGCATATCCTATCCTCACGGTGATTGCGGTCTCGGCATCATCTTTCACCGCGTTCTACGTCCTGCGCATGCTCGCGCGCGTGCTCTTCGGCCCAAAGGTGGAGCGCTTCGCGAAAGTACCCCGATGAGCGGAAGATCGACGTCGTTCCCTCGTCGTTCTCAGCGTTTTTCCTCGTCGGCTTCGGCGTATTCAGGACTCCTCATGGGCATGGTGGACGCGGGGAACTGCGCCGTTGGCTGCCACTGCAGGATGATTCAGGATACCGACGATTCTGGGAGGTGGGCAGTGATGATGCGGAAATGAATCTTGCCGCGATCTCCCATCAGGCTGGGCATCGCCCGTACTCATGGCGGCCGTGCTCCTGATCGACCTCTGTATGGCGCGTGGGACATCGCGCCGCGCCCTCGCCCGCGTGACCGCACTCGGACTGCTCAGCGTCCTCGCTCTCGCCGTGCGGATGTATCCGCCGGATGGGGAGCGACGGCGTTCTTGCGGGGCTCTGCATCGTTGACGGCTATGCCGTGTTCTTCAGATTCTCTTTATCGTCGGTGTTCCTCGCCACCGTGCTTTTTCGCAGAGGACTATGTGGAAGATGATCCGCCACAGGGGCGAGTTCTATCTGCTCCTCCTGTCCGCCCTGCTTGGCATGATCGACTCTCGCCTCGGCGAACGACCTCATGACGGCGTTTGTCGGAGCTGGAGCTCGCGACGATCTCGTTCTATACACTCGTTGCGATCCGCACGGATGCGCCGCTCTCGGCAGAGGCGGGCATCAAGTATCTGGTGTTCGGGTCGGGCTCGACGGCAGTGCTCCTCTGCGGCATGAGCCTCGTCTGCGGGATGACAGGGGACGATGGTGTTCAGAGCATCGCTCAGGGCCTTGGTCTCGTGCTCTCCTCAGGCTCATCAGCGTGGTCTTTATCCTCGCAGGCTTCTTCTTCAAGCTCTCAGATCATCCCGTTCCATCTCTGGGCACCCGATGTGTGAGGCGCACCTGCGCCCGTGACGGCACTCCTCGCCATGTGCTCCAAGGCGGCGGGGGTGGCGATCCTCCTGCGTGCTCTTCGTTGCGTTCCTGCGCTCTCGGCGTACTGGACGCATCTGATGGCGGCACTTGCGATGCGTACTCCATGGTCAGAGGGCAACATCATGGCGTTCCGTCAGACGAGACATCAAGCGGATGCTCGCCTACTCCTCGATTGCGCAGGCGGGGTACATGATGACGGCGATGGTTGCGACGAACGCGGCGAGCATCAGGCGGTACTCTTCTAGCGATGGTCTACGTCTTGGCGAACGTCAGGGGCGTTCGTGACCGTCTCCTATCTCGAGACGGAGCGCGGCGGTGCGGACTTCCGCAGCGTGCGCAGGCCTGGCGCATGACTCTCTGCTTCCGGCGGGCATCCTGATGGTTTGCGCTCCTGACGATGGCGGGCATCCGCCGACGGCGAGCTTTGTCAATGAGTTACATCTTCTCCGCCGCGATTGATGCAGGGCTACTCTCTGGCTCGCCGGGGCTGGGCTTTGTCGTGTCGATGATGTCCGTCTACTACTACCTCCTCGTCATCAGGAGATGTTCCGCGATGTCAGGGCAGATGAGCCGATGATCGACACGCCGCTGCGTCTCCCGTTCTCGGCAGGAGCCATGGGCATCATTGCTGTCGCCTTTACCCTCGTCATCGGCGTCTGGGCGGAGCCCTCTCGATCTTCAGCAATATCGCCGTCTATACCTTTATGCGTTAGAAATTTTTGGTGATAAGAAAGGGGCCGCTGCAGTTTCAAATCGATGCAGCGGCCCTTTTGATTTACTAGCTGTTCTCTGAGAGCAGACCAAACAACTATTCATCGAATATGTCTGAATGGGTTTCCAGTTTCGACTAGGGTCAAAGGTTAGGGACGTCGTTTTCAACGAGTATATCAACAACCAATCCGGTTGAATATGGCACTCGAAAATCCCTCCCAATTGCCATGAGAGTGCACTGGTCACAGTGTTTGCATCTAGCGTGCCCTGTCCCAATGCTTACAACATTATCCAGTAGAGCAGATTCAAGCCGCGTTTTCTTAGCACGCTTGTAACTTTTCTTATAGCGTTGGTGAACTTGATGTGATAGGTCATTCTTCCAATGCCTTCTTCAAGTCGTCCATGTTGTCATAGCTAGGGACATCCGGGTGCGGGAGATTTTCTTGCTCTTCCATAGCCGCCAAGGTGCTTTGTTTATAATGGGGCATTTCGAGTAGAAAATGGGATGCCTCTACGAAGGACACACTGATGGAGAAACATATTAACGGCGCCGGACATATCTAGGCGGCCAGAAGAACAATGCGCTAGCCTGTTCTTTATGTTTCAGTCAATTCTTATTTGAGTAGGGACGGTTGACATGATTACTCACACTCCTTTCTTTTTGGAACCAGTATAGCTTGTTTGGTTTACGATGTAAAGCAAAACGTTTGATATATACTCTAAGGAGAGGAGGTCAAAGCTTTCTTTTTACCAAAAGCGAGAGTCGCAATAATCTCCAAGCCATGCAGCACAAAGCATCTAACGGAGAGATCAAACAGATTTTCGTCAGGCACTGAACTCCTTGCTGAAGTCAAAGAAACGTAATTGCGGACTGCCGCTCCTGATTGACGCATTTGCCAGACAGAGCTCTGTAGGAAGAAAAAGTGATAAAACGCTTTGAAGATGGGAGCTGTTGCACGAAACAAATGTACAGCACCTTAATTTTATGACACAGAAGGAGCTATTGCACGAAGGTAAATTTATCTTTGTGCAATAGCCCCTATGTTCTGCTTTAGAATAGTTCGGCATGTGATCCTGTGCGTGATGCAGTCAATTTAAGATAGCGGTGCTGAATTTATCAGTGCTTCCCTAAATATCCCAGTGAAGCTGTGCAGGATCGGGAGTGGCGCGGTCGATCTCGCGCAGAATCCATGAGGCGTTTTCGTGTGTCTGTGCAAACGCCTCAGCAAGCGGCTGTTCGTAGGCGGGCGGGATCTCCATCGCGTGAATCGCCATGTGCATGTAGTCCTTTGCGATGAGGACGACACCGCGCTCGGCGGCGAGATGTGCCTGAATCGGTAGCCGTAGTACAGGGTAGCTGTTGTGCGGGACGGCATCCTCCAGTCCATCAAAGGCGGAAATGCGCTCATCGGCCTCCGCCTCGGCGTCCTCGGTCATGCCGAGTTTGTGCATGAGGTTCCACCGATCCGCCCACAGTTCACCGCGCAGAATGTACTTGTAGAGAAAATCCGTCCCCTCGGCGCATTCAATCGCAAGATTGATGTGCTCGAGTGCCGCTTCTGTGTTTCCTTTTCCTCCGCCTCAAGTGCCGAGAGCCCCTGCATGGCGTAGACTTTCTCCTCTACGTCCTGCGCGAGTTCTCGTTCACCTCGGCATCCGTAACACTCTGAAAAGAGTTCGATGGCCTCCGCGCGCTGCTCCGGCATCTGTGCGAGAAAATGGGCGAGCCGCGCCCGTGCGTGCCAGTCCTCCACACCGCCGGCAAAGAGTTCGTGGGGCGGGCGTTTTTCAAGACGGTCGATAACGAGATGGATGCGTTCATGAAATGTTTCCGGCGTCATAGTTTTATCACCTGTTTCATTTTGATTCAAAAGGGGAAGATCGTGCGTGATGACGATGAGCGTTGCGCGCGTCATCGGCATCTGCCAAGACGGATGTGATGAGGCGTGTACCGCAGGCGGCATCGAGCCTGCCGTCGGCTCATCGAGGAGCAGGATCGGCGCATCGCCCGCGAGTGCAAGTGCGGTGAGCAGGCGGCTGCGTTGTCCCCAGACGGGAGGGCGTTCATTCCGAGCGGCTCGTCGAGCCCTGCGGGCAGCGCCCTCACAACGTCCGCGAGCTGCGCCGTTTCGAGTGCATGCCATATTGCCGTCCGTGGATATCGCCGCGCGAGGCGCAGGAAGTTGTCCCGATGGAGGCGAGAAGAGCCAGCTGCCCTGCAAAGGGCAGCACCAAAATAGGCGCGCGACGCGTCGAGGGAAAAGCTTCGTATGGGGAACGCCATCGTAGGAGATCGTCCCTCATCGGGCTCCCAGAGGCGGAGCAGAAGGCTCGCCAGTGTCGTCTTGCCTGCACCGCTCTCACCGATGATGGCCGTGTGCTCGCCGCGGCGGATCGTGAGGCTGAGGTTCTGCACAATGGGGATGCCCGTATGATAGCCGAAGACGAGGTGTTTCGCCTCGATCAGAGGTGCGTTGCTGATTTTCTCGGAAAGGCGGTGCGATGGGCAGGCGTGTGTGCTCTCCGTCTGATGGGAGAATGTGTCGCGCGCGCACCGAGTTCCTAATGCGCCGAGAACGGCGGGGGATCAGGCGGGCTCGGCGAGTACCGCCTCGAGGGCGGAGGCAGACCGCGTACTGGATACCCGTGAGCATCCCCTCGAGTCACGCGAGGATGAGGGAGGATGATGGCCGCGATCCAGACGATGATCCGCAGGACGTCGAGCAGGGTGAAGAGCTGCTCGCGTTTCCGTCCCTCGTGCCGTTCGCTCGCGCTGAAACGTCGCCGCCGCCTCATCCAGCACTGCCTGTGCATGCTGTGTACTGCCGGCGGCGCGCAGCTCGGTGCGCCCGTCGATCTGATCGAGGAGACTGCTGCGATAGTCGGCACTCTGCGCGCGCAGTTCCGTTTCGCGGAGGAGGAGGGAGCGCGATGGAGCAGAAAGAGCAGGGAATACGGCCGTGGCCGCAGGGATGCTGAGCGGCAGGAGAGCCGCACGGGCGAAAGCAGCACCAAGGCAAGGGCGATCAGTGGCGGTGGGACGGCGCGCAGGGTAGAAGTCGCAGGGTCTCGCAGCCCGTCAGCAGATCGTGGAGGAACTCGCCCTCGCTACGTTGCCCCTCACGCATGGGGAATGACGGCGGCAGAGCGGCGGTGGGTCGCCTGCTGCAGCGTCTCGTAGCAGCCGAAGGCGAGACGGTGGGAGAGCGAGGCGCTCAAGATAGCGAAAAGACAGCGCGCCCGATGCCGCACGCCCGCACGCAGGGTAATGGCGAGGGCAAGTGCCGAGAGGGGCGGCGCGAGTGCCGCACTGGCGATGATCCACGCCGCAGAGGCAATGAAATGCCCGCCGCGGCCGCGAGGAATCCCGCGAGGAGGGCGGGAGTGCCGCCGCAGGTGCGGCGATGGAGAGCAGCCGAAGAGCATTGTGGTCATCATGCCTCACCTCCCAGTGTCACGACCTGATCTGCCCATGCGATGAGCGCAGGACGGTGCGCCGTCAGAATCATCGTGCGGTGATGTGAAAATGCCGTCAGGGCATCGATCACGCAAAGCTCGGTCTCCTCATCCAGCCCTGCCGTCACCTCGTCCAGAAGGACGATGGGGCGATCCTGAAAGAGGGGCGCGTGCCAGACCGAGGCGGTGACGTTCTCCTGCTGAGAGCGGATGGCCGCCCATGCCGAGGCGCGTATGCAGCCCCTCGGGCAGCGCGCAAAAAGTCGCCGAGTGCCGCCGCCTCCAGTGCTGCCGTGATTTCGGCATCCGCCGCGTCCGCGTCCACAGCGTCACGTTTTCCGCAAGGCTCGCACCGAAGATATGCGGCTCCTGCAGGACATACGTGATGAGCGTGCGTGTCTCCTCGTGAGGGCGCGCGAGGTCCTACTATCTCTGTTCCTGCACCGTCCGCGAGGCATAATCCTCCCCTCCGAAGGAAGAGCTGCCCGCAAGGAGGAGGAGCAGTGTCGATTTTGCCACTGCCGCTGTCGCCTGCGATCACGGTGGACTTTCCTGCGGGAAAGGAGGTGTGAGATCCGTCAGAACCGCCTCGTCGGTCAGCAGGTAGCGGTAGGTGAGCGCCTCCGTGCGTACGGAGGAGGGAGAGATCTGATCGTGCGTTCCCGTGATGGAGGGCGGTGCATCGAGGTAGGGGGCAAGCGCCTTTCTCTGCCGTCGCGGCATCCATCGCCGCATGGAAGGCAATGCCGCCCTCACGCAGCGGCTGATAGAACTGCGGCGCAAGGATGAGCACGAAGAACGCCGCCTGAAAGGTCATGCCGCCGTCCATGAGACGCAGACCGATGGAGACCGCGATGAGGGCAATCGACAGGGTTGTAATCGGTTCCAGTGCAAAGGAGGAGACAAGGCAAGCCGCAGTACCGCGAGCGAGGCCTCGGAGAACGCATGGCTCATCTGGCGAGATGATGTCCCTCCGCATCGACGCGGCGAGAAAGATTTTAAGCGTCGCCGCCGCGCCTCGAATCACCGAATCCGTCCGTCAGCGCATCTCATCCCATTGGCGTTCACTGGCACGGCGCGTCGCCTTGCCGATGAGGTGAGGAGAAATGGGCGCGATCGGCGGGGTGACCCAGAAAGAGCAGCGCCGACGGCGGATCGACGACAGCCGTCACGAGCAGGACGAGCGGGATGATGACGACACCTGCGATCATGGTGGGCAGGAGGTGCGAAACCAGGGTCGAGCGCATCGACGCGCTCAAGCGTCAACGTCCGTCACCTGCACCGCTCTGCCCATGTGCAAGCATCGCTCTGTGGAGGGCACGCCGGCAGAAGGAGCCGCAGATCATCGGAGGCTGTGCCTCGATGCGGCTCTTTAGCAGGCGCAGGAGCGCCGATGAAATGCACAAAAACAGCATCAGAAGCTCTGATGCTGTTTCGGCAAGATCCGCCGATGCTCAAAAATACAGTGTTCACAATGGCGGCCGTATTCCATGCCGCGAGGATGGTCAGCCCTCCGTGCAGGGAGTTCGACCGCAACGCGGATGGAAGGCTGCGCCGCTGCGAATGCAGCATTTGAAACAGGATGGACTTTCGTTTTTCATTGTTTCCTTTAATATGCCTGATGTCCCGAATCGTTCGGAGAAACGCGCTTGCGGAAGATGTAGTACGTCAGATCTGATAGCAGAGGACGACAGGGACAAGAATGCCGGCAGCAATGGTCATGATGGAGTAGTGTACTCCGTCGAGGACGCATTGTAGATCGTCAGACTGTAGCCGGGTTCAGGGCTCGAGACCATGAGACGCGGGAACAGTCCGGCGAAGAAGCCGACCATCGATGCCGACGATGGCGAGGGAAACACCGAGGATAAAAGCGCGCCGCTCATGGGGCACGCGTGAGAGCACCGATGCCGAGCACGAAGGAGAGCGCCGAGGAAGAGCCGCCGTGGCGACGGTGCTCTGGTGAAGGTCGGTCTCAACATAGGGTGAGGATCATGCAGATCACAGAAGACCGCTGCAGCGACGCCGAAACTTCAGACCGAGCGTGCGAGCGCGGTCGAGCAGGTAGGGTGCTGGTCGGCGCAGCTGCAGAATGCTGCGCCGTGGAACGCGAGGGACGAGAACGAACGTGATGCCGCCGACGATCGTGTAGGGGCGTCAGGAGATCAAAGAATCGCCCTGATAGACCTTGTCCGCACCGATGGGAAGCCCTGCGATCAGATTCGTGACCGCAACGCCCCAGAGGAATGCGGGGACGATGCTGCCGAGCAGGGTGCGTACGACCAGCGGCGCTGCCACACTTCATCCTCGCGATGATGGCGGAACTCGAAGGCGACGCCGCGCAGGATGAGTGGCGGCGAGCATGAGGAAGAGCGCAATGTAGAAGGTGCTGAACATCGTCGCATAGACATGCGGGAAAGCCGCAAACGTGGCACCGCCCGCCGTAATCATCGAGACCTCGTTGCCGTCCCAGACAGGGCCGATGCTGCGGATGAGCTGAGGCGGTCGCTCTCCTTGTCGGAGATGAGTGTGAGGGCGTGCCGACGCCATAGTCAAAACCCTCGAGGAAGAAGAATCCGTAAAGGGACGACGATCAGCACGACCAGAGAATATTGTAGTCCATTCTTGCTTCCCTCCTTCGATGGCAGGAGTGATCTTCGTGCGGCGGATGAAGCGGAAGGCGAGATAGAGCGCAGTGATGAGCAGCAGCAGGTAGAGTACCGTGAAGCCGATCATCGTGAGACCAGATCTCCCCAGCGGTCAGATTCGGTGAGACCGCATCAGCCGTCTTCTGCGGTCAACCACGATCCACGGCTGGCGTCCCATCTCTGCGACGATCCAGCCGCAGGAATTGGCGATAAACGGAATGACGACCAGCCATGTGCAGGGCGTCGAGCAGTTTCTTTGCGGAAAGAATCTGTTCCTTCTTCGTCAGATAGAGCACGACGAGCGAGACGAGCACCATGAAGAAGCCGGCGCCGACCATCGCGCGGAACGAGTGAAAGAGCATCGTAACGTGCGGACGGTGGTCGCCCTCACCATACTTCTGAACAGCCTCTTTCTGGAGATCGTTGATGCCGCGCACCTCACCCGAGGGCCGTCATGCACCATGATCGTGAACATATGAGGGGATGGTGATCTCGAAGTCGTTCTGCCCTTTTTCCATATTGGGGTGAGGCGAGAACGGCAAACAGTGCGGGATCCTCCGTCTCCCAGAGGGCCTCCATGGAGGCAGGCTTCATCAGGGTTTTGCCTGTGCGAGTGTACTGCGTGTGGAAATGTCCGCTCGCAATGACGCCGACCACGCCGACGAGCGTGTAGATGGCGCCCGCCTCGATCGCCTGCGTCGAAACGCGTGGCGCGACTTCGTGTCGTGAAGCAGTTTCCATGCGGAGACCGCCATGACGACAAATCCGGCGGTCGTGATGCCCTGCAAGAGCGTGGGACTGCTCGCCGAGGATGTAATGGTTCGTTACAAGTTCTGCGAAGCTCGCCATCTCGGCGCGTCCATTGGCGAGTACGTAGCCGACGGGGTGCTGCATGAAGGAGTTCGCGACGAGAATCCAGAAAGGCGGACAGATTACTGCCGAGTGCGACCAGCCAGATGCAGGCGCAGTGTGCCTTCTCCGAGGCTTATCCCAGCCGAACATCCAGATGCCGAGGAAGGTGGACTCGAGGAAGAACGCCGTGAGAGCCTCGAGTGCGAGCGGTGCGCCAAGATGTCGCCCATGAAGCGCGAATCTCCGACCAGTTCATGCCAAAGCTGGAACTCCTGCACCAGACCTGTGACGACACCCATCGCGAAAGTTGATGAGAAGAAGCGTACCGAAGAAGTTCAGCAGCTTTCGGCGGGTCTTCTTCCACTCCGGCCGTTTCGTCCTGACGTAGCACGTCTCAAGCAGGGCGACAAAGATCGCCATACCAAGTGTGACAGGGACGAAGAGAAAGTGATAGATGGTAGTGATTGCAAACTGCCATCGCGACAGCATCACTGCTTCCATGTCCAAATCCTCCTAAAAATAATACCTATGATAATAACAGCAACGGCTTTTTGTCACGGCGTGTGACAAAAAGCCCCTCAATCCTGCATTATATCATAGGGTTTATATGAAAATACAAGTTAGATTGATAAAATAAACTATCTAGGAATTAGTCGTAGTATTTTTCGCAGGGCAGTGACTGCCTGTACGCCGACCACCGCGGAGTGCACCGGCAACCCACGGATAGGGAAGCGGGCCATCGAGCAGCAGCGAGCCCTGCCGCCGTCGGTGTGCAGAGCGCGATGAAAGTGCGGTGAGCCACGTATTCTGGCGGGCGCGTACGCGTGCCGCTTCGCCTGCATCGAGCAGGGTGACGAGACGCGGCAGTCCGAGACTGTCCAGTGCGATGTCGGGGACGTAGTTCTCGATCTTGCCCTGATTGCGCCGCGTCTGCTGCCTCCAAAGTAGAGCAGCGTCCTCGGGCGGGATGAGCGGCTCGACCACCTCGGCGGCGGCCGCTGTGCCGTCAGCCCCTTTCAGCAGCTCGGCGCGCAGCGGATCCGTCTCCGTTTCCTCCTCCCGCTGCTTCGGCGGGCGGCTTTACGAGGTGGACGGGCAGCCGATGCCGATGTCCGCTGTGCGCAGGGCGGCCTGATCGGCGATCGGGTCGCCCACCATGGCGACGATGGCGCCGCGTGACTGCAGCAAACGGATCTCGCGTGCCTTGTCCATCTCCGTGAGATCGGAGCGCACGTCGGCGATGTGCAGCTCCTTGCCCGTCGCGTTGGCGAGACGCTTCGTCTCACCCGTGAGGAGGACGAGGGAGAGTCCGCGCTGACGCAGGGCGTTCAGGGCACGCTTTGCCTCCATGCGCAGATCGTCGCGGACGGCGATGATGCCGCGTGCGTACTGCTTGAGCTGACGAAGAGTGGCGACTGCCCGCTCGTTGCGAGCTGATCGGCGCGCGTCAGGAGTGCCGCGCTGATCTCGATGTTCTCCTCCTGCAGCCACTCGCTTCTGCCGACGCGCACAGGGCGTGCGTACGATCAGTGCCTCTCGCCGAGCTCTCCTCCTCGCGTGCGGCGGAGTGTCGCGTGAGATGCAGCCACGCTCGATGGCGGTGCGGTAGAGTGCCTGAGCGTAGGGATGGAGAGCGTCGCGCTCGGCGCTCGCCGCGGTGCGAGCAGCGAGCTCTGCGTCATGCCCTCGGGCACGAGCGCCGGATGAAGATATCCTCCGTCAGCGTTCCGTTGCGGTTGAAGGCGATGGTATCCCGTGCATGAGTTCGGTGAGTGCGCTCATGCGGCTGCATGCGATGCCGTCCGCGCGCAGATGTCGCTTGATCCGCAGGGCGATCAGCCAGCGTGACACGAGCCATGGGATCGGCGATGCAGCGAGGAAAACGCCGAGAAAGATCTCGGATGCCGCCTCGATACTCACGTTTTCCGTCGTGTGCCAGAAGCCCGCAGCCGCCGCTGCGACAATAACGCTTGAGGACAAAATGGACTGTAGAAGAGAAATTTTTCAAGGATACTCCAGCTCCTGCCATACGATTGTTACGGGCATTATACCATAGGAAGAGATAGAGAAAAGAAATATTAATTGAAGTAAATACGAGTTTAATGATAAAATACAAGAAAGGATAGTATGGAAACAATAAATTTCGTAATAAAGAGAGTACAGGAGGAGCCGGCATGACGACGGCGGCAACAGCGGAGGATAAGGTTCTTCGCCTGATGGCGGAGAAGTATCCGACGAAGGAGATTGTCTCACGAGAAGATCATCTATCTGAAGTCGCAGCTCATGCTGCCGAAGGGCACGGAGCACTTTATGAGTGATCTGCACGGTGCGTACGACTCTTTTTTCATATCCTCAACAACTGTTCGGGCGTCATCAAGGAAAAGGTGGACTATTGCTTTGAGACCCGCATGACGGTGGAGGAGCGCGCGGAGTTTCTGCACGCTCATCTACTACCCGCGCGAGAAGATGGAGCAGCTGACGGCGGAGGGGAAGACCTCACCGCTCTGGTATCAGCAGAACCTCGCGAATCTCCTTGAACTGACGAAAGCTCATGAGCTGGAAATTTCCCGCGAGCAAGATGCGCAACCACATCCCGAAACGCTATGAGTCGGTCATTGTGGAGCTGCTGAGCACGCGTCCCGAGCACGATGAGGCACAGCTATCGTACTACCGCCAGCTGATTGAGACCATCGTGGAGATCGGCGGTGGGGCAGACTATATCGAGGCGTTCAGCACGCTGGTTAAGCGGCTCTCTGTGGAACGCATCCACATCGTCGGCGATTTCTACGACCGCGGCGACCGCCCTGACGGCATCCTCGATCTCCTCATGGAGCATCCGTCCGTTGATATCCAGTGGGGCAACCACGATGTGCTCTGGATGGGCGCGGCACTCGGCAGCGAGGTCTGCATCGCAGCGGTCATCCGCAACAGTCTCCGCTACCGCAATACCGACGTATTGGAGCGCGGCTACGGCATCAGCCTGCGGCCGCTCACGACATTTGCCTCGCGCATCTACCCCGACGAGAACCCCATCAAGGCGGCGGAGCGTGCCGTTACGATGATGATGTTCAGCTCGAGGGCGCACTGATCCGCCGCAATCCCTGACTTTCAGATGGAGGATCGTCTGCTGCTGGACAAGATCGACTTCGATCTCTCCTGCGTGACGCTCGGCAGCGGGCGGCGCGTGGAGCTCGACAGCGCGTACTTTCCCGACGATTGACGATCCTGCTGACTGCTGGGCGCTCACGGAGGATGAGGAGAATATCATCGCCGATCTGCGCTCGTATTTCCTCGAGAGCAAGGCACTCCAGCGCCATGTAGACTATCTCTATGAGCGCGGCAGCATCTATACGATGCTACAATGGAAATCTGCTCTTTCACGCCTGTGTGCCCGATGGAGGAGTCGGGGAATTCCGCACGATCACGTACAAGGGGCAGTCATATCGCGGGCGCGCGTGGATGGACTTCTGCGAGAGAGAAGGCGCGAGGGATGGAATGAGCACACGCAGGAGGGGCTGGACTTCATGTACTTCCTCTGGTGCGGCTACAATTCTCCCGTGTCAGGGCGCTCCTTCACGACGTTCGAGCGTTCCTTCATCTCCGATGAAAGTACGTGGAAGGAGCCGTCCGATCCGTATTTCCGCCTCGTGAACGATGAGGCGGTCTGCGAAAAATTTTTGGAGGAGTTTGGGCTCGACCCGAAGCGCGGGCACATCATCAACGGTCACGTCCCCGTCAAGGTGCAGAAGGGGAGAGCCCCTGCGCGGCAGCGGGCGCGCCCTCATCATCGACGGCGGCTTTGCTGCGCCGTTCCGCGCCAAGACGGGCATCTCGGGCCATACGCTCATCTACAACTCACGCGGGCTGCGCCTCCTGCAGCATCAGCGCGTGGCGAGTGTGCGCGACGCCCTGCGCGAGAACCGCGACATAGAGTCCGTTTCCAGACGGTTGAGCTGCAGGCACGGCACTGCTCGTGCGCGACACGGATCGCGGTGCAGCCATCGAGAGCAAGATCGCCGATCTCCATGCGCTCCTGCGCGCCTATCAGACGGGGCATATCAGCCGCAGTAATCATATGAAAGAATAAGAACGCCCGCGCATCGAATACAATGCGCGGGCGTTCTTATTCTTCCTTATGGATTCTTCTTCAGCCACGTACTCCACGGTACGGCATAGCCGTTCCCGTGATTCTGCTGAACGTAGTCGTAGAACTTTGCGATCATCTCTGTCTTGTGATGGTAGTCTGCATCCTCCCATCCCGTCGCTGCGTGCTGCGTGGTCGGGTCGTAGGCGAGGTATGCCCCGCCGAGCAGGTACTGACGATAGAGGATGTCCTTCAGCGGGACGGAGGGATTTTTCATCATATCGTACATCGCCATAAAGCTGGTCGTGCGTCCCTTTGCCTGCCTGACAGTGAAAGTGCATCCATGTGTCCGCAGGCATTTTCTTTCACGAGATCGACAAAAGCGTCGATGGTCTGCGGCTCTGCCCACTTGTGATCGGTGACAGCGAGACGAACGTAGCGCACGCCCGCGCTCTCGACCAGCTCGCGCTCCGTCATCGCCTCCGTGACGCGGACGGTCTGCGGATTCTTGGGCTGCTTTTTCTTATCGAGGTGCGCGAGCACAACGTCCTTGCCCTGTGCGCTGCGGATGCGCGTGTTCTCGTCGCGCAGCGCCCGTGCTGCGTCCCGCCGATGTTGCCCCAGTCGTGCTTGCTGCACCAGCTGACGGCATTTCCGTTCATGAAGCCGTGCGACTCCTGCCGCAGATCGACGATGCAGATCGCGCCTCTGTGCGCGCGTGCAGGTTGTTCAGCAGCGCGTGAAAGGCAGGGAGCGGAGAACTCCGCACTCCCTGAGAGCGGCAGGGCGTCCAGTCCCTCACGCGAGGGCGTGTAGTTCGGGTCAACGCCGAACTTCGCCGCGTCTTTCCGCGTTTGGAACGGTGATGCCGCCGTGCGGAAATTGTGCGGCAGATCCGCCGCATCCCCCGCCGCCGCGTCGATGCGCCAGACATACCCGCGGTAGTCTGCATTCGCATCGGCAGCAGAGACCGTGTACGGATAATGCAGAGCGTGCATAACAGCAGAGCAGTGAGTAAATGTTTGAATGTGCTGCGAGATCCCTCCGCTTCCTATATTCATCGTGCTTTATAATCGTAGGTTATAGCACTCTTTGCATAAAGGTGCAAGGGAAATCTTGCGCAGGTGCCGCCTGTTCCTTGAAAAATCGCCGTTCCCGTGCTAGAATAGCATGACTATGTATGCTGCGGGAGGGATTCCTTTGTACGAAAAAGTAGATACAAATCTGGATTTTGCCGCGCGCGAGAAAGCCGTTGCGGATTTTTGGCGCGAGAATCATATTGCACAGCGTGCCGTTGACCAGCGTGAGGGCTGCGATACGTTCACGTTTTACGACGGCCCGCCGACGGCGAACGGCCGCCCGCATATCGGGCACGTTTTGACGCGTGTCATCAAGGATATGCTGCCGCGCTATCAGTCGATGAAGGGGCGCAAGGTGCTCCGCAAGGCGGGCTGGGACACGCATGGGCTGCCCGTCGAGCTGGAGGTCGAGAAGGCGATCGGCATCAACGGCAAGGAGCAGATCGAGGAGTACGGCATCGAGCCGTTCATCAAGAAATGCCGTGAGTCCGTCTGGAAGTACAAGAGCATGTGGGAGCAGTTCTCCGATGTCGTCGGCTTCTGGGCGGATATGGAGCATCCCTACATCACGTATGAGAACGACTTTCATCGAGTCCGAGTGGTGGGCGCTGAAGGAGATCTGGAAGAAGGGACTGCTCTATCAGGGGCATAAGATTGTCCCGTACTGCCCGCGCTGCGGCACGCCGCTCTCCTCGCACGAGGTGGCGCAGGGCTACAAGGATGTCACCGAACGCTCCGCCATCGTGAAGTTCAAGGCGGCGGACGAGGATGCCTACTTCCTCGCATGGACGACGACCCCGTGGACGCTCCCGTCGAACCTCGCCCTCTGCGTGAACCCGAACGTGACCTACGTCAAACTGCGCGTCTACGGCAAGGTCTACTACCTCGCCGAGGCACTCGTGGACAGCGTGTTCTGACGGCTCGTGGGGCGAGCGTGAGGAGCTCGCCAAGATGAAGGGCAGCGAGCTCGAATACCGCAAATACGAGCCGCTCTATCCCTTTGCAACGCAGGATGCGCGACAAGGCGTTCTTCGTGACCTGCGACGACTACGTCACCACGGAGGACGGCACGGGCATCGTCCACATGGCGCCGGCATTCGGCGAGGACGATAACCGCGTCTGCCGCAAGTATAATATGCCGTTCGTCCAGTTCGTCAACGAAAAAGGCGAGATGACCGAGGAGACGGATTGCCGGGCGTCTTCGTGAAGGATGCGGATCCGCTGATTCTCGACGATCTCGAAAAGAGCGGCAAGCTCTTTAAGGCGCCGGAGTTTACACACAGCTATCCGCACTGCTGGCGCTGCGATACGCCGCTCATCTACTACGCGCGTGCCTCGTGGTTCATCCGTATGACGGCCGTGCGCGATGAGCTCGTCGCGAACAACAAGACGGTCAACTGGATCCCGCCGTCCATCGGCGAGGGGCGTTTTGGCAACTGGATCGAGCACGTGCAGGATTGGGGCATCAGCCGCAACCGCTACTGGGGGACGCCGCTCAATATATGGAAATGCTCTTGCGGGCATGAACATGCGGTCGGCTCGATTGCGAGCTGCGCGAGCTGCAGCCAGACCGCCCTGGCGGACATCGAGCTGCATCGCCCGTACATCGATGCGATCTACGTTCCCGTGCCCGGAGTGAGAGACGATGCACCGAGTGCCCGAGGTCATTGACTGCTGGTTTGACTCGGGATCGATGCCGTTTGCTCAGTGGCACTATCCGTTTGAAAACAAGGAAATCTTTTGAGAAAATACTTCCCGGCGGACTTCATCTCCGAGGCCGTCGATCAAACGCGTGGCTGGTTCTACTCACTGATCGCCATCAGCACGCTGCTCTTTGACAAGAGCCCCTATCGCAACGTCATTGTGCTCGGCCATGCAGGACAAGGACGGGCAGAAGATGAGCAAGTCCGCGGCAACGCCGTTGACCCGATGGATGCGCTCGACGGCACGGCGCGGACGCGATCCGCTGGTACTTCTATGAGAACAGCGCACCGTGGCTGCCGAACCGCTTCCACGACGATGCCGTGCAGGAGGGCGCGCGCAAATTCATGGGGAACGCTGTGGAACACCTACGCGTTCTACGTGCTCTATGCGAATATCGACGAATTCTGATCCGACCAAGTATACGCTGGACTCATGACCAGCTTTCGGTGATGGATCGCTGGGTGCTCGCGCCTGAACACGATGGTGCGCACGGTGGATGACTCGCCTCGACACTATCGCGTCACAGAGCGCGGCCAAAGGCACTGCAGTCCTTCGTCGAGGAGCTGTCGAACTGGTACGTGCGCCGCCGCCGCAGCCGCTTCTGGGCGAAGGGATGGAGCAGGATAAGGTGAACGCCTATCTGACGCTCTATACAGCACTCGTGACGACGGTGAAGGCGGCGGCACCGATGGTGCCGTTCATCACGGAGAGCATCTACCGCAATCTCGTCTGCTCCGTTGACAAGAACGCGCCGATCTCGGTGCACCTGCGTGACTTCCTGACGGCAAACGAGGCGTGGATTGATCCCGCGCTTGAGGACAATATGGAGGTCGCTTGAGGTCGTAACGCTCGGCCGTGCGGCACGCAACGCAGCAAACATCAAGAACCGCCAGCCGGTGGGGCAGATGTATGTCAAGGCGGCGCATGAACTGCCGGACTTCTTCGTGAAGATCATCGAGGATGAGCTGAACATCAAGGAGGTCATCTTCCGCGACGATATGTCGGACTTCCTCGCCTATCACGTCAAGCCGAATTTCCACGTCCTCGGGCCGAAGGTCGGCAAGCAGATGGGCGCGGTCAAAAAGGCACTCGAGGCGAGCGACGGTGCAGCCGTCAGCGATGCTCTCGCCGGGGATGGAGCTATACGCTTCATCTGCCCGACGGCGATGTCACGGTGACGGCAGAGGATGCTGAGGTGACGGTCTCCCAGCGCGATGGGGTATAACTGCCAGAGTTATGGCGGCGTGACGGTCGCTTGTCGACCACGCTCACCGAGGCGCTGATCGAGGAGGGCTTTGTCCGCGAGATCATCAGCAAGGTGCAGACGATGCGCAAGGAATGCGGCCTTGAGGTGACGGATCACACTGCGCTCGACTCTCGGGCAACCCGCGCCTCGTCGAGATCGCACGCAGGAACGAGGCGTTCATCCGCGAGATCACCTTGCTGACAGCCTTCCTGCGATGCGCCGATGGGCACGAGCAAGGAGGAACATCAACGAGTGAGAAGCTGACGCTGAGTATTAAATAATGAAAGATGGAAGATGGCTGTTGCTAGCTAGGATTTTTCGTCCTCGTCACAGCAGCCTCTTTCTATTGGACAATATGGGGCGGACGTATAATAAAGAACTGAGAATTACTGTGTTATTGAGGGAGGATCGCATTGGTAAAATTCAGTTACTACGGACATGCGGCAGTTTTTGCTGGATGATGGGACGCATAAGGTGCTCGTTGACCCCTTTTTGACAGGGAATCCCGTCGCGAGCGTTAAGGCGGACGATGTGGCGTGTGACTATATTCTCGTTTCTCATGCGCACGGGGATCATCTGGGCGATGCGCCGTCGATCGCAGCGCGTACCGGGGCGAAGATCGTTTCGACGCCGGAGGTCATCAGTGTCTGCGAGAGTCAGACACTGGCGGAGATTGCATCCCTGCCCGATGAACATCGGTGGTCTCGCTCAATCTGCCGTTCGGCAAGGGTGCGTATGACCTTCGCCCAGCACAGCGCGGGCGTGGCGGGCGGATCGCCTGCGGGTTTGTCGCGCATCGGCGGCAGGACGGTCTCACTATGCGGGCGATACGGCGCTGTTCAGCGATATGCAGCTCATCGGACGCAAGGACAGCATCGACTATGCTGTTCTGCCCATCGGCGATAACTATACGATGGGGCTTGAGGATGCGGCGATGGCGGCGCAGTGGGTCAACGCGGGCACGTGATCCCTGTTCACTACAATACGTGGCCGATCATCAAACAGGAGGCACGGCATTACAAGGATGTGACGGAAGCCATGACGCGGGCCAGCGTGCATATCATGGCGCCCGGAGATACGATGGAGCTTTTGATGCAGGTGCGGAAGACGCCTCTGCTCGTTCTCCTCGGCCCTACGGCAGTAGGGCAAGACGGCACTCGCTGCAGCTCGCGGAGCGGTCTCGGCACGGAGATCATCTCGGGGACTCTGATGCTCGTCTCATCGCGGCTTTTGACATTGGCAGTGCGAAGCCGCGTGCGGAGGAGTGCGCTCTGTGCCGCATCATCTCGTCGATGTGCTCGATGCCGATGCGCCGTTCTCCGTGACGGAGTTTGTCGCGCGCGTGTCGGAGCTCGCACGTGACTTTTGATGCGGCAGGGCGGCTGCCGTTCGTCGTCGGCGGGACGGGGCTCTGGCGTCAAGGCCTCGTCGAGGGATATGACTTCAACGTGACGCAGGAGCATACGTGCTTTCGTCATGCCATGGCGGGCGTTGCCGCACGCCGCGGAAAATGCCCGCGTACATCGCTTCCTCGCGCATCGTGACCCCGCTGCGGCAGAGCGGATCCACGCGAACAATCTGCGCCGCGTGATCCGTGCGCTCGAGGTCGCGCGCTACGGTGATGAGGTATCTGCGTCGCGCGTGCGATGGAGCACGGGACACGCCCCTAGCGATGCCCATCGTGATCGGGCTCATGCGAGAGCGGTCACATCTCGATGCGCGCATCAACGAGCGCGTTGAGGCGATGTTTGCCGCAGGGCTGTGCGAAGAGGTGCAGCAGCTTTTGGACAGCGGTGTACGCCGCGATGCTCCGGCGATGAAGGGGATCGGCTATAAGGAGACGGCGGCGTATCTTGCAGGGAGAGATCACGCGCGGAGGCGATCACGGCCGTGCAGACGGCAACGCGGCATTTTTGCGAAGCGTCAGCTGACGTGGTATCGGCAGATGCCCTACATCCGCTGGTACGATGCGGATGCGTGACGGAGCCGGAGCTGTTGGAGCGCATTTTAATGGATATAAAGGAATGGCGAGCAAAAAGGAGAGGCAAAGGATGACGGCCAAGATCATCAATCTGCAGGATAACTTCTCAATCAGGTGCGCAAGGACGGGATTCCCGTGACGATTCATCTCGTGAACGGCTTTTCGATCAAGGGGACGGTGCGCGGGTTCGACAATTTTCGTCCTCATGGTGGATGCGATGGGAAGCAGTGATGATTTATAAGCATGCGGTCTCGACCATCACGCCGGCACAGCCGGTGCGGACGGGCGACGATGCGTCGTAATCACGTCGAACAACGCTGCTGCACTCGCCTGCAGGTGCAGCGGCTTTTTCCCTTTTTATCTGTTCTCTGATGAAGGAGGAGCTGATGAAGCAGCGAGGATTTGAGATCGTCTCAGCGTACGCAGGGCAGGTGCTGCTCCCTCGAGCGCAAAGACAGGGGCGAGTGCGGGCTATGATCTTGCAGCTGCGGTTGCCGTGAGATCGTCCCGCAGGGCTTTTGCCATGAAAGCCGACGGGCGTCAAGGCGTATATGCAGGCGGATGAGGTTCTGCTGTCTCACATTCTGCTCAAGCATGGCGGTGAAACGTCAGCTCATGCTGATGAACGGTGTCGCCGTGATCGATGCGGACTACTATGGAAATGCGTGACAACGAGGGGCATATTATCGTCCCCCTATACAATTACGGACGGGAGCCCGTGTCGATTGCGGCGGGGAGCGGATTGCGCAGGGCATCTTTACGCGCTATCTCGGCGGCGGACGGCGATATGGCGGGATGCGGACGGAGGCAGCGCGCGGCTTCGGCCTCGACGGGCGCATAGCGGCATCCGTACGTCTGCATTTTGACAGGAAAACGAAACTCATTTATAATGATGTCGGTATGACTTTGGGGGTAAACGGTATGATTTGCCCACACAGGAGATCTTTATGAAACTTTCAACGAAGGGGCGTTACAGTGTCACGGCGCTTATGAGCTCGCCCTGCGCTACGGCAAGGGCGTTGTTCCGCTGCATGCGATTGCGGCGACACAGGGGATCTCCGAGCACTCATTTGGAGCAGCTGATGGTGCTGCGCCGCGCAGGACTGGTTGAGAGGTGCGCGGGAGCGCAGGGGGCTATACGCCTGCGCTCCCACCTGAGGAGATCACGATTGGGCGGATCATCACGGCCGTGGAGGGCCCGATCGCCCTCGTGGACCGCCTGCTGACGGATGCGGAGGCACGCGACCAGAGCTGTGAGCGCGCCGGGAACTGCGTGACGCGTCAGATCTGGGAGGAGGTCTGTGACAGCATCAACAGTGTGCTGAACAATACTGCCCTCTCCGATCTCGTGCAGCGCGGACATCGCCGTGCGGGGTGCAACCAGTGATGCCGGTCTACTCGACTATGCCGCCACGACCCCGACTCGATGCGCGTGTCCCTCATGGCGATGCAGCCGTATCTGACGGAGGTGTGCGGGAATCCATCGAGCCTGCACTGTTTCGGACAGGCGGCGCGGCGCGGCGTCATGCGTGCACGGGAGGAGACGGCGGCGCTCATCGGTGCGTCTCCGTCGGAGGTGTTCTTTACGAGCGGCGGGACGGAGAGCGATAACTGGGCTCTGCGCGGTCTGGCGGAGGAACGGCGAAAGGCAGGCTGCCGGCATATCGTATCTCCGCTGTTGAGCATCCTGCCGTGCGCGCGACCCTGCCGCGATCTGGCGGCACACGGGTATGCACTGACGGAGGTGCCCGTCGATGCCGCAGGGCGCGTTGCCCCGTCCGATGTGGCGGCGGCACTGCGTGAGGATACGGCGTTGGTCACGACTGCATGACGGCGAACAACGAGGTCGGAACGCTTCAGCCGATTGCGGAATCGGTGCGCCCTTCGGGCGCGCGGATCCCTGTTCTCATACGGATGCCGTGCAGGCGGCGGGGCATATTCCGCTCGATGTGGAGGAACTGCACGTCGATGCGCTCTCGCTTTCGGCGCATAAATTCTGCGGCCCGAAGGGCGTCGGCGTGTCTTACGTGCGCCGCACGTTGCGGATTGCCCCGCTTCTGCATGGCGGCGCACAGGAACGCGATATGCGCGCGGGCACGGAGAATGTGGCGGGGATCGTCGGCTGCGGCTGTGCGGCGGCGATTGCCCGCGTGGAGATGGGCGCAGAGGACGTGCGCCTGCGCGCTGCGGGCTGAGTCGCTGCGCACCGCACTTTCGGACATCGACGGCATCTCGATTTTACGGACACAGAGAGGAGCGGCTTGCGGGCATCCTGAGCTTTGGCATACGGGACATCCCGCAGGATACGCTGCTCATCCGTCTGGATCTCGCGGGCTTTGCCGTATCGGGCGGCAGTGCGTGCAGTGCGGGCGCAGCGCATCCGTCCCACGTCCTGTGTGCGATGGGCTGCCCGCCGGAGGAGGCGCGCACAGCGATCCGCGTGAGTCTCGGACGCTTTTACGCGCGAGGACGATGTGGCGGCGTTTCGCCGATACGGTTCGTGCCATCGCAAAAGAGAATTCACGTAGCACTGATAAATTCAGCACCGCCGTCTTAGCACATCTTTTTCGCCCTGCTATGTGTCGGCAAATCCTCCACATAGCCCGCTGCGTCCGGTTTACCCTCATCTTGACAGACAAAAATCTGCACCAATCCGACGGACTTCATTTTACAGCGATTCCTTTACCTGAAAAAATTTGTTCCTGCCACGCACTTTGTGTATAATCAAAAAGAAATGTTTTGAAAATCATTGATTCATTGCGTGATATTCTAGATTGGTATAGATCAGGAGGGAACTTCATGGTCGGAGACATCCTGCGCAGCGCTCGTGTCAAGCAGGGACTGACAATTGCAGATATAGAAAAAGGACAAGCATCCGCGCTCTTTACATCGAAAGCATTGAGCAGGGCAATATCGACAACCTGCCCGGCATGGTCTATGCCAAGGGCTTCGTCCGCAATTATGCGGGCTTCCTGCATCTGGATGCAGAGGAACTGGTGCAGCAGTTCGCAGAGGAGAACGGCACGGCGGCTGCTCCGGCGGTACCGACCGCCGAGGAGAAAGCCGCGGCGCATCTCACTCAACAACATCGGCGATGCGTCGCTCTCTGAGATCTCCATCGGCGGCAGGAAATCTTCCTCTGCGGGAATGCTCGGCAAGCTGGTCGCCGGTATCGTGGTGCTCGTCGCACTGGTCGGTGGCGGCGCGGCACTCGTCTCGTTCATCACTCTCCTGCGCGTGAGACGGCCGCACCGACGGCACCTGCGCGTGTCGGAGAGCCAGCCGACGCAGACGCCGGCAGCAGAGGCGAACGCCGTGGATGAGGCACGTGCGGCATCGCCGGCGAAGGATGTGCGCGTGAGCGTGCGCCTCACCGGAACGCTGCTGGACGGAGGTGACGGTCGACGGAAAGACCGTCTTTGAGGGGCTGCTCGAAGGGCAAGACCGAGAACTGGCAGGGGCAAGAGTCCATCGTTCTGCGTGCGGGCAACGCCGGAGCCCTTGAGGTGACGGTGAACGGGAAAGAAGCTCGGCACGCTTCGGCGATGAGGGCGCTGTTGTAGAGCGCACCTTTACGCGGACGACGAAGTCACTGAGGATGCAGCTGCCCCTCAGCGGCGATGCGGACGGCGAGCAGCCGAAAAAGAGTACAGCGAAGCGTACGCAGAGCCGCGGTCAGTAACGTGATGCGTGAGAGAGGGTGAGGGCAATGCGATGCCCTTTTTGCAAAGAACCGGACAGCCGTGCTCGTTGATTCTCGTGCGGCAGAGGAGGGAATGACCATCCGCCGCCGCCGTGAGTGCGGGAAAAGTGCGGGCCGGCGGTTTACGACGTATGAGGGTGGTGGAACGTCTGCCGCTCATGGTCGTCAAACGTGATGGCTGCCGTGAACCGTTCAGCCGCGACAAGCTGCTGACGGGCATCATACGCTCCCTGTGATAAGCGCGACATCTCGATGGAGCAGATCACAAATTTCGTAGCGGAGATCGAGCATGAGATCCGTAACCGCACGGAGCCCGAAGTGCCCTCCGAGAAGGTCGGTGAGATCGCCATGGAGCATTTGAAGGACTTTGATGAGGTCGCACATTCGCTTCGCCTCGGTCTATCGGAAGTTCGATGATATTACGAATTTCATCGAGGAGCTGGAGACGCTGCGTGCACATCGTGAGAAAGAATGAAAGGCAGAGTGGGGATTGGATCATCGACTGAGGAACGTCTGCGGGCACGTCTGGCGCAGGAGCGCGGGTATTATCGCTATCCTGCGGGCGCGCGCACGCGATTTGCTCTCGTCTATCCCAATACTTACTTTGTCGGCATGTCGAACCTCGGGCTGCACATTGTCTATGCGCTGCTGAATGAGCGCAGCGATACGGCGTGAGCGCGTCTTTCGCCCGATCGCGATGAGATGCCGCGCTATGCGCACGAATACGCCGATGATGAGCGTGGAGACGCAGACACCGCTCGCGGACTTCGCCATCGTCGGCTTTGGCCATTTCGTTTGAGATGGATTATTTTCATGTCGCGGAAATGCTCGCGCGCAGTCATATCACGCCGCTTGCCGCGGATCGCACGGCACATGACCCCATCGTTATCGCGGGGGGCCATGTGCCACGTTCAACCCCGAACCGCTCGCCCGCACTGATCGATGCCTTTGTCATCGGTGAGGGGAGGCGATCCTCCCTGCGATGATGGACGCTCATCATGCGGGGCTGCATGCGGGCGACGACCGCGCGGCGCTCCTGCAGCGCCTTTCTCATGTCCCCGGGGTCTATGTCCCGGCACTCTATACGCCCGCATACGATGCGGCGGGGCATCTGACGGCACTCCTGCCGCAGGCGGGGCACCGTCCCGTGTCGCGCGGCAATGGGTGGAGGATCCGACGCGCACCCCGCCCATACGGTTGTCATTACGGACGATACGGAGTTTAGCTTCTACCTCATCGAGACAGCGCGCGGATGCGGACGTCACTGTCGCTTCTGCATGGCGGGCTACTGCTTTCGCCGCCCGCGCAACCGCTCTCTCGCCGTCATCGAGGGCGAGGTGCGCGACGCCCTTGCCTACGGCAAAAAGATCGACTCATGGGCGCGGCGATCTCGGACTACCCAGAGATCGATGCCCTTTGCCGCTCCATTCTCGGGGAGGGCCTCTCTATGTCGGTCGCGTCCTTCCGCGCGGACTCCGTGACGAAGGAACTCGTTGAGTCGCTCGCAGCGAGCGGACTGAAGACCCTGACCATCGCCCCCGAGGCGGGCAGTGCGCGGATGCGCGCGGTCATCAACAAGGGCATCGAGGAACATCATCTCTTCACGTCGGCTGATCTCGGGGCGGCGGCACATATCCTGAATTTCAAGCTATGCATCATGGTGGGGCTGCCCTTCGAGGCGGATGAGGACATCGACGCGATCATCGACCTCACGCAGCGCCTGCGTTCCTACATGGACGATAAAGGCTGCCGCGGCACACCGACGCTCAGCGTGAATCCTTTCGTTCCCAAAGCCGTTCACGCCGTTTCAGTGGATGGCGGCGGCGGAGAAAAAGCGCATGGACGCGGTGATGAAGCGCCTGACGCAGGCACTCAGCCGACACAAAAAAGATCGTCGTGCACTTCGAGTCACCGAAGCGAAGCGCGTGTCCAGTCCATTTCGCGCGCGGCGACCGCCGCCTTGGCGCACCCCTCATACGTGCGGCGATGGGGCGCGGGGCAAAAAGGATCTCGCGGCAGAGATGCGTGCGGACGGCCTCTCCGAGGAGGGCTATCTGTCTCCGCGTGGACGGAAAAACATATCTGCCTTTGGGGATCATCTCGACATGGGCTTTTCCAAACACTATCTGTGGCAGGAATATGAGCGGGCAAAGGCGTTCCTGCCGACACCGATCTGCTTCGACGGCCGTCTGCGCTGCGGTGTCTGTAAACCTGCGGAAAGGATGACGGTATGAGCTTTGTACTACGGCATCTCGGCAACAATCTGTGGAGCGGGCGGCTGGATCTCTTTCCGAGCGACGCGCTCGTGCATGGGTTCTCGGCACGGCAGGGCGGCGTCAGTGCTCCCCCGCATGATACGCTGAACATGGCACTGCACGTGGAGGATGACCTGCGGCTGTGGGGAGAACCGCAGGCGGTACTGCGCAGCGCTGGGGCTTTCGGCAGAGCGGATCTGCACACCGCGACAGGTGCATGGGACGGAGATCGTACGCGTTTTTCGCCGCGATGCGGGCGCGCGGTGCGCGGACTATGCGGACTGTATCGCCGATGCAGATGCGCTGATCACGAATGACAACGATGTCACACTCCTCCTCTGCTATGTGGACTGCGTGCCCGTCCTCCTCTATGACCCTGTGCATCATGCCATTGCGCTCGTTCACGCCGGCTGGCGTGGGACGGTGGAGCGGATCGGGGCAAAGACGCTCGCGCGCATGGCAGAGGAGTTCGGGACAAGACCCGCGGATATTATTGCAGTGGGATCGGCCCTCCATCTGCGCCGACTGCCATACGGTCGGCGACGAGGTCGCTGCGCAGTTCCGCCGCGCATTTTTCGCATGACGCGGAGCGGATCGTCGCAGAGCGAGATGGGAACATACCATCTGATCTATGGGCGGCGAACCGCCTTGCACTGGAGGAAGCGGGCATCCCTCCGCAGCAGATCGACAGCGCACAGACGTGACGTCGTGCGATCATACATGGTTTTACTCCTATCGTGCCGCAGGCGGCAGGACGGACGTCTGGCGGCAGTAATGGAGCTGAAATGAGTGAAGGAACGATGATCGGGGAGCAGATTCAAAGCGCGTACGTGCCGATCATGGCTGCGCGGGCGCGGCGGACGCACGTCTCGAAGGATGCGCCCAGTGAGCTGATTGCCGTGACGAAAAACCATCCCGTCGCGGCGATGCAGGAGGCCATTGATGCGGGCATCGCGAACATCGGGGAGAACCGCATCCAAGAGGCGCTGGACAAGGCGGGAGAGACTTGAGCGTGAGGTAAAATGGCATCTGATCGGGCATCTGCAGACCAATAAGGTGAAATACGCCGTGCGTCAGTTCGACCTCATTCACTCGGTTGATTCCGTGCATCTTGCACAGGCGGTGAACACGCGCGGCGGAGAAGTTCGGCAGGTGCAGAATATCCTCGTGCAGGTCAATCTGGCGCGTGAGGAGAGCAAGTCCGGCGTCTACCGCGAGGATCTCGACGAGCTCCTCGCGGCGATTGATGGAATGGATTCGGTTCGCTTGCAGGGTTTTTATGTGTATTGCGCCGAATTATGAGGATGTAGAGCAGTGCCGTCCGCTCTTTCGTGCGATGTACGAGCTGTACGGCACGATCAAGGCGGCAGAGCCGCACAAGGCAGACATCCGCTACCTTTCGATGGGCATGACACACGACTATCGCATTGCCGTCGAGGAGGGAGCGAATCTCGTGCGTGTCGGCACGGCGATTTTTGGTGCACGCAATTATACCCTAGGAGTGTGAGGGATTGTAAGATTTTCAAGAATTTGTTCGGCATCTCGTCCGAGGAGGATGAGGAGCTGCAGAGCGGGAAGAAAAAAAGCCTGCGCCCGTGACCGAGATCGGCTCGCGCACGGGACGACAGCGCGTTGAGACAGGAGCCAATCTCTCGGGCTTTCCTGACTTTACCCCGCCGGCAGGCGCAGCGGCAGGGGCTACACCGATCGACAACGTCGTTGCGGCATACCGCATGAACGTCGTGGTGATCGAGCCGCAGTCGTCTCGACGATGCGCAGCAGCAGGTGGCGGTCAATCTCCAGAAGAAAAGCCCGTCGTGCTGAATTTTTGAAAAAGACGGAAAAGAGCGTCGCGAACCGCATCATCGACTTCATCAGCGGAACGACGTACGCACTCAACGGCGACATCAAGAAGATCAGCAACAATGTCATTCTCTGCGCGCCGAGCAACGTCAACGTCAGCTACCTGAGGATGAACACCGGCTGGGGACAATATGCCCTTCATGGATCGGTAGGCGCACATGCAAGGCGCATGGAAGATCGGCATCATCGGCGGCGGTGCCATGGCAGAGGCGATGATCGCGGGCATGACGGCGGAGAAGGCGTGCCGTCGCCGCAGATCTATGTATCGGATCACAAGGCGGCACGGTGCTGCGCACTTCATGAGCAGTATCACGTAAATGCACAGGTCGGGGCAGAGAATTTTCTGCCCCGTATTGACGTTCTTGTTCTGGCGGTAAAGCCCTCTGCCGCGCGTGCGGCGATGCGGGAGACGGCACCCTGCTGCGCAGGGATGCACTCGTGATCTCCATCGTGGCAGGGGCTGACGATGGCGCAGATTGCGGCGGAATATCCGGGGCACCTGATTGTCCGCGCGATGCCGAACACCCCGCTGGCCGTTGGTGCGGGATGTCCGCCATGCGTGCAGCGACGATGCGGATGCGTCCGCACGCGAGGCGGCGAATGTCGTGCTCGGCACGGCGGGACGCGTCGTCGAGGTAAAGGAGCATGACCTCGATGCGGTGACAGGGCTTTCGGGCAGTGGGTCCAGCCTATCGTTCCTCGTGCTCGAGGCGTTGACCGACGGCGGCGTTGCGGCCGGGCTGCGCCACGAGACGGCGTCCCTGCTTGCTGCACAGACGCTGCTTTGGCGCGGCGCAGATGGTGCTCGATGGGGCTGCGCCCGCCGCTCTGCGCGCTGCCGTGACCAGTCCCGCAGGGACGACGGCGGCGGGGCTGGCGCGTCATGGAGCGCGCCGGCGTGCGCTCCGGCGCTCATCGAGGCGGTTCTTGCCGCGGCGGAGCGGTCGAAAAGAACTCGGCAAACGGTAACAGTTCGCAGTACGATTTCCCAAAAGGAGGGACTGCGGCATCAGAACAGAAGGAGCGGATTCTCCGCTTTTTATCGCGGCAGTGAAGGGGAGGAGATGGCGGTGCGCCCTGCTCGACCTCGCAGAGACCGTCGTCAAGACGCGCAAATTTCGCATCAGTCCCTTTTCTTGATCCCCTTTATGGGCAGGAGATCGCCGAGACGATCCGCGCGAGCTGTGATGATCTGCAGCTTGACTTTGACGGCGGCTATCAGGGGGCAGAATGCGCGCGTGCGATGCTGCGCCATCGGGACTTTGCGGGGCGGACGGAGGATTTCGGCATCGCCTGCGTAGAGGCGACGTGGAACGGGCAGTTTGCACGGCTCACGCATCGTGATGTCCTCGGCGCAGTGATGGGGCTGGGGATTGAGCGCGAGATGATCGGCGACATTCTGCCTGCCTCCGATGCGGCGAAAAATCCTCTGCGATGCCAAGATCGCCCCGTTCCTGATCGAGAACCTGACGATGATCGGCGCGGTCGGCGTGAAGACCGCACCTGCGGAGCTGACGGAGATCGCGCCGCGTGAGGAGCGGGACGAAGGAGATCCGCGCGACGGTGGCGTCGCTGCGGCTCGACTCCATCGTCGCAGCAGGGTTTGGCATCTGCGCAGCCGTGCGGCGGACGATATCGCCGCCGATAAGGTGAAAGCGATAACTGGCAGAGTGCGGCGAGTGCCTCCAAGACAGTCAAGGAGGAGATGTCCTCTCCATAGCGGGGCGCGGCCGCGTCGAGGTGACTGAGGTGCGCGGTCAGACGAAGAAGGGCCGCACGGTTGTTGTACTGCATCGATTCTTTTGAAGAAAAGGCGGGAGCGCGATGCTGACACCCGATGGATATTCGTGCCAGGAGTTTGGTCGGAGTTTTGCGGATTTAACGAGAACGAGGTCAACGATTTTCCTCAATGAGATCGCGAAGGCGTACACGGCGGTACTGGATGAAAAATGAGCGACTGCGGGGCGAGCTGGAGCGTGAACGCTCGGCGAACGGAGAGTTCCGCCGCATCGAGCAGAGCATGCGCGAGACGCTCGTCGTCGCGCAGAAAAACGGCGGAGGAGATGAGCACGAGCGCTGGCAGGGGCGCCGACCGCCTGCTTGAGACGACGGCGAAGGAGGCGCAGAACATGCGCCGCGAGGCGACACTGCAGGCAAAGGCACAGCTGGACGAGGCCGCGGACAAGGTGCGTGCCATCGTGGCGGAGTACGAGCGGCTCGTCCGCGAGAAAGCATCAGTTTCCTGCGCCGCATGAAATCCAATGTGCAGGCAGAGCTCGCCTCATCGAGGATGCTATCGCAGAGATGCCGGACATGGTGCATGAGAAGGTAGCCGTCCCGCGCCTCCTGCACCGCCGATAAAACCGAAGGACGATGGCGTGAAGGAACAGGAGGACGATTGAAGACGATGATCGGGTGCGGAAAGGCCGCACTGCTCTTTGGCAGGGACAGTAATTTTGGATCAAAGCGGGTGAAAGCGTACGTCGCATCGACCATGCTGCCGGGGAGAGCATCCCCGTCATTCCGTCATACCTCCATCTGACCTACGTGCTGAACGCAGGGGCTGCGTTCGGGATCTCGAGCGTCAGCAGTGGCTCTTTTGCTCACCGCCGCGCTGTTCTTCCTCGTATTCCTCTTTCTCTATCCGCGTCTCGCGCGCGGCAGCGCACCTCATTCACTACGGCAGCGTCGCCTTTGCGGCAGGGAGCACTCAGCAACATGGCGGATCGGATTCGCCTCGCACACGTCATCGACTTCATTGATTTCCGCGTATGGCCGGTATTCAATATCGCGGACATCGCCATCGTGTGGGAACGATCTGCGTTCTCTGGCGCTCTTCGTGCAGAAGAAGGAGTTTCTTCCGTGAGCACATTTATTTCCGATCAGGCAGGGGAACGGCTGGATGTATTCCTCGTGCGGCAGCTGCCGACCCTCTCGCGCAGCTACGCAGCGTCTCGTCGCAGAGGGCATGTAACGGTGGACGGGGAGCGGCGCAAGGCGAATTTTAAGCTGAGCGGCGGCGAGACCGTAGCGTGCATTATCCCCCGCAGAGGCAGTCGAGATCCGTGCAGAGAACATCCCGCTGGATGTCCTCTGCGAGGATGCGGACATCATCGTCATCAACAAGCCGCGCGGCATGGTCGTGCACCCTGCCGCGGGCGTGTATACGGGGACGCTCGTCAACGCCCTGCTCCATCACCGCAGCGACCTCTCGGGGATCAACGGAGACCTGCGCCCCGGCATCGTTCATCGCCTCGATAAGGATACCTCGGGCGTGATGGTCGCCGCGAAAAACGACATGGCACATCATTTCCTCGCCCGCCAGATTCGGGACAAGGAGGCACGGCGCGAGTACCGCGCCATCGTATACGGGAAACATCGTCGAGCGCGCGGGCGTCATTACGGGGACATCGGACGGCATCCGACGGATCGCAAGAAAAATGGCGATTGTCCGTGAGAACGGCAAGCCCGCGACGACCCACTTTGAGGGTGCTTGAGCGGTTCGGCGACTTCACCTTTGTCGCCTGCCGTCTGGAGAGACGGGCGGACGCATCAGATCCGCGTTCACATGACGAGCATCGGACATCCGCTGGTCGGCGATACGAAAGTATACGGCGAAGAAGAACCCTTTGCCATTGTGGGGCAGGGCACTGCACCTCGCTGACCTCACGCTGACACATCCGCGTACGCAGGCGGAAATGACGTTCACCGCGCCCCTGCCGGCGGACATGGAGGAGATACTGCACACACTCCGAAGGAGCTGATCGCATGACTGAGTTTAGAGAAAAGGCCGTGCTGATGGATGAGGACGGCATCCGCCGCGCCCCTCACGCGCATCGCGCACGAGATTGTAGAGAAAAATCATGGAACGGAGCATCTGGTGCTCGTCGGCATCCGCAAGCGCGGCGTACCGATCGCGGCGCGGCTCGGCGCGGAGATCGCGCAGATCGAGGGACGGGAACTGCCGCGGGCGTGCCTCGACATCACTGCTCTACCGCGACGACCTCAACGAGCTCGCCTATCAGCCCATCGTACACGACGGAGATCCCCTTGACATCACGGACAAGACCGTCATCCTCGTCGATGATGTGCTCTACACAGGGCGCACGATACGGGCGGCGATGAACGCCCTGCTTTCGACCTCGGGCGGCCGCGCATGATCCAGCTCGCCGTGCTCATCGACCGCGGACATCGCGAGCTCCCCGATCCGCGCCGACTATGTTGGCAAGAACGTACCGACGGCATCTGCCGAGGACGTATCGGTGCAGCTTCATGACACCGATACGGAGGAAAAGGTCGTCATCCGCGAGCGCGTCTGAAACGCGGCGGATAGACCGCCTTCCCATTTGATAGAAAGGCGTTGTTATTACGAAGACAGAGACCTCGTAACAACAACCCTTTATCATTTCATTATGGCGAGAGGGTGGGATTCGAACCCACGGTGCGTTGCCGCATCACCGGTTTTTCAAGACCGGCTCCTTAAACCACTCGGACACCTCTCCGTATCGCTGCATGGAATACAATACTTTGCATTCTATCAAAAAGGCGTCGCCGCGTCAATAGCTGCGCGTTTTTTGCCATGCACAGATGAGCGCACCGACAAAAAAACCAATCAGCGCGGGCACAACCCACCCCATCCCGAGGGATGCGAGGGGAAGCGCCTCTCCTGCCGTACACAGGGCAGGCATCCATGAAGACGCATTCTGCAGAGCGGGCGGCAGTGCACGGAGAAAGTCGAAGAAGGCGGCCGCACTCGTGCCGACAATGCTCCACATACAGAGCGGGCGGCGATAGCCGATCAGCCCCTCGATAAGACAGAGAGCGATGAGGACGATGGCGACGGGATAGAGAAAGTAGAGCACGGGGAGGGAATACGCGATGATGCGGCTGAGGCCGACATTCGATATGGCGAATGAGAACGCGGCGAAGATCACCGTGTATTTTGTATAGGAAAAACGGTGCGGAAAAGAGCGCGGCAAACGTGGACGCACACGCCGTGACGAGTCCGATGGCGGTCTTGAGACATGCACAGGTGATCGTGATGCCAAGCAGAATGCCGCCGTACGCGCCAAAGTAATGCGCTGCAATATGGGCGAGCACATCGCCGCCGTTGGCATCGATGCCGTAGACGGCGCGGCTCTGTGCACCGACGTAGGTGAGCGCGAGATAGATGAGCGCCATGAGCAGCGTGCTGAGACTGCCCGAGATGATCGTGCTGCAGGAGAGATCGGCGGGCGAGAGAGGCCAGACGACGGATGGAGTCGACGAGGATGCTGCCATAGGCGAGCGCGGCGAGCACATCCATCGTATTATAGCCTCGAGCAGCCCCGTGAAAAAAGGTATCTTCTGCGTACGCTCCTGTGGGCGGCATCGTCCACACGCCGCCCATCGGCTCTCTTAGTGCAGCGACGATCGCGATGGCAGGAAAAAGAGAAAGAGCGGATTCAGCACCTTGCCGATCCAGATCAGAATCCCCGACGGACGCAGGGAGAAAAAGAGCACCACGGCGAAAAGAGAGCGCGGTAAAGGCGAGGAGCAGAACATCGTGCAGGGAGGGGCGACAAACGGGCAGAACGCCAACCTGAAAGGAGACGGTCGCCGTGCGCGGATGGCGAAGAGCGGCCCGATGCAGAGATAGAGCGCGCAGGTAAAGAGCAGGGAAAAACGCCGCCCCACACTGTTCCCAATCGCGGAGAGACTCGTCGCTCGCCGTGATGCTGATCGCCGCAATGCCGAGCAGGGCAGCCCACGCCCTGTGATGCAGAACCCGACGAGGGCGGGCAGCATCTCCATCCCCGCCCGCTGTCCCATCGACGCGGGAAAGATCAGATTGCCCGCACCGAAGACCAGACCGAAGAGAGAGATGCGACAAAGAGATATTCCTTTTTCGACAGCCGCTGTTTCCATGCTGATGCTTTCCTATCTGCAAAAAGAATCATAAAATTATAATAAATTAATAATAGGGGCAGCAGGGATTTGTTAGCGGGAATCGCTGATAAAATGAGGTTGACAGATTGGCGTAGATTTTTGTCCGATTGAGTCAGCAACCGGACGCATAGCAGAGGCTAGTGGAGGATTTTGCTAACGAAAAGCGGGGCGAAAAGATGCGTCAAGATGGCTGTGCTGAATTTATCAGTGCTTCCCAAGAAATCTATTGGCGATCGTCCTTTTACATCCACTCGATGGGGGCGGGCTATAATGCAGGGAGAGAAATAGCGGGATTCCCAAGATGATAAGGAGTACAGGAATGAATCGAAACGACCTATGCTGGTGCGGCAGCGGCAAGAAATATAAAAATGTCATGAGGACTTTGACGAGCGCATCGCCTCCATCCGCCACGATGTGATCAGGGGCAGGTGCGCCCACCGCGCAAGATCATCAATAACGAGGGCGGGACATCGCGGGCATCCGCCGTGCCGCCGTCATCAACGATGCGGTGCTCGACCCCTGGGGACGCTCGTCGCACCGGGCGTTGACACGGAGACGCTGGATCGTGCGGCGCATGAGCACATTGTCTCGCACGGCGGCATTCCCGCCCTGCCTCGGCTTTGAGGGGCTTCCCCAAGAGCATCTGCACGTCGATCAACAACGTGGTCTGCCACGGATTCCGTCGACCAGGATGTGCTCAAAGAGGGCGACATCATCAACGTCGACTCGACCGTCATCGTGGACGGCTACTATGCGGATGCCTCGCGGATGTATCTCATCGGCAAGGTGCCGGCGGCAGCGGAGCGGCTCGTCAAGGTGACGAAGGAGTGCATGGAGCGCGGATCGCGGCGGCGCGTCCGTGCATTTTCTCGGCGACGTGAGTGCGGCGTGCGGCGACTGGGCGCATGCCAACGGGTACTCGGTCGTCACGGCGCTCGGCGGTCATGGCGTCGGCAAGGATTTTCACATGGAGCCGTACGTCCCGCATGAGGGCGAGCTGCACGGGGATGCCTCATGGTGCCGGGCATGGTGTTCACGGTCGAGCCGATGATCAATGCGGGCGACTACGATGTCACCGCTGACCGCACGGACGGATGGACGGTGCGGACGAAGGACGGGACGCCTCTGCGCAGTGGGAAAAGACCATTCTCATCACAGAGACGGGCGCAGAGGTGCTTTCATCATGACGCATTTCGACCAGCTCTGGCATCTCGGAGACACTGACCGCACTCCTCCAAAAACAGGGCATCACGCAGCCGACCCCGTGCAGGAGCAGGCGATCCCGCCCATGCGCGCAGGACGCGACGTGATCGCACAGGCACAGACTGGGGACGGGCAAGACGCCTCGCCTATCTCCCGCCGCTCCTGCGCGCATCGCCGCAGGGCGCGGCGGCACAGGCCCTCGTCGTCGCACCGACGCGTGAGCTCGCCATCCAGATCGAGCGCGTCGCCGAACCGCTCGCCCAGTCCCTTGGGATTGGCACCGTTGTGATCTATGGCGGGGCGGATATCGAGCGGCAGAAGGACAAAGCTGCGCCGCAGTCCGCAGCTCGTCATCGGTACGCCGGGACGTCTGCTCGACTCACGTACGACGCGGAACGCTTGCGCTCGGCAGCGTAAACAAGGTCGTCCTCGACGAGGCGGACGAGATGCTGAAGATGGGCTTCATCGAGGATGGGAGACCCTGCTCGGCGCTGTGGCACAGGACCATCAGCTCGCACTCTTTCTCGGCAACGATGCCCGAGCGCATCGTGCGCCCTGACAAAGCGGTTCACGACCAACCCGCGCACATCCGTCTCGCGGGCGAGACCGTGACCCTCGCTGCCATCGAGCAGGTCGTCATCCCGTCAGCGCAGGGGACAAGCTCGATCGCCTCTGTGCCTCCATCAACGAGGAGGCACCGTACCCTAGCCATGGTGTTCTGCGCCACGAAGGGAGCGCACCCGTGCGCTCATGATGGAGCTCGCACAGCGCGGCTATCTCGTCGACGCGCTCAGCGGCGACCTCACGCAGACGCAGCGCAGTTTTCGTCCTGCGCCAGTTCCGCAGTGCAAAAACCGTGATCCTCTGCGCGACGGACATTGCGGCGCGCGGACTCGACATCGAGGGCGTGACCCACGTCTATAATCTACGACCTGCCGCCGACGGTGACCGACTACATCCACCGCATCGGCCGCACGGGGCGCGCCGGGAACACAGGGGCAAGGCGATCACGCCTCGTTGCGCCCGCATCAGCACGAAAAGCTCCGCAAGATGGAGGCGGCACTGAAAGGAACGCCTGCGCCGTGACGTAGTCAAGAGAAAAAGCGTCCCGCACCGCCCGCAGGGGAGGGGACGCAGAAAAAGGCACGCCCGCCGCGCGATGCAAAACGCCGAACGCTGCCCAAAGCGCACGAAGCCGAAGCCGCGCAGCAAAAAGGCGGGCAAGACCGTCACGAACATCGGGCGGCGCAGCGAGAAAGCGGAACTAGGACGGCGCATCGGCTTGCCACCTCGCAGGTGGGGGACCGCCTGTATATCTCTTCCGTCTTTGATAGGCGTTGTACCCTCTCATAGCGATAGGAGGCGTCGATGCCCTTCATATAGATGCTTCGGTCGTCGATGCGCTGCGTCAGAGCATCCTTCAGCAGAACCTTGATCTCCGTTGAGCGGATGGGGCTCCGCTCCATTGCAAGCAGATAGTCGTCTTTATCCACGTTATCCCAATCCACGACGCAAGATAGCCCACGTTTTAACATGGCGTCGAGCCAGATGCGCATACTGCGCCCGTTGCCCTCCGAAAGGGATGTGCCACATTCATCTCGACGTATTTATCGATGATATCGTCAAAGCTGTTCTGCGGCATACGGTCGATCTGCGCCAGTGCCTCCGTGAGGTAGAGCACAGGGGCAAAGCGAAAATGTCCTTTGGCGATGTTGACCGTGCGCGTCTGCCCGGCAAAGTCATATACATCCTGAAACAGATAGCGGTGGATCTCCTGCAGTCCGGCGTAGTGCCGCAACGGCGAAACGTCTCGATGATATGTCGGTCATAGAGTTCTGATGCACGCTTTTTGGTCAGCCGCCTCCTCATGGGCAGGAAACTGTGGAATCCGGGATACCAGTTTGTTGGGCAATGTCATGACGAAACCTCCAAAAATGTGCCCTGATAGTATATGTATTATATATTTTTCTGCCCTTTTGACTACTTTCACGCATCTAGGGAAGCTCTGATAAATTCAGCACCATCATCTAGCGCATCTGCCCCGCTTTTGTCGGCAAATCCTCCACATAGCCTCTGCTATGCGTCCGGTTTGCCTCCTCAATCGGACGAAAAAACCTACACCTTAATCTGACGGACTTCATTTTATCAGCGATTCCCTAGAGTGCAGGAAAAGAGGATTTTTCGTCGAATTGATAACATCAGTACAGACTATTCCAAACCAATAAGGAGGAAGGTTTCATGATTGGCATCAAGAATGTGATTGCGATTATCTGCGGTGGCGGCCCCGCACCCGGCATCAACAGTGTCATCTCTGCCGTGGTCAGTGAGGCAACGCGGCACGGTTGGGATGTGCTCGGCATCTACGACGAGGTTCTCGCGGATTGCACGCGGCGAGAAGAACTACGTGCGCCTCGAGCCCGCGAACATCAGCCGCATTCATCTGACGGGCGGCTGCATTCTGAAGATGTCGCGCTTCAACCCGACGAAGAAGGAATCCGACCTCCGCACCGCGGTCCGAGACGCTGACCGAGCTCGGCGTGACGCATCTCGTCACCATCGGCGGCGACGACACGGCGTTCAGCTCCATGGCGGTCTCCGAGTACGCGCGCAAGATGGGGCGCACGATCAACGTCGTCCATGTCCCGAAGACCATCGACAACGACCTGCTGCTCCCCGAGGGCGTGCCGACGTTCGGCTTTGAGACGGCGCGTGCCTTTCGGCACGATGGAGATCGAGAACCTCATGGAGGATGCGAGCACGACGAACAACCGCTGGTACTTCACCATCGCGATGGGACGTGCGGCGGGGCATCTGCCCTCGGGATGGGGCGCGTGCAGGCGCGGCGATCACCATCATCCCCGAGGGAGTTCTCCCAGAAAAAGATCCCGCTGCAGCAGGTCGTCGACGTGATCGTCGGCTCGATCGTGAAGCGTTACCTCACGGGGCGCAACTACGGCGTTGCCGTCATCGCTCGAGGGCGTGATCGAAAGATCGCCGAGGAGGACTTTCGCCAACTCGGCAACGTCGTCACGGACGAGCACGGACACATCCGCTACAGCGAGCTCGACTCGGCGAGATCATCAAACAGGCGGTGCTCGCCGAGACGAAGAAGCTCGGCATCACCATCAGCGTCATCGAGCGAGATTGGCTACGAGGCTGCGCTGCACGGCGCCGATCGCCTGATGACATCGACTACTGCCGCTCGCTCTGGCTACTCTGCCGTCAAGTTCCTCATGCAGGGGCGACACGGGCGCGATCATCACGATTCAGGACAATCAGGCGGTGCCGATGCGCTTCGACGAGATTCGCGACCCCGAGACGGGCAAGACGAAGGTGCGCAGGTCAACATCGCCTCCGTCCACTACCGCATCGCACGCGGCTTCATGATGCGCCTCGAAAAGGGCGACCTCGACGATCCGGACTTTGCGGAATGCCTACCGCATGACACAGGAGGAGTTCAGCGAACGCTACCCTACTCTTTGACGGCGACGCCACAGAGTAATTTCGCCGTAGAGTGTCCAGGACGATGGTGTGAAACGAAAAGTCTTGCATCATCGTCCTCTCTCTATTTTTACGTAATGACGCGCCCGCTCCTTTTGCCGTATAATACCGTATGTCAGTCAATACGAGCAGAACATCGCGGGGTGGAGCAGTCGGTAGCTCGTCGGGCTCATAACCCGAAGGTCACAGGTTCAAGTCCCTGTCCCGCAACCAATAGCATATCATGGGTAGGTGGCCGAGTGGTTAAAGGCAACAGACTGTAAATCTGTCATCTTCGGATTACGATGGTTCGAATCCATCCCTGCCCACCACTTTTTATCTGCGGGGTGGAGCAGTCGGTAGCCTCGTCGGGCTCATAACCCGAAGGTCACAGGTTCAAGTCCTGTCCCCGGCAACCAAGTCCCTGTGCGCTGGTGTAGCTCAGTCGGCAGAGCGTATCCGGTAAGGATAAGGTCACCAGTTCAATCCTGGTCATCAGCTCCATATAACGGCGGCATAGCTCAGTTGGCTAGAGCATGCGGTTCATACCCGCAGTGTCCGGAGTTCATCTCTGTGCCGCCACCATTTTGCTTGATCCCCCGCAACGGGGTTCTTTTTATGCTTTCAGGGAGCACCGGTGTCTCCTTAGGGAAAAATGTACTTCATGCGTTGACAGCATTTTCCAAGTATGATAAATTGATACGAGTGATTTCGTGTCATGAAAAACTAACAAGGAGAGTCGATATTCATGCGCAACAACATTACGCTTGAGTGCACGGATGATGCCAGCCGCAACTATCGCACGAACAAGAACAAGAAGAACAATCCGGATCGTCGGAGTTCAGCAAGTACTGCAAGTTCTGCCGCAAAGTACACGCCGCACAAAGAGACGGAAGTAAGCGCCGCATCATGGGGAAAGATTGTGAAATTCCTGCGGAAGTCGTCGCCGAGATGAAGAAGGTCTCGTGGTCGACGCGGCGCGAGCTGGTCACCTACACCGGTGTTGTCGGCATTGCGATCGTCGTCGTCTGCGCGCTCATCTGGATCTCGCGACACTATTTTTGCGCGCATCTTTCGGGTTATCCTGCATTACTAGACGGGGTGAGGGACATGGCAGACAAGGAAGAACTCAATCTCCGGCAGGCGAATCCGCATCGCGCCATGGTATGTCATCCACACCTACTCGGGGTATGAGAACAAGGTCAAGGCAAACCTTGAGCGCCTCATGCACTCGGCGAGCATGAGCGAGATGATCTTTAACGTCGTCGTGCCCGTGGAGAACGAGATCGAGGTCAAGGACGGCAAGGAAAAGGTCGTCCCGCGCAAGGTGTTCGGGCCACGTCCTCGTTGACATGATCGTCGATGAGCACTCGTGGTACGTCGTGCGCAACACGACGGGCGTCACGGGCTTTGTCGGCTCAGAAGCACCCATTCGCTGACTGCGGAGGAGGCGGAACGCATCCTCCGGCTCTGTGGGCGGGCACCCAAACGCCGCGCCAAGGTGGATGTCGGCGACACGGTGCGCATCATCTCGGCGCATTCGAGGACTATGCGGGCAAGATCACGTCGATCGACACGTCGAGTATGCGCGTGCAGAGTGGATGGACGGAACCCCACTGGATGTCGAGATCGATCAGGTCGAACGGATGCTGAGATCAGATATACCGCTGATTTTTCACCGAAAGGAGGTGAATGTGGATGGCAAAGAAGGTTGCGCGTGTCGTAAAGCTGCAGGTTCCTGCGGGGAAGGCGACACCGGCTCCTCCGGTTGGACCTGCGCTTGGTCAGGCGGGCGTCAATATCATGGCATTCGTCAAGGACTTCAACGAGCGCACGGCGAAGCAGGCGCTCATCATTCCGGTTGAGATCACAGTCTTTGAGGATCGTTCCTTTACCTTATCACGAAGACCCCTCCGGCAGCAGTTCTGCTGAAGAAGGCGGCGGCATTGAAAGGCGTCGGGCGAGCCGAACAAGACGAAGGTCGCAGCTTCCGCGCGCGAAGGCACGCGAGATCGCAGAGTCCAAGATGCTGGATCTGAACGCCGCATCGATCGAGGCGGCGACGTCCATGATCGAGGGCACGGCCGCAAGCATGGGCACTGAGATCGCAGACCAATCCTCTGTGACAAAGTGGAAACGCATGCCCGTTACTGACCACGAAGGGAGTTATTCGAGGCAAGAGTTTGGTAAGAAATACAAGACGCTGCGAAGCTGATCGAGAGCGCAAGCTCACGCTTCGCAGGGAAGCGATGGAACTCGTCAAGCAAGACGGCAACGGCCAAATTCGACGAGACCATCGAGCTGCACGTGCGCCTCGGCGTCGATCCGAGCGGCGCGGATCAGCAGGTGCGCGGCGCCCTGTCCCGCCGCATGGCACGGGCAAGACCCAGCGCGCTCGTCCTTTGCAAAGGGCGAGAAGGTCGCTGAGGCTGAGGCAGCAGGGCTGACTTCGTCGGCTCGGATGAGATCGTGCAGAAGCATCCAGGGCGGCTGGCTCGACTTCGATGTCGCTGTCGCTACGCCCGACATGATGGGCATCGGTCGGCCGCCTCGGTAAGGTTCTCGGTCCGCGTGACTCATGCCGAACCCGAAGCTCGGCACGGTCACGATGGATCTGAAGAAGCCATCGGCGAAATCAAGGCAGGTCAGGTGGAGTACCGCACGGACAAGGCGGGCAACGTCCACGTTCCCATCGGGAAGGCCTCGCTGATGCGGAGAAACCCGCGAAAACTATCGAGGCGATCATCGACACGCTGATTCGCGTGAAGCCGGCAGCGGCAAAGGGGCAGTACATCCGCTCCATCACCGTTGTGGCGACGATGGGACCCGCCGTCCCCGTTGCGCTCAGCTAATTTTTAGCGCGCACGGAATTTCCTCGGCCGTAGACAGCAGGTTTGCGCAAGCATCTAACGACATAGTCGCCTGCCGAGGCCGGACGTGAATTTGAATATTCATCTCCGGCAGGATAGCAGCTGAGATTTTTCATTGGAAAAGAATCAGAGCCGTCCAGATTGGTGCGGATTTTTGTTTGAGCAAGGAGGAACACCGGACGCGCAGTTAAGTCCTGCGTGGAGGATGTCCTGACGCGGCGAGAACGGAACGATGCCAAGATGAACGGCGACAAGAAAGGAGGAAATGATTACATGGCAGATCACAAGAAAGAAGTCATCGTCGAGAAGCTGAAAGAGCAGCTCTCCTCGGCGAAAGGAGCTGTCTTTACGACGTGCCAGCGATCTCACCGTTGCACAGGATACGGAGCTGCGCGCGAGCTGCGCCTGCTGGCGTCTCCTATCACGTCGTAAAGAACACGATGCTGCGCCGTGCGGCAGATGCGCTTGGTCTTGAGGGGCTCGATCCGCACCTTGAGGGCACTGACCGCATTTGCGTTCTCGGCAGACGATGCTGTCGCCCGGCGAAGGTCATCTGCGGCTACATCAAGAAAAACAAGCTCGACGAGAAGGGTATCCTGTCCGTCAAGGTCGGTACCGTTGAGGGCAAGGTCATCGAGACGGCTGAGGTTCAGGCGCTCGCATCGCTCCCGTCGCGCGAAGAGCTTATCGCAAAGCTCATGGGCAGCATGAATGCGCCGATCTCGAACACGGTCAATGTACTGCAGGGCGTTATCCGCAATGCCGTCATGTGTTTGAGGCTGTGCGTGCGCAGAAGCGTCCGCATAAACATACGATTGAGAGAGAATTTACATACTATTGGAGGTATACAGCATGAACAAGGATCAGATTCCTGGAAGCTATTGAGAACATGACCGTTCTCCGAACTCTCCGAGCTCGTGAAGGCAATGGAGGAGAAATTCGGTGTCAGCGCAGCTGCACCGGTCGCAGTGCTGCTGTCGGCGGCGCTGCTCCGGCTGCGGGCGGCGAGGAGAAGACGGAGTTCACCGTTGTTCTCGCAGCAGCAGGCGACAAGAAGATCAACGTCATCAAGGCCGTTCGTGAGGCAACGGGTCTCGGCCTGAAGGAAGCGAAGGAGCTTGTTGACGGCACCGAAGCCGAGTCAAGGAGAACATCGGCAAGGCTGAGGCTGAAGAGTTTTCAAGAAGAAGCTCGAAGAGGCTGGCGCAACGGTCGAGCTGAGTAATATCGATTCGTATAAGAATAGACACCCTCCGATATGGAGGGTGTTTTTGTCTCTTGACGGGACTTTTGCAATAGAGTTATAATAATCATGGGACGATTGCGCGTGACAGGCGACCGTCATGTACCGGAAGCATGGGAAGACGGTGCATCGTATGATTTTTACGGCGAAAAGCAAAAAGCCCCTATTGGATGAAGAACGTTCCGTGTCGGAGGAGATGGATACGGGCGAGCTCGCTGCCGATGGGGACACCTACGCAGACGAGACAGCGGAAAAACAGCATCTACGACGGCTGCTCGGATGAGGATCCTCGCCCACATCCGCGGCGAGCGCGGTGATGAGGCACTCGACTATCTCATCAACAAATACCGTAACTTCGTGCGCTCCAAGGCACGCTCCTACTTCCTCATCGGTGCAGACCGCGAGGACATCGTGCAGGGAGGGCATGATCGGCTTTTTCAAGGCGATCCGTGACCATCGTCCGGACAAGCTCTCATCGTTTCGCGCGTTTGCGGAGCTGTGCGTGACGCGCCAGATCATCACGGCGATCAAGACGGCGACGCGGCAGAAACACATCCCGCTCAACTCCTACGTCTCATTGAATAGCCCATCTACGACGAGGACCTGACCGCACCCTGCTCGACGTACTCTCCGGTGCGCGCATCAGCGACCCTGAGGAGCTCGTCATCAGTCACGAGGAGTTCATCGACATCGAGCAGAAAAATGGAGGAAATCCTCAGCGACCTTGAGTGGCGCGTCCTCATGAGCTACCTCTCGACGGCAAAATCCTATCAGGAGATCGCCGTCGACCTGCACCGTCAGGTCAAATCCATCGACAATGCACTGCAGCGCGTCAAGCGCAAACTCGAGAAATACATGGAGTCACGCGGGGACGATCTCGACATCGGGACGGTCTATCGCGGACTGACGACCATCAACCGCGTGGGGCGCGCACAGGAATAAAAGAAAGAAAGCTGTTACAGAAGTTTGCGACTCATGCAACAGCCTCTTTGTTTTATGCAAATATCATATTTTATTGCTATCATTCAGAAAAAGCTTAGAGAATTTGAAGAATAGGAGGCGCGACCATGTGGAAAAAATTTTCATCCATCCCTGCTGACGGTACTGCTCTGTCTCGCCTGTGCCGTGGCGTCCGCACAGGCGGCGGAGGACAGCGTACCGAGGGCGGCTGCGCCGCAGGAGAAGCCGAACCGCATTGAACTCGTGATGATCCTCGACAAGAGTGGATCCATGCACGGGCTGGAGGCGGACACCATCGGCGGCTTTAATGCGATGATCGAGAAGGAAAAGAAGCTGGGCATCGACGTGCGCGTGACGACGGTGCTCTTTAACGACAAGATGGACCGTCTCTACGAGCACAGAGAGATCCGGAGCGTGCGCCCGCTGACCGAGCGGACGTATGAGACGGGCGGCACGACGGCACTCCTCGACGCCGTCGGTGATACCATCCTGCACATGGAGCAGTCGGGCGCGGCAGACAGGCAGGGGACGAAGGTGATCGTCGTCATCATCACGGACGGCATGGAGAATGCGAGCACCGAGTTCACCAAGGCAAAGGTCAAGGAGCTCATCTCGGACAAGCAGGAAAAGGCGGGCTGGGACTTCATCTACCTCGGCGCGAAACATCGAGCGCGGCTGAGGAAGCGGACGCCATCAGGGGTGCGCAAGGCGAACGCCGTGACGTACAAGAACACATCGAGCGGCGTCCGTGCGAACTACGATGCAGTAGGCGTCTACGTCGCGGAGCGCGCCAGCGGCGATAAGGAATCCGGTGCGTGGAAGGATCATGTCGAGAAGGATGAGACGAAATAAGATGGATTGACATTTCTCTCCGACGTTGTATGCTATGGAATATAGCTATATACATATAATAGAACTGAATTGATGAGAGAGGCGGCAGGTCGCGTGCCTCGCCGGGAGAGTATCTATTTTTAGGAGGAATCGGAATGAAAAACTGGAAGAAAATGCTGGTCGCGTCGCTTGCGTGCTCGGCGGTCTTGGGGCTGTCCTCGTACAGCCCGGGCAGAGGCTGCGTACGAGCTCAATCCTGAGGTCAAGACGGCGACACCGGCACTCATGGAGGCGTCCGAAATCGGCGTTCTGAAGTACAACAACCCGCAGATGGCGAACTACACGAACAAGGATGCCATTGTTGTTGCGAGCTTCGGCACGACGTTCTAGCGATACGCGTGAGAAGACGATCGAGGCGACGGTGCGCGACATTCAGGCAGCGAACCCTCGCAAAGGTCGTCACGGCATTTACCTCCCATATCATCATCGACCGCATCGCGGCAAAGGAAGGCAAGCACTATCCGACGCCCGAGAGGCACTGACGCAGCTCAAGGCAGAGGGCTACTCCCGCGTCGCGTTGGTCTCGCCTCGACGTCATTCCGGCATGGAGTACTCCTACGTCAAGGCGGTTTACAACGAGTACAAGGATCAGTCTCAAGACGATGACCTGCGGCACCTCCCTCATGTACTGGCAGGGACAGGAAGATCAGGCGGACGACGTGACGGAGTTCATCAAGGCGGTCTCGACGCAGTTCCCGAAGCTGGGCAGGATGAGGCACTCCTCCTCATGGCACACGGTACGCCGCACGTCTCCAACGCTTACTATTCCGTGATCCAGGCAAAGCTCAACGAGCTCGGCTATAAGAACGTCCACGTCTACACGGTGGAGGGCTGGCCGAGCCTGGAGACGATCCTGCCGAAGCTCAAGCAGAACCACATCAAGATGGTTACGCCTCATGCCGATCATGATGGTTGCGGGCGATCATGCGCACAACGACATGGCGGGCAAGGATTCGGATTCGCACAAGAGCATCCCTGAGAGCCAGGGCTTCAAGGTCAACACCTATCTGCACGGCCTCGGTGAGAACCAGGCGATCCGTGCTGCCTTTCGTGAGAGCGTGCCAACGACGCATGGGACGCGCTGCAGGGACGCAAGGGTGCGGATGCAGACCACATCAAAATGATGAAGTAATACAGCGTATCAGCTCGGAGCCCGTCGCAGGAGCATCTGCTTCGCGACAGGCTCTTTCTTTCATGGAGATACCCTGCTATAATAAATGGCACGAAAAGCAAGGCAACAGATAGAGGAGTACGCGAATGAAGATTGCAGTTGTCGGAACGGGGATGATCGCACGCGAGGCGCTGAATGCGCTGCGCATGGTGAGGGGCGTGGAGATTCCCGTACTCTGCGCACGAGCGCACAGCAGGGAAAAAGCGGAACGCATGGCGCAGGAGTTTGACATCCCGCACGTCGTGACCGACTACGCAGAGCTGCTCACATCCCATGCGGCCGACTTCGTCTACCTCGGCATCGTAAACAGCGCGCATTTCGACTATGCGCGTCAGGCGATCTCGGCGGGCTGGAATGTCATCGTGAGAAGCCCTTTGCCTCGACCCTCGCGGAGACGGAGGAGCTGATCGCGCGCCCGTGCGGCGCAGAGCTATGTCTTTGAGGCGATGACGCCGCTCTATATGCCGAACTTTCGCGGCATCGTGGAGCGGCTGCCCCTGCTCAGGGCTCGTCCGCCTTGTGCAGGCGAACTTCTCCCAGTACTCGAGCCGCTACGACCGCTACCTTGCGCGCGACGTTGCTCCTGCGTTTGACCCTGTCTGCTCGGGCGGCGCACTCTATGACCTGAACGTCTCACAACCTGGCACTCATCATCGCGCTCTTCGGACGCCCTCTGTCCGCGTCCTATCTGGCAAATATCGGATTCAACGGCATCGACACATCAGGGGTGATGACCCTGCGCTACGACGGCTTTTGCGCCTCATCGGCAGCGGCGAAGGACAGCAGCAGCCCTCCTTCCTCATGATCCAGGGCGAGAACGGGTGGATTCGCACCGACGGCACGCCGAACGAACTGCGCTCCTTCACCATTGGCCTGCGCGGTGCGGAGCCCGAGACCTTCGCGCTGAACCGTCACGAGCACCGCATGGTGCATGAGTTTGAGGAGATGCAGCGCATATCAGCAGCGGGACTACGCCGTCGTGGAGGATGGCTTTGCCGTGACGCGCGCGGGTGATGGCGGTCATGGAAAAAGCACGCCTGATGGCGGGCATCCAGTTCAGGGCGGACTGATGCATGGACACTAACCTTGATGATCGAGATGGAACATCTCGTCAAAAATTTCCCGCATACCAATGAAAAAGAGAGCGCATGGAAAACCGCCGTCAATGATGTATCGCTCTCCGTACGGTGCGGCGAGGTGTTCGACTCTCCTGGCCCGAACGGCGCAGGCAAGACGACGATCATCCGGATGCTCACCATGCAGACCCGTCCGACGAGCGGACACATTCGCATCGACGGGGAGGACATCCATGCGGCAGAGTGCAGCGTCAAGGCACAGATCGGCGTCGTACCGCAGCACGTGAAACTCTGATCAGGAACTCACCGTCTGGGACAATATGGAGCTGCACGCGCGCCTGCATCACATGGAGCGTGCGGAGCGCACGGCACGCATCGAGGAGCTCCTGACGGAGATGTCGCTCATGGAGGTGCGCAACGACGGTGCGGCAGCTCTCCGGGCGGGATGAAGCGGCGGTTGCTCATGCGCGTGCGCTCATCCACCGTCCGCGCGTGCTCTTCCTCGACGAGCCGACCGTTGCCCTCGATCCGCAGATTCGCCGCCACATCTGGGATGTGGTCCACGGCATCGCAGCGCGCGGCGTGACCGTCCTCCTCACCACACATTACATCGAGGAGGCAGAGGCGCTCTGCGCAGCGTCGCCATCATCAATAAGGGGCGGCTCATTGACTTGCAGACGCCGCAGGACTTCTGTGAGGCACTGGGGCAGACACGCCGTGGAGTGGGATGGGGCGGACGGACGCGCCTACCGCTTTTTCCATACACAGGAGGAGGCGCGCAGCTATGCGCGCGGCATCGAGGAGACGATGGCGCGTGCTTCTGCGCCCGACGAATCTGGAGGACGTCTTTATCGAGCTGACGGGACGGAAGGAGGGCTCTGATGCTTGGTGATATATGGACGGTGTTTCTGGCGCGACTGGATCGTGCCTGCGCCGCCGCCTGAAAAAAATATCCTGAGCCGCATGGTCTCGCCGCTCATGTTCCTCATCGCCTTTGGCTGGGGGCTCGGGCGGAGCATCGACGTCGGCGGCGGCTCGTACATTGACTTCCTCGTACCGGGGCTGCTCGCGATGAACCCATGAACATCAGCTTTAACAGCATCATCCCCTGCACGCGGAGCGCATCTACCATAAAAGCCTTGAGGAGTACCTTATCGCTCTCATCCGTCCCGATGCCTACGTCATCGGCGAAGGTCGCGGGCGCCGTGCTGCGCGGTCTGATCTCCTCGGCGATCATCATTGGACTGAGTTATCTCTTTGGCGCACATTTCTCCGTCACACCGCTCTTTCTTCTCGTCCTGACGCTGAACTGTGCGATTTTCGCGGAGATCGGCTTTCTCGCGGCGCTGTATATCTCCACCTACGAGGAGATGGGGCAGGTCAACCTCTACGTCCTCCTGCCCATGTCCTTCCTCTGCGGACATTCTTCTCACGGCAGCACTGCCGGATGCGGTGCGCTATCTCGTGGAGATCCTCCCGCTGACGCATACGAGCTACCTCCTGCGCAGCCTCAGCGGGGCAGGGGACTACTCGTTGTCTCACTTGCCGTCGTCGTGCTCTACGCCATCCTCGGCATCGTCGCCGGCACATGGAAATTCCGCCGACTGACTGACTAGAAATCCTCTCTCTTACCGGGAGAGAACTTTACAGGGTGCTCTATATAAGCCTCCCCCGTATCACGGGGGAGGGGGACCGCTTGCGGTGGTGGGGGCACGACATAAAATTTGCGACCAAGCAATCACTCATATCACTCAGAGGACAATCATGCTCAGGCATATCTTTCATCACAGCGGCGCAGCAGAGGGCTGCGCGCACTTCTGCTGCACGCGCGTCGAGGACTTCGGCGTCTCCTGCAGGACATTTGACGTCTTCTCACGTCAACCTGCACTTTCACTGCGGCGAGCTCACCGCCATCATCGGGCCGAACGGCGCGGGAAAATCAACCCTCCTGCGCGCCATCCTCGGCGAGGTGCCGCACACGGGACACATCCGCTTCGTTGACGCTGAGGGACGCCATACCGGCCGCCCCGTCATCGGCTACGTCCCGCAGTACCTCCGCCTCGACGTGAGCGCACCGACCACCGTCATGGATCTCTTCATGGCGTGCATCACGGCGCGCCCCGTCTGGCTCTGCCCCGCACGACGCTATCGTGCGCGTGCCACGCAGAGCCTTGCGCGCGTGCGAGCGGAGCACCTCATCGACCGCCGCCTCGGCGCACTCTCGGGCGGAGAACTACAGCGCGTTCTCCTCGCGCTCGCACTCGACCCCATCCCGAACCTGCTCCTCCTCGATGAGCCTGTCTCGGGCGTCGATCAGCGCGGACTGGCGCTGTTCTACGAGATCGTCGCGGAGCTGCGCGCCAAGGAGGATCTCGCGATCCTCCTCATCTCACATGACCTCGGCATGACGGCACGCCATGCGGACAAGGTCGTCCTGATGAACCACGGCATCGCGGCAGCAGAACGCCCGAGGAGGTCTATCGCTCACCGGCGATGGAGCAGATCTTCGGTATCCTGCCCGACCTCAGCAGCCTGCGCGCGCCGACGGAGAAACGTACGGCAGGAGAGGAGGGACGGCATGGAACTGATCTATCACATCATGGACACTCCCTGCCCTTTTCGTGGACAGAGTACACCTTTATGAAAAACGCCCTCCTCGCCGTCCTCCTCATGACGCCGCTCTTTGGGCTTCTCTCGACCATGGTCGTCTCAAGCCGCATGGCGTTCTTCTCGGACTCGCTCGGCCACGGTGCATTCACGGGCATTGCCGTCAGCGCGCTCGTCGGCATCGTCTCGCCGCTCACCGCACTCATCATCTTCTCGATCGCCTTTTGCCCTCCTCATCACCCTACATCAAACATCGGACAGCGGCATCGGCAGACACCGTCATTGGCGTATTCTCCTCGACCGCCATTGCCGTCGGACTCATGGTCATGAGCCGAGGCGGCGGCTTCTCGAAATTTTCTCCGCTCCTGATCGGCGACATCCTGAGCATCACGCCGTCCGACCTCGCGGGACTGCTCGCCGTCGACCTCCTCGTCGTACTGGTCTGGGCCGTCCTCTTCAACCATCTGCTCCTGCTCTCCGTCAACCCGTCACTTGCCCGCAGCCGCGCATCTCCGTCGTGCATCGAGGCGGCGTTTGCCGCCCTGCTCGCCGTCGTCGTCGCCGTCAGCATCCAGTGGGTCGGCATTCTCATCATCAATGCGCTCCTCGTCCCTGCCGGGCAGCCGCGCGCAACGTGGCGCGCAGCGTCACGAATACCACCTCATCGCCATCCTCACCGCCCTCGTTGCGGGCATCGTCGGCCTCTTCTCCGCCCTACTACCTCGGCATCGCGGCAGGCGCAGCCATCGTCGCCGCCGCCGCCCTCATCTTCTTCCTCTCGCTCGCACTCCGTACACGCGTGCAGCGGTGATATGCAATATAAAGCGGGTACTGTGTGAAGGAATGGCGCCTTCACGCAGTACCCGCTAATTCTTGAAGCAGCATTTGACAGAGTGTGAACTCTCTTCCCGCGAACTTTTTCCTCCGGAGAGCAGTGAGTCTGCATATAGCGTACTATACGGCTCGATGCGGGGATCAGATCGGTTTTTGGAACGCATCTGCAAAACTGTTTGACTTTGTCGGGATGTTTTTCAGTTCTGTGATAAGATCCGTGCGCCGACCGCTCTCGTACAGTACAGCAAGATCAAATATGTCGCGAGGGTAGGGCACGGTCTCCGCGAAAATAAATTTTCTTACATACGATTTCGACGGGGTCGTCAACTGCGATGCGCTGACCGAATATGGACTGCATCTTTGCTGGGTAATCCGTAATTTGTGTTGCTGCGATAAAGTCAATTTCTTTCCTTCGTCAAAGCGACAGGACAATACAGTTTCCGTCCTCGTTGTAGGGACAACGCGCGGTCACTGTGCTCGTTAAATCGTGGAGAGGGCTCCCATGTATTGTGCATCGTTGACGAATAGATCGATGTCTTTACTCTTCCGATGGTGGAACAGATAGACAGCACCGTCCCTCCACCAAGTGAGTAGGCAGGAAAGACGGTAGAGCGGCTTCCTCGATGATGGACATGGCATGGGAGAGCAACTGCGCAGACAGCGTGTAGTCTGTGCCATCATCAGAATGCACCATGATGCAGCGCCCTCCGAAACTGATATGTTTCTCCTGTTCGGGAAGAAGCTGGAAAATATCAATGATCTCCTCTTTGGAAATATTTTGTTCCTGCACAAATTCATGAATGAGGGAGATATAGCATGCGTCGAAGAAGCCAACAAATACCCCAAAATGCTTGGCTCTATCGTGAGGAATTTCTTTTTGAATATCTTTGTCAGCGTTTGATATGACATTACCTCACCGTGCCGAATGTTCATCAGACCCTGGCATGCCCGTGATGCCCGATTCGTATACGGTTTTGATAATACCTGCAGTATCAGCACCTCCTTTATGCTCCCCTGCTAATTTCAACGATCGCCCAGCATATAAATCATCTGCGATAATCCTGTATCGAGATCGTCAGAGATTTTTCGAAACCGTTCCGTTCATAAAAAGTGAATTAAGCCGGGCGCCTGTGTTTTCACATCGACCATGACAATGCGACCACCGATTGCATGATGCACCTCGGTGGCAATCCCCAAAGCACAGCTAAGCATTTCATCACCTGATATGCTGCTGTATTCGTCAGCTCTCGCCAACTGACCGATCAGCACCACGGGAAGTGAGGAAAGACGTTTTCCGTGGATTGAATCGGATATGCCATCCAGCTCTTTGATTTGTTCTGGCGTTAGCCCTTCCGGCAAATGGAGAATCTGTGGAGCCATAGTGAAAAAGGCAATGAATTCCAGCACACCGCCGGATAGAACCGCATTATCGACGAACAGATATGTTCTGCTTTTGGATGCTTTTTCAAAGCGCATCGCCCGTCGCTTGGCGAACATCTCAATATCCTCATCGCGTCTGCATGAGAAAGAGGAGAATGCTCTCTTGATTTGATTATCCGAGAAGTGTTCGCGGAGTAATTGCATCGATACGAGCAGCATGTTCTAGCAACCGTCTACTTTCTGCGAGTTTATTTCTGACATCAGGAATGTCCAACGCCGCATGTGAAGGCTCCTTCATTGCGTCGATAAGCTGGTCGATATTCTCTTTCGGCACCTTGATTTCCCGATCAAAACTGATTGTTGCCATGGTAACACCTCCTATGAGTATATGGTCATGTCATGTTACTCTAATTCTACCATAGACATTTTCGCATAGCAACGCTCCCCTCACAGCGGTGATCTGTTTTTCATCAAATTATGCTAAAATGGGCAGGGAATAAAACATCTAAAGGAGGCCGTTCGGATGAAAAATAACGATTGGCAGCGATCATGGGGCAGTAGAGCTGAAAGAGGAAGTCAAGATGGTGCTCCACGAATTTGAGGATGTCCGCGTCACGGACGTCGGCACCTTCGGCACGGAATCGGTCGACTCATCCCGACATCGCGGAGAAGGTCTGCGCTGACGTCGTCTCCGGCAAGGCGGATCGCGGCATCGTCCTCTGCGGCACGGGGATCGGCATCTCCATCGCGGCAAACAAGATCGACGGCATCCGCGCCGCCCTCTGCGGCGACGTCCCACTCGGCGATCATGTCGCGGAAACACAACGATGCGAACGTCCTCGCCATGGGGCGGACGCGTCACGGGCATCGGCCCCGGCGGGCGAAATCGTGCGCGCATGGGTCTGCACGGAGTTCGAGGGCGCCGCCACGCCCGCCGCGTCGACAAGATCGTGGCGCTGAGCAGAAGAAAGACAGCTAACAGCAAAGGGAGAGCACACATGAGCATTATGGACACGCTGAAACAGGCAGACCCGCAGGTCGCGGAGGCAATCGATCACGAGCTCAACCGCCAGCGGACAAAGCTCGAACTCATCGCCTCGGAGAACATCGTCAGCCGTGCCGTCATGGAGGCACAGGGCAGCGTCCTCACCAACAAATACGCCGAGGGGCTACCCCGGCAAGCGTTACTACGGCGGCTGCGAGTACGTCGATGTCGCAGAGCAGCTCGCCATCGACCGCGCAAAGGAACTTTCGGCGCGGCGTGGGCGAACGTTCAGCCCCACTCGGGCGCACAGGCGAACATGGCGGTATTCTTCGCCCTCCTGCAGCCGGGTGACACCATCCTCGGCATGAACCTCACAGACGGCGGACACCTTACACACGGCAGCCCCGTCAACATCTCCGGCACCTACTCAAGGTCATCCCTTTACGGCGTCGACCGCGAGACCGAGCGCATCGACTACGACGCCTCGAAAAACTCGCCGCCGAGCACCATCCGCGCATGATCATCGCAGGCGCATCGGCGTACGCGCGCATCATCGACTTTGAGCGCATCGCCGCCATTGCCAAAAGCGTCGATGCCATCTTCATGGTCGACATGGCACATATCGCGGGGCTCGTTGCAGCAGGGCAGCACCCAGCCCCGTCCCCACGCCGACATCGTCACCACGACCACGCACAAAACCCCTGCGCGGCCCTGCGCGGCGGCCTCATCCTCGGACGTGACGAAGAACTCGGGAAAAAGATCAACAAGGCCGTATTCCCCGGCATCCAGGGCGGCCCTCTGATGCACGTCATCGCGGCAAAGGCCGTCGCCCTCGGCGAGGCACCGAAGCCCTCGTTCAAGGAGTACGGCGCACAGGGTCGTAAAGAACGCCGCCGCGCTCGCCGACGAACTCACGAAGCTCGGTTACCGCATCGTCTCGGGCGGCACGGACACGCACGTCATGCTCTGTTGACCTCACGAACAAAGACATCACGGGCAAGGAAGCGCAGACCCTCCTCGACGAGGTCAACATCACAGCGAACCGCAACACCATCCCGTTCGAACCGCGCAGCCCGTTCGTCACGAGCGGCATCCGTCTCGGCTCGCCCGCACTCACCACGCGTGGCTTCCGCGAGGAGGACATGCGAGGTCGCACGCATCATCGCGCACGTCCTCGATGCACCGACGGACGAGAGCCGCCGTGCAGAGGCACGCCGCCGCGTCGATGCACTCTGCAAAAATATCCGATCTATGAACATCTCGGAGAGAACTGACCTCCCGTGGAAAAGGAAACATCCCATGGCTGACACATTCCGTCCGTCCGACATACCGACACTTCACCTCGTCGATCATCCGCTCATCCAGCACAAACTGACCATCATGCGCCGCAAGGAAACGGGGACAAAGGAATTCCGCGAACTGCTCTGGAGATCGCCATGCTCATGGCATACGAGATCACGCGCGACTTCTGCGCGACGTGGAGATCGAGACCCCCGTCGCACACTGCCATGCAAAAATGCTCGCAGGGCAAAAAACTCGGCATCGTCCCCGATCCTGCGCGCAGGCCTCGGGATGCTCGACGGCATCCTGAACCTCATCCCTGCGGCACGCGTCGGACACATCGGACTCTATCGCGACCCCGAGACACTTGCCCCCGTCGAGTACTATGCAAAGCTCCCGCGCGGCATCGAGGATCGCACCCTCATCGTACCTGACCCCATGCTCGCCACGGGCGGCAGTGCGTCGGCAGCACTCACCATGCTCAAGGACAAGGGCGCGCGCAGCATCATCCTCATGTGCCTCGTCTCCGCTCCTGAGGGCATCCGCCGCGTCGCGGCAGACCACCCCGACGTACCGATCTACGTCGCGGCAGTGGACGACTGCCTCAACGAGCACGGCTACATCGTACCGGGGCTCGGCGATGCGGGCGACCGCATCTTCGGCACACTCTGAACTCACCTGCCCGCGCGCGAGCGCTGGAGGGGGCGCCTGTAGGATAAGCAAAGACATTAAAGCCTGTTACATGAAACTTTTTAGCTTCGTGCGACGGGCTTTTCTATTGTTGTCTGATTCATTAAAAAGCTGAACCGTAACATTTGTTTCTAGGAATAAAGTCATGAATGTGTTAATATAAAGTATAAACTGGCGATAACTATATTAAGAGTATCTATAAGGACAGCAATACGCGCAGACAGAAGGAAATGTGCGGAATGAATCAGATGAACATAAAACATGTAACGAACGCGCATCGCGTGAAAAACGACTGCTGACCGCAGGCCTTGCCGCCCTCGTGCCGTGAGCTGCACCCCGCCGCGCACGCCGCCGAAAAAGGCAGCAGAGAAGACGACAGAGAGTATATGGGTCGCACGCTATACATTTGACGGAGAAAACCCCGTGACCGATGCCGAGCTGCGGGACATCCTCGCGCCGCATCGCCACCACGAGGCGACGCTCTCCGACCTTGAGGCGCAGGCGGAGGAGATCACGAAGTACCTGCGGGACAAGGGCTACTTTGTCGCGTTTGCCTACCTCGCACCGCAGGAATTTCGCGACGGTGTCGTCACCTTTACCATCGTACCGGGGCGCTATGGCGAGATCATCGTCAACAACGAGACCTACGTGCACGATCGGGCGATCCTGCGCGAGATGGGCGTCGCACCGGGGCAGATCATCGACAAGAACGAACTCAGCCGCGGCGTCTGGCTCACCAACGACATGAACCGCATCGAGGCAAACACCAAACTCAAGGCGGGCAGCGAGCCGGGGACGACGGACCTCATCGTCAACGTCAAGAACAAGGGACACCGCATGTGGGGCTATCTTGGCGTGGACAACGGCAGCTACCGCTACACGGGCGCTACCAGTACAGCGCATTCTTCAACTATGGGGAGCCCTTCCGCGAGGGGGACATCTTCTCCATCGGCGGCGTCATGTCAAACGGCAAGATGTGGTCGGGCTCCGTCTCCCTACAGCACGCCGTTCTGGCGGCAGGGCGAGCGGTTCGGCATCAGCTACGCACGATCCTTCTACTCCCTCGGCGGCGCATTTTCCTCCATGGATTTTCGTGGGCTCGTCACAGAGCATCGGATTCAACTGGCAGCACAACTTCCGCCGCAGCCGTGACCTCAACCTCTACGGCTCCGTGCGGCTCGACTTCAAGAGCATGGGCAGCGAGGCGCGGAAGATGTCCTTCCGCGACCCAAAACGCGCACGCAACCGGTGTTCGGCATCAATGGGGACAACCTCGACCGCTTCCCTGACGGGCGGGCGCAACACTCTCTCGCTCTCCTATACGCGCGGCAACGTCACGATCGACGAGCCCATGCAGCGCCTCAACGACGCGGTGACGGGGCGCACGGCAGGGCACTTCGGCAAGTGGGAACCTCGACCTCACGCGGCTCCAGCACATCGACGATCGGCTTGCCCTCACCTCAGCTACAGCCGCCAGTGGGCGGAGAAAAACCTCGACCTCGGAGAAATTCTCCTCGGCGGGCCGAGCGGCGTACGTGCCTATCCCGTCAGTGAGGCATCAGGGTGACGACGGCTGGAAATGGACGGCGGAGCTGCGGTGGAACGTACCGACGCGCGAGGGCGATACCAACGTCTGGCAGATGATCGTCTTCGTCGATGGAGGACATGTGAGCATCTACCATGATGGATATCCCGGCTATACGGGGACCGGACAGCCGCAGCCTGTATGGGGCAGGCCTCGGCGTCAACTGGAGCAATGATGATAACTGGGTCGCTCGTGTAAACTACGCGTGGAAGCTTGGGCACGAGCCTGCGGTCTCGGACAGTGACCGCAGCGGACGCTTCTGGTTTCAGGTCTATAAATTCTTCTAACGGTGATCTTCCTGAGATTTCACCAGCCCCATAGCCTCCCCCGTTTGACGGGGAAGGGGGACCGCTTGCGGTGGTGGGGGCACAACGAGGAAGAATCAACAAGGAAGAATCAAAGAGGGCAGAGTATAGGGATTCCGACGCACGTCGGACGGTCTTTGGGATAAAGGGGATACGACAATGAGCATCATGAACAGACACCGTCGCGGACGTCTGCGACGCGCCCTGCGCAGCGGCGTCAGTCTATTTGCAGCAGGGACATTGTTGGCGAGCACGGCAGAGCCCGTACTTGCCCTTCCGCAGGGCGGACAGGTCGCCGCCGGCGACGCACAGATCGCCTCGAACGCGGCAGAGATGGCGATCCATCAGAACTCGCAGAACGCTGTCATCAACTGGCAGAGCTTCAACATCGCAGCGGGCGAGCGCGTGAGCGTCCTCCAGCCGAACGCACAGGCGGCCCTCCTGAACCGTGTCCTCGGCAGCAACCCGTCCGAGATCTTCGGACAGCTGCAGGCGAACGGACGCGTCTTCCTCGTCAACCCGGCGGGCGTCTACTTCGCCCCGGGCGCACAGGTCGATGCGGGCGCGATCATCGCCTCCACCATGAACATCACGAATGCGGACTTCATGGCGGGACGCTATAACTTCGTCGGCACAGAGCACGACGGCAAGGTCATCAACAAGGCATCGCTCGCCGCCCAGAACGGCGGGCTCATCGCACTCCTCGGCAAGGACGTCGTCAACGAGGGCGTCGTCGTCGCGAAGAAGGGCACGGCAGTCCTCGCCGCGGGCGACGCGGTCACACTCGACTTTGGCGGCGACGGAAAGGTCGAGGTCGTCCCCACCAAGGCGGCACTGGAGCAGGCGGTCACGAACAAAGGTCTCGTCGAGGCAGACGGAGGCCTTTGTCTTTATGTCTGCGGCGACGGGCGAAATGCTCACGCGCTCGGCGGTCAATCAGGACGGCGTCGTCCGCGCTCCTCCTCGCAGACGCACCGGGCGCGATCCGCATCACGGCGCGTGACGTGAACTCGGCACGGGCAGCCTGACGGATGCGAGCGGCATGCAGGGCGGCACGATCGAGATCGGCGGCGGCTGGCAGGGTTCGGGGACGCTTGCACACGCCCAGAACGTCATATTGAGCACGGCGCGGCTCTGCGCTGACGCGACGGCGGACGGCGGCGCGGGCGGCACGGTCGCCGTCTGGTCGGACGGCGAGACGCGCTTCGCGGGCGAGATCACGGCGCGCGGCAGGGGCGCGGGCGCGGGCGGCATGGTCGAGACCTCGGGAGCGAAGGTCTGGATCACGGGCGACGTGCGCGCCTCCTCCGAGCGCGGCAAGGCGGGCGAATGGCTGATCGACCCGGGCGACATCGAGGTCAAGACGCGCCTCGCGGGCGACCCCCTGCAGGGCAACTCGATGGCGGACGTGCAGAAGGTCACCGACACGCTGAATAACGGCACCTCCGTGAACATCCAGACGGACAACCTCACGGGGCCGAACGACAACTCCATCACCATCACGGACGCCATCCGAAAGACGTCGGGCGGCGACGTGGTTCTGCGCCTCAAGGCGACGGGCGCCATCAACATCAACGCCGACATCACGTCGGAGACGCCCGCATCGGCGGCAACGCCGACGGGCAAGCTGAGCCTTGAGGTCACGTCCGACACGAACAAGACGGCGGGCGGCAGCGTCAGCGTGGCGAGCGGGACGAGCATCAAGACGCTCGGCGGCAACGTGAAGATCGGCGGCGGCCTCGTGGATATCGGCGTCGGCTTCGCCAACTCCCAGAGCGCGGGCGAAGCGGGCATCACGCTGAACGGCGTCACGATCGACACCGGGTCGACCTGCGGGCGCGCCGGGCACGGCGGGCGGCAACGTCGAGATGGCGGGCAGCACGACGGCGGATGCGGCGGGCGTTTTGCTCGCCGGCTCGACGATCCAGACGGGCACGGGCAAGGTCACGCTCATCGGCAAGTCTACGGGCAGCAATCCAGCGGTCGCCAAGGGCATCAAGATCGACGGCGGATCGAGCATCACGACGCGCACGGTCGAGCTGCGCACGGACACCATCGACCTCGCGGGACAGATCACGGGCGACAACGATCCCGCAGGCTATGCGAAAGGTCTGGACGCTCTCGGACGGACGCGCGATCAACTTCGGCACGGGCACGGGCGGACTCGACCTCGCGGGCAATACGTTCTCCGGCTCGGGCAAGATCACGAACTTCTACAAGAACATCGTCGGCGATGCAGGGCCAGAAGGCGAACATCACCGTTGGCGGCGTCACGTCGGACAGCGACCTCGAACTGAACACGGGCGCGGGCACGATGGCGGTCAGCGGTACGGTGGACGTCGCTTCGGCCATGCGCTGACGCTCGCCTCGAAGGGGCAGGTCGCGGGCACGGGCAAAATCACGACCGATGCGCTGCGGCTCGACGCGCGCGGATGCCGAGGTCAGCCTCACGGGCGCGAACGCGGTCAAGAACGTCGACGGCAAGGCGAAGAAGCTCACCCTCAAGAACAGCGGCAACCTTTGCGGTCGGCGCTGAGACGGGTCTCGTGACGGGCGCGGGCGGCGCGGATATCGACGTCGCGGGCAATCTCACGGTCGGCGGCACGACGCCTCTGGCGGCGGCGCGGCGGCGCTCAAGAACGGCGCGGGCGCACTGAAGCTCAAGGCGTCGGGCACGCTCGCCGTGAAGACGGCGCCCAGATCGCCTCGACCGGCGCGGCAGACACAGCCTTTGAGGCGAACAGCGTCTCCCCTCGGCACGGGGGCGAAGGTCAAGACCGCCGGCGGAACGATCAATGTCAAGACGGATGCGCTGTCTCTCCCTGCGGGAGAGACCGGCGTCCTTTCGAGTGCGAACGGCGCGGTCACGATCGAGACGCGGACGGCGGGCAAGACGATGTCGGTCAATGCGCCGGCGGCGTCGCCTGCGGCGGATATCGCCATGGCGGATCTCTCCTTCATCGACTCGGGCACGGGCACGGTGCAGATCGGCAATCCCAGACGGGCAACATCGAGATCGGCACGACCGCCGTTCAGGCGCCGCTCGCCGTCATCTCCCGCGACACGGTCAAGGTCACGGGCGCGGTCACGAACACGAACAACTAGGACATGGCGTTCACGGAAGCACCGTGAACTTCGCTGCGGGATCGTCCCTTGCCGCAGGAGCGGGCAAGACGACGGTCACCGCCGATGCCGTGAGTCTGGATGGCACGTTCTCCGGAACGGGCGTCTTTGCTGTGCAGAAAAAGACGGCGGGCAACTTCGCGGTCGGCGGCACGAGCGCCTTCCTCTCAGATGCGGCCATCGGCAAGCTGGCGGCAGGAAAACTTCACAACGTCGCCATCGGCTCGAAGGACAACGCGGGCACGGCGACGATCGGCGAGATCTCGGCTCTGCCGAAGTATACGAGCATCCTGACGAACGGCGCCCTCGCCTTCACCGGCACGGTGCATGGCGCGGCGACGGACACGCTCGCCGTGCACGGCGTCGGCTTGACACAGACAGCGGCGGCGGGCTTCGAAGTCGGCAAGCTCCTGCTCCTCGGCAAGGGGCGACATGGTGATCGACTCGCAGCACAACAAGATCGGAGACATCGCCGCCGACCTCACGGACACGGGAACGCTCACGCTGACCAACAAGACCGATATGAGGGTCACCAAGATCGAGAACCGCAACGTCGATCCCAAGAAGGATGTCGAGGGCATCGAGGCGAAGTCCACGCATATCAAGCTCGACGCGGGCAAGAAGCTCAACGTCGAAGAGAAGATCAGACGAAGGACAAAAGGCAAATCTTGAAGCCGACGACATGAACCTCGGCAACAAGATGAACGTCGGCACGACCTCACGCTCGAAAAAGAGCGACAAGACGAAGGCGGTCAGCGTCGGCACGGGCCTGAACGACTGGAACGTCAACAACGCCCAGTACGGCAATATCAAGATCGGCGGCAACGGCCAGAGCGGCGACATCAAGGTCAAGGACACGACCTTCAAGAATCCGTCGGACATCGAGACGACGGGTCGTGTCAAGCTCGAAGGAACGAACAAGGCGGGCGCGGACGGCAAGTCCGACATGAAGATCAAGGCGCAGACGGCGGAGCTGCCGAATGCGGGCGATACGCTCGCCGTCAAGAACCTCGACCTCGACCTCTCGGGCGGCATCGACCTCGGTCTCGGCAAGGTCAAGGGGCGCCGAGGGCGGCAAAGATCAAGACGAAGGGCGCGTCGAACTCGCAGGACATCGTCATCAGCGACAATGCTGCGGACGCATCGCACGGGGAGTTCCGCATCTCCTCACCGTACGATCAACGAGACGCTCGACGGCTTCAGCGGCTTCGACGTCGCGGGCAATCAGCACCTCTATTTCTACGGCGGCACCGTCAAGAAGTCCATTAACGCGGCGGGCAGGCTCGGCGTCGTGGTAAAGCGATAATGTCTCCATCGATGGGGCAGGGGACGAAGCTCAAGATCGGCGCGGACACGTCGAAGGCGGGCTATGATCCGGATACGGTCATCACGGGCGGCTTCACCGTGGAACAGGGAAAGACTGTTCACGTCAAGGGCAGTGGCGGCACATCGAAGGACAACGGCGCGGAGATCAACATCCAGACGGACGGCGATATTCATCTGGAGCAAGGGGCTGCACTCAAGGTCGAGGGCAACTACGCACAGGCGACGCTCAACTCGCGCGGCGGCAATGTCATTCTGAACGAGGACGCCAAGGTAAAGGTTGTTGATGGCTCTACGCCTGTCTGGGTCGATGTTACGGGAAACAACGTGCAGCTTGACGCAAGGGCGCAGCTCGACTCCGGCACGGACACGGTCGGCGCTCTTCGCGTGCATACGGACAAGATCATCACGCCGACGGCGGACGACAATACGACGAACATCGTCGGCAAGAGCGGCCTCGTCATCACGCGAAAGACGCAGGGCGACCTGACGCTCAACAACACTGCAGCGGGCGCGGGGCTCCACATCACGAGCGAGCAGCTCAACGGCAAAGCTCTTCGGCAACGAGTTCTCGGAGCTTGTCCTCGGCGACCAGAGGAGCGACACCGTCACGATCGACGGCCTTGAGGCGAACAACCGCGTCGTCGTCAAGACGGCGGAGACGGGCAAGGCGGTCATCGGTGCGGGCGGACTCAAGGTCGGCACGGATAATTCCGGCAAGAACTACAAGGTCACGCTCACGACGGGCGCGATCGAGAACACGGGCGGCGCGGGCAAGATGGAGATCGCCACGGGCAGTGCGCTGAACCTCTACACGAACAATATAGCGAACCTCGTCGCGGGTGCGACAGGCCCCTCCGTCACCGGCTCGGGCACGCTCGGCATCGGCACCTACAGCGGGGCGAAGTCCATCGGCGTCGGCGACGGCGCGGCGGGCGACCTGAAGCTGACGAACGACAAGATGACGAACGTGTTCGGCCCGAACTTCTCGCATTACAGCATCGGCAACGTCGATCCGAAGGGCGGGGCGACCACGCAGGATACGATCAACGTGGCAGGCTCTTCGCTCGGGCAGAACACGACCCTGCAGGCGAAGCACATCAACTTCACGGGCGACATGACGCTTGCCTCGGGCAAGATTCTGACCGTGAACGCATTGCAGGACGCCGGACAGACAGCGGGCAAGATCAAGACGGACAATCCCGCCGTGATCTCCTCCAGCCTGAACCGCGACGGCTCGGTGGCTGCCGCGGGCGGCAGCATCACCCTCGACAAGGACAACGAGATCGGCACGCTCGCGGCGGACGCCTATGCGGTCAACGTGAAATCGAACAAGCTGACGATCGGCACGATCACGACGCCCTCGGGGCGCCGGTTCCTTCGCGTACCATTTCGGGCGTCAAGGCGGGCGTGAACGGAGCGAACAAGGGCAACATCAAGCTCGCGGCTGACTCGATGACCTTTAGCGAGGCAGTCTCCGGCAAGGGAGCGCTGGAGCTTGAGCAGGCGACGGCGGGAACCGACATCAACATCGGCAAGTCCGGCACGGGGCTGACGCTCGGCGCGGATCTCTTCGGCGGCAACAAGATCAAGGACGGCTTCGAGCACGTCTACCTCGGCAGACAGGATGTCTCCGGCAAAGTCAATGTCGGCGGCACCTGAACTTCGTCGATGCGACGACGATCCGCACCAAGCCCGACGCGGGCACGGTCGACCTCGACGCTTCGACGAAGATCAATACGAACGGGAATGCGCTGAATCTGGAAGGGAACAAACTGAACACGGCGGAGGGCAGCGAGGTCAACACGGGCACGGGCGCTCTCACGCTCAAGGCGGACGCCGTTGACCTCAACGGCAAGATGACGGGCAGCAAAGCCCTGAACATCCTTCCGGCGACGCATGGTCGCGACCTCAAGATGGGCGGCAATGAATGACCCGGCGAAGCTCTCCCTGCTCGACAAGTATTTCAGCGGCAACAACCGCCAGTTCTGGGGCTACGAGATCATCAACATCGGCGACCGTGAAGGCGGTGGAAGGTTATGGCAGAGCGGCTCGATCGATATGCCGTTCCGCGTGAACATCCAGCAGGCGATCAACAGCAGCTCGGGCAGCGTCAATCTTGCGGGCAATATCAATACGCACGGGCAGGACTTTACCATCGGCAGCCGTGAGGTCAATCTCGACGATACGCATATCAATGCGGACGGCGCAGATCGGAATCATGACGGCAATGTCTCTATCCAGGCGGATACGCTCAATGTGACGAACGGCAGCAGCATCTCGGGGCACGGCGAAGTCTCCTTCGACACCTATACGCCGGGCAAGAGCATCTCCTTCGGTACGCCGGGGCCGGCGGTGCGCCGTCCGGTCTCGTGCTGGGCAACGATGTCTTCGGCCCGAACGGCCTTTTGAAGAACACGGACGGCGCGAAGTTCAAGAAGATCCGCGTCGGCGGCGACAATGCAGGCAACATCAGCGTCGGCAATGTCGATATTCCCGATACGCTCACGGACGGCCTTGAGATCAAGACGAAGGGCGACGTGACTTCGACGGGCGTCATGAAGAGCGTCCCGTTCTCGACGTCACGGCGAACAACGTGAACCTCACGGGCGCGAACGAGATCAAGAAGATCGGCAATGTCACGTCGAAGCACGGCGTCAACATCGAGACGGCGAAGGGCACGACGATCTCGGGCAAGGTCACGGGCGAGACGACGCCCATCAGCATCAAGAACTCGGGCGGCGGCGATGTGACCATCGCAGAGGGCGGACAGATCGTCGGCTCGGGCACGTCCGACGTCATCATCGAGTCGAGGGGCGGATCCTTCAAGAACAAGGCGGGCGCGGACGCCATCAAGACGGCGCCCGGCCACAAGTACGTTGTCCATACAGAAGACTCGGTGAACAACGAGATCAACGGTCTCGTCTTCCAGTTCCGCAAATACGGCGTAGCCTACGATGATCCGCATAAGCCGCAGCCGCCGGCGGGGCAGAACGCGATGTACTACAACTACCAGCCGACGCTCAAGTTCTACGCAGTGCGCACCTACGGCGACGACAACAACACGTTCTTCAACGCATCGACCGCAGGATTCCACATCGAGGACGACGGCAACGCGGCGCGCCGTGCGCTCGACAAGGATGAGGTCGACTACATCCGCGCCCATGTGAAGGACTCGGGAACGCACAACTTCGGCACGACGAAGCTGACGAACGTCAACGCCGACATCATATCAGAGGACGGCACGGTGAAGAATGCGATGACCGACGTCAGGATGCGCACGGGTGCGCACACCTACGGCTCGGACTCGACGATCGCCAATGAGAAGATCACCTACAAGGGTCACAACGAACTCAACTACAAGATCGAGGTCGACTACCGCATCGTGCCGCGTACGGTCACGGTTCGCGGCAAGACGGAGACGAAGACCTACGACGGCAATGCAAAAAAACTATACGGGCAACAACGGCGTCACGTTCGAGAACTTCGCAAACAATCAGACGATCGCGAACTCCGGGACGACGGGGTCTGTTTCTATACCTCGATTGCGGACGCGAAGAACACGTCGGGCTTTCGCGCAGGGCGCACTCCATGCGGGCGAGTACGTGACGGATGTATCGAGCAGCACGCTCAAGGCGTCCAACTACAACTTCAAATACGAAACGGGCAAACTCACGATCAATCCCATCAACATCCATTTCACCGCACCGAACGGCGAGCGCATCTACGGCGCGTCGAACGACACGGTCGTCATGGGCTCCTCGACGACGTACACGGGCTCGCTCGTCGCCGGTGACAGCTTTGCCTCCTACAGCGTTGTGGCGATGGACGGCGCCAATGACGTCACGGAGCGCACGGGCGTCGGCAATCACTACACGATGACGCTGCAGGGAGCGAAGCTGGCAGAAGGAAGCCACAGCCTTGATTCGGACTACAAGATCACGGCGGCTGCCGGCACGCTGACGATCAAGCCGCGCGCCCTCACGATCACGGCGGGCGACAAGTCGCGTGTCTACGGCGACGCCAACGCGACGGCAGACTACGTGAACGGCACGGGCAAGATCAACGTCGGTGCGACGACAGCGACGTCGGGGCTCGTCAACGGCGATACCATCGACAACGTCACGGAGACGATCGACTCGAACGCGCTCGTCACGACGAACGCGGGCACGACGGGTCTCTGGACGAAGGTGGACAGTGCGAATTTTACATCGGGTAGTGCCAATAACTACGCGATCACCTATGTCCCCGGCACGTTCAGCATCACGAAGCGTGCGCTGACGCTTGCTGCAGGAGACAAGAGCCGCATCTACGGTACGGCGAACAATACGGCGAACTATGTGAACGGCACGAGTTCGTTCCGCGTCACGGCGGGCAGCCTCGTCAACGGCGATGCAATTTCCTCCGTCACGGAGACGATCGACGCGAATGCGACCGCCACGACGGATGCGGGCACGGCAGGTCTCAAGACGAAGATTGCGGGCGCCGTCTTCAGCGCGGGACTGGCGTCGAACTACGACATCAGCTACGACGACGGCAGCTTTTGCCATCACTCCGCGTGATCTGACGCTCCATGCGGGCGACAAGACGCGCGTCTACGGTGCGGAGAACAGCACGGCGACCTATACGGGCGGCACGTCGAAGTTCCGCGCCGACGCCGCGACGGGGACGACGGGTCTCGTGAACGGCGACACGATCGCCGACGTCACGGAGTCGACGAACGCACTCATCACGACGAACGCCGGCACGACGGGTCTCAAGACGCAGATCACGGGGGCAAGTTTCGGCACGGGCAAGGCGTCGAACTACAACATCACCTACGTCGACGGCGGCTTCGACATCACGAAGCGCGACCTCTATATTGATGCAGGAAATAAGACCCGCGCGTACGGCGCAGAGAACAGCGTAGCAACCTATACGGGCGGTACGTCGATGATTAACGTACGCACGGCGACGGCGACGACGGGGCTTGCAAACGGCGACACGATCGCCGACGTCACGGAGTCGACGAACGCCCTCATCACGACGGATGCAGGAACGACAGGTCTCTGGACGCGGGTCTCGGGCGCAACGTTCGGTACAGGGCTGGCTTCCAACTATACGATTCACTACGGAGATGGTAATTTCAGCATTACGCCGCGTGAGGTAAAGGTGACGGCGGGCAATGCCGAGCGCAACTACGGGCAGCCGAATCCCGTCGTGACGGCATACACCGTCGAGCACGGAACGAGTGCGACAAATCGTGGGCTGCTCCCGGGGGATAGCATCCCCATTACGGGAATCACGTCAACCTATGCGCCATCGATAACGACAACAACCAATGCGGGGACGTATAACAATGCGATTGTGATTGATCCATCCTCTGTTATGGGCAGCTATACCGGTGCGACGAATCTTGCAAACTATCGCTTTGTGTATGAGCCCGGCACGCTGACCATCAAGCCGACGGGCTTTACGCCGAGCACACCGGGTGGCACGGCAGTGACGACGAGTTCCACGACATCGTCACAGACGACAACAGGCATGACGACGGGCGGTGGCGGTGCCACTGTAGGCACGCAGACGGGCGGCTCCGGCAGCATCGGCGGCGGCCCCGGACCCAGCATCGGCGGACTGCCTGGCGGTGGCGGCGGTGGTACGGGTGCTGGTGGTGGCGGCGGCGCCGGTGGAGCTGGAGGTGGCGGTGGTGCAGGCGGCGGAACTGTTCCGACGCCGGGCACAACACCGGGCAGCTCGTCCACGACGGGCGGTGGCACAACGCCGGGAACTGGCACAGTCCCAGGCGGCACAATGACACCGGGCGGCTATGGCATCCCGGGAGGAAGCACGGGCTCTGTCCCGGGGATGCCCGGCGGCAGTACCGGCGGCACGGCAATTCCGGGCGGCAGCTCGGGCGGCATCAGCGTCGGCGGCGGCACGGGCAGCATCACCGGCAATCCGGGCGGCCTGACGGGCGGCACAACGATTCCGGGCGGCAGCTCGGGTGGCGGTGTCAGCCTTGGCGGCGGCGGCCTGACGGGTGGTTCTACACCGAGCACGGGCGGTCTGACCGGCGGTTCTACGCCAAGCACAGGCGGTGTAACTGGCGGCACAACCCCAAGCACCGGTGGTGTTACGGGTGGCTCGACGCCAAGCACGGGCGGTCTCACGGGCGGTTCAACACCGAGCACTGGCGGTTCGACACCAAGCACGGGTACGCCCACGGGCGGCACGGGAACAACCCCGGGCGGCTCGACGGGCTCTACGCCGAGTGCAGGAACGACCACAGGCGGGTCGACCCCGAGCACAGGAACAACAACCGGTGGCACAACGCCAAGCACGGGTGGTTCCACGACGGGTGGCGGTACAACACCGGGAACGACAACAGGCACCACGACGGGCACAGGTGGCTCGTCTACTTCGAGTACAACAACAGGCGGCGGAACGACTGGCTCAACCACGGGCACGGGCGGAACGTCGACCACAACGGGTGGCTCGTCTACCTCGACAGGGTGGATCTTCGACCAGCACGGGAGGTTCTTCCTCTAGTTCTGGTGGCTCGTCCACAAGCGGCGGAAGCTCCTCCTCGGGCGGCGGCTCGTCCAGCTCGGGCACGTCGACCAGTGGCGGCTCTACGCCGGGCACGGGCACAGTCCCGGGGGCTACACCGACACCGGGCGGCAGCACGGGAGGCTTTAGCTTCACGGGCGGCGGCTCCGGCTCTGTTCCGGGGATGCCCGGCGGCAGCGTCGGCGGCGGCACAGCGATTCCGGGCGGCAGCTCGGGCGGCATCAGCGTCGTTGGCGGCGGCACGGGCAGCATCACTGGAAATCCGGGCGGCCTGACGGGCGGCACGACGATTCCAGGCGGCAGTTCGGGCGGCGGTGTCAGCCTTGGCGGCGGCGGTCTTACGGGTGGTTCGACACCGAGCACGGGCGGTCTGACCGGCGGCACAACCCCAAGCACCGGTGGTGTTACGGGTGGCTCGACACCGAGCACGGGCGGACTTACCGGTGGTTCGACACCAAGCACAGGTACACCCACGGGCGGCACGGGAACAACCCCGGGCGGCTCGACGGGCTCTACGCCGAGTGCAGGAACGACCACAGGCGGGTCAACCCCGAGCACGGGTGGCTCGTCCACAACGGGCGGCGGCACAACACCGGGAACGACAACAGGCACAACGACGGGCACAGGGTGGCTCGTCTGCTTCGAGTACAACAACAGGCGGCAGCACGACGGGCTCGACCACGGGCACGGGCGGAACGTCGACGAGCACGGGTGGCTCAACCCCTCGGTTCCCTAGCATCGGGTGGAACGCCGACACCGGGCGGCTATGGCATTCCGGGAGGAAGCACGGGTTCTGTTCCGGGAATGCCCGGCGGCAGCGTCGGCGGCGGCACAGCGATTCCGGGCGGCAGCTCGGGCGGCATCAGTGTCGTTGGCGGCGGCACGGGCAGCATCACCGGAAATCCGGGCGGCCTGACGGGCGGCACGACGATTCCGGGCGGCAGCTCGGGTGGCGGCGTCAGCCTTGGCGGCGGCGGCCTGACGGGTGGTTCTACGCCCAGCACGGGCGGTATCACTGGTGGTTCTACACCGAGCACGGGCGGCCTCACCGGCGGTTCGACGCCGAGCACGGGTGGCCTACCGGTGGTTCAACGCCGAGTACGGGTGGCTTGACTGGCGGTTCGACACCAAGCACAGGTACACCCACGGGCGGCACGGGGACAACCCCGGGCGGTTCGACGGGCTCGACGCCGAGCACGGGAACAACAACCGGTGGCACAACGCCAAGCACGGGTGGCTCGTCCACAACGGGGGGCGGCACAACACCGGGAACGACAACAGGCACCACGACGGGCACAGGCGGCTCGTCTGCTTCGAGTACAACAACAGGCGGCGGCACGACCGGCTCGACCACAGGGCACGGGCGGAACGTCGACCACAACAGGGCGGGTCTTCGACCAGCACGGGAGGTTCATCTACTTCAACAGGAGGTTCTTCCTCCAGTTCGGGTGGTTCGTCTACAACTGGTGGATATTCCTCCAGTTCGGGCGGTTCGTCCACAAGCGGTGGAAGCTCCTCCTCGGGCGGCTCGTCCTCCGGTTCGGGCACGTCGACCAGCGGCGGCTCACACCGGGAACTGGCACAGTCCCAGGCGGCACACCGACACCGGGCGGCTATGGCATCCCGGGAGGAAGCACGGGCTCTGTCCCGGGGATGCCCGGCGGCAGCGTCGGCGGCGGCACGGCAATTCCCGGGCGGCAGCTCGGGCGGCATCAGCGTCGGCGGCGGTACGGGCAGCATCACGGGCAATCCGGGCGGCCTGACGGGCGGCACGACGATCCCGGGCGGTAGCTCGGGTGGCGGCGTCAGCCTGGCGGTGGCGAGCCTTACCGGCGGTTCGACACCGAGTACGGGTGGTCTGACCGGCGGTTCTACGCCAAGCACAGGCGGTGTAACTGGCGGCACAACGCCAAGCACAGGTACACCCACGGGCGGCACGGGAACAACCCCGGGCGGCTCGACGGGCTCTACGCCGAGTGCAGGAACGACCACAGGCGGGTCAACCCCGAGCACGGGTACAACGACCGGTGGCACAACGCCAAGCACGGGTGGCTCCACAACGGGCGGCGGCTCTACGCCGGGAACGACAACAGGCACAACAACGGGCACAGGTGGCTCGTCTACTTCGAGTACGACAACAGGCGGCGGCACGACGGGCTCGACCACGGGCACGGGCGGAACGTCGACCACGACGGGTGGCTCGTCCACATCGACAGGCGGTTCCTCGACAAGCACAGGTGGATCGTCTACCTCAACCGGTGGCTCTTCGAGCAGCACGGGTGGATCGTCTACCTCAACCGGCGGTTCTTCGACCAGCACGGGTGGTTCTTCTACTTCAACAGGAGGTTCTTCCTCCAGTTCGGGCACATCGACCAGCGGCGGCTCTACGCCGGGTACTGGCACAGTCCCAGGCGCTACACCGACACCGGGCGGCAGCACGGGAGGCTTTAGCTTCACGGGCGGCGGCTCTGGCTCTGTTCCGGGCATGCCCGGCGGCAGCGTCGGCGGCGGCACAGCGATTCCGGGCGGCAGCTCGGGTGGCATCAGCGTCGTTGGCGGCGGCACGGGCAGCATCACCGGAAATCCGGGCGGTCTGACGGGTGGCACGACGATTCCGGGCGGCAGCTCGGGCGGTGGCGTCAGCCTTGGCGGCGGTGGCCTTACCGGCGGCTCTACACCGAGCACGGGCGGCATCACGGGCGGTTCTACGCCAAGCACAGGCGGACTTACCGGTGGCTCTACACCGAGCACGGGCGGCCTCACTGGTGGCTCCACCCAAGCACCGGCGGTGTAACTGGCGGCACAACGCCAAGCACCGGTGGTGTTACGGGTGGAACGACGCCAAGTACAGGCGGCCTCACTGGCGGTTCAACGCCAAGCACGGGTGGCTTGACTGGCGGTTCGACACCTAGCACAGGTATATCCACGGGCGGCACGGGGACAACCCCGGGCGGTTCGACGGGCTCTACGCCGAGTGCAGGAACGACCACAGGCGGGTCAACCCCGAGCACGGGCATAACGACCAGTGGCACAACGACAAGCACGGGTGGTTCCACAACGGGCGGCGGCTCTACGACGGGAACGACAACAGGTACAACAACGGGCACAGGTGGCTCGTCTACTTCGAGTACAACAGGCGGCGGCGGCACGACCGGCTCGACCACGGGCACGGGCGGAACGTCGACCACAACGGGTGGCTCGTCCACCTCGACAGGAGGTTCCTCGACAAGCACAGGTGGATCGTCTACACGACCGGTGGCTCTTCGAGCAGCACGGGCGGTTCTTCATCTAGTTCTGGTGGTTCGTCTACCACAGGAGGCTCTTCCTCCAGTTCGGGCGGTTCGTCCACAAGCGGTGGAAGCTCCTCTTCGGGCGGCGGTTCGTCCAGCTCTGGCACGTCGACCAGCGGCGGTTCTACGCCGGGCACGGGCACAGTACCGGGCGCTACACCGACACCGGGCGGCAGCACGGGAGGCTTTAGCTTCACGGGCGGCGGCTCTGGCTCTGTCCCGGGAATGCCCGGCGGCAGCGTCGGCGGCGGCACAGCGATTCGGGCGGCAGCTCGGGTGGCATCAGTGTCGTTGGCGGCGGCACGGGCAGCATCACCGGAAATCCGGGCGGACTGACGGGCGGCACGACGATTCCGGGTGGCAGCTCGGGCGGTGGCGTCAGCCTTGGCGGCGGCCTGACGGGTGGTTCTACGCCTAGCACGGGCGGCCTCACTGGCGGTTCTACGCCAAGTACGGGGAGCCTGACCGGTGGCTCTACGCCGAGTACGGGTGGTCTTACGGGCGGTTCCACGCCCTAGCACGGGCGGTCTGACCGGCGGTTCGACACCGAGTACGGGTGGCCTGACTGGTGGCTCTACACCGAGCACGGGCGGCCTTACCGGCGGTTCGACGCCGAGCACCGGCGGTGTAACTGGCGGCACAACGCCAAGCACCGGTGGTATCACTGGTGGTTCGACACCGAGCACAGGTACATCCACGGGCGGCACGGGGACAACCCCGGGCGGCTCGACGGGCTCTACGCCGAGTGCAGGAACGACCACAGGCGGGTCAACCCCGAGCACGGGTACAACGACCGGTGGTACAACGCCGAGCACGGGTGGTTCCACAACGGGTGGCGGTACAACACCGGGAACGACAACAGGTACAACAACAGGGCGGCGGAACGACGGGCTCGACCACGGGCACGGGCGGAACGTCGACCACGACAGGAGGCTCGTCCACCTCGACAGGGTGGCTCTTCGACCAGCACAGGTGGATCGTCTACCTCAACCGGCGGTTCTTCGACTAGCACGGGTGGTTCTTCTACTTCAACAGGAGGTTCTTCCTCTAGTTCTGGTGGTTCGTCTACAACTGGTGGAACCTCCTCCAGTTCGGGCGGTTCGTCCAGTTCGGGCACGTCGACCAGCGGTGGTTCTACGCCGGGCACTGGCACAGTCCCGGGCGGCACGCCGACACCGGGCGGCAGCACGGGAGGCTTTAGCTTCACGGGCGGCGGCTCCGGCTCTGTCCCGGGAATGCCCGGCGGCAGCGTCGGCGGCGGCACAGCGATTCCGGGCGGCAGCTCGGGTGGCATCAGCGTCGTTGGCGGCGGCACGGGCAGCATCACCGGAAATCCGGGCGGCCTGACGGGCGGCACGACGATTCGGGCGGCAGCTCGGGCGGTGGCGTCAGCCTTGGCGGCGGCGGTCTGACCGGCGGTTCAACACCGAGCACGGGCGGCCTGACGGGTGGCTCTACGCCAAGTACAGGCGGTGTAACTGGCGGCACAACCCCAAGCACCGGTGGTGTTACGGGTGGCTCGACACCGAGCACAGGCGGCCTTACCGGTGGCTCTACGCCAGGGCACAGGCGGTGTAACTGGCGGCACAACCCCAGCACCGGTGGTGTTACGGGTGGCTCGACACCGAGTACGGGCGGCCTTACCGGTGGCTCAACCCCGAGCACGGGTACGCCCACGGGCGGCACGGGAACAACCCCGGGCGGCTCGACGGGCTCTACGCCGAGTGCAGGAACGACCACAGGCGGGTCAACCCCGAGCACGGGCACAACAACAGGGCGGCACAACGCCGGGAACGACCACAGGCACAACGACGGGCACAGGCGGCTCGTCTGGTTCGAGTACAACAACAGGCGGCGGCACGACCGGCTCAACCACGGGCACGGGCGGCACGTCGACCACGACAGGAGGCTCTTCGACCAGCACGGGTGGATCGTCTACCTCGACAGGTGGTTCTTCCTCCAGCACGGGTGGTTCTTTCTACCACGACAGGAGGTTCTTCCTCCGGTTCTGGTGGTTCGTCCTCAAGCGGCGGAAAGCTCCTCCTCGGGCGGCGGCTCGTCCAGCTCTGGTGGATCTTCTTCCGGTTCGGGTACGTCAACAGGCGGCTCCGAGACGAATACGCCGCAGGGGTCGACGCAGGTGCCGACCAGCGACAAGGTCATTGTCACGATGGGGAACAACCCTGAGACACATGACTATGTTGAGGGCTCGGACGGCTCGTTCGGCTTTGACCTTGGGAAGTCGCGCGGGATTCGTGGTGTGCATCACGAGAGATCCCCGGCAGCACGGCTGAGGCAATCCCCGTCCTCTTTACGGACGGCGGCTCACGCGATCTCGACGGCATCTATACGATCAACTATAGCCCTGCACGTCTGACGATCAAGCCTGCCTCCAAGAAGGTGGATATTCCGGATCCGAAGGAAATCCGGAATATGTCTGAGCAGACGCTCAACTTCCTCTATCAGACGGCAAACGGAACCTATGAGGTGACGTTTGGTAACGGCATTGTGACGCTCTATCCGAAGGATGAACCGGCACCCTACGATTGTGACGAGTTCAGACCGCAAGGCGGAACGCGCCGTGCTGGCATCGGGACTTCTCACAGCGATTGAGGATCTCGGTGTAACGCCGGTAGAGATCCGTGCAGTCTACATCTTCAAAGGGTCTTTGCAGATAAACCGACTGCGTAGTAGTTTATTTCATATAGAGCGGTACGGAAATGTTGGTTTTCGTACCGCTCTTTCTTGTGCCCCTGTCACAGTAAGGAATCCTACGATCTTTTGGATGCCGAGAAAACAAAAACTTTGACTTTTTGTCGTTTTTGCTATTGACTTTTTTTGTTTTTACGCGGTATATTCTTTATAGATTTTGATTAGCACTCAGTTTTTATAGAGTGCTAACAGAATTGAAAGGAGAGGGTGAATGTCGAACGATCTGGATGAGCGCAAGAGCCAAATCCTATGGGCGGTCGTTGATGACTACATTGCATCGGCGGAGCCGGTCAGGGTCATGGACGCTTGCGCAGAAGTACAATCTCGGCATCAGCCCTGCCACCATTCGCAACGAAATGGCGGATCTGGAGATGCTCGGCTATCTGGAGCATCCGCACACATCCGCCGGGCGCATTCCGTCGTCGAAGGGGTATCGCTTCTACGTCAACGGGCTGCAGCCCATCGCTCCGGTGACGGACGCCGAGAAGGCAAAGATTCACGATTGGTACAAAGGGCGCGTGCGGAGGCTCGATGAGGTGTTCCAGGAAACGGCGCGCCTCATCGCCGATGTGACACATAACGTGTCGCTCGTGCTTGCACCGCAGGCCGTACAGTCCACGTTCCGCATGCTGCAGTTCCTGCCGCTTGACCTCGGTCACGCGATTGCCGTCCTCATGACGGATGCAGGATTCGTTGAAAAATCGTATCGTCGAGATTCCCGACGGTGCAACGTTCGCGGACTTCAGCGCATGGCGGGCGCGGTGAATCAGACGCTCTCGGGCAAGGCACTCCGTGCTGTGACAAAGCAGGACCTGCGCCGCATCCGCGATGCGATCGGCGATGAGTCGATCTTCGTCGCGGCGGTGGAGGTGATGCACCGTGCGCTCGAAGGGCGTGAGGATGGTCGTCTCTACCTTGGCGGGACAGCACAGCTCCTCAGCAATCCCGAGTTTCAGGATCTCGATCGCGTACGCGCGATGCTGCTCGTCCTCGAGCGCGAGGATCTTGTGAAGGATATCCTGCATACCCATGCGGGAGAGGGACTGACGGTCACGATCGGACGCGAGAACGAGAGCAGTACGTTTTGGGATAGCAGCTTCATTACGGCGACCTATCATGTCGACGGAAAGCTGCTCGGAACGATTGCCGTGCTCGGACCGACGCGGATGGAGTATGCGAAAGCAATGCGCATCCTTGACTATGTCAATACGAATTTGACGGAAATGATCTATCAATTAAAGTGGTAGGAGAGGTGAACGGCTTGCAGGAAGAAGAGAAGATACAGGACATGGCAGAGGGGCAGCCTGAGGCTGCTGCGGATGCTGTGACTGAGACGGATGCGGCGGACGCACCCGCAGGAGGGAGGACAGTGCCCCGACCGAGGCGGATAAAATTGCCGCACTCGAGGCGGAGCTGAAGGAAAAGAGTGATCGTGTCCTGCGCCTGCAGGCGGATTTTGAAAAACTTCCGCCGCCGCACGGCGAAGGAAAAAGAAGAACTCGCCGCCGTCATTACGCAGAATATGCTCAGTGATCTGCTGCCGCTCCTCGATAATTTTGAGCGTGCACTTGCCGTGGAGCAGACGGATGTCGAGGCGTTCCAGAAGGGCGTCGAGATGATTCACACGCAGCTGCGCGAGGTCATGCAGAAGCACGGCCTTGAGGCCATCAAGGCAGAGGGGCAGCCCTTCGATCCGAATTTCCATCAGGCAGTGATGCGCGTGGAGGATGCGGATGCGGAGGACGGCACGATCACGCAGGTGCTCCAGAAGGGCTACCAGGCAAAAGGACGTGTGATCCGTCCCGCGATGGTGCAGGTCGCCGGTAATTAACGAAATGATATCTTTATGATTTTTGGGGGAATATAACATGGCTAAAGTAATTGGTATTGATCTTGGCACGACGAACTCGGTTGTCTCCGTGATGGAGGGCGGCGAGCCGGTCGTTATTACGAATCCTGAGGGCAGCCGCATCACGCCGTCTGTCGTCGGTTTTACGAAGGATGGCCAGCGTCTCGTCGGCCGCCTCGCGAAGAATCAGGCGGTGTCGAATCCTGACCGCACGATCTCGTCGATCAAGCGTCACATGGGTGATCCGAACTATCATGTCACGATTGACGGAAAGAGCTACACGCCGCCCGAGATCTCGGCAATGATTCTGCAGAAGCTCAAGAGCGATGCAGAGGGCATATCTCGGCGAGACCGTCTCGCAGGCGGTTATCACGGTGCCGGCCTACTTCAACGACAGCCAGCGTCAGGCGACGAAGGATGCGGGCAAGATCGCAGGCCTTGAGGTGCTGCGTATCATCAACGAGCCGACGGCGGCGGCTCTTGCCTATGGTCTGGATAAGGATCAGGATGAGACGGTGCTCGTCTTCGACCTCGGCGGCGGCACGTTCGATGTCTCCATTCTTGAGCTGAGCGAAGGCGTGTTCGAGGTCAAGGCGACGAACGGCGACACGGTGCTCGGCGGCGACGATTTCGACAAGAAGATCATGGACTGGATGGTCGAGGAGTTCAAGAAGGAGAACGGCATCGACCTCTCGCAGGACAAGATGAGTGCACAGCGTCTCATCGAGGCAGCTGAGAAGGCGAAGATCGAGCTTTCGAGCATGAGCCAGACGAACATCAACCTGCCGTTCATCACGGCAGATGCAACGGGTCCGAAGCATCTCGATCTGACGCTTTCGCGTGCGAAGTTCGATGAGCTGACGGCTGACCTCGTGGAGCGCACGATGGTGCCGACACGCAAGGCAATGGAGGATGCGGGGCTCTCGGGCAGCGACATCGACAAGATCATTCTCGTCGGCGGCTCGTCCCGTATCCCTGCGGTACAGGAAGCCATCCGCAAGATCCCTGGCAAGGAGCCTTCGAAGGGCGTCAACCCGGATGAGTGCGTCTCCATCGGCGCAGCGATCCAGGGCGGTGTCCTCGTCGGTGAGGTCAAGGATGTCCTGCTCCTCGACGTTACCCCGCTTTCGCTCGGCATCGAGACCCTTGGTGGCGTCTGCACGAAGATCATCGAGCGCAACACGACGATCCCGACCTCGAAGAGCCAGGTATTCTCGACGGCGGCGGACAATCAGCCGGGCGTTGAGATCCATGTTCTGCAGGGCGAGCGCGAAATGGCAGCGGGCAACAAGACCCTCGGCCGTTTCCAGCTCACGGACATCCCGCCCGCACCGCGCGGCGTACCCAGATCGAGGTCAAGTTCGACATCGATGCCAATGGCATCGTCAATGTGTCGGCAAAGGATCTCGGCACGGGCAAGGAGCGAAGATCACGATTCAGTCCGACAGCGGCATGAGCAAAGAGGACATCGACCGCATGGTCAGGAAGCCGAGGCACACGCTGCCGAGGATAAGGCGCAGAAGGAAGCCGTCGATGTGCGCAACACGGGCGACTCTCTCGTCTATCAGGCGGAGAAGGCGATCAGGATCTCGGCGAGAATGCGGACAAGGCGCTCGTCTCCAAAGGTACAGGCAGGCATTGATAAGCTGAAAGAGGCACTCAAGGGCTCTGACATCGAGGCGATCAAGTCCGCGACGGAGGAAGTCCGCCAGCCGCTCTATGAGCTTTCTGCCGCCGCTTATCAGCAGGCACAACAGGCGGCGGTGCCGCCGGTGCGGCACCGGGCGCGGAGGCAAATGCCGGCGCAGGTGCGCAGGGAGCATCGCAGGACGACAATGTCGTCGATGCGGAGTTCACCGAAGTCAAGGACGATAAAAGTAGGTGGTATCGTGAGCGAGAAACGCGATTACTACGAAGTCCTTGGACTCAAAAAAAGGAGCCTCGGACGACGAGATCAAAAAGCATACAAGAAACTCGCGCGCAAGTATCACCCCGACCTCAACCGTGACGACCCGAAGACCGCTGAGGAGAAATTCAAGGAGGTCAACGAGGGCGTACGATGTGCTGAAGGATCCGAAGAAGAAGGCGACGTATGACCAGTTCGGTCACGATGCCTTTGACCCGCGCCGCGGCGGGTGCGGGGGCCGGAGGGGAGAACCCCTTCGGCGGCGGATTCGAAGGCTTCGATATGAATGATATCTTCGATATGTTCGGCATGGGCGGCGGCGGTCGCCGTGCACGCAGACAGGGCCCCGAACGCGGGGCTGATCTGCGTTACGATCTGGAGATTTCGTTTGAGGAAGCGGCATTCGGCAAGGAGGTCGAGCTCTCCATTCCGCGTGAGGAGAACTGTCCGACCTGCGGCGGATCCGGTGCGGCAAAAGGCTCGGAGGCAGAAACCTGTCCGACGTGTCATGGCACAGGGGCAGGAACAGGTCATGCAGCGGACAATGTTCGGCAATATGATGAGTGCACATACGTGCAGCCAGTGCCACGGCACGGGCAAGATCATCAAGACGCCGTGTCCCGACTGTCATGGTACGGGTCGCAAGCGCGTGACGAAGACGATCAAGGTCAACATTCCGCGCGGCGTGGACGACGGCCAGCGCGTCCGTGTGACGGGGCGGCGGCGAGGCGGGGTACGCGGCGGTGCGAACGGCGATCTCTACGTCTACATCTTCATCCGGCCGCATAAGCTGTTCCAGCGGCGCGGCAACGATGTCATCATCGAGATCCCGATCACATTCGTGCAGGCATCGCTCGGCGATACTGTACAGGTGCCGACGCTCGACGGGGCGGTCGATCTTAAGATCCCGGCGGGGATCCAGACGGGGACGGTGCTGCGCGTCAAGGGCAAGGAATCCCCAGCCTGCGCGGCACGGGACGCGGTGACGAGCATGTCCGCGTCAAGGTCACAACGCCGCAGAAGCTCTCCAGCGAAGCAGAAGGGAGCTCCTCAAGGAGTTCGCGGAGCTGAGCGGCGATGCGGTGAATCGGAGCAGAAGAGCTTTACGGAGAGTTCAGGATCTGTTTACATAATTTCCAAAGGAATTGCTGCATGTAGTTTGTGCAGCGGTTCCTGTTATTTTCGAGATGAAGTGCAGATTTCAGCTATCGACTTCGGGAACAGATAAACGTATGGTTTCCTTTGAAAAATCGCCGCCAGTTCCCTGTGCTAGAACAGCATGACTATGCTATGCTGCGGGAGGGATTCCTTTGTACGAAAAAGTAGATACAAATCTGGATTTTGCCGCGCGCGAAAGCCGTTGCGGATTTTTGGCGCGAGAATCATGATTGCACAGCGTGCCGTTGATCAGCGTGAGGGGCTGCGATACGTTCACGTTTCTACGACGGCCCGCCGACGGCGAGCAGCCGTCCGCATATCGGGCACGTTTTGACGCGTGTCATCAGGATATGCTGCCGCGCTATCAGTCGATGAAGGGGCGCAAGGTGCTCCGCAAAGGCAGGGCTGGGACACGCATGGGACTGCCCGTCGAGCTGGAGGTCGAGAAGGCGATCGGCATCAACGGCAAGGAGCAGATCGAGGAGTACGGCATAGAGCCGTTCATCAAGAAAATACCGTGAGTCTGTCTGGAGTACAAGAGCATGTGGGAGCGGTTCTCCGATGTCGTCGGCTTCTGGGCGGATATGGAGCATCCTACATCACGTACGAGAACGACTTTCATCGAGTCCGAGTGGTGGGCGCTGAAGGAGATCTGGAAGAAGGGCTGCTCTATCAGGGGCATAAGATCGTCCCGTACTGCCCGCGCTGCGGCCGCCGCTCTCCTCGCACGAGGTGGCGCAGAGGGCTACAAGGATGTCACCGAGCGCTCCGCCATCGTGAAGTTCAAGGCGGCGGACGAGGATGCCTATTTCCTCGCATGGACGACGGACCCCTGTGGACGCTCCCGTCGAACCTCGGCCTTTGCGTGAACCCGAACGTGACCTACGTCAAACTGCGCGTCTGCAGCAGGTCTACTACCTCGCCGAGGCGCTGTGGACAGCGTGTTTCGACGGCTCGTCGGGGGCGAGCGTGAGGAGCTCGCCAGATGAAGGGAGCGAGCTCGAGTACCGCAAGTACGAGCCACTCTATCCCTTTGCGACGCAGGATGTGCGCGACAAGGCATTCTTCGTGACCTGCGACGACTACGTCACCACGGAGGACGGCACGGGCATCGTCCATCACGGCGCCGGCATTCGGCGAGGACGATAACCGCGTCTGCCGCAAGTACAATATGCCGTTCGTCCAGTTCGTCAACGAAAAGGGCGAGATGACCGAGAGACAGATTGGCCGGGCGTCTTCGTGAAGGATGCGGATCCGCTGATTCTCGACGATCTCGAAAAGAGCGGCAAGCTCTTTCAGCACCGGAGTTCACGCACAGCTATCCACACTGCTGGCGCTGCGACACGCCGCTCATTTCTACTACGCGCGCGCCTCGTGGTTCATCCGTATGACGGCCGTGCGCGATGAGCTCGTCGCGAACAACAAGACGGTCAACTGGATCCCGCCGTCCATCGGCGAGGGCGTTTCGGCAACTGGATCGAGCACGTGCAGGGATTGGGGCATCAGCCGCAACCGCTACTGGGGACGCCGCTCAATATATGGAAATGCTCCTGCGGGCATGAGACACGCGGTCGGCTCGATTGCAGAGCTGCGTGAGCTGCAGCCAGACTGCCCGGCGGACATCGAGCTGCATCGCCCGTACATCGATGCGATCACGTTCCCGTGCCCGGAGTGTGGAGAGACGATGCACCGTGTGCCCGAGGTCATTGACTGCTGGTTTGACTCGGGTTCCATGCCGTTTGCTCAGTGGCACTATCCGTTTGAAAACAAGGAAATCTTTGAAAAATACTTCCCGGCGGACTTCATCTCCGAGGCCGTCGATCAAACGCGTGGCTGGTTCTACTCGCTGATCGCCATCAGCACGCTGCTCTTTGACAAGAGCCCCTATCGGAACGTCATTGTGCTCGGACATGTGCAGGACAAGGACGGACAGAAGATGAGCAAGTCCAAGGGCAACGCCGTTGACCCGATGGATGCGCTCGGACGGCACGGCGCGGACGCGATCCGCTGGTACTTCTATGAGAACAGCGCACCGTGGCTGCCGAACCGCTTCCACGACGATGCCGTGCAGGAGGGCGCGCGCAAATTCATGGGGACGCTGTGGAACACCTACGCGTTCTACGTGCTCTATGCGAATATCGACGAATTCGATCCGACCAAGTACACGCTGGACTATGACCAGCTTTCGGTGATGGATCGCTGGGTGCTCTCGCGTCTGAACACGATGGTGCGCACGGTGGATGACTGTCTTGCTCATTACCGCGTCACAGAGGCGGCCAAGGCACTGCAGTCCTTCGTCGAGGAGCTGTCGAACTGGTATGTCCGCCGCTGCCGCAGCCGCTTCTGGGCGAAGGGGATGGAGCAGGATAAGGTGAACGCCTATCTGACGCTCTATACAGCACTCGTGACGACGGTGAACGGCGGCACCGATGGTGCCGTTCATCACGGAGAGCATCTACCGCAACCTCGTCTGCTCCGTGGATAAGAACGCGCCGATCTCGGTGCACCTGCGGACTTCCCGACGGCCAACGAGGCGTGGATTGATCCCGCGCTCGAGGACAATATGGAGGTCGTGCTTGAGGTCGTAACGCTCGGCCGTGCGGCACGCAACGCAGCGAACATCAAGAACCGCCAGCCGGTGGGGCAGATGTATGTCAAGGCGGCAGCATGAACTGCCGGACTTCTTCGTGAAGATCATCGAGGATGAGCTGAACATCAAGGAGGTCATCTTCCGCGACGATATGTCGGACTTCCTCGCCCTATCACGTCAAAGCCGAATTTCCACGTCCTCGGGCCGAAGGTCGGCAAGCAGATGGGCGCGGTCAAAAAGCACTCGAGGCGAGCGACGGTGCAGCCGTCAAGGATGCTCTCACGGGGATGGAAGCTACACGCTTCATCTGCCCGATGGCGATGTCACGGTGACGGCAGAGGATGTTAGGTGACGGTCTCCCAGCGCGATGGGTATAACTGCCAGAGTTATGGCGGCGTGACGGTCGCTCTGTCGACCACGCTCACCGAGCGCTGATCGAGGAGGGCTTTGTCCGCGAGATCATCAGCAAGGTGCAGACGATGCGCAAGGGAATGCGGCCTTGAGGTGACGGATCACATTGCGCTCGACCTCTCGGGCAACCCGCGCCTCGTCGAGATCGCACGCAGGAACGAGGCGTTCATCCGCGAGATCACCCTTGCCGACAGCCTCTCCTGCGATGCGCCGATGGGCACGAGCAAGGAGTGGAACATCAACGGCGAGAAGCTGACGCTGAGTATTAAATAATAAGAAGTTTTTTGGAAGATGGCTGTTGTGCAGGATTTTTCGTCCTCGTACAGCAGCCTCTTTCTATTGACAATATGGGGGCGGGACGTATAATAAAGAATGAATCAAAACTGTGTTATTGAGGGGAGTGATCGCATTGGTAAAATTCAGTTACTACGGACATGCGGCATTTTTGCTGGATGATGGGACGCATAAGGTGCTCGTTGACCCCTTTTTGACAGGGAATCCCGTCGCGAGCGTTAAGGCGGACGATGTGGAGTGTGACTATATTCTCGTTTCTCATGCGCACGGGGATCATCTGGGCGATGCGCCGTCGATCGCAGCGCGTACCGGGGCGAAGATCGTCTCGACGCCGGAGGTCATCAGTGTCTGCGAGAGTCAGACGCTGGCAGAGATTGCATCCTGCCCGATGAACATCGGTGGTTCGCTCAATCTGCCGTTCGGCAAGGTGCGTATGACCTTCGCCCAGCACAGCGCGGGCGTGGCAGGCGGGATCGCCTGCGGGTTTGTCGTGTATATCGGCGGCAGGACGGTCTACTATGCGGGCGATACGGCGCTGTTCAGCGATATGCAGCTCATTGGACGCAAGGACAGCATCGACTATGCCGTTCTGCCCATCGGCGATAACTATACGATGGGGCTTGAGGATGCGGCGATGGCGGCGCAGTGGGTCAACGCGGGGCACGTGATCCCGTTCACTACAATACGTGGCCGATCATCAAACAGGAGGCACGGCATTACAAGGATGTGACGGAAGCCATGACGCGGGCCAGAGTGCATATCATGGCGCCCGGAGATACGATGGAGCTTTGATGCAGGCACGGAAGACGCCTCTGCTCGTTCTCCTCGGCCCTACGGCAGTAGGAAAGACAGCGCTCACTGCAGCTCGCGGAGCGCTCGGCACGGAGATCATCTCGGGGACTCGATGCTCGTCTATCGCGGCTTTGACATTGGCAGTGCGAAGCCGCGTGCGGAGGAGTGCGCTCGTGTGCCGCATCATCTTGTCGATGTGCTCGATGCCGATGCGCCGTTCTCCGTGACGGAGTTTGTCGCGCGCGTGTCGGAGCTCGCACGTGACTTTTGATGCGGCAGGGGCGCTGCCGTTCGTCGTCGGCGGGACGGGCTCTATGTCAAGGCACTCGTCGAGGGATATGACTTCAACGTGACGCAGGAGCATACGTGCTTTCCGTCATGCCATGGCGGGGATTGCCGCACGCCGCGGAAATGCCCGCGCACATCGCTTCCTCGCGCATCGTGACCCCGCTGCGGCAGAGCGGATCCACGCGAACAATCTGCGCCGCGTGATCCGTGCGACTCGAGGTTGCACGCTACGGTGATGAGAGCATCTCGCGTGCGCGTGCGATGGAGCACGGGACAATGCCCTATGATGCCCTCGTGATCGGGCTCATGCGGGAGCGGGCACATCTCTATGCGCGCATCAATGAGCGCGTTGAGGCGATGTTTGCCGCAGGGCTGTGCGAAGAGGTGCAGCAGCTTTTGGACAGCGGTGTACGCCGCGATGCTCCGGCGATGAAGGGATCGGCTATAAGGAGACGGCGGCGTATCTTGCGGGAGAGATCACGCGCACGGAGGCGATCACGGCCGTGCAGACGGCAACGCGGCATTTTGCGAAGCGTCAGCTGACGTGGTATCGGCAGATGCCATACATCCGCTGGTACGATGCGGATGCGTGGACGGAGCCGGAGTTGTTGGAGCGCATTTTAATGGATATAAAGGAATGGCAGACAAAAGGAGAGCAAAGGATGACGGCCAAGATCATCAATCTGCAGGATAACTTTCTCAATCAGGTGCGCAAGGACGGGATTCCTGTGACGATTCACCTCGTGAACGGCTTTCAGATCAAGGGAACGGTGCGCGGGTTCGACAATTTCGTCCTCATGGTGGATGCGATGGGGAAGCAGCAGATGATTTATAAGCATGCGGTCTCGACCATCACGCCGGCTCAGCCGGTGCGGACGGGCGACGATGCGTCGTAATCACGCCGAACAACGCTGCTGTACCGCCTGCGGTGCAGCGGCTTTTTCCTTTTTATCTGTTCTCTGATGAAGGAGGAGCGATGAAGCAGCGAGGATTTGAGATCGTCTCAGCGTACGCAGGGGCAGGTGTGCTGCTTCCCGAGCGCAAAACGGGGGCGAGTGCGGGCTATGATCTTGCGGCGGCGGCTGCCGTGGAGATCGCCCCGCAGGGCTTTGCCATGGTGCCGACGGGCGTCAAGGCGTATATGCAGGCGGATGAGGTTCTGCTGCTCTACATTCGCTCAAGCATGGCGGTGAAACGTCAGCTCATGCTGATGAACGGTGTCGCCGTGATCGATGCGGACTACTATGGAAATGCGGACAACGAGGGGCATATTATCGTCCCCTATACAATTACGGACGGGAGCCCGTGTCGATTGCGGCGGGGGAGCGGATCGCGCAGGGCATCTTTACGCGGTATCTGACGGCAGACGGCGATATGGCGGGATGCGGACGAGTGCGCAGCGGCGGCTTCGGATCGACGGGCGCATAGCGGCATCCGTACGTCTGCATTTTGACAGGAAAACGAAACTCATTTATAATGATGTCGGTATAACTTTGGGGTAAACGGTATGATTTGCCCACACAGGAGATCTTTTATGAAACTTTCAACGAAGGGGCCGTTACAGTGTCACGGCACTCTATGAACTCGCCCTGCGCTACGGCAAGGGCGTTGTTCCGCTGCATGCGATTGCGGCGACACAGGGGATCTCCGAGCACTATTTGGAGCAGCTGATGGTGCCGCTGCGCCGCGCAGGTCTGGTTGAGAGTGTGCGCGGGGCGCAGGGGGGCTATACGCTCGCGCTCCCACCTGAGGAGATCACGATTGGGCGGATCATCACGGCCGTGGAGGGCCCGATCGCCCTCGTGGACTGCCTGCTGACGGATGCGGAGGGCACGCGACCAGAGCTGTGAGCGCGCCGGGAACTGCGTGACGCGTCAGATCTGGGAGGAGGTCTGTGACAGCATCAACAGTGTGTTGAACAATATTGCCCTCTCCGATCTCGTGCAGCGCGGGCATCGCCGCGCGGGGTGCAATCAGTGATGCCGGTCTACCTCGACTATGCTGCCACGACCCCACTCGATGCGCGTGTCCTCATGGCGATGCAGCCGTATCTGACGGAGGTGTGCGGGAATCCATCGAGCCTGCACTGTTTCGGACAGGCGGCGCGGCGCGGTGTCATGCGTGCGCGGGAGGAGACGGCGGCGCTCATCGGCGCGTCTCCGTCGGAGGTGTTCTTTACGAGCGGCGGGACGGAGAGCGATAACTAGGGCTCTGCGCGGGTCATTGTGGAGGAACGGCGAAGGCGGGCTGCCGGCATATCGTAGACCTCCGCCGTTGAGCATCCCGCCGTGCGCGAGACCTGCCGCGATCTGGCGGCACACGGGTATGCACTGACGGAGGTGCCCGTCGATGCCGCAGGGCGCGTTGCCCCGTCCGATGTGGCGGCGGCACTGCGTGAGGATACGGCGTTGGTCACGATCATGACGGCGAACAACGAGGTCGGAACGCTTCAGCCAATTGCGGCAATCGGTGCGCTCCTTCGGGCGCGCGGGATCCCGTTTCATACGGACGCCGTGCAGGCGGCGGGGCATATTCCGCTCGATGTGGAGGAACTGCACGTCGATGCGCTCTCGCTTTCGGCGCATAAATTCTGCGGCCCGAAGGGCGTCGGCGTGCTCTACGTGCGCCGCACGTTGCGGATTGCCCCGCTTCTATGGCGGCGCACGGGAACGCGATATGCGCGCGGGCACGGAGAATGTGGCGGGGATCGTCGGCTGCGGCTGTGCGGCGGCGATTGCCCGCGTGGAGATGGGCGCAGAGGACGTGCGCCTGCGCGCTGCGGCTGCGTCGCTGCGCACCGCACTTTCGGACATCGACGGCATTCGATTTTACGGACACAGAGAGGAGCGGCTTGCGGGCATCCTGAGCTTTGGCATACGGGACATCCGCAGGATACGCTGCTCATCCGTCTGGATCTCGCGGGCTTTGCCGTATCGGGCGGCAGTGCGTGCAGTGCGGGCGCAGCGCATCCGTCCACGTCCTGTGTGCGATGGGCTGCCCGCCGGAGGAGGCGCACAGCGATCCGTGTGAGTCTCGGACGCTTTACGCGCGAGGACGATGTGGCGGCGTTTGCCGATACGGTTCGATGCCATCGCAAAAGGTAAAGTTACGGAAGCACTGATAAAATTCAGCACCGCCATCTTAGCGCATCTTTTTGCCCGCTTTTGTGTCGGCAAATCCTCCCCATAGCCCTCGCTATGCGTCCGGTTTGCCTCCTCAATCGGACGAAATCTACGCCAATCCGACGGACTTCATTTTATCAGCGATTCCTTACCTGAAAAATTTGTCTTTTTGCCGTGCACTTTGTGTATAATCAAAAGAAATGTCTTTGAAATCATGGTTCATTGCGTGATATTGTAGACGTGATATTCTAGATTGGTATAGATCAGGAGGGAACTTCATGGTCGGAGACATCCTGCGCAGCGCTCGTGTCAAGCAGGGACTGACAATTGCAGATATAGAAAAAGGGACAAAGCATCCGCGCCCTCTACATCGAAAGCATTGAGCAGGGGCAATATCGACAACCTGCCCGGCATGGTCTATGCCAAGGGCTTCGTCCGCAATTATGCGGGCTTCACGCATCTGGATGCGGAGGAACTGGTGCAGCAGTTCGCAGAGGAGAACGGCACGGCGGCCGCTCGGCGGCACCGACCGCCGAGGAGAAGCCGCGGCGCATCTCACTCAACAACATCGGCGATGCGTCGCTCTCTGAGATCTCCATCGGCGGCGGGAAATCTTCCTCTGCGGGGAATGCTCGGCAAGCTGGTCGCCGGTATCGTGGTGCTCGTCGCACTGGTCGGCGGCGGCGCGGCACTCGTCTCGTTCATCAATTCTCCTGCGCGTGAGACAGCCGCACCGACGGCCCCCTGCGCGTGCAGAAGACCAGCCGACGCAGAACGCCGGCAGCAGAGGCGAAACGCCGTGGATGAGGCACGTGCGGCATCGCCGGCGAAGGATGTGCGCGTGAGCGTGCGCCTCACCGAACGCTGCTGGACGGAGGTGACGGTCGACGGAAAAGACCGTCTTTGAGGGGCTGCTCGAAGAGGGCAAGACCGAGAACTGGCAGGGCAAGGTCCATCGTTCTGCGTGCGGGCAACGCCGGAGCGCTGAGGTGACGGTGAACGGGAAGAAGCTCGGCACGTTCGGCGATGAGGGGCGCTGTTGTAGAGCGCACCTTTACGCGGACGACGAAGTCACTGGAGGATGCAGCTGCCCCCAGCGGCGATGCGGACGGCGAGCAGCCGAAAAAGAGTACAGCGAAGCGTACGCAGAGCCGCGGTCAGTAACGTGATGCGTGAGAGAGGGTGAGGGCAATGCGATGCCCTTTTGCAAAGAACCGGACAGCCGTGTCATTGATTCCCCGTGCGGCAGAGGAGGGAATGACCATCCGTCGCCGCCGTGAGTGCGGAAAGTGCGGCCGGCGGTTTACGACGTATGAGGTGGTGGAACGTCTGCCGCTCATGGTCGTCAAACGCGATGGCCGCCGTGAGCCGTTCAGCCGCGACAAGCTGCTGACGGGCATCATACGCTCCTGTGATAAGCGCGACATCTCGATGGAGCAGATCACAAATTTCGTGGCAGAGATCGAGCATGAGATCCGCAACCGCACGGAGCCAGAGTGCCCTCCGAGAAGGTCGGTGAGATCGTCATGGAGCATTTGAAGGACTTTGACGAGGTCGCTTACATTCGCTTCGCCTCGGTCTATCGGAAGTTCGATGATATTGAATTTCATCGAGGAACTGGAGACGCTGCGTGCACATCGTGAGAAAGAATGAAAGGCAGAGTGGGGATTGGATCATCGGCTGAGGGAACGCCTGCGGGCACGTCTGGCGCAGGAGCGCGGGTATTATCGCTATCCTGCGGGCGCGCGCACGCGATTTGCTCTCGTCTATCCCAATACTTACTTTGTCGGCATGTCGAACCTCGGGCTGCACATTGTCTATGCGCTGCTGAATGAGCGCAGTGATACGGCGTGTGAGCGCGTCTTTCTGCCCGATCGCGATGAGATGCCACGCTATGTGCGCACGAATACGCCGATGATGAGCGTGGAGACGCAGACGCCGCTCGCGGACTTCGCCATCGTCGGCTTTGCCATTTCGTTTGAGATGGATTATTTTCATGTCGCGGAAATGCTCGCGCGCAGTCATATCACGCCGCTTGCCGCGGATCGCACGGCACATGACCCCCTCGTTATCGCGGGGGGGCCATGTGCCACGTTCAACCCCGAACCGCTCGCCGCACTGATCGATGCCTTTGTCATCGGTGAGGGGGAGGCGATCCTTCCTGCGATGATGGACGCCTATCATGCGGGGCTGCATGCGGGCGACGACCGCGCGGCGCTCCTGCAGCGGCTTTCTCATATCCCCGGGTCTATGTCCCGGCACTCTATACGCCCGCCTACGATGCGGCGGGGCATCTGACGGCACTCCTGCCGCAGGCGGGGGCACCGTCCCGTGTCGCGCGGCAGTGGGTGGAGGATCTCGACGCGCACCCCGCCCATACGGTTGTCATTACGGACGATACGGAGTTCAGCTTTCTACCTCATCGAGACAGCGCGCGGGTGCGGACGTCACTGCCGCTTCTGCATGGCGGGCTACTGCTTTCGCCGCCCGCGCAACCGCTCTCTCGCCGTCATCGAGGGCGAGGTGCGCGACGCCCTGCCTACGGCAAAAGATCGGACTCATGGGCGCGGCGATCTCGGACTACCCAGAGATCGATGCCTCTGCCGCTCCATTCTCGGGGAGGGCTCTCCATGTCGGTCGCGTCCTTCCGCGCGGACTCCGTGACGAAGGAACTCGTTGAGTCGCTCGCAGCGAGCGGACTGAAGACCCTGACCATCGCCCCCGAGGCGGGCAGTGCGCGGATGCGCGCGGTCATCAACAAGGGCATCGAGGAACATCATCTCTTCACGTCGGTTGATCTCGGGCGGCGGCACATATCCTGAATTTCAAGCTGTATATCATGGTGGGGCTGCCCTTCGAGGCGGATGAGGGACATCGACGCGATCATCGACCTCACGCAGCGCCTGCGTTCCTACATGGACGAAAAGGGCTGCCGCGGCACACTGACGCTCAGCGTGAATCCCTTCGTTCCCAAGCCGTTTACGCCGTTTCAGTGGATGGCGGCGGCGGAGAAAAAGCGCATGGACGCGGTGATGAAACGCCTGACGCAGGCACTCAGCCGACACAAAAAGATCGTCGTGCACTTCGAGGTCACCGAAGGAAGCGCGTGTCCAGTCCATCTCGCGCGCGGCGACCGCCGCCTGCCGTACCCTCATGCGTGCGGCGATGGGGCGCGGGGCAAAAGATCTCGCGGCAGAGATGCGTGCGGACGGCCTCTCCGAGGAGGGCTATCTGTCTCCCGCGTGGACGGAAGAAACATATCTGCCTTGGGATCATCTCGACATGGGCTTTTCCAAACACTATCTGTGGCAGGAATATGAGCGGGCAGGCGCTCCGCCGACACCGATCTGCTTCGACGGCTGTCTGCGCTGCGGTGTCTGTAAACCTGCGGAAAGGATGACGGTATGAGCTTTGTACTACGGCATCTCGGCAACAATCTGTGGAGCGGGCGGCTGATCTCTTTCGAGCGACGCGCTCGTGCATGGGTTCTCGGCACGGCAGGGCGGCGTCAGTGCTCCCCTGCATGATACGCTGAACATGGCATTGCACGTGGAGGATGACCCCGCGGCTGTGTGGGAGAACCGCAGGCGGTACTGCGCAGCGCTGGGGCTTTCGGCAGAGCGGATCTGCACACCGCGACAGGTGCATGGGACGGAGATCGTACGCGTTTTTCGCCGCGATGCGGGGCGCGGTGCACGGGACTATGCGGACTGTATCGCCGATGCAGATGCGCTGATCACGAATGACAACGATGTCACGCTCCTCCTCTGCTATGCGGACTGCGTGCCCGTCCTCCTCTATGACCCTGTGCATCATGCCATTGGGCTCGTTCACGCCGGCTGGCGCGGGACGGTGGAGCGGATCGGGGCAAAGACGCTTGCACGCATGACAGAGGAGTTCAGGGACAAGACCGCGGATATTATTGCAGGGATCGGCCCCTCCATCTGCGCTGACTCGCTATACGGTCGGCGACGAGGTCGCTGCGCAGTTTCGCCGCGCATTTTCGCATGACGCGGAGCGGATCGTCGCAGAGCGAGATGGGAAATACCATCTGGATCTATGGGCGGCGAATCGCCTTGCACTGGAGGAGGCGGGCATCCCTCCGCAGCAGATCGACAGCGCACAGACGTGCACGTCGTGCGATCATACATGGTTTTACTCCTATCGTGCCGCAGGCGGCAGGACAGGGACGTCTGGCGGCAGTAATGGAGCTGAAATGAGTGAAGGAACGATGATCGGGGAGCAGATTCAAAAGGTGCGTGCCGAGATCGCTGGCTGCGCGGGCGCGGCGGACGCACGTCTCGAAGGATGCGCCTGTAGAGCTGATTGCCGTGACGAAAAAACCATCCCGTCGCGGCGATGCAGGAGGCCATTGATGCGGGCATCGCGAACATCGGGGAGAACCGCATCCAAGAGGCGCTGGACAAGGCGGAGACACTTGAGCGCGAGGTAAAATGGCATCTGATCGGGCATCTGCAGACCAATAAGGCGAAATACGCCGTGCGTCAGTTCGACCTCATTCACTCGGTTGATTCCGTGCATCTTGCACAGGCGGTGAACCGTGCGGCGGAGAAAGTTCGGCAAGGTGCAGAATATCCTCGTGCAGGTCAATCTGGCGCGTGAGGAGAGCAAGTCCGGCGTCTACCGCGAGGATCTCTGACGAGCTCCTCGCGGCGATTGATGGAATGGATTCGGTTTCGCTTGCAGGGTTTTTATGTATTGCGCCGAATTATGAGGATGTAGAGCAGTGCCGTCCGCTCTTTCGTGCGATGTACGAGCTGTACGGCACGATCAAGGCGGCAGAGCCGCACAAGGCAGACATCCGCTACCTTTCGATGGGCATGACACACGACTATCGCATTGCCGTCGAGGAGGGAGCGAATCTCGTGCGTGTCGGCACGGCGATTTTTTAGTGCACGCAATTATACCCTAGGAGTGTGAGGGATTGTGAAGATTTTTCAAGAACTATTCGGCATCTCGTCCGAGGAGGATGAGGAGCTCGAAGAGCGGAAGAAAAAGCCTGCAGCCCGTGACCGAGATCGGCTCGCGCACGGGACGACAGCGCGTTGAGACAGGGGCCAATCTCTCAGGCTTTCCCGAGCTTTACCCCGCCGGCAGGGCGCAGCGGCAGGGCTACACCGATCGACAACGTCGTTGCGGCATATCGCATGAACGTCGTGGTGATCGAGCCGCAGTCATTCGACGATGCGCAGCAGGTGGCGGTCAATCTCCAGAAGAAAAAGCCCGTCGTGCTGAATTTTTGAAAAAGACGGAAAAGAGCGTCGCGAACCGCATCATCGACTTCATCAGCGGAACGACGTACGCACTCAACGGCGACATCAAGAAGATCAGCAACAATGTCATTCTCTGCGCGCCGAGCAACGTCAACGTCAGCTACCCGAGGATGAACACCGGCTGGGGGACAATATGCCCTTCATGGATCGGTAGGCGCACATGCAAAGGCGCATGGAAGATCGGCATCATCGGCGGCGGTGCAATGGCAGAGGCGATGATCGCGGGCATGACGGCGGAGAAGGGCGTGCCGTCGCCGCAGATCTATGTATCGGATCACAGGCGGCACGGTGCTGCGCACTTCGCGAGCAGTATCACGTAAATGCACAGGTCGGGGCAGAGAATTTCTGCCCCGTATTGACGTTCTTGTTCTGGCGGTAAAGCCCTCTGCCGCGCGCGCGGCAATGCAGGAGACGGCACCCTGCTGCGCAGGGATGCACTCGTGATCTCCATCGTGGCAGGGCTGACGATGGCGCAGATTGCGGCGGAATATCCGGGGCACCCGATTGTCCGCGCGATGCCGAATACCCCGCTGGCCGTTGGCGCGGGGATGTCCGCCTATGCGTGCAGCGACGATGCGGATGCGTCCGCACGCGAGGCGGCGAATGTCGTGCTCGGCACGGCGGGACGCGTCGTCGAGGTAAAGGAGCATGACCTCGATGCGGTGACAGGCCTCTCGGGCAGTGGTCCAGCCTATGCGTTCCTCATGATCGAGGCATTGACCGACGGCGGCGTTGCGGCTGGGCTGCTGCGACGAGACGGCGTCCTGCTTGCTGCACAGACGCTGCTTGGCGCGGCGCAGATGATGCTCGATGGGGCTACGCCCGCCGCTCTGCGCGCTGCCGTGACCAGTCCCGCAGGGACGACGGCGGCGGGGCTGCGCGTCATGGAGCGCGCCGGCGTGCGCTCCGCGCTCATCGAGGCGGTTATTGCCGCGGCGGAGCGGTCGAAAGAACTCGGCAAACAGTAACAGTTCGCAGTACGATTTCCCAAAGGAGGGGACTATGGCATCAGAACAGAAGGAGCGGATTCTCCGCTTTTATCGCGGCAGTGAAGGGAGGAGACGGCGGTGCGCCTGCTCGACCTCGCAGAGACCGTCGTCAAGACGCGCAAATTTCGCATCAGTCCCTTTCTGACCTCTACGGGCGAGGAGATCGCCGAGACGATCCGGCGCGAGCTATGATGATCTGCAGCTCGACTTTGACGGCGGCCATCAGGGGGCAGAACGCGCGTGCGATGCTGCGCCATCGGGACTTTTGCGGGGCGGACGGAGGACTTTCGGTATCGCCTGCGTAGAGGCAACGTGGAACGGGCAGTTTGCACGGCTCACGCATCGTGATGTCCTCGGCGCAGTGATGGGGCTGGGATTGAGCGCGAGATGATCGGCGACATTCTGCCCTGCCTCCGATGCGGCGAAAAAATCCTCGCGATGCCAAGATCGCCCCGTTCTGATCGAGAACCTGACGATGATCGGCGCCGTCGGCGTGAAGACCGCACCTGCGGAGCTGACGGAGATCGCGCCGCGTGAGGAGCGGATGAAGGAGATCCGCGCGACGGTGGCGTCGCTGCGGCTCGACTCCATCGTCGCAGCAGGGGTTTGGCATCTCGCGCAGCCGTGCGGCGGACGACATCGCCGCCGATAGGTAAAGCATAACTGGCAGAGTGCGGCGAGTGCCTCCAAGACAGTCAAGGAGGGAGATGTCCTTCCAGACGCGGGCGCGGCCGCGTCGAGGTGACTGAGGTGCGCGGTCAGACGAAGAAGGGCGCACGGTTGTTGTGACTGCATCGATTCTTTTTGAAGAAAGGCGGGAGCGCGATGCTGACACCGATGGATATTCATGCCAGGAGTTTGGTCGGAGTTTTCGCGGATTTAACGAGAACGAGGTCAACGATTTTTCTAACGAGATCATGAAGGCGTACACGGCGGTACTGGATGAAAAATGAGCGCCTGCGGGCGAGCTGGAGCGTGAACGCTCGGCGAACGGAGAGTTCCGCCGCATCGAGCAGAGCATGCGCGAGACGCTCGTCGTCGCGCAGAAAACGGCGGAGGAGATGAGCACGAGCGCTAGCAGGGCGCCGACCGCCTGCTCGAGACGACGGCGAAGGAGGCTGCAGAACATGCGCCGCGAGGCGACACTGCAGGCAAAGGCACAGCTGGACGAGGCCGCGGACAAGGTGCGTGCCATCGTGGCCGGAGTACGAGCGGCTCGTCCGCGAAAAAGCATCAGTTTCTGCGCCGCATGAAACCAATGTGCAGGCAGAGCTCGCCCTCATCGAGGATGCTATCGCAGAGATGCCGGACATGGGCATGAGAAGAAGGTACCGCCCGCGCCTCCTGCACCGCCGATAAAACCGAAGGACGATGCCGTGAAGGAACAGGAGGACGATTGAAGACGATGATCGGGTGCGGAAAGGCCGCACTGCTCTTTTGGCGGGACAGTAATTTTGGATCAAGCGGTGAAAGCGTACGTCGCATCGACCATGCTGCCGGGAGAGCATCCCCGTCATTCCGTCATACCCATCTGACTTACGTGCTGAACGCGGGGCTGGCGTTCGATCTTCGAGTCAGCAGTGGCTCTTTTGCTCACCGCCGCGCTGTTCTTCCTCGTATTCTCTTCTTCTATCCGCGTCTCGCGCGGCAGCGCACTCGATTCACTACGGCAGCGTCTTTGCGGCAGGAGCACTCAGCAACATGGCGGATCGATTCGCCTCGCACACGTCATCGACTTCATTGATTTCCGCGTATGGCCGGTATTCAATATCGCGGACATCGCCATCGTGGTGGGAACGATCTGCGTTCTCTGCGCTCTTCGTGCAGAAGAAGGAGTTTCTTCCGTGAGCACATTTATTTTCCGATCAGGCAGGGGAACGGCTGGATGTATTCCTCGTGCGGCAGTTGCCGACCTCTCCGCGCAGCTACGCACAGCGTCTCGTCGCAGAGGGCACGTAACGGTGGACGGGGAGCGGCGCAAGGCGAATTTTTAAGCTGAGCGGCGGCGAGACCGTAGCGTGCACTATCCCCCTGCAGAGGCAGTCGAGATCCGCGCAGAGAACATCCTCGCTGATGTCCCCTGTGAGGATGCGGACATCATCGTCATCAACAAGCCGCGCGGCATGGTCGTGCACCCTGCCGCGGGCGTATCGAACGCCTCGTCAACGCCCTGCTCCATCACCGCAGCGACCTCTCGGGGATCAACGGAGACCTGCGCCCCGGCATCGTCTCATCGCCTCGATAAGGATACCTCGGGCGTGATGGTCGCCGCGAAAAACGATATGGCACTATCATTTCCTCGCCCGCCAGATTCGGGACAAGGAGGCACGGCGCGAGTACCGCGCCATCGTATACGGGAACATCGCCGAGCGCGCGGGCGTCATTACGGGGGACATCGGACGGCATCCGACGGATCGCAAGAAAATGGCGATTGTCCGCAGAACGGCAAGCCCGCGACGACCCATTTTGAGGTGCTTGAGCGGTTTGGTGACTACACCTTTGTCGCCCGCCGTCTGGAGACGGGGCGGACGCATCAGATCCGCGTTCACTCGACGAGCATCGGACATCCGCCGGTCGGCGATACGAAGCATACGGCGAAGAAGAACCCTTTGCCATTGTGGGGCAGCACGCACCTCGCTGACACTCACGCTGACACATCCGCGTACGCAGGCGGAAAATGACGTTCGACCGCGCCCCTGCCGGCGGACATCGGAGATATCTGCACACACCTGAAGGAGCTGATCGCGACTGAGTTTAGAGAAAAGGCCGTGCTGATGGATGAGGACGGCATCCGCCGCGCCCTCATGCGCATCGCGCACGAGATTGTAGAGAAAAATCATGGAACGGAGCATCTGGTGCTCGCCGGCATCTGCAAGCGCGGCGTACCGATTGCGGCGCGGCTCGGCGCGGAGATCGCGCAGATCGAGGGACGGAACGCCGCGCGGCGTGCTCGACATCACGCTCTACCGCGACGACCTCAACGAGCTCGCCTATCAGCCCATCGTTCACACGACGGAGATCCCCCTTGACATCACGGACAAGACCGTCATCCTCGTCGACGATGTGCTCTACACGGGCGCACGATACGGCGGCGATGAACGCCCCTGCTCGACCTCGCGGCGCGCGCATGATCCAGCTTCCGCCGTGCTCATCGACCGCGGACATCGCGAGCTCCCGATCCGCGCCGACTACGTTGGCAAGAACGTACCGACGGCATTCGTGCCGAGGACGTATCGGTGCAGCTCGCTGACACCGATACGGGCAGGAGAAAGGTCGTCATACGCGAGCGCGTCTGAAACGCGGCGGATAGACCCGCCTTTCATTGATAGGGGTTGTTATTACGAAGACAGAGACCTCTATAACAACCCTGCTTTCATTATCGCGGGAGAGGGTGGATTCGAACCCACGGTGCGTTGCCGCATCACCGGTTTTCGCGACCGGCTCCTTAAACCACCGGACACCTCTCCGTATGCTGGGCGGAATATGCACTTTTGCATTCTATCAAAAAGGCGTCGCCGCGTCAATAGCTGCGCGTTTTTGCCATGCGACAGATGAGCGCACCGACAAAAACCAATCAGCGCGGGCACAACCCAACCCATCCTGAGGGATGCGAGGGGAAGCGCCTCCCGCTGCAGCAGGGCAGGAATCCAGCGAAGACGCGTTCTGCAGAGCGGGCGGCGCACGGAGAAAAGTCGAAGAAGGCGGCCGCACTGTGCCGACAATGCTCCACACATAGAGCGGGCGACGATAGCCGATCAGCCCTCGATAAGACAGAGCGAAGGGACGATGGCGACGGGACAGAGAAAGTAGAGCACGGGAGGGTGCGCGATGATGCGGCGAGCCATATCTGATATGGCGAATGAGAATGGCGCAGATCACCGTATTTTGTGCAGACCGGAAAGAGCGCGTGAAACGGGACGCACACGCCTGACGAGCCCGATGGCGGTCCCTGAGACATGACATGCGATCGTGATGCTGCAGAACGCCGTACGCGCAGCAATGCGCGCACATGGGCGAGCACATCGCCGCCGCTGCATCGATGCTGCAGACGGCGCGGTCGCACCGACGTAGGTGAGCGAGTAGATGAGCGCCATGAGCAGCGTGCGAGACTGCCGAGATGATCGTGCTGTAGGAGATCGGCAGGCGAGGAGAGGCTGGCGCGATTGATGGAGTCGACGAGGATGCGCTGCCATAGGGCGAGCGCGGCGAGCACATCCATCGTATTATAGCCTCGAGCAGCCCCGTGAAAAAGGCATCTCCTGTACGCTCCTGTGGGCGATCGTCCACTACGCTGCCCATCGGCTCTTCAGGCGCAGCGACGACCGCGATGGCAAGAAAAGAGAGAGATGGATTCAGCACCTGCCGATCCAGATCAGAAATCCCTGACGGGCGCAGGGAGACACCACGGCGAAAAAGAGCGCGGTAGGCGAGGAGCAGAACATCGCAGGAGGGGCGACGAACGCAGAACGCCAACCTGAAAGGAGACGGTCGCCGTACGCGGATGGCAGAGCGTGTCGATGCAGAGATAGAGCGCAGGCAAGAGGAAAAACGCACCTGTTCCTCAATCGCGAGAGACTGTCGCCGCTCAGATGTTGATCGCCGCAATGCCGAGCAGGGGCAGCCCCACGCTCAGTGATGCAGAACTCCGACGAGGGCGGGCAGATCCCCATCGCCTGCCGCCCCATCGACGCGGGAAAGATTAGATTGCCCGCACCGAAGACCAGACCGAGCGAGATGCGACAGATATTCCTTTTCGACAGCCGCTGTTTCGCATACTGATGCTTTCCGGTCCGCAAAAGAATCATAAAATTTCAATAAATCGATTATACAGGGACACGCAGTTTTGTCAAAGAATGCGGCAGATTATGTGGGCGAAAAGTAAGAATGCAACGGGAGACAACAGTGGATTCTCTGTGTCCCATGAGAATATGGCTCAAACAGCATATTTATTCATAACACAGCGTAACTGTCCCCATGGCGAAGAAATAGATAACTAAGATGATAAAATATCTTTTGATCCTTTATTCTGAGCACCTGCAGTTTACGATTGGTATGAGGGCAGTCG